>Ga0326728_10000873_pt1 | contig 113134 bp, 94 predicted proteins | sample MB3enrmetagenome_FD_207602 | JGI IMG/M metagenome (GOLD analysis project Ga0326728, IMG submission 207602) | Lab enriched peat soil microbial communities from McLean, Ithaca, NY, United States - MB31MN | ecosystem: Environmental > Terrestrial > Soil > Wetlands > Peat | place: USA: New York... | reverse complement strand
TCCCACGTGCGACGGGCGGGCGGCCCGATGAAGTGGTAGGCACGGTGCACAGTGAGACCTTGGCACCAATGAGTGGGACCGTGGCACGCAATGAGGCGGGCCGTGGCGCCCGGCGGAGCAGGCTCGCCCGCGCCATGGCCAGGCGTGCGGTCGTGTCGGGCATCGTGGCCGGCGTGTTGCCGGCCATCACTTATGTGGTCGTACGGCCGCGCGTTGGGAGCACTGCGGCCGCCCTGGCCATCACCTTCGCCGTACCGGTCGTCTGGGCGGGGTTCAGCGGCTTGTGGCACTGGCGGTTGGACCTTGACGGCATGCTGACGATCGGCGCGTACGGGGTCAGCCTTGCCGTGACGGTCCTGTCGGGTGGCAGTGCCCTGCCCCTCAAGCTCCACGCCGCGGCAGAGACGGGGGCGGTCGGCGTGGCCTGCCTCGTCTCGGTCGCCTTCCGGCGGCCGCTGTTGCTGCTTGCCCTGCGGGTACTGGCACGCGGGCGGCGACGGGGGGCGTGGCGCAGGGCTTTCGCCGAGCCTGCGTTGGGCCCCACCTTCTCGGTGGTCACGGTCCTCGTTGGCGTGGCCCTATTGGTAGAGGCTGCCAGCCAAGTGGCCCTGGCGCTCGTGCTGCCCACGCTCGTCTTTGTCGCGGTGTCGCTCCCGGCCCGCTTCGCCATCTACAGCGGGGAGGCCGGGCTGTTCCTTGCCTCCAGGACGCGGGGCGCGCAATCTGCCTGGGCGGTCCTCACTGGCTCGCCCAGGCGGCGTGCGGGCGGCTCCGTTTAGGGGCCTGGCCAGCGGCAACATCCTCGAGTAGCCATGCCGGGAAGTGAAGAGGAGGCTGGTCAAGGTACGAGCACAGGGCGCAGGGCAGACGACGGGCGTGCCTGCCTGGCCCCGGCAAATCGGTTGACTATGCCGCCGTCCCATGATCGGATCTCGTCGTGCTCCAACAGGCCCGTGGCCTTTCACCACCCGAACTTCAGGCAATCGCCGACCTTGAGGGGCTCGTCGTCGGTGCTGACGGCGGCCGCTTGAAGCTCGAGTGGGGATCCTTGCGGTCCCGGGACAGGGACCAGGTCCAGGACCTACTGTGGTGGCAAGACGGGCAGTTGCTCGGCTTCTTAGGGATGTACCGCTTCGGCTCCTCGACCGAGCTGACGGGCATGGTGGCGCCCGCCGCCCGCCGGCGTGGTATCGCCACAGCGCTGCTTACCACCGCGCTTTCCTTGTGCGCTGACCGGGGGCACCACCGGCCATTGCTCGTGGTGCCCCGAACGTCGGCCGCAGGCAAGGCCATGGCACTGGGCCGAGGGGCAGTGCTGGACCACTCCGAGCACGCCTTGGTCCTGCTCGCCGAGCCCGGCGGTGGGGCGAGCGACCCTCGGGTCTGCTTGCGAGAAGCCGTGCCCGCCGACGCCCTGGTGGTCTCCCAGTTGCTGGAAGAGGGTTTCGGTCATCCTGCGACCGGCGTAGCGGAGATGTTGGCTTCGGACCAGGAGAGGGCCCTGCTCGTCGAAGTAGACGCTTCGCCGGTTGGCACTCTGAGGCTCACCCACCAGGGCGACGACGCCGGGATATACGGTTTTGTCGTCGCCCCGGCCTGGCGGGGCCAGGGGATCGGTCGCGACGTGTTGCGCCGGGTCTGCCAGCAGCTGCGTGCAGAGGGCGCCCGGCGCATAGGCCTGGAAGTGGCGGTTGACAACGACCGGGCGCTCGGGCTTTACATCTCGGTCGGCTTCACCAGCGTCGCTACCGAGGACTATTACGCCCTTCCCGTGCCGCAAGCCGTCATACCGTCCAACAGTCCAGCCATCCGCCGAGGGCGGCGGTGACGCGCCTAGCCGGCGGTCCTTCCGGTGCCGGTCTTCGGCTGCACAGCTTGTGCGCGGGCCCGGCTATGCAACTATTGAGGTGTGGCGCTGTCAGACGACGAACTGGTCTCCCGCTCCTGCGCACTGGCCGCTGAACTGATGGCAGCGGCGCGGGCCCTCTCCGGCCCTCGCCAGGTTCGCCGCCAGCAGCGCCTCCGCCGGCTCTTGTCCAGCGCCTCCGGGGCGCGCCTGGTGTTCTGCCTCGCCGACCGGGTGCTGCGCCCCGTTGACGCCAAGACCGCGGCGGCCCAACTTCGGAAGGTCGTGGACGGCCCCATGGACGGCCTGTCGAGCACAGACGTTGTGCTGCTGCGGCTGGCGGCCCGTGCCGCGGCAGTCGCGCCCTTTCCGGTCGTCGCCATGGTTGGGGCCCGGCTGCGGTACGAGACGCGGGCGCTCGTGTTCCCGGCCGAGCCCCGCGCTCTGTGCCGTCGCCTGAGCCGGGTGCGGGCAGCGGGCCGTTCGCCCAACCTCAACGTCCTCGGAGAGGCGGTGCTGGGATCGGAGGAAGCGGGCAAGCGGGTGTGTGCCGTCGAATCCCTCCTGCAACGCGACGACGTCAACTGCGTATCAGTGAAAGTGTCAGCCGTCGCGGCCGGCCTTTCCCTGGTTGATTTCGAGGGTTCTGTCACGCGGGTGTGCCAGGTGCTCCAGAGGCTCTATCGGGCCGCGGCTGCTTGCGCCCGGCCCAAGCTCGTCTACCTGGACATGGAGGAGCACAGGGATCTCGACCTCACGGTCGAGTCTTTCACGCGGGCCCTGGCGTTGCCCGAGTTCGCCGGGCTGACTGCCGGCATCGCTCTCCAGGCCTACTTGCCGGACAGCCACGGCGCCCTCGGGCGCCTTCTGGAATTCGCAGCCGAGCGGGCCCAGGCGGGCGGCGCGCCCGTGCGGGTACGGCTTGTGAAGGGCGCCAACCTGGCGATGGAGAAGACCGCTGCCGAGCTGGCCTGCTGGCCTCAAGCTCCCTATGCCGAAAAGGCTGACACAGACGCCTCGTACAAGGCTCTGCTGGAGCGGCTCCTGCAGGCCGCCAGGGACGGTGGGGTGCGCGTGGGAGTGGCATCGCACAACCTTTTTGACGTGGCTTTCGCTCTGGTGCTCTCCGAAGAGCTCGGAGTCGATGTGGAAGTCGAGATGCTGGCCGGAATGGCAGACGAGCAAGCCGCGGCCGTGGCTCGGCGCACCGGCCAGGTCCTGCTCTACACGCCGGTGGTGGCGCGGCGCGACTACCGCAACGCTCTTGCCTACCTCGCCCGTCGGCTTGATGAGAACACCAGCCCGGAAGGGTTCCTGCGCCACAGTCTCGACCTGGCTCCGGGCAGCGCCGACTGGGAGGACCAGGCGGCTCGATTTGCGGCCGCGGTGCGGGCACGCCACCGCGTAAGGATTTCTGCGTCGCAGTCGCAGGACCGCTCACGGACGCCCCGACTGCCGTCGCAAGTGGTAACCGACCATTTTGCCAACGAGCCGGCTACGGACTTGACCGTCACCGCCAACCGGCACTGGGCCGCGGCTATCCTGCGCGAGCCGCGTCCCGCTCCTCCCGTCGCGGTTACCTCCGAGGCGGACGTGGACACAGCTATGGCGCGGGCCGGTGCCGCCGCCCCGGACTGGGGATCTCTCGATGCCCCCAAAAGGGCCGAGATCCTCCTTCAGGCAGGCGAACTGATGGCACGGTGCCGGGCCGACGCCGTAGCCGTGATGGCTTCTGAAGCGGGGAAGGTGTTCGAGGAAGCCGACGCCGAGGTTTCCGAAGCCGTTGACTACGCCCGGTGGTACGGCGCTGGTGCCGCGTCTTTAGAGCGTTTGTCCGGGGAACTCGACGTCGACGTCGAAAGCGCACCCCTGGGTACCGTCGTTGTCGCCCCGCCCTGGAACTTCCCCTACGCCATCCCCGCCGGTGGTACCCTTGCATCCCTCGCGGCAGGCAACGCAGTGGTCCTCAAGCCGGCACCGGAGGCACCGGCCACGTCGGCCCTACTGGTGCAACAGTTCCATGACGCCGGTGTCGGCGAGGACGTGCTCCAGTTGCTCCCCGTAGCCGACGGACCGGCGGGCCGGCACCTGGTTTCCCACCCCGGCACGGGCGCCGTCGTCTTGACGGGCTCATACGACACGGCGTGCCGCTTCGCCCGCTGGGCGCCAGGTTGCCGCCTCCTCGGGGAGACGAGCGGCAAGAACTCCCTCATCGTGAGCACGACCGCCGACATCGACCAGGCCGTGCGTGACCTGGTGACTTCGGCTTTCGGGCATGCCGGTCAGAAATGTTCGGCCGCCAGCCTGGCCATAGTTGTGGCACCGGTCTACGACAGGAGCCCGTTCCTTCGCCAGCTGGCCGACGCCGTGCGCAGCCTTCGGGTCGGGCCGGCCACCGCGGCGGCCACGCAGGTGGGGCCGATCGTGGGACCGTTCACGCCCGCCCTGGAACGGGGCCTGACCCGACTGGACGCCGGTGAATCGTGGTTGGTGGAACCGGCCCGAGTCGTTGACGCCGGCGGTGGAGAGGCCCAGTTGTGGTCGCCGGGCGTCCGCATCGGAGTACGCCCTGGCTCCTGGGCACACCTGACGGAATGGTTCGGCCCTGTCCTGGGCGTTATGTGGGCCGCCAGTTTGGACGAGGCTGTGGCTTGGCAGAACGCCGTGCCCTACGGGCTCGCTGCCGGGTTATGTTCCCTGGACCCAGAGGAGCACAAGCAGTGGGCGGACGTGGCCGAAGCCGGCAACCTCTACATCAACCGGACAACTACGGGTGCCATTGTCGGGCGGCAGCCCTTTGGAGGCTGGAAACGCTCGAGCTACGGGCCGACGGCCAAGGCTGGGGGCCCCAATTACCTGATCGGGTTGCGGCGTTGGCGCGACGCCGCGGCAGAGGGTGCGAGCGTCGAAAGGGCCACTGCCAGCTACCGGCACTGGTGGGAGGTGCATTTCGGACGTTCGACCGAGTTGGCCGGTCTGGTGTGCGAGTCGAACGAGCTGCGCTACCGGCCCTTCAGTCCAGGCGTGCTGGTGCGGGCCGCCGATGACGTGGGGGACGAGGAGCTGCAGAAAGCCGTTGCTGGAGGGGCAGTCACCGGTACACCCGTTAGGTTCTCTCTCAGCAGGCGACGGTCATGCCTGGACGGCGCACGAACGGTGGTGGAGAGCGAAGAGTCGTTCGTGGCGTCCCTGAGCGGTGGCCCAGGTCGTTCAGCCCTGGGCGGACGGCTGCGGCTACTCGGGCGGACCGGGCCCTCAGTGCTGGCCGCGGCCGCTGAATCCGGGCTCAGCGTGCTTGACGAACCGATCTGCTCTTGTGGCCGCATTGAACTCGTCCGCTGGTTGCGCGAGCAAATTGTCACCCGGAGCTTGCACCGCTACGGGGACGTCGTCTACGCCCACTGGTAGGAGCAACAGGTGGGCACGGTGCCGTGGAACCAACCAAGAGTGCCTCTGACCTCGCCCATCTGCGGCCGACGATGACCAAGCACATCAACGACCCGGTACTGGGGTGCGCCGCGGCGCACCCGGGGGCACGGGGGGAGGTCCCGCACCCCACGAAGGTGCGCTTCGGTACGGCTGTCTCTCGGCTAGCCCTTGAGGACGGTATTGATCTGGCTCTGCGCCGTGTTCAAAGCGGACTGTACGGACATAGAACCCGACAAGGCGGCTTGGATCGCCGTCCAGACGGCCAAGGAGACTTTCGGGTACTTGGTGCCCAGCCCCAGCGTGCGGGGATGCGCATAGATCGTCTGGTTGGCGTACACGCTCCACTCAGGGCCGGCCTGTTGCACGAAGGTCTTGGCAACAGCTTCCTTAGGCGGCAGGTACCCGTACAGCTTCGCCAACGCCAACTCCTGCGCGGGCGTCTGCATACCCTCTAGGTACTCGAAGGCCATCTGCTGCGTTGCACTGTTGCCGCTGGCGCCTATCATCCAGTCCTCACCGCCCAACGGCACGATCACGTGCTGGCCGGGCACACGGACCGGGACAGGGACGATCCCGAACTGCTTGCCGTAGTACATGTGTGCCGCATTGAGGTCCGAGAAGTTCCACGGGCCGTTGACCATCATCGCGGCCTTGCCGGCGACGAACTGGTCTGTCGCGTCAGGGGTTTGGCTCCAGCCGAGGCAGGCCTTGGACGCCGAACCGTCCGTTACGAGCTCTTTCCAAAGGCTCAGGGCCTGTACTCCTGGCGCGGACGCGATGTTGGAGAAGTTGAACGCGCCCCCGTTGCTCCAGAAGAACGGCTCCCACTGCCAGGTGGTGTCTTCTGCAGCCTCGCAGGTCAACGCGATCCCGTAATGTGCCGGGGTCGTGAGGGCCTTGGCGTCTGTCACCAACTGCGCCCACGTAGCCGGAGGGGTAATGTTGGCCGCCTTCAGCATGGCGATGTTGTAGATCAACGCGATCGAGTTGAAGCCCGCCACTGGGAGGCTGTAGTACTTTCCGTCCCACAAGCCTTCGTCGATCACGGCCGGGAAATACCCCTGGGTACTGAAGCCCTTGAGACCGCTCACGGGGACAACCTGGCCGGTCGATATCATGGTCGACACGAACGGGTTGTCGACGGCCAACAGGTTGGGGAGGTCGTGGCCCGCGGCTTCGGTCAGGAGCTTCGTGTCCAAACTGGCAAAATCGACATATTCTCTCGTTACCGTCACACCGGGGTGCGCAGCTTCGAACTGCTTGTTGTACGCGGCCAATGCGGCGACCTGGCCGACGGTATTGAAGTAGTCCTCTTCTGTGAGCGTGATGGTGGTCGCGGCGGAAGTGCTCATCTGCGACAACCCCATCACAGCACACGTCGAGGCCACCAGGACGGCAAGGCCCCGGTGCCATGTTCTCTTCGATAGGTTCACTGCGGTTCTCTCCTTTATTGTTGATAGCGGACAACGGGTTCAACCGGGACTTACAAGGCAAGAACGCTCAACCATTTCATCTCTAAGTTCATCCACCACCCCCTTGCTCCGCGGATAATGGCTTACGGTGCCCCTCACTCGCACGACTTGCGGCGGCGGGACCGGCCTCATCGCTACCCCACCACCGAACCCGCCGTGAGGCCAGACGCAATGTAACGCTGTGCCACCACGAGCATTACCCCGGCCGGCACCATGGCGAAGGCGGCAGCGGCCATCACTGCGCCCCAGTCCGACGCGTAGTTCCCGAGATAGGTGTAAATGCCCAAGGTGATCGGCACTATGTTGGTGCCGTTCAGCACGGTCAGGGCGAATATGAAGTCCCCCCAACCGTTCAAGAACGCGAACACGGCAACGGTTATCACGGCCGCGCGCGCAAGTGGTACCACGATGCGGGCGAACGTCTGCCACTCAGATGCACCATCAACTCTCGCCGCCTGCATGACCTCGTTGGGCAGGCTGAAGAAGAACGCCCGCAGCACCAGGATGGCAAACGGGATGGCATAGGTGCCGTCGGCGATAATAAGGCCCGGGTACGTGTTCACCAAGTGGACCCAGTGGAAGATGATGAACAGCGAGGTGGCGAGGACGATGGAGGGGACTATCTGGCATATGAGCAGTGCGCTGACTACGACCACCGTCACCCGCAAGCGGTACTTCGAAAGCGCATAGGCAGCGGGCACGGCCACTATCAGGGCCAGCACAGCTGTCCCCAAGCCCACGATCAGGCTCGTAAGCACATTCCCTGAATTTGCTTGGACCACGGTCCGGAAGTTGTCCAGGGTCGCAGCGTGCGGGAGCCAATAGTACGTGCCGCTGAACAGGGTTTGGGTGGACTCGAACGAGCCGACGACGACCGCGTACACGGGGAACAGCACTACGATCAGGGCCGCGACCGTCGCGAGCGTGCACAGCCACCGCAGGGCCCTCGAGTGCTGCAAGCGGGTCATTTCTCGGCTCCCGAACTGCGCCTCAAGGAGCCCCGGCTGAGCAAAAGGTACAAAGGCGCGCAGATCATCGCCAGCACGAGCAGCACGTTGTTGAGCGCGGCGCCTTCGCCGAAGGAGAACTCCTGGAACGACAAGTTGTAGGACCATGTGGTGACGAGCTGGGTGGTGTTGGCCGGGCCCCCGCCGGTCATGGCGATCACGAGGTCGAACACTTTTACTGTGAACACGAACCCGAGGAGCAGGGTGACCTCGATAACCGGCAGGATGATGGGCACAATGACAAGGCGGAGCCTCTGCCAAGGGCCGGCACCGTCCACGACAGCCGCTTCTTTGACTTCCACGGGCACGTCTTGAAGGGCGCTGAACAGCAGGAGGGTGAAGAACGGCACCCCGAGCCAGATGTTGGCGATAAGTATCGTCAGTAGGCCCAGGTGCGGGTCGTCCAGCCAATCAATTGGGTGGTGAGCCAAGCCGACATCCATAAGGAGCTGGTTGACGGCCCCACCCTCCAGCTCGAAAAGGAACTTGAAGATGACCCCGGTCACGATCAGTGGCAGCAGCCAGGGGACGATCACGAGCGAGCGCCCCAGCGTCCGCCCCGGGAACTTGAGGGTGAACAGCAATGCGAGCGCAAAGCCGATTATGAACTGGCCGAGGAGCGACCCGGCAGTGAACTCGAAGGTGTGGACGATAGCGGTCCGGCTCGTAGGGTCATCGAGGACGAAGCGGTAGTTGGCGAGCCCGGCAAAAGGGGCGGTGAGATCAGCGATCGTCGCCGGAGAGGTTTGCTCGAAGCTCAGCATCACGTTGTAAACGATGGGCAAGGCGAACGCGAAGAGCACGTACAAGATGGCGGGGGCGAGGAAGAGCCAGCCTGCGATCTGGGTGCGCCTCCAAGTCGTGAACCGCCGCTCGCTCCTTGTGCCAGCGGCACGCGCGGCCTCATCCTCCCGTCCGGCTACTGCCTCCTGTGCCGGAGCAGCTGCTCCGGCTTTCATGTCTGCTTGGGTCAAGTAAGTCCCCCCACCGTGCGGAGCACCTGTCTGGTCCCCCCTTCTCTGCCCGGCTATTGGGCGCCGGCGGCCAAGGCCCCCAAGGCGCCCCCCTGCCGCAAGTAAACCGGTATGCGTGCCAGGGGCGCCTCGGCCGTGACCCAGCCGTTCTCATTGACCGGCTCCCCTGTCCAGGCGTCCAGCCACGCCGCCCCCTCGGGCAGGTAGACGTCGCGCTTGCTCGCACCTTGCGAAGTGACCGGCGCGACCAGCACGTCCGGGCCGAACATGTACTCGTCGCCCACCTCCCACGCCGGTGCCTCGCCTGGGAACTCCAGGAACAAGGCGCGCATGGGGGGGAGCCCGGTGGCACTAGCTGTCGCCATCTGGGCCATGACGTAGGGGCGTAACCGTTCGCGCAACGCCAGCTGCTCAGCGATGATGCCGTACGCCTCGTCGCCGAAAGACCAGACCTCGTTCGGGCCCCCCGTCTGGCCCGAGCCGACGAGGGGGCCGGGTTCGCGCACCCCGTGCAGCCTGAACAGCGGGCAGAACACGCCGAACTGGAACCAGCGCACGACCAGCTCCCTGAAGTAGGCCGAGCTGGGGTCACCCCCCTTGAACCCGCCGATGTCGGTGGTCCACCACGGGATGCCCGAGACGCCGATGTTCAAACCGGCGGGGATCTGGGCCGCCAGTGACTCAAAGCTGGAGTCGACGTCCCCTGACCACACGGCCGCCCCATAGCGCTGGCTGCCCGCCCAGGCGGACCGGCAAAGCAGGAGCAGGTCCTTCTCACCATCGGCTAGGAGCCCCTCGCAAAAGCCGCGAGCATGCTCCCGGGGGTAGACGCTTTGCACTTCGGTGCCTGAGCCCAGGTAGTACAGGGCGCTTTCGGGGTCTTCGGGCCGCATCTCTGGTTCGCAGGCGTCCAGCCAGAACGCCCGGATCCCGTAACGGCGGTAACCCTCGGTCACTTTCTGCCAGATGTAGCGGCGTGCCTCGGGGTTCGTGGGGTCGTAGTAGCGCACGAAGGTCTGGCCGTCTTGACCCTTGTCCCAGAAGGGGAGGTGGAGAGGCAAGCCCCGTATATTGCCAACGAGCAAGCCGCGCTTGTCCATCTCGGAGTAGTTCTCGCTAGCGGGGTTTACCGTCGGCCAGATCGAGACCATTACCTCGACTCCCAACGCCCTCAGCTCGTCGACCATCCCTTGGGGGTCCGGCCACTCGGTGCTATCGAACCTCCACTCACCCTGGCGGGTCCAGTGGAAGTAGTCGACCACGATGACCGAGAGCGGGAGGCCGCGGCGCTTGTGCTCGCGGGCCACCTCGAGGAGCTCCTGCTGCGTGCGGTAGCGCAGTTTGCACTGCCAGAACCCGCTCGCCCAAGCAGGCATCATGGGGGGCAGGCCGGTCAGGGCCGAGTAGCGGCTGACGATCTCGGCTGGCGTGGCGCCCGTCGTCACCCAATAGTCGAGCTGACGGGCCCCGTCTGCCACCCACCTCGTGCGGTTGGCAGCAAGCTCGACGCGGCCCGTACCCGGCATATTCCAAAAGAACCCGTAGCCTCGGTTGGAAAGGGCGAAGGGCACGCACACCTCGGTGTTCCGCTGGACCAGGTCGATCACGGCCCCTTTTTGGTCCAGCAGGCCGTGCTGGTGCTGGCCGAGCCCGTAGATGCGCTCCCCGGGGAAGGCCTTGAAAGTGACCTCGCAGCGGTGAAGGTCGCCGCCGCCGATGCCATAGCGCCGGGGCGGGGGCGAGGAGAAATGGGAGGGGCGCTCGCTGAAGAGCTCCTTAGCCCCACCCGAACCGAAGAAGCGCACTAAGGGCGGGAAGGGGAACTCCCCAGAGCTACGGTCCAGGACCTCGACGACGAGGTCGCCGTTGCGCACACGCGCTCGGTCACCGGAGACCTCGACGCTCGCGTTGGTGGCTCCTCCTGCATCAACCAAGGCACTGCCGGGCGTCCCCGTTACGGACGGCCCCAGCGTGGAGCGCACGCGCGCGCTGTTGTCCCCCCACGCTTCTACCTGGAGGACCTCTTGGCCTTCGTGAACTGTGAAGCCGGACTTGCCACCAACGAACGTTGCCATTTTCGCTTATCTCTCCTTCAAGCACGCTCTGTCGGGCCGGTTTGGCTCTGGCCATGGTGAGCTGGGATCCAGACGCGCATCGCGGCGCGTGGCCGGTGGCAGCGGGCGAAGTACGGCACGAGGGTCAAGACCGACGGTTCGGTCCTCCGCGGGCCCGCACCCCCCTCTTCGTACAACGCACCGGTTGAGCCGTCGACGATTTCCCCCGCGGCCACGATGGCCGACTTCACATAGCCCCGGAGCTCCTTGGGCACGGCGCCAGCCGGTTCGAGCGGGCAGGCCGCGTCAAGGACAACGTCTTCTACGGCCACGCCGCCTTCCAAGTCGTCCGCCTCGGCACAGTAGACCAATGGGCCGCGTTGGACAGCAACGCAACCGCGGACGGCGTCGACCCGCGGGTGCGGCCTCAGCACCCGGACTGGTACGGGGCACGACACTTGGAGATGGTCGCCAGTGCCCCACCGCCTGGTAATTCTCATATAGGAGCCTTCCGGCACTGCTTCGACCGGTTCCCCGTTCACCGCCAAGCGCGTAGCACCCTTGCGGGCCCACTCAGGAAGGCGCACCGACAGGTCCCAGCACTCGGCCGAACTGCACCGCGTAACCTCGAAATCGGTGGTCCCCTCCCACGGGTGCCCGGTCCGCAAAGCCAGGTCCACGGCACCACCCGGCACCCCGGTGGAGACGGCGCCGCTGAAGGGCATCTGCAACTGCAGGCCAGAGGCGTCCCGGGTCAATAGGTACGCCTGGATGCTCGCCATCAAGCGCGCCAGGTTGGGCGGGCAGCAAGCACACACGTACCAGGGGAGGCGACGACGGGGAGAGTCCTCGTCCGCGCCATCGTGACCAGTCCTCAGGTGCAGGGTGTTCGAATAGAAGAACTCTGTCCCCTGCCGCGACACGGCGCCGGCGATGGTGTTCCAGAACACGCGCTCCATCTCCTCGGCGTAACGCGCCCGGCCGGTGGCGAGCAGGAGGCGCCAGTTCCACTGGAAACTGGCAATCGCAGCGCACGTCTCGGCATAGGCTCGGTCGCCCGGCAGTTCGTAGGCATCCCCGATCGACTCGTCGCGGTGGCGGGAGCCGTGCGCGCCGGTCACGTAGGTCTTCGTGGCGAACAGGTCCTCCCATATGGCCTCTGAGGCGGCCAGCAGCTCGGTGTCCGCAGTTTCGACGGCCACATCTACTACGCCCGCCTGCAGGTAGAGTTCGCGCACGGCGTGACCGGTGGCCTTCGTCCGCTCCCGCACGGGCATGTGGTGCAAGAAGTACGACAACGGGAAACGGGCGTCCCCGAGCAGGCCAGAAGCTGGCAGTGCGACGTCTGCCCTCCCCCGCAGATCTACCTGGCGCCTGGCGAGCGCCAGCAGCCGCACGTCGCCGGTCAGCCGGTAAAACTCCACCAAGGCGGCCTCGACCTCCGGGTGGCCGCAGACGCCTACGAGACGGCCATCCCCGTCCTCCAGGGAAAACGTCGCCAACAAGTGGCCGACAAGCCTGTCGGCCACTTGCGCCAAGCCTGAGTGGCCGCCCGTCCGCTGCTCTGCGGTGGCGGCCTGGAGAAGGTGGCCGTCGCAGTAGAGCTCATGACCCCAACGCAAGTCCTTCCAGGCCAATTCCGGGTGCTGGCCTTGGATCCACGAGTTGAGGTAGCCGTCATCACGCTGGGCACGGGCCATGAGGTGAGCGACCTCGTCGACGAATTCCTCCACTTCGGGGGAGAGCCCCCTCACGCTGTCCCAGGCGGCGGCTTCCAGCACCTTGTAAACATCGGAGTCTGAAAAATGCATCCCTTCGTGCGGCGCCTCGCCGGCACGGCCTTCCGCCAGCCGTTCGAGGTTGCGGACGGCCCCCGAAGCACGGACCTGCTCGACGCAATGAGGAAGGGTCCTGGTGCTGTTGCGCCACTGCCAGTCACCAAGCTCGTAGCCCTCTGCCAGCACAACTTCACCCAGGCCGACGGGGCGGAAGCGTCCTAGTGCGGCACCAGTCGGGCAAGCTGGGCCATCCCCGGTGGCTCGGGTGCTTGCCGGAGCAAGCTCCTGGGGCACCGGGCCCCTGCTCGGCTCCATTGGCGCTGCCCCCCTTCCTTTGGTCGAGCCTTGAAACCACCGCTGTCGACAAGCCAGCCCGAAACCCGACCTCTTGCGTGGGGAAACGCTACCTCAACTACAACCCCATGTCAAGGCTCGCTTCCCGTGATTTGTTCCCAACCAGGGGGGTAATCCGTTACCTGCCATGCGCGAAAGCGCTTTTTCAATTCTTGAGCCACGCCCCCCAGATCACATATGCTTGGCCCGTGGAGGCGGCTCGACCATCGACGCTCACAGAGGTGGCCCGGCTGGCCGGGGTGTCCCTCACTACAGCGTCGAAGGCGGTCAACGGCCGGGCCCGGGTTTCTGAGGCAACCAGGAAACGAGTGCTCAGAGCAGCGAAAGAGCTCTCCTACGCGCCGAACCTTGTCGCCAAGAGCCTGGCAAGCGGGCGCAGCAGCATCATCGGAGTCCTCCTGAGGGACTCCATGGTCCACCGCCTCGCCATGCCCATCATCGTCGGTGCGCAATCTGTGCTCGAACAGCGGGAGTTCTCGGCGATCATCGCTGACGCCAGAGGAGTGGCCGACCGCCTGGCTGACCTCGCGGTCATGTTCGGCCAGCGGAACGTCGACGGGTTGCTCGTCGTCGGCAACAACCAGGGGGAGACTCCTTCGATAACTGCCGCGGCGAAGATCCCGACGGTGTACGTCCACGGGCCGACAACAAACCCGCGGGACGTCCTCCACCTCGTGGACGACGTCGCCGGTGCGGTCGTGATCGTCAACCACCTGGTCGAGGTGGGCCGGTCCCGCATGGCCCACATCACCGGCCCGGAGTACTCACCGGCGGTCCAGCAACGGGCCCTGGGAGTTAGCCGCGCTCTCCACCAACACGGGCTGGGACTTGCAGCCGACATCAGGTACGGCCCGTGGTCACAGCGCTGGGCGCGCCAGGCGGCACGGGAGGTCCTTGACGAGGATCCTGAGGTTGACGCCCTCGTCTGCGGGTCTGACCAGATCGCGGCCGCGGTGCTCGAGACGGTCCTCGCCTCGGGCCGCAAGGTCCCAGACGACGTCGCCATCACCGGGTACGACAACTGGCCGGTCTTCGCCGAAGAGACCGACCCCGCATTGACCACGCTCGACATGGAGCTGGGGCACCTTGGGGCCTCCGCTGTCAGTGACCTGTTCGCCATGATGAGCGGCGCTCGGGTCGGGGGTGGTACTCGTTACCACGAAGGTACGTTGGTGATCAGGGGCTCGACCGATCCCCGACGCTCGTAGTAAAGGCGTTCTTTGCCGTGCTCAGCTACGTAACCCCGACCGGTCAACCCCGATCGAGCGGCGCCGTCTACGAGGCACGTGGGGTCTGCTGGTGGAGAGCCAGGCAGGGACGAGTTGCGCAAGTAGTACGTCTATTGATATATTGGCAGACGTACTAGGAGGTGAGTTGAAGAGGCCCGAGCAAGCTCAAGGAGCAGACGTCCTCCGCCGCGCTGGTGACGCCTCCGTGCTGATCCTCACCAGTTTGGCGGAAGGGCCCAAGCACGGCTATGCCCTGGTACAAGACGTAAAGAGGTTTTCGGGCGTACTGCTCGGCCCAGGCACCCTCTACGGCGCCCTGGACCGGTTGGAGGCCATGGGGCTTATAGAGGCGCTGCCGGCCGATGACCGCCGTCAGCCCTACCGGATTACCAACGCGGGGGCGGACGCACTTTCAGCCCACCTGGATGCGCTGGAGCGGATCAGTACCGTCGGCCGCCTTCGGCTGGGTTTCGGGGGGAGCTAATGACCCGTGTTCAACGACGGCGGGCGCAGTCGCTGGCCATTCGGTGTTATTCCAAGGCCTGGCGCAGCCGCCACAGCCGGGAAGCCACCGAACTGGCCGCCATGTTGGCCGCAGATGGGGTGCCAGCCACAGCCCTGGCCTGGGACTTCTTCAAGGGCTCGGTGCGCGACCGGGCCGCGCAGCTAGGCGCCAGGCGGGGGCTGGCCGGACTGACGGCGCTAGTGGCGGCTGCCTGCCTCACCGCGGCCTCGCTGGCCATATCGGTCCCGTCAGCACCGGCCGGCGCCTCGGGCTTTGTGCCCACGTCGGTGGTCCAACCGGCCCATGCGGTGGCAGGCGCCGCCTGCGCCATAAGGCGCAACGGTTCGCGCTCGTCGCCCGCGGGGGCCAGGCACTCGGCCGCGACGACCGCCCACGGCGCCTCCCGGCCCCAGGCCCATGACCGGGACTGTTCACGACGCGGGTGAGGCGGCGACCGGCCCGACCGCCGGAGCGCCCGCCCCCGCTGCCACCCCGGGCAATGCCAGGCATGGGCGACGCCAAGTGCTGGCCGATTGGATCGTAGTCGTCGTCGCTGCCCTCGTCGCCGCCTTCCTCATAAGGGCCTTTGCGGTGCAAGCCTTTTATATACCGAGCCAGTCGATGGAACCGACCCTGCTGCCCCACGACCGCGTCCTGGTGAACAAGCTGTCGTACGACTTCCACTCCGTGCACGACGGGGACGTCGTGGTTTTCCGGCGCCCCCCGAGCGACCACTCGACCGTGGACGACCTCATCAAGCGGGTTATCGCCGGCCCGGGGCAATGGGTCAGGGTGACTGACTGCAAGGTGTACGTCGACGGCCACCTTCAGAGCCAGCCTTACCTGCCCAAGGGATGGCAGGGCCCGAGCTCGGAGTACTGCACCCAGTGGGATCTCCCAGGCATGCTCGACCTGCCCGACCCCTACCAAGTCCCTAGGGGCGATTACTTCGTAATGGGCGACAACCGCACTGACTCCGAAGACTCCCGCTACTGGGGCCCTCTGCCTTACAGCTTCATCGTCGGCCGGGCTTTTGTGCGGATTTGGCCCGTCAACCGCATCGGTTCCCTGTGAGGGCGCGGCCGAGCGTGGCGAGCAGCATACCTGGGCGGTCCTCACAGCCAGAGACCTCCGAGGCACTGCCCCCTTACTCAATCGCGCGCCGGACAGTGGCGGGGCGTTCTCTGCCGGACAGCACCCACCCGAGCGCGACGGCGATGGCGGGCATCCCGAGCAGGATCACGAGCAAGTTGGCGACAGGTACGTTCCCGAGGGCGGCGAGCCCGCCTGCCACTGTGTTGCCTCTCAGCCAGCCGATCATGCCGACATAACCAGCGAAGGTGCCAAGCAAAGCGCCGAGGAGCGCGAGCCCGCCGGCCGTGGCCGCGGAGAGTGTGCGCCGGCTCCAGCTGCTCGCCCCCGTTGCGGCCAGTACGCGCAGGTCCCCCGCGGTTTCGCTGCGGACCAACCCGACCGACATGGCCAGGATCGCCAGGGCTAAGGCGATGCCGAAGGCGATGGCCGAATTTATGAGCGTCGACATGCTCGGGACGTTGTCCTTGGTTTCGATGGACATGCCCTGGGCGACGGCCATCAGTTGGGCGCCTTTCACCTGAGCAGGGTTGATGGTCTGCGGTGCTTGGACGAACCAACCGGCGACACTGGTTTGGAGCCTGAGCTGCTTTATGGCATGCAGGGTGATCAATGTATTGGGCGCGCTGGTGCCCGCGGGGAGGGAGCCCAGCTCTTGGATGATTGGCCGGTCGATGTACTCGGCCGAGGGCGCCGGAACGACCAAGTGCATGTTCGCCACACTGGCGAGCCCTGGGCGCATGCTGAGGATGTCGGACTTCCCTGAAACCTCGGATGGGCGGATGTGGAACGCGGCCAAAAGCTGGGGCGTGGCCACGTAGATGGGACTGTTCCAGTTAGGGCCCGGCCCGGAGTGCGAGAGCGCCGCAGATGTCGTTAGGAGCTCGACTACTTGGTGCGAGCCGACCAGGCCGGCGATGGCGAGCGCCGTCTTTTGTTGCGTGGCGGGACCGCCAGCCACGGGGCCACCCTGCAGGCTGCCTGGCGTATAGGTGTATACGATCAGCTGGTTGCTGGCCACGTTTGAGCCCGTGTAATCAAGTGGGTTGGCAGCGCGGGCCGCTGCCACTACGCAGATGATCACTGCGATCAGTACCCCGAGGCTTATGGCGGCGAGCGCGGAGCCGGAGCGTGCTCGGTAGCGGGCGAGGTCCCGCCACGCCAGGCGCACCGTCACCGGAGCTACCTGTGCCACTCGGCCGAGTAGGGAGAGGCAAAAAGGCGCCAAGAGGATCACCGCGGGGACCAGCAAAGCCAGCCCGAGGACTGTCTCGGGTGCTCCGCCGCCCGCTGTGTTGCGGCTCCCCCCGTAACCAATCACGAGGAAGGCGGCCACAAGGCAGGCGAGGCCTGGCAGCGCCGAGCGGTGGACCTTTGGCGGTGGGTTGGGGCGACCGGATAGCGCTGCCAGCACCGGCACCCGGGCCACCGAGCGTGCCGGGCGCGAGGCTGAGAAATAGGCCGCGAGCACTGCCAGCACCATGCCGGCGCCAACCGCTGGCCAAGGTACCGCCGACAACGGGATCGAACGATGGGCCGTCGCCTGGAAGGTCGGCCGGTAAGCGAACCAGGCCAGAAGGCCGATCGCTGCTCCGACGATCGCTCCGACGAGGCCTACGACGGCGCCGTTCGCCTTCACCACCAGGCTGACGTTGTCCTCGGTGGCGCCCAAGGAGGCGAGCACACCAAAAGATCGCAGCCGCTTCTGCGCGAGCACCGTGAAACCACCCACCGAGACCAGCCCGATCAGCAGCATTCCCATCGTTAGCCCACCACCGACGACGATCGCGGGCAGCGGGTTACGCTGCGCAGCGGTGGCGGGGGTTTGCACGTTCGGCCCGATTTGTTGCGGCGGGGTACCGGGTGCGTCGAAAAGCACAGTGACCTCGCTCGGCCTGCTCACCTGGCCCGGCGCGACGAGGGAGAACTGGTCGAGGAGGTTCTCAGGGTTTTCCACGAGCCCTACGACGCGGAGGGCCCGCTCGTGGCCGCCCTGGGGCCAGGTGTCGCCAACTCTCAGACCCAGATCGGAGGCCAATGAAGGCGTAAGTGCGGTTTCACCTGCCGCGGTGGGGTAGCGACCGGACAGGAGCGAGAGGAGGGGCCGGCCGAAGGGGCCTTTCGGGCTCTGCGCACGCAATTGGTAGTTGCCGACCGAACCGGGCATGGGGCGGGACTCGTTCTCGATGACGTCCGTCCGGCCGTAGCGAGCCCTTATCATCGCCACTTCGTGTGACACCTGGGGACCTGCCCCCGCGAAGATTGCCATGTCACTGGCGGTCCCAAAGCCGCTGTCGGCGGGGACCGTGCTGTCAATGGCGACGGCTGAGCCCACCACTGTGGCAGCGACGGCAAGGATGATCAAACACAGCACTAGCAATTGCTGGCGCCATTCCCGCCGGAACAAGCGCCACGCCCAGCGGCTGACGGCCCGGCGGGCGGGCCTGCCGCCATGGCTCGTGCCGGCGGCAAGAGCCGCGGGCCGCGCCCGGCGGCGAAGCACCATGAAACCCACGGCCATCAGCGCCACCACAAGGATGATTACAAGGGCAAGGGCCCCGAGGGTCATCGGGGTGCCGGGGGGGCCGCGAGGAGGGACTCGGGGCTCGGCGGGGGCACGGTCTGGTCCACCACCCGGCCGTCCCGGATGAACACGACCCTGTCCGCCCAAGACGCCAGCTGTGCATCGTGGGTGACGACAGCGGCGGCCACACCGCGCTTGCACGACGCCAAGATAAGGCGCATGACAGCGTCACCGTTGAGCGAGTCCAAGGCGCCCGAGGGTTCGTCGGCGAGCAGGAGCCGTCGGTCGCCGACGATGGCCCGAGCAATGGCCACCCGCTGACGTTCGCCACCCGAGAGCTGGTCCGGGTAGTGCGATGCCCGCTCGGCTACGTCCAGGCTTTCGAGCGCGGCCATGGCGGCTACCCGGGCCCTTTTTGCCGGGAGACCGTCCAGTTCGAGGGGCAACGACACGTTCTCGGCCGCTGTCAGGCCCGCCAGGAGGTTGAAGTCCTGGAACACGTACCCGACGGACTGGCGTCGCAGCTGTGCCTTCTCGTTGCGTGACATGGCCGAAACGGGAGCGCCGCCTATGATGACCTCACCGCTCGTGGGGTCTTCCAGGGTCCCGGCGATGCTGAGGAGCGTGCTCTTCCCCGACCCGCTCGGGCCCATGACCGCCACGAGCTCGCCCGCCTCGACCGACAGGTTGACGTCTTGCACTGCGAGCACTCCCGCGGGGCCTTCGTTGTAACGCTTGGTGACTTTACGGAGCTCCAGGAAGCTCATCGCCTCACAACCATCCTTCGCCGGAAGAGGGGAGCAGGTGACTTGACGGGCGGCTCCACGCTGGCGCGTTTCAACCGCCCGATGGCTGAGTCGAGCCAGCGGACGAGCGAATCCAGGCGGAACAGCTCGGCGTCTACCACTAAGGCGAGGCTGAGGTCGAAGTCGGCCTCGTCCTCTTTGAGGCGCGTCCACTGCTGCATGAGCTCGACGAGGTAGCGGCGGTGGGCCTGAGCCACGTCGGCGACATCGACGCCCGGCACCCGCAGGGCCGACAGGATCTTGATGACGAGTTCGTCTCGCGGCGGTGCGGCCATATCGGTCGGGGCACGCAGCCACGCTCTCACCTCCTGTTCTCCGGATTGCGTGACGCGGAAGACCTTCTGCGGCCCTTCCCCTGCAGAGCCGTCCGACTCCACTAGGCCATCGCGTTCCAAGCGCTGCAATGTCGTGTAAACCTGGCCGATGTTCAGCGGCCACACGTCCCCGGTGGTCGCCTCGAACTCTTGGCGTAGCTGGAGCCCGTACTTCGGCCCCTCGCTCAGCAGGGCGAGCAAGGCATGGCGCACGCTCATCGTTCACGCCTCAATAGCGTCAATAGCATACTCAGTATTCTACCAAAACGCTGCGACAGGTTCCAGCCCCCTCCACCGGTGCGTCCTGTGCCTGCTCACGCCAAGGACACGGCGCACACACCCGCCGATAACTCACCTTGCGCTTGCAACGCACGAGACCAGAACGCCTTGCAACGGTCGTTCTGCTAGCGGGGCGACCAAAGGCTTACCCGGACGCCAGGACGGTCTCAAGGCACAACCCCCACCGCGGCCAGGAACCAAATCCGACGTGGCCGGGCGCTCGCCCTTGGTACTGTTCGCCCCGTGGACGCCACCGACATCCGGGCTGCTTACCTGGACTTCTTCAGCCAGCGCGGCCACGCTCGGATAACTCGGGCGAACTTGGTACCCCGCGAGGACCCGACCACCCTCTTCACCGGCTCGGGCATGCAGCCCCTCATACCGTACCTGTTGGGTGCCGCTCACCCGGCCGGGGAGCGGCTGGTCGACTCCCAGGTGTGCTTCCGCGCCGAGGACATCGACGAGGTCGGCGACGCCAGGCACACCACCTTGTTCGAGATGCTCGGCAACTGGTCCTTAGGCGACTACTTCAAGGCTGAACAGCTCAAGTGGTTCTTCGAGTTCATGACCGAGGTGGTCGGGCTGGCCCCTTCGCGCCTCTTCGTCACCGCTTTCGCCGGGGCGCCTGCCTGGGGCATCCCTCGCGACGACGAATCGGTCGCCATCTGGAAGGGGCTCTTCTCGGGAGTAGGCCTTGAAGCCGGCACGGCCGAAGCCAGGACTGCGGAGCAGGTCGCCCGGACCGGGGTCGGGGAGGCCCGCATCGTTCTGTACGACGAGTCCCAGTCGTGGTGGAGCCGCTCTGGCCCGCCTTCGGCGATGCCCGTGGGCGAGCCCGGCGGCCCCGACTCCGAGGTCTTCTACCTCTTCCCCCAGGTGGAGCACGACCCGATGGTCGGCCCCAACTGCCACCCTCACTGCGACTGCGGCCGCTTCGTCGAGATCGGCAACTCAGTCTTCATGCAGTACCGGCGCACAAGGGCCGGCTTCGAGCCGCTCCCTAGGCCCAACGTGGACTTCGGCGGGGGCTTGGAGCGCCTGGCCATGGCATCGGCCGACCTGGACGATATCTTCGACGTCGATCTCCTGGCCCCCATCACTACGGCCGTGCGGTCCATGGCCGCCGCCACAGGACGCGCCGACCGCCGGGCCGAACGCATTGTGGCCGACCATGCCCGGGCCGTCGTGTTCCTGGCCCTGGACGGGGTGGAGCCGTCGAACAACACCCAGGGGTACGTGATGCGGCGCTTCGCTCGCCGCGCCATGCGCCAAGGTCTCCATTTGGGCATCGAGTCCAGGCTGCTGCCTGTCCTCGTCGACGCCGTCGTCGGCGCCTACCGCCACGCTTACCCCGAGCTTGACGAGCGCGTGCCTGAGATCCGTGGTGTCCTCGAGCGGGAAGAAGACCTGTTCCGCAAGACCCTGGCGCGAGGGGTGAGGGAGCTGGCGAGGCTTGCCGGGGCCGAGCTCACCGGCGACACGGTGTTCAGGCTGTTCGACACCTTCGGGTTCCCTCCCGAGCTGAGCGTGGAGGAGGCCGCCGCCGCGGGCATACCGGTCGACCTCGCCTGGCGGGGACGCTACGAACAGCTGATGTCCGAGCAGAGGCAACGCTCGCAGACGGCGGCGGCAGGTATGTTCAAAGGCGGCCTCGCCGACCAGTCCGAAGCTACGACCCGGCTGCACACAGCCACGCACCTGCTCTACCAGGCGTTGAGACTGGTGCTGGGGGACCACGTCGTCCAGCGGGGCAGCAACATCACCCCTGAACGGCTCCGCTTCGACTTCTCCCACGGGGCGAAGATGACGCCCGCGGAGCTGTCCGAGGTGGAGGGGATCGTCAACGCGAACATCGCAAGGGACTGGCCGATGCACGTCGTGGAGATGACGCCCCAAGACGCGTTCGGGACGGGCGCGCTCGGGGCCTTTGGCGACAAGTACGGCCCCAACGTGACCGTCTACACGGCCGGCGACCCCCAAGGCGAGTGGTACAGCAAGGAGATCTGCGGTGGGCCGCACGTCTTGCACACCGGCGAGCTCGGGCGGTTCAAGATCGTCAAGGAGGAGTCTTCGAGCGCGGGTGTCCGCCGCATCCGGGCCGTACTCGTCTACTAGGCGATCCTGGGGCATCTGCGACCTGCGGTGTTGTGAGAGCGGCCGCCCTGTCGAACCGCGGAACTTCAACCTCCTTGAACCTGTACAGGGACCTTCGGCCTAGTTGACTCGAGATACCATCGCCGTCAACATGGGGATGAGCGCGAGCGGCATACAGCCCTCAGGTGCTGGGCGCTCAGCGTTGACTCATCCCTTCCGTTGGCCCCAGCACCAGGGATACGAAGGCCATTTCGGCACTGCCTCGCGCGCATTCGAACACCAGGGCCAGGACTTTGTGGCATACGACACGTACATTCTGAATAGCCACTGCCGAGAGTGAGACGCGTACCCAGGCAGACTGAGAGATGCTGCATATGTTGTGCAGCGCGTGGACAGTGGTGGCGGGTCTCGCTCTAGGTGGTGTTCTGCGCCGGGGCCGCTATCCACGGGTGGCATGCTCTGGAAGCTCGCCCGTTGAACCGGACCAGCGCCCTAGGCGTTTAGATGTCATGAAGAGCCGCTTGCTGGCATTAGTCGCAGCCGCGGTACTGCCCGTAACTCTTCTGGTCATGTCCGGGCGACCGCTGTCACCCGGCCTCTCTGGGCGCCTAGAGGAGGTAGGTGGCGCCGGTCCGATGGTCGACGTCACCGCCATGCATGGCAACGACGAGCTCGCTTTCGTGTCTCGCGGTGACCTTTACCTCCTCGACGGCGCGGCGAGCAAGGTCTACGAGGTCCCCATCGCGCCGGGTAGGACAGCGGTGGGACCCGCCTTCTCGCCCGATGGGGAGTGGGTCGCCTACCGGACCGAGACTGATCAGGTCAACCCGAGCGATAGCCAGCTGTGGGTGGCGCGCTCCAACGGCACTGACCGCCATCAGGTGACCGGTGCTGATGGCTACTACGGCTGGGGCCCGGTTGCCGACCTTCTGGCCATCTCAACCGACAGCACTTACACCCAGGTGCTGCGAAGGACCATTTACCGAGAGAGCGAGGCGGCCAAGCTCGAGCTGGTGAGCCCGACCGGCACAAGGCGTGACCTGCTCAGCCTCCCAATGCCGGCCAAGCCCGTCGTGTGGCCGCCGCCCGGGATCTGGGACGCCGCTTGGTCGCCCTCCGGGAACGCGGTCGCTGTCGCGGTCGACTCGTTCAATACGGGTTCCACCATCCGCTCCTACCCCATCGACGGCGCCAAGCCCACCACCTGGTTCTCCATCAGCGCCACCGCCCAGCTGCCCGGGCTTTGCACGAGCTGTGGCCCAGGGCACACGATCGCCCAGCTCGCGGGTTGGTGGCTGAAACAGGGCATCGGGTTTTGGGCCTTCTGCTGCGGCTCGGTGCACGGCAATGACAGCTCAGCCCTGGAGCTGGTCGACAGGCCCGGCGCCTCTCCTCACATCATCGGGAGGACGCTTTCGGACGGGACGACCGAGGCCATCTCCTCGGCCAGCAATGGCGCCCTGGCGATCGTCGCCTCGAGTCTCGGCTCCGGCCGGAGCTACGGGATCGGCAAAGAGGTCGAGACCTGCAGCCTGAGCTCCGGTCCCTGCACCTCTATCCCAGGCGCTTCGGTCTGGGCAGGGCCGGGCTCCCTAAGTTGCGCCCCGTACTGTTCGCAGTGGCCAGCCCCCGGGAAGCCCGGTTCTGCAGTCAGCCTCGACCCCGCCTGGTCACCCGATGGCAAGCTCCTCGCCTACGTGAAGTCGCCCTCGGCAGACACGGGCGGCTGGCCTTCGCTCGCCTGGTTCGACGCCCACAAGCTCTTCGTGTTCGACCCCGCCACCGGCCGCTCGACGAAGCTGGAGGGGGTGAGCGGCGTGTCGGTCCCTACGTGGTCGGGGGACGGCAGAGAACTCCTCTATGTAAGTGACGACGCCCTCTGGCTCGTACCTGCGCAGGGCGGCCGGGCGAGAGAGGTCGTTTCCCCGCTTTTCCTCCCAAGCCTGTGGCGCGACGTCGGCAGCTCGGACCGCCTCTCGTACTACGGGCAGGTGGACTGGACGGGCCAGTTCAATTGGTGGTCCTCTTGAACTCCCTGGAACGGCACGGCTCACATAGTGGTGTCGCCCGCCGGCTGATCGTGCTGACGACCCTCCTGGCAGTGACGGGACTGACCACCGCGTCTGGCGGTACAGCGCCTCGGGCCAACAAGGCTACGACCGGTCCGGGGAACGGCGGACCTGCGGTCAGTGGCGCTGGAGCCGTCGCGCAGGTCGCGACCGTCGACCTCACCCAAAACGACAAGTTCTCCGAGATCGCAGCGGTGGGCCACCGCATCCTGCTCTATGGCTCGGCGAGCCAGTCGACCTATCCGGAGGTCGCGAGCACATGCTATTCAGCCCGGGTCGACCCGTCGTCGCTCGTGCTGAGCAATGAGCGCTCGGGCAGCTGCGCCGACCCGACGTTGCAGGGCCGACAGGTGTTGCCGGTGTTCGGGACCGACAGGGACCTGAAGGCGAGCGGTGGCGGCCCGAGCGCGGTTGTACGCATCGCCCACGTCGTACCCCGGTCCACGGGCTACGCGCTCGGCCCTGTAGTCATGACCTTTCCTGCCGAGGCGTGGGGCGACAGCGCTCCGACCTGGACCTACGGCGGCGGCGACCTCTGGCTCTATGAATGGGACAACCCGGGCGGTGCCGACCTCGAGCGCATCTCGGCGACGGGCGGCGTCCTCCAGCGGGTGCGGGTCCCCAGGATCTGGCATGCCATCCTCGCCTACAACGACGAGGGGCTGTGGATCGCACCATCGGGCCAGACCAGTTCGCCTGCGCCGCTGTACCTCGTCGCGCCCGGGGGCACGCACGCGAGCGCCGTTTTCCATTTCCCCGACAACGGGTTCGCGAAATGGATGGTCGGGTCCGGCGACGCCCTTTGGCTGAACGCCCAGCCGCGACCCGTGAGCGAGCCCGGGGTGGTGTGGATGCTGCGCGGGCGCAAGGCGATGCCCGTTTGGCACGTCCGAGAGAGCTCAAAGATCGCCCAGGTCCTCGAGGTACTTGGCGGTTCGGGGATGGTCGGCAGCCAAGCTGACGGCTTGTGGGCCGCGCCTCCAACGGCCTTTGACCAGCAACGCGTCGTGCGTATGGGCCCGGCTTCAGGAGCGGTGAGCTCGGAGGTGACACTGACGGCCCGATATTCAGGCTCTGCCAAGTACCTCTACCTCTCCCCGCTCGCGTCATGGAGAGGCGTGACCATGACGGGCTCGTTCTTCCTCCTCGACCCGCCGGTCCCGTCCTCGTCAGGTACGAGCGCAGTTGGACGCTTCAGCGCGCTGTTCCGGATTACGCCGCGGGCTGAGCCGTGAGAGAAGTCAGCGAGGGGGTGGAGCGGGACCGCTGCTGGAACCACAACACCATCTACTACCCCGTCGTGCTTGGGGCTGTCCCGCCTGGCAGTCAACGGGCGCTCGACGTCGGCTGCGGCGAGGGCATGCTCACTCGCCAGCTCGGCCGGCTTGTCCCCGAGGTGGTGGGCACCGACACCGATGAGGCCAGCATCGCCGCGGCTTCTCGGGGAACATCCCGTACTGGCACGATCAGCGCCCACGGTCCGGCCGTCATCACCGGGCACACCAATAGAGCGGCCCGCCAAACCCTCTCTGTCCTTGACCGACCACGGCGTCAGTCGGGAACGGGCGCATCGGGGTGGAGCGACGGTGGCCGGCGCGGGACCATCAGCCCGATGCCACCTCAGTTGGCACGCGAGGTGCGCCTTGCCATGAGGGCACCCAGCCAGGCATCGGCGCTCAGCCGCCCGGCGCCGAGGAAGACCACGACGAGGGCGAGGCCCGCAAGTGCCACATTGATCTCGTAGCCCGATCCGGCCGCGTCCGAGACAATGCCGTTACGGAACGTCACGGTAACCATGGCGATCATCATGTCCAAGAACAGGCCGAGGGCGGCGAGCCGGCTGAGGAGGCCGATCGCGATCGCGATGCCGCCGAAGAACTCGGTTATCCCATTGATCACGGCGAAGAACGTCCCGGGACGAAGGTGCGCGACCTCGGAAAAGAACAGCGCTGTCCGGTGGATGCCTGTTCCGTGGAACGCCCCGAAGAGCGTGCTCGCGCCATGGTAGACAAAGAGCCAGGCGAGGGCGACCCGCGCCGCCAGGGTCGCGGCGTCCTTAAGGCCAGGTGCACTGCCGAACCCGGCGGCGCGCCGTACCAAGTCGTTCGGGCGGCTCACTGCGGGCCGTCCGTCGCCGCATAGAGACGCAAGGGTTGGGCGAGCTGGGCGACGACTAGTGCTGGGAGCCTCCGCATACCCACGATCTGCTCCACCGGTACGGGCCTGTTGGCAAGGCCGGTCGGGCGGGGCGGCCCGACCGGGAACTCCGCCCGGCGGGTAAGGCGGTCCCAGATGACCAGGGCAAAGCCGAAGTTGACGGTGCCACGCCCGCCAAGCTCCCGGGCGTGGTGAATGCGGTGGTAGGCGGGGCTTACCACCACGCGCCCCAGCGGCCCCAACCGCCAAGGGAGGTTGGCGTGGGTAAAGGCGACCATGCAGCCGTAGGCCAGGAGCGCCGTCGACGGCACGGTCCCGCTGTTTAGGAGCACCAACCCTGGGAGCAATGCCGGCAGGTAGCTCGCGTGGACCAAGGGGTGTATACGGAACGTCGTGAGCACGCCCATGTCTTCTTGCGAGTGATGAAGAGCATGCAGCCGCCACAGCGCCAGGAACCGGTGGTTGGCCACGTGCCCGCACCAGTTCATGGCGTCAATGGCGACCAGCAGGATGACTGCGACGACTGCCCGGGGCACGAGAGGCAAGCGGCCCAGCGTCAAGAAGGGGGCGTTCCGCACGACCTCATGGTTGAAACCGGTTTCCACAAGAGTCAGCGGCACTACGGCTAGGGCCACCAGGCCAAGGTAGAAGGCGTCAACGAAATGAGCCCTGGCGAACAAAGGTCGGGGCACCGCCGGCCAGAGCTGCTCGGCCACGAGGAGCAGGGAGACCGTGAAGACGACAGCGGGCCCCACCGCAATCGCCGCTGAGGCCTGGACCGCCCTCCAGAGGTCATGGCCCGCAAGCAGGTAACGCAGCCCGACCGCTGCGAACCAGGCCATCAGGCCGGCGATCGAGATGACACCGGCCCAGGCTGCGGCGCTCGCGCGGGTGAGGGTTCGCCTCAGCGACGCGCACTCCGGGTTGGCGTACATCTCTCAGTACGCTACGCCGCTCGAAGGTAGGGTCGTAGTTGTCGAACTGCCCGAACCCGACGCCTTTGGGGTGGCCATTGGGTGTGCCGGGTTGACAGTCCACCACTGTCCAAAGGAGTCCTTAATGTTGCCCGTCACCTGCCCGGGTTTCTTGTCCCCGATGAAAAGGTAGAGCGGTATGCCCTCATAGGTGACCTGGCGGGTGCCGTTGGTGCGGGTGATCGCGCCGAGGTGGGCGACCCCTTCTTCACCCATCGGCTCCTTCTGCCCCATGCCCAGGAGCACGGGTGGCCACACCTGTGCGCACTTGCCATAACACGTGCTCTTACCGGTCCCGTCAGGCACGAACCGGTAGACAGTCCAACCGCTGCTCAGGGCCAGGATCGGGCCCCAGGTCCTATTCTTTTCGACCATGATCGTGGTCGGAGAGCTGGCATGCGTCGTTGATTTGGCCATCGCCGGCGCGGCTCCTAAGGCGAACGGTGAAGCCACGGCAGCGGCAGCGGCCATTGCCAGGGCGAAGCGGCGGGAGGTGCGGCCAGCGAAACGTGCTTGACTGGATCGGTTATTCATTACTCTCCTCGGGTTGGCGTACTTGCCCAAAGATCTACGGTTCAGCCGAAGGAACAGTTTCACACCTGCCGTGCCCGTAACAGCCCGGCAATGGGTGTGCGAGCCGGGAGCGCCGTCCCGGGGGGTCGACGAGGTCGTCAACCGCCTGGTAGTCGACGCAAAGGCGCTTAGGCAACAGCCTTTTCGTGGTGCAGGTTAGGTGGTTGGCTCCATGGTCACCGGGTGGCGGAGGAGGCCGTGGCTCCCACGCTGGCGCACTGCCACCCAGCCGAGCTTGCTGAGGGCGGCGACCAGTTCCGCACCCGAGACGACCGGCAGCCGCGGGCTCAAGCTGGGAGGGGGAACCTGCGCCGGACGACCCCCATGTCGAGTGGCCGTCCCTCCTCGCGCATGTCTTCTACATAGAGGGCCAACGCCTCCTCGGCATTGGCCATGGCGTCTTCGAGGTCTTCACCTTGGGTGTGCAGGCCCGGGAGCTCCGGGGCGTAGGCGCGGTACCCGCCCGCCTGCTCGGGCTCGAAAATGAACTCAACTTCACGGGTGGTCCCCACCTCCCTCAGGAGACCTCGCCCAGACCCGTGGACCGGTGGCGTGCACCGCGACGAGGCGCGATGCCTAGTCGCGCACGACTGTCCTTTCGCCCCAACTGTCCGCTTCAGGAGGGCGCGCTTCTCCAAGACGCTCCGACGTGATGTTGCTCGCCAGCAGGGTGCCAGCTCGGCGGACGGGCCATCGCTGTGCGACGGGTCAGGTCGTGGAGGTAGTGGTGGGCCCGGAGACGGCCGCGGGGCCCTTGGTGTAGTAGAGCATGTCCCTCAGGGCTGCGGAGGCTGTGGCCGCGGTCAAGCTGCCGGAGAAGGTTGGCACCCCGGCTTCGTTGTAAGTGATTGCGCCGGTCGGGGGATTGGCTTCGCTGACCTCAAACGTCATGAGCTTGCCCGCGGTGCTCACCCCTTCGACCCGCACTCCCCAAGACTTAGAGAGCGGTGCCGCGCCTACCGGAGCGATCCGCTCGGCTTTCAGTGCAGCCTGGTAAGCGTTGTAACTGCTGGTCAAAAGCATCGACAGGTACTGCTGCACCGCCTTGGCACCGGCCGCCTGTCGAGCTGGGGATCCCTGCAGGAACGAAGAAGTCGGCGCTTCACCCCAAGTGATCACGAGCCCTGTACCAGCTGGTGACTGGGAAGCGCTGGCAGCGGTGAGCGCAGCGACGGGGCTGCCCTGGGACGTGACGGTGGCCGTGCCGCGGATCTTGGGGAGCATCTGGAGCTCCGCCATCCCGTAGGGCCCGCTCATTGGCACCGGTGCACCGGATTTTTGCACCCTGAACCCGTTGACATTTTCAAATATGGTCTCCGCGTACAGCGTTACCCCGCCCAACGCTGGGGCGTACCAGTCGCTCAACGCGTTCGTTTGAGGGCTGGCGTCGGCGAAAACCAGCGAGGACGACGACGACGTGGCCGTGAGCACGACCGTCTCGTGGGCCCAACCCATTGACGTAGAGGTGTGGCCCATCGGGCTCAAGGTGAGGCTGTCGACAAGCTTGCCGTCCCAAAGGACGTGCAGGACTGCTGGCTCACTTACACCGTCGCCTGCGTTAGCCCGCGTTGCCCACCACCCAAGGAGGTACGCCACCCCGGCCTGCGTGGGCACCGATTGCGCCAACGAACCAGGCGAGCCGTTACTGTCTGCGGCCAGGTCAATTGACTGCGCGTACCCAGGGGGCTGCTGATAGTGCTGGCGCCCGATGACTGCGACACCGACTTTGCCGATGGTCCAGCCCTTGATCACCGCGTCACCAGCGGGATAAGCTTCCCAATTCTCGCTCGGGACTGCCGGGACCGAAAAGCCGCCATTGATGATGAGGTCTTTCCCCGTGACGACGCCAGTACCGGTGCCCGAAGCGACGGCGGCCGAATACCCGGGCAGCAGGAAGAGCCCTGCTGCCGCCAGGACGCACACCCGGACGGGGACCCAGCTTTTGGCCTTCATGGAACGCCCCTCTTTCTTGGTAGCGGACGGCTCATTGGGCCGAGGACATCGCCAGACAAGCCGACGTCATAAAACCGGCTCTTGGCTTCTCCAATGCCGTGGTCAGCATACTCTATGCCTCACGTAGCGGAGTGAGCCGAAGGCCTGTGCCCTTCCCTGGTCCGCGCAGCGAAGGCATCACGGGTCGCGCTGCCCAGGCCGACCAGTCCCGCCTCCTAGCCCCAGCCGGTGAGACCCTCAAGACCGAGCCCGCTGCCCTTTGTCTGAGTGCCGCGGCTTCCGGGCCCGGGTTGGGGCAAGACGAGAGTTCTTCGCGCGCCCACGGTCAGGAAGCCCTGCAGAGTGGGAAGCCTTCCACCTGGATGCTCTCACCGAGGCGGCAGAATTGACTCAGGGGCCCTGTGCGCCAAAGGGGGAACTCCATGCCCTGGGTGTAGTTGAACCCGTCGCTCCCCTGAGCAGGGACGGTGAGAGCGACGTTGCTGGCCGACGCCGCACCATTGGTGGTTGTTACCCGGCCTGTGGTGGTAGGGACAGCGGCGGGAGCCGTTTACCCGGACTTCTGGGACACGTAGGCGCGGCCCGGACGCTCGGCCCAGGGAGGACCCACGACGACGGTGCCGCCCGAGATAGCGACCGCGGCGCCGAACCATCGGGCGGGCTGTAGACCGAAGCGCTTTCCTACCCGACGGGGAATTCGGTCAGGTACCCTTCGCTAGCCTCGTTCTGCTGGCACGACGCTGGCGCGCACGAGCTGTTTGCCACGAACATATGGCCGTCAGCGACGACCATGGCGTTCGGGGCGTTGAGCTCGTACGAGTCGATCTGTCTTTGGGTGGCGGGAATTGTCGCTAACAATTGGCCCGTCGGCACGTTGAATTCGAGCAGCGAGCTGTAGGCGTCGTTTGCGACCCACAGGTCTGGGCCCTCGAGCGCCAAGGCGCTGGGGACGCCGAAACTCGCCGAGGTGGAGCCGTTGACGCTCCCTATGCCTCCCTCCACGATCGCCCCTGTCAGGGCGTTGATCTCTGAGAGCCCACCTTCTAATTGGCAGTTGTCCAGAGTGCACCGGTGCGCCAGAAAAATGTCCGTCCCGTAGGCCACCATGGCACTGGGGCTGTTGTACGTTTCAGCCGAGTTTGGTGGTGGCGCATCGAAGGGCCCGATGACCCTCACCAGCGCCCCGGTCGAGGCGTTGAGCTCGGTGACCGAGTCGGTGCTTGTGGTTTTGGTGCTGTAGCGGCTCGCTACGAACAGATCGTTCCCACTGAGCACCATGGGGCCCGTGAACTCGAATTGATAGTCGGCACCAGAGACGGATCTCATGTATGCCGCTGTGGAGGCGTTAAACTCGGTCAGGAAAGCCGGGTTCGCCACCCAGAGGTCGTTCCCGTCCACCACCATCGTGCTCGGGCCCCTCAGATCTTTTTGTCCGAAGATCCTTATCAGCGCCCCGGTCGAGGCGTTGATCTCTGTGATCGAGCCAGCCGTCCACTTGTAGGAATTCGCCACGAACAGCTCGTTACCGCTCAGCGCCAAGCCGTCCGGGTTGTCGAAGCCGTACTGCGCGCCCGAGATGACCCTTATCAGCGCCCCGGTCGAGGCGTTGATCTCGGTCAGCGAGTTACCGTCACCGTTCATCACAAAAAGGTCGTTACCGCTAGCCGCCATTGCGCCCCCGCAGCACCAGAACATGGTGGTGTTGCCACCGTCTACGTACCTCATCGGTCCGGCGCCCGGATTGTCGAAGCGGTACTGCGGCCCGAAGATGAGCTTTACCGCGCCCTGGGCGGGCACACCCGACGCGGCTGCCGGGCCTGTGGCGGCGCTGCCGAACCCGAGCCCGAACATAGTGACGGCCGCGGCCACTATAACCGTAAACCCTTTATTGAGTCTCATTTCAGTCTCCTCGCGCACAAGTTTGGGGGTCAGCCAGCCAGCCAGTTGGTGGCACGTTTGCTGGGCACGCAAGCTCGGGGGTCGGCGCCCAAGCGCCCGATGCTGCTGCCGGGAGGCCTGCGGCGGTCCCCCCAAGCCCTAGCCCGAATATGACGGTGGCCGTGGACATCGTGACTGTGAACCCTCTCCTGGGTCTCACCTTGGTTATCTCCACTTGTATGAGCCTCGGGCTGGGCTCCAAAGCCCCGGCCTCAAACCGAAGCCTTCGCCAACGGGGCAAGCCTGCTGGGCTGAGGCGGCTTCTTTGGTGCGCAGATGTAGTCCTTACGGACCAGCCTCACTAGGGCCGAAAGACCTGAACTGCCTATAGCTGGTCGGAGCGGACGCAGCGGGGCGGAGCCGGTGTCTCGGGGACTCTGAGTCGAGGGGCTGGTCGAGCACCTCATGGGGTACGCGACTGGGACCTGGCGGTGCCCGCCGGCCTGGCGGCGGCCAACGAGTCAGCCCGGAGCGCGTGCGAAGAATTGAACGCCCGGGTGCACTCCGAGATCCGCGCGGTGCCAGCTGGGCGCCTGGGGGCCGAGCGGGCCCCGTTGCGGCGCTGCCGAGCCCGCGACCCAGCTTCGGCCGGTCCTGTACGCGCAGGGTGGACAGGCTGCTCTGTGCGTGCTTTGGCAGTACCCGTTACTCTGTGGCCACGGAACTGGTCGGCCGGGAGGTAGAGGTCCAGGTCCTCGGCAACGAAGTCCGGGTCGTGCACTTCTGCGAGATGGTGGCAGCCCACGGCTTCGTCGCATCGGGCGAGGTGTCGGCGAAGGACGAGCACTACGATGGGACCCGGCGTGCCCTCCGCTAGCGACCTGTTGTCGTCGTAGCACGAGTTCGAAGGCATCGCACCGCAGGAGTAGCACGGGCAGAAATACCCGTTATTTGCGCTCCGAAATCCGTGCCTTTCCTGAGCGCTGCCCGGCGATCCTTTTCTCCAGCAGCGGCGAGAAGTGCCCGGCATAACGAGCTTGCACGTCATCAAGTTGCCAGTCCTTCCCGGTGACAGTGCCTCGGCAGTTCTCAGTGCCGCAACGGCAGGCCCAAGAGGCCCTGAAGGCCTCGTCGGCCTCGAATAGCGCGTAGTCGATGGTCAGCTCTTCGCCGACCTCGGCCCCTCGCCGTGCCAGCAGGGTGAAGGCGCCTTTGAACCAGAGGTTGGAGTCGCACGAGTGGTTGAGGAAGTAGCCTTCGTCGGCTCCCCTCTCTTCGATGCTGTACAGGTCATCGTCCCACTGCATGACGTCCTTGCCCTTGGCACGAACGCTCTCGGCCAGGTCTCGGTCAGCCGTATAGGTGACGACCAACTTCCCCTTGGAGCGCTCCCCCCAGACTTCTACTACCTCGCCAGGATCTATCCGCTGGACGGCAAAAGAGCCGAGACCCTCGACCGGGGACGTCCGGACCTCGATCTTCGGGCTGAACCAGGAGTCCCTGGGCGCACCGGCACCGGTAGTCACCACCGCGATGATAAGGCGACTTCCCCGAGACAAGGGGGGCCAGCATGACAAGGAAGGCGTCAGCGGCTGAGTTGGTGACACCAGCAGTAGTCATCCACAACAGGTTGTCAGCAGGGTACCTGAACGTGAACAGGGGCGTCGCGAACCGGTAGCGGGTGAGCAGGTTCGGGATGTGGGCCCCGTCCACCGTGACATCGGCTTGTGTCTCCTCGTCCGCGTACCCTTTGGCGCAGCTGCTCAGGTCCGCGAAGGTGTTGCCGTTGCCTTCTACGGTCGAACACACCTGAAAGTCTGGCGAGATGAGGACTGCCTTGCCGGCAGGCACCGTGCAGGTGCGGACAGTGGTGCCGCCACCGTAGCCCGCCACGTTCATCTTGCCCGAGTAGTTCACGAGGTACCAGACCGGGCCGGACTGGCCTTCGGCGCAGTATGCACCAGTGGAGTCCGTCCAGGGGTTGTGTGATGTGGGTATGGCCATCAGCCACTGGACGAACCGGACGGCCCATTGGCTGTAGGTGTGGCCGTAGGGGTGCGCCTGGGGCGGGTACACGCGCGGCAGCGCGCTTGTCGCTTGGGCCGTAGTGGTGGCCCCCATGGCGACGAGGGCGAGCAGGACCACCAGCGACGCCCCCAACTTCCTCGATGTCCGCGGCGCTCGGCGGCCGGCTTGCAGGTGGGATGGGGCGAGGGTGTCGCCTCGGAGACGGCGCTCCCATTCGGGCTCTTGGGCCAAGCCCTGGGGCCGTTGGGGGCGCTCAGCGAACTGGAGGCCGTCGCCGACCTGGCGGCTGGGGAGGCCCGCGCCAGTGTCTACTACCGCTGCGCGCGCAGGCTCCGCCACCTCTGCGCCCAGGCCCCCCACCTCTTGTTGCTCGACGACCTCCACTGGGCCGACGCCGACTCGCTCGGCCTGTTGGCCTTCCTCCTGCGCCGCCTGGGCGACTGCCCCCTGGGGCTCGTCGCCACCATGCGGCCATGGCCCAAGGAGGCCACCGCACTGGCCGAGGAGCTCCACGCCAAGGGCCAGGCGGCGATCGAGCGACTGGGCCCGATCGGGGACGGCCCAGCGGGCCAGGTGCTGGCCCGGGCCGCCGGGCGGCAGCTGTCGGGCGCCGAGCTGGCCCCGCTGCTCGCCTCCTGCGCCGGCAACCCGCTGCTGCTCGAGCAGGCTGGTGCCAGCCTCAGGGCAGGTCAGCCCCTTGGGCCAGCTCGCCCAGGCCCGCTAGGACAGCTGGTCGAGCGCTTCGCCGGGCTGCCGGCAGCTGTGCTGGCGGTCGCCAAGGCAGCCAGCGTGGCGGGGATCCGCTTCCAGCCTTCCTTGGTGGCAGCGGTGGCCGAGACAGACCCCAGCACGGTGGCGGCAGCGCTGGGGGTGCTCATAACCGCAGGGCTGGCCCGGCCGGCGCCCGGTGGCCAGGCCGAGCTTGCCCACCCCCTTTTCGCCCAGGCCCTCTACGAAGAGGTCGGGCCCCTCGATCGTCCGGGCCCTCGAAGGCTCGGTGCCCCTGCGCGTTCGCAGCGACGGTTATGGACCAATTATGGACCAACCCACCCTTGGAGCCCTGCCAGCCGCCTCGAACGCCGAGCCGCCCAGACCTGTGAACAGCTACTTTGCGGAGGGAGTGGGATTTGAACCCACGGGGAGCTTGCACTCCCAAGGCTTTTCAAGAGCCTCGCATTCGGCCGCTCTGCCATCCCTCCAGGACCGGGACACGATCTTACGTCCCCTGTCCTTACGTCCCCTGTCGGCGAGCTGTGCCCAGCCGCACCGGTGGCCTTCTGGGGGGGCTCGGCTGGGCGGGAAGGTCCTCCCTAGCCCACGCCCACCAGTACTTCAGTGGCAACCATGTCACCAGTCCCGCCGCCCGGCAGCTCGGCGCGGGAGGCCCGGACCATGCCTACGGCGACGAGCATGGCTGCGAACAGGACCAGGGCGCTGCAAATGAACCCGGTCGTGTAGCCGTGGACCGGTGCGAGGTCGGCGGCCAGCCTCCCGTGGTGCGTGACCAGGTAGCCAGCCGTGGCCGACGCGGCGACCGTGTTGAGCAGCGCAGTGCCGAGCGACCCCCCCACCTGTTGTGTGGCGTTGACCAGGGCGCTGGCGACGCCGGCGTCATGGCGGGCAACACCGATCAGAGCAGTGCTGCTGAAAGGCACGAAGGCGAACCCGAGGCCCACGCTGACGACGATTTCGGCGGGCAGGACATGGGCAACGTAGCTCGTGTGCAGGCCGATCCCGGTGAACCAGGCCAATCCCAGCGCCGCCAGTGACAGCCCGCTGGACATGAGGCGACGGGGGCCCAGGCGCGGAAGGAGCTGGCTGGCCAGCATGGCTGAGACGATGATCCCGCCCGAGAACGGAAGGAAAGCGAAGCCGCACTTCAGGGCCGAGTAGTGCAGGGTCCCCTGGAAGTAGTAGGTGAGAAAAAGGAAGGTCCCCGTCAAAGAGATACCAACCAGCAGCGACGCCAGGAAGGAGCCGCCCCGGTTGCGGTCCAGGACAACTCGCAGCGGCAACAGCGGTGTGGCCGAGTAGCGCTCCACCAAGACGAAGGCGCTCAACAGCACAATGCCGGCCGAAAGGAGGCTGAGCGTGACCGGCGACGCCCACCCGTCGGATTCGGCCCGGGTGAAGCCGTAGACCAGCGCCAGCAGGCCAGCGGTGATCGCCAGGGCCCCCCAAATGTCGTAGCGCCTCTGGCCCTCGGCGCGGCTCTCTTTCACCTCGCGTAGAGCACCGAGGGCAGCGATGATGGCGATTGGCACGTTGATCAGCAGTGTCCAGCGCCAGGAGTACTCGGTGAGGGCGCCCCCGAGGACAAGGCCGATCGCGGCCCCGCCCCCAGCGACGGCTCCGTATACCCCGAACGCCTTGGCCCGTTCCCTCGGCTCCGTGAAAGTGACGGTGAGCAACGACAGCGAAGCGGGTGCCATGACCGCTGCGAAGGCGCCCTGGAGCGCCCGGGCGCCGAACAACATGGCCGGGTCTTGGGCCAGGCCTCCCAACGCAGAAGCGGCGGCGAAGCCCAGCAAACTGATGATGAACATCCGCTTGCGGCCGACGAAGTCGGCGATGCGCCCACCTATGAGGAGCAGGCCCCCGAACGCCAGGGTGTAGGCGGTGAGGACCCATTGGCGATTGGCGATCGAGATGTGCAGGGCCCGCTGAGCCGACGGCAGCGCGATGGTGACCACCGACGCGTCGAGCACAATCATCAGCTGGGCAATGGCAATGACGCCAAGGGCCCGGAACCGCCTCGGGTCGGGCTCGGCCCGGACCGGTAGGGCGGTCTTGGTGGCGACTTCGAAGGTCGTAGGCATGAGGGTTGCCTCCATCAAGAACAGTAGGTTGACTCAGTAAATCTGATAGGTAGTTCTAATCTTGGCCAGGGACACCGGTCCTGGCCTAGCTCATTGCGGTGAGTGGAGTCGAACGGGCTAAGATTTGGAACGACCGTTCCGATTGCCAGTATACGGAACGATCGTTCCGTTTGTCAAGAGAATCAGGCCCCAAGGTCCGTAACGTGACGCCCGCCACCGCTGATCCTCGTCCCCAGCAGGAGCCGGCCTCCCGTCGCGCCGATGCCAGGAGGAACATTGACAGGGTCCTCCAGGCTGCTGAAGAGGTCTTCGCCACGCAGGGACTTGCAGTGCCCATCGACGTCGTTGCCGCCAGGGCCGGTGTAGGCGTTGGCACTGTTTACCGGCACTTCCCCACCAAGGAGGCCTTGTTCCAGGCCGTCGTCGTAGCCCACCTGAAAGGCCTTGTCGAGCGGGCCAAAGAACTCGCTGCCGCGCCGGACGCGGGCCAGGCCCTGTTCAGTTTCGTGACTGAGCTCGCAGAGCTGGCGGTCAAGAAAAAGGACCTCACCGACGAGCTGGCCCGGGCCGGGATCGACACTGAGCAGGTTCATTCCACCATCAAAGAGGAGCTGGGGGCAGCCTTCGATCTCCTGCTGCACCGCGCCCAGGCCGCGGGGGCGGTCCGGGAAGACGTCCGTTCGAGCGACGTCGTGGCCTTGCTGATGGGTGCCTGCATGGCCGCTGACCGCCGGGGGTCGGCGCAATCGACCCGGCTCCTCGTGGCGGTCATCTGTGACGGCCTGCGCACGAGGGCTGACAACGGGACTGCGGCGCCTGGTCCATAACCTCAACCGGCGAAGGCCCCAGAGCGTGGCAGCATGGGGGACTGTGGACGAGGTCTCGCTCTACCGCCTTCTTGATGAACTCCGGGCCGGTTCTATCAGCCCTGACGACGTCGTGCGCCGCTTGAGGCGCTTGCCCTACGCCGATCTTGGTTTCGCCCGCGTCGATCACCACCGGCCCCTACGCCAGGGGCTTCCGGAGGCAATCTATGGGCCCGGCAAGTCCGAGGCGCAATGCGTGGCCATCGTGGGAGAGTTGCTTGCCGAACCCTATGGCGGGCCAGTTCTGCTTTCCCGGGCCAGCGACGAACAGGCGGTCGCCACCCTCGGTGCCTACCCGGATGGCCGGAGGCATGGCTCGACGGTGGTTTGGCGTCCCGCGCCAACGCGGGAAGAGGTTGTAGGCCTCTTCGTTGCCGGCACCGCCGACCTCGTCGTTGCAGAGGAATGCGCGGCCACACTCAGCGCCCTGGGCATTGAGCCCGTTCTCATAGCCGACTGTGGTGTGGCCGGGGTGCACCGGCTATTGGAGCACCTGGATCTGTTAGGTTCCGCCGACGCTGTAGTCGTCGTCGCGGGCATGGAGGGAGCCCTTGCAAGCCTTGTGGGTGGCCTCACGCCGGCCCCGGTTGTCGCCGTGCCCACCAGCGCCGGTTACGGAGCATCGTTGCAGGGTGTCACCGCGCTGCTGGCCATGATGGCGAGCTGTGCCCCCGGCCTGTGCGTGGTTGGCATAGACAACGGTTTTGGTGCTGCCTGGGCCGTCGCCCGTTTGCTCGGCCGACGGCTGCCGCGAGGCGAAGTCACGGGCGCGGCGGCTCGCGACCCGATGCGAACGGCCACCCGGTGACGACCGTCGCCTGGTGGCACTGTTTTGCCGGTATCGCCGGGGATATGGCGCTGGCCAGCCTGTTGGACGCCGGAGCCGACTTGGACGAGGTCGTGGCCGGCCTGGAGAAGCTGCCCGTCAGTGGCTGGCACATCGAGGCAGTGAGCACGAAGCGCTCGGGCCTGGCTGCCACGCAGGTGAAGGTCGAGCTGACTGCTGCCGCGGACGCACCCGACCGTACATGGGCCGACGTCCGAGAGATCCTGGCGGCGACCGCCGGCCTGCCAGAGCGCGCCCGCCGCCGCGCCCAGAAGGTCTTCGCCTGCTTGGCCATGGCCGAGGGACGGGCCCATGGGCTCCCGCCCGAAGAAGTCCACTTTCATGAGGTGGGCGGTGTTGACGCCATCATCGACGTGGTCGGCACCTGCCTGGCGCTGGAGTCCCTTGGAGTCGCCTTTGTCGTGGCCAGCCCGGTCGCGTTGGGTGCGGGCACGCTGCGATCGGGCCACGGGTTGCTGCCCAACCCCGCTCCCGCGGTCGTCGAGTTGCTCTCGGGTGTCCCCGTCCACGGGACACAGCAAGACGCCGAGCTGACCACGCCGACCGGGGCCGCTCTCCTCGCCGCGCTCGCCGAGTCCTTCGGCCCGCTCCCCGCGGGGAAGCTAAAGGCAAGTGGCTATGGCGCAGGGACGCGCGACCTTCCGGGCTTGCCCAATGTGCTTCAAGTTGTGATCGGCGAAACGGGTTCGCCCGGTGGTGACGTCCCCGGTACCCGCCAGGACCTCGCCGTCCTCGAAGCCAATGTGGACGACGTGACCGGTGAGGTACTGGCCCACACCCTTGAGGCGTTGATGAGCGCCGGTGCCCTTGACGCTTGGCTGGTCCCCGTGGTCGGCAAGAAGGGCCGGCCCGGGCACGTCGTCAGCGTCCTCGCCGAAGTCCAACTGGTCGGTGAGCTGGCCCGGGTCCTGACTACCGAGACCGGCACCCTCGGCTTCCGCCAGCACCGCGTCGACCGCTGGGCTATGTTCCGCCAGGAGATCGAGGTCGAGGTGGGTGGAGAGGTGGTCAGGGTGAAGGCAGGGCCGTTCCGACTGAAGGCCGAGTACGAGGACTGCGCACAGGTTGCTGCTCGCCTCGGTTGGCCGGTCAGCGAGGTTGCCCGTCGTGCCGAACAGGCGGCCGCTGAGAGCCAACGCTCTGATCCGGTCGCCTAGGGTGTGCACCATGGCACCCGACCTGCAGTTGGCGCTGGAGGCCGTCGACCTCGCCGACCGTGTCACCCTTTCCGCTTTTCGCCGCCCTTCCCTTGCCGTGGAGACCAAGGCCGACCACTCACCGGTCACGGAAGCGGACAGAGCCGCGGAAGCAGCGATCCGCCAATTGATCTACCGTGAACGGCCCGCCGACGCCGTTGTGGGCGAGGAGATGGGGACTACGAGTGGTGGAGCCCGGCGTTGGGTGATCGATCCCATCGACGGGACCGTGAACTTCGTCAGGGGCCTGCCCGTGTGGGCAACGCTGGTGGCCCTCGAGGTGGACGGTACCGTGCACGTCGGCGTCGTCTCTGCCCCTGCCCTCGGTCGCCGGTGGTGGGCGCAGCGCGGGCAGGGTGCTTTCGCCGGGCCCATCGGGCAACCTGGTGAGCGGATCAACGTTTCCGGGGTTGCCAACCTCGCCGATGCCGGTATCTCGACGGGCTGTGTCCACCATTTTGACGATCCCCAGCGGTGGGTCGACCTGGCGTCGAGGGTCAACCACGACCGGGGTTTTGGTGACTTCTGGCAGCACATGCTCGTGGCGGAGGGGGCGCTCGAAGCAGCCCTTGACCCGGTCGATTCGCTTTGGGACAACGCCGCCCTCCAGGTGATAGTCGAGGAGGCCGGGGGCAAGTTCACCGACTTTTCCGGTGCAGCACGCATCGACGGGGGCAGTGCTGTTTCGAGCAACGGCCTTGTCCACGATGCTGTGATAGCCGTGCTGTCCGGAACGGCCCGCACAGAACGGTGAACTCAGACGACAGGTTCATGCGCCTGGCGTTAGAGCTGGCTGCAGGTGCTGGAGCGGTGGGGGAGGTGCCCGTGGGGGCTGTGGTGGTGCGAGCGGGCGAAGTTATCGGCCGGGGTGCCAACGCCAGGGAGAGTACCAAGGACCCGACTGCCCATGCCGAACTAGTGGCGCTGCGCCAGGCGTCGCGCGTTCTGGGTTCATGGCGCCTGGACGATGCCACCCTTTACGTAACCCTCGAGCCGTGCCCGATGTGCGCCGGCGCCCTCGTGATGGCCCGATTGCGCCGGCTCGTTTTCGGAGCCTCCGATCCCAAGGCGGGCTCGTGCGGCTCGCTCTACAACCTGTGTTCCGACCCCCGCCTTAATCACGAAGTTGATGTGGTGCGTGGTCTGCGCGCTCAAGAGGCTTCTGACCTGATGTCGGATTGGTTCTCGTCCAGGCGGTAACGGCCCGCTCAGCTCGGTCAGGTCGCCGGAGCTGCTGAGACCGGCTCAGGGCATCAGCCAGTTGCTATGGATGAAGTCGTTGAGGACCGCCGTGCACAGGGCGTGCTCGTTCGTGGGGAGCGTGCATTCGTCTTCGGATGCCATGCCGGTGAATTGCTTGCTGAGGTCGTACAGGACGGCTCCGTCAGTGGGTTCCTGACCGGGTTGCTCGAAAGCAACGACGTCGTGGATCGGCAACTTGGTGGAGTGAGGCGAGCCTGCCAGCCAGGTGACGACCTCTCCGTGCTTCAGGGGCGGGCAGGGAAGCATGGTGTAGCCCAGTTGCTTGGCCGCCCCGGGGACGAACGGGCAGACCGTCGAGTACACACAGCCCTGGCACATCGAGTCGGAAGCGGCTTCAACGCCGGAGTGACCCGTCCCGGGGGGCTTAGGGGTTGTGCCGGGCGGGTAGACGTCCACACCCGCGGTGCCGTCCGCACCCACCGCGACTTCGCAACTCCAACCCCGGGGGCCCAGAACTGCCGGCAGCGTGCGCTTGTCATTCGTGTAGTAGGCGAGCTTGGCCGCTGCAGCGGCGGGCAGGGTGGTCTTCATGGTCCGGGGCAGCACCGGCCCGGTCGGTTGGGCCCCACCATAGCTACTGGCGCAGGCGACGACCGGGACCATAGCCCCTGTCGTGGCGGCCACCGCCGGCTCGGCGGCGCCTGGTACGAATGCCAACCAGACGATTGGCGGTACCGCAGCAACGGCAACAAGGCGTGCCAACGACTTTGTGAACATCTCTTCATAATAACAAATAGCAGGGTCGCCACTAGAAATGGCAGCTGACCAGTTCCTCCCCAGAGTTCTCAGAGTTCTCGTGCCCTATATAACCGTGCGGTAACCGGCCGTGTTGCCGTAGTATCGCTCCGTGCCCGAGCGTTATGTGCCGCCGGGGTGGTTTACCCGCCACCTGTTCAACGCTGGTGTGGCGGCCCTCACCGGACTGGGTGTGAGCGTCCTGGGTTCTCGCATTTTGGCTGTGAAGGGGCGCAAGAGCGGCGAGTGGCGCACCACGCCGGTAAACGTGCTCCAGGTGGGCGCCAAGCGCTACCTCGTGGCGCCGCGGGGGACAACCCAATGGGTGAGGAACATCCGCGCCGCCGGCCAGGCGCAGTTACGTCTCGGTCGGAGGGCTGAGAACGTTCTAGCGCGGGAACTGCTCGATGAAGATAAGCCCCAAATCCTGCGGGCTTACCTCCGCAGGTGGCGGTTCGAGGTCGGCGCTTTCTTCGATGGGGTCAGCGCCTCGTCATCCGATGAGGAGTTGCGCCGGGTCGCTGGCTACCATCCCGTTTTTGTCATCGAGGAGGGCATGGACTAGCCCGCTAACCCCCCGTCGCGGCCCGGGACGCGGTCAGCCCCGGATGATGAGGTCGTAGGCATCCAGAAGACGCATCCAGTCCTCCGTCGCCGGCTCGCCACGGTTGCGCCTGGGAGCCGAAGTCATGCCCACGAGGACCCGGTGCCGCATCTCGTCCACCGGCGTGCCTGTCAGCTGAGCAAAGCGCCAAACCTTCGCCTTGAACTGGCTGGTGCGGCTGAAGGCAAGGAGAGACTTGGGCAAGGAGCCAAGCATGAGTTCCTCCGCACCGCTTTCGTCGGCCTTGTCCTCTCTGAGCAGGGACGCGGTCGGCATCTCCAAGGCTTCTGCGATCTTCGACAACGCACCAACAGTGGGGTTGCGCCGGTCGCGTTCGAGGTTGGCGATGTACTGCATGGACAACCCCGCTCTCCTGGCCACCTCGTTCAAGGTGAGGCTCAGTTCCAGGCGACGCGCCCTCATCCGGTCACCAAGGCTCAGCCCAGTCATAGCCTTTCACCTCTTCGTTCCTCTAGGAGAAGAGTACGCCGCTCTACCTCTCCTCATGGGTGTTTCTTCTATCAGGAGAACTTGGTACGTGGCTGCCCGGTTTCCCCGCGGGCCTCGTTGGCCCAAAGTGAACTGGGGCTCCTGATCGCTTCAGACAGGCATAAGCGGATCGTCAGACCGCGCCGCGAATCGAACGTCTGCTTGCCCCGTCGTGTGCCGGCCGCTCGGTGGGATCAGCCGCGCATGGCGCCCCATCCTCGCGGGGAGGCACCCATGGCGCCGTCACCGCTCGGCTTGGGCCGCGCCGGTCCTCTGCTACGCTGGCTCTGCGGAGAGAAAACCGCTGGTGGGAGTACATGGAGGGATGCGAGAGTGGCCGAATCGGGCGGTCTCGAAAACCGTTGTGGGTGCATGCCCACCGTGGGTTCGAATCCCACTCCCTCCGCTGGCTGGGCTTGACCCCATCCAGTGGACCACTGTCTATGACAACGTGGCCTGGGTGTGGGTTGAGTGTAGGTCCTCGAACTCGTCGGGGGTCAGGTCAGGCCTGATCAGGGGAGTGTGATCACTGTCGCCCCCGAGGGCAAAGCGAAATCAGACGCGGGCACGGTCGCCGAGTAGCCGGTCAGCTCGATGTTGGAGCCTGTAGTGCCCACATAGGCAAGCATCCCGCTGTCCGTGAAACAGTACTGGGCACTGTTGCCCTGATAGTCCCACTTTGCGCACTGCGACGGCTGGCCGGCGTACGTGGTGCTCGTGAACGAAATGTGATAGCCGGTGATCCCGGTGCTGATCAGGGACTGCCAGCTCTTCATGTAGCTGACATAGGTGCTGCCGTCATAGATGTCCATTATCGAGGACAGAGGGGTTGCGCCAGAGGAGCTGTAGACGGTGCAAGTCGGCGACGAGGTGCTGGTCCCGCAGAAGTAGGTCTTGCCCCCCGTTACGAGCAGCTCACCCGAACCCGACTTGAACACCTGGTTGGGAGGATCCTGTTCGAGTGTGATCGTGCTGGTCGTACCGTTGCTGGTCGAGCTGTAGGTGAGCTTGAAGGTGGCCTTGGATCCGGCCTCAGCGGCTGCCTCGATCTTGCTCAACGAGGCGGCGCCCCCCGAACCGGTGGTCGTCGGTCCAGCCGCCGCCGTGGTGGCGGGCGCAGCTGGCGCCGTGGTGGCGGGCGCAGCTGGCGCCGTGGTGGCGGGTGCAGTCGCCGTCGTCGTGGCGCTGGAAGACTTCTTGCTTGAACCCCCGCAGGCGCCGAGCGCCAATGCCGCGGCCAGCGCGGCTGCTACGAACACTGTCGCGGCCCGTGTGCCCCGGTACCGTTTCCTGGTCTCCACTTTTCCTCCTCCTGCGGGGATGTCCCGCATTTTGCCTGTTCCCGGTGCAGTGTGGCACGGCCGCATCCCGCGGTGTGCGGTGAGATCGTGTAAGCAGACCCTAGCGCTTCGAGCCGGGCCCTGCGCCAGGGCCCGGGGGCCATCACGGGTGCCCGCCCGGTGACGAGGGCCCGACCGCCAGCGTTAGCCTGCCACTGCGCAGCATCTCAGAAACACCGGTCCTCCGCTTTGTGCCACGCACGGAAGTCCCATCACGGCGAGGTCCCGTCAGTCAAAGAAGTCCTTGTCGGCCGGCGCCAGGTAGCGCCGGGCGGCGTCGACGTTGATGTCCACGCCCATACCAGGGCGGTCCCACACGTCGATGAAACCATCCTTCACAATTGGCACCGGCAGCCCCTCTACTATGTCGTACCACCACGCCGGGCTACCGACAGGGTATTCGAAGGCGATAAAATTGGCCGGCAGTGTCGCGCATACCTGGACCAGGGCGGCCAAGCCGAGTAAACCGTCGCCGGTGCCATGGGGCGCGATTAGTACCCCGTGCAGATCGGCATACTGTGCTACCCATTTCAGCTCGGCAATGCCTCCCACGTCGCAGGGGTCCGGGCCGATGATGTCGACCGCGTGGTCCTCGATCAGGGCTTTGAAGTTCTGGCGAAGATATATCTCCTCCCCCGTGTGGATGGGGGTCGTCGTGGCCCGCGTCACTTCCCGGTAAACGTCGGCGTCCACATATGGCGTGTAATCGCCGGTAATGAGGTCCTCCAGCCACATAATGTGGAACGGCTCGAGTGCCCTGGCAAAGCGGATTGCGTCCGGGACCGTCCAACCGGGGCCACAGTCGAGGGCCAGGCCAACCTCGTCCCCCAGGGCGCCCTTCATGGCCGCAACGCAGGCGATCAGGTACTTCAAACCTCGTTCGGTCAGGAGGCCGCTCGAATGGCTCCCGTGCCCGCCGTCAACGGCCTCGCCGTAAAAGAACCCCGGCACTTGCAGGGGCATCAAACTATGGAAGGCAACACCCTGCTTGATAATCGTGAAACCCTCAGGTGAGGCCTTCATCTGTGCGGTATTGGCGGCGTAGTCCTCAGGACTGTGGCCGTTCATCGGGAACCGCACTGCCCCGTTGTAGACCCGTACCCGGTCACGCACCTTGCCCCCGAGGAGCTTGTATACTGGGAGGCCGGCGGTCTTTCCCGCCAGGTCCCACAGGGCCATTTCGATAGCGCTGACGGCGCTGCCCCAGGGTTTGAACGCGCCGCGGTGGCGTATTTTCAGCATTATCCTCTCGACGTCTGTGGGGTCCTCGCCGACAATGAATTGTTCATAATAAAGCACGTGCCGGCGCAGGTACGGCTTGTACGACTCGACTTGGCTGTAACCGCTGGCACCCGCGTCCGTAACGACCCTCACGGTCGGGCTGTTGCCGAGCAGAGCGCACTTCAAGGCAGTTATCTTCATGTGATGCCGTCTCCCATCCTGTCGTGTTCCCAGCCGAGCATCTCGGCTGCTTTTGTGCAACAAAACAGCCCTTCATTCCCGGCCAGGGCGCGGCGTAGCGGCACGTCCGGGTAAAACTCAGCGCACAGTTGTGCAGTTTGCTCGTCGAGAGCAACTCTTGGGGCGACGATGAAGAACACTTCGTGGCCCTTCCACGCTGCCTCCAGGACGGCGAGGCATGCACGGGTCGCGGCCTCCAGGGTCGTATAACCCCAGAGGTCGCGATTGGCCGCCGTACGGTGGCGTGTTAGGGCATCGACCGCATTGGCGCGGTCGGGGACCAGGCGGTGGAAGCGCAGGCTGCCGATCGTCAGATTTGTATTGCGCCGACTGACCGAGTCGGCTTGTGCCTCGCAGATCCACTTCGAAAGGCTGTAAGGGTCTTCGTTGTACGTCGGGTGAGATTCGTCAACCGGGAAATAGTCGTAGCGAGGGCGGCGCGAAAAAGCCGCGCCTATGGCATTTATGCTCGAGGCAATGCAGATCCGTTCGATCCCCAGCTCGGTTGCGGCGCATAGTGCGTTATAGCTGGCCACCACGTTCAGGTTGTGCACTTCGTGGGCCGGCCATGGGCGCGGGCCCGGTCGCCCGGCCAGTTGAACGAGGGCATCGCAACCGTCGGCTGCCCGGCGCAACTGTTCATAGGATGTGACGTCAGCGGTCAGTTCGGTCACGCTTGCGCTGGCCACGCTGCCAGTCGGCGCCGGGTAGACCGGGCGGACGTCGATACTGACGACGCGGTGGCCGCACGCGGCCGCAGCGGCCACGACCGCCCTTCCCAACAGGCCCCTTCCCCCGGTGACGGCAACCCGCACTGCTCCGCCTATGTCTCTAGTGGCTGGTTGCGGGGCCGGCCCGCCCACGTCCATCGGCGCCAAAGCGTAGCCGCATGCAACGAGGTTTGTCCCGGTAGCGCGCCCTTGGCAAACCCGCCGGCCCGGGACGGCGCGCGTCCGTGCGCGGTGGGCGCAGATACCCTGGCGGGGTATAGTGGAAGGGACGGAACGAGAAGGGGAAGCAATGGTGCCCGAGACGATCACTTACGTGGTCCCAGACATGACGTGTGACCACTGCAGGAGGGCAGTGAGCGAGGAGCTGGGTTCGGTGGCGGGAGTCGAGAGCGTCGACGTGGATCTTGGCACCAAGTTGGTCACGGTGACAGGTAAAGGCCTGGATGACACAGTTCTCCGCGCTGCCATCGAAGAGGCGGGTTACAAGGCGAACTGATGGCAATCCCGACCGCGAAGGCGGGTCATGTCGAACTCGCCATTTCCGGCATGACGTGCGCTTCGTGCGCGGTACGGATCGAACGGCGCCTCAACAAGCTCGACGGTGTGACTGCCAGTGTCAACTTCGCCACCGAGCACGCGGCAGTGTCGTTCGACCCGGCCAGGGTGAGCCTGAACGACCTCATGGTTGCGGTTGAAGCAGCCGGCTATCACGCCTTACTGCCCGAGCAGGCCACCGATAATGAGGATCCGGTCGGGCATTACCGGTCCCGCCTGGGGGTGGCGGTTGCGCTGGCGGTCCCGGTGGCGGTACTGGCATGGGCACCGCCGGCGCGCTTCGTCGGGTGGCACTGGGCCTCTCTGGCGCTGGCTACACCGGTGGTGGCCTGGTGCGGTTGGCCGTTCCACCGAGCCGCGATGGTAAATGCCCGCCATGGCCTGGCGACCATGGACACCCTGATCTCGCTGGGGACGTTGGCCGCCTGGTCCTGGTCGGTTGTAGTCCTTCTGGCCGGGATGAAGGAGAGTTCCTACTTCGATACGGCCACGCTGGTCACTGCGCTCATCCTGCTTGGCCGTTACCTGGAGGCACGAGCCAAGCGCCGCTGTGGGGAGGCGGTCCGGGCGGTGCTCGAGCTGGGCGCCCGGGAAGCCCGCCTGCTCCGGGGAGACGAAGAGACGCTCGTCCCCGTCGGGGAACTTCGAGCCGGCGATCTGTTCGTCGTGAGGCCCGGCGAGAAGGTCGCCACCGACGGTGTCGTCGAAGCCGGTCTATCCGCCGTGGACCGGTCGATGCTCACAGGTGAGCCTGTGCCTGTCGAAGTAGGCCCCGGCCAGGAGGTCATCGGGGCTACGGTCAACGTCTCGGGCCGGCTGGTGGTGCGGGCGACCAAGCTGGGCTCCGAGACGGCTCTGGCGCAGATCGCCCGGTTGGTGGCCCAGGCCCAGTTGGGCAAGGCACCAGTGCAACGACTGGCCGACCGCATATCCGGGGTCTTTGTCCCGGCGGTGGTCGGGCTCTCCGTTCTGACGCTGGCCGGCTGGCTGATGTTCGGCGGCTCCGGGACAGCGCCCGCCTTCACCGCTGCGGTAGCTGTCGTAGTCATCGCGTGCCCGTGCGCCCTCGGCCTGGCGACACCCACCGCGCTCATGGTCGGCACCGGCAGGGCTGCGCAGCTCGGGATCTTGATCAGGGGGCCGGAGGTCCTCGAACAGGCACGCAAGTTGACCTCGGTCGTTCTGGACAAGACCGGCACCCTGACCGAGGGCAGGATGGAGGTCGTCACCCTTGTCCCCGCCCGGGGGGTCAGCGAGGAGCGGCTATTGGCGCTGGCTGCGAGCGCCGAAGGTCCTAGTGAGCACCCTGTGGCCCGGGCCATAGCGGACTATGGTTGCCGGCGACTTGGACCGTTGTTAGCGGTCGAGGTCTTTGAGAACCGGGCCGGCTTCGGTGTTGAGGCCAAGATCGACGGCCGTGCCGTTGTCGTCGGCCGCCCGTCCCTCCCGCCTGAGCCCCTCCTGCCCGGCGCCCCCGTCCCCGGCGCCCCCGTCCCCGGCGCCCCCGTCCCCGGCGCCCCCGTCCCCGGCGTCCTCGTCCCCCGGGCCCTTGTCCCCGAGGTCGATCGTCTGGAAAACAACGGCATGACGGTGGTCGCCGTGTCCTCCGACGGGAAGGTTTGCGGCCTCTTGGCTCTTGCCGACCGGGTGAAGCCCACGAGCCGCGACGCCGTGGCAGAGCTCAAAGCCCTCGGTCTTGTGCCGGTGCTCCTCACCGGCGACAACGAACGGGCGGCGTGTGCCGTTGCCGCCCAGGTAGGGATCGAACGGGTGCTCGCCAATGTGCCCCCCGGCGCCAAAGCCGCAGAAGTTCGCCGGCTACAGGAGTCAGGGGAGGTCGTCGCCATGGTAGGTGATGGCATCAACGACGCACCGGCACTTGCGCAGGCGGACCTCGGCCTCGCCATTGGAACCGGCACGGATATTGCCGTTGAAGCCGCGGACCTGACCCTTGTTTCGGGCGACCTACGAGCCGCCGCCGATGCCATCCGCCTGTCCCGCCGAACGTTGGCGACGATAAAGGCCAATCTGTTCTGGGCGTTCGCCTACAACGTCGCCGCCATCCCCCTGGCCGTCGCCGGTGTCGTCAACCCGGTCGTCGCGGCCGCCGCCATGGCGTTCTCCAGTCTTTTCGTGGTGTCCAACTCGCTGCGGCTACGGCGGTTCGTCCCAACCCGGTCGCCCGCGACGCAGCCGGCGGCACAGGGCAAGAAGGACATGGCGTGAGCGAGACGGGGCCCTCCGGCTATGGCTACATCGCCGAGGGCGACAAGGACGCCCTGACCAGGCGTATGCACCGGATAGAGGGCCAGGTGCGGGGCATCGAGAAGATGATCGCCCAGGACCGTTATTGCATCGACATCCTGACCCAGATAGCCGCTGTCGGCACGGCGCTCGAGGCGGTAGCCTTCAAGATCCTCGACGATCACGTCACCCACTGCGTCACCGGTGCGATGGCCTCTGGTGACGCAGTGGCTGCGGCCGAGAAGGCCCGCGAGATGCTAGAAGCGGTCCACCGCTTCGCCCGTACACGCTGAACTCTGCCGTCCGTGCGCGCTGAACCTCGCCATCTCCCGGGTTGTCCGCCGATCCGGCTCAGCGGGGGACAAGTTGGTATACGGCAGTTACATCTGCCGTCACCTGCTCCGAACCAGTCTCGATCGTTGGCGCCGCGGCGGCCTGGGCCGCAAAGCCGGCACCAACAGTTTGAGGCGAGGGTTCCGAGCTGTTGTCCTGCAAGGAGCACAGAGGCCCGAGTGCCAAGCCGGCGGCCGACGCCATTTTTTGGGCCTGCACGCCGGCCTGGCTTACCGCCGTGGCCCTGGCCTCGCCCAAAAGAACGCTGTCGTTTTGTATGGAAAAGGTTATGTCGTTGACCCGGGCGGAGTTGCCCGCCGCCTTGGTAGTGTCGTCGATGATCTTGCCCGCCTTCGCCAGGTCCCTTACCGTGACGGTCAACGTGTTGGTCACCTCGTACCCCGTGAGCCGGGATTTGGGCCCGCTGTAGACCGGCTGGATCGACAGTCCCGAGGTCTGCATGTCCTTTTGGGCCACGCCGTCTTTGGTTAGCTCGGCCACCAGGGCGCCGGCCTTGGAAGAGTTCTGGCTGAGAGCGGTGGCTGCGGTTACGGCCTGTGTCTGGACCCCGAGGGAGAGGGTTAGCAGGTTGGGGGTGCCCTGGACGCTCCCGTAACCCTGGACTGTGACTGTTGCTAAGTCGGATGGGCACTTCGTAGCCTGTGGGACCGGCACGGTTGCCGCCGCGCTGGAGGAGGAAGCCTCGCGAACCGCCAGGCTCGCCCCTCCCAGGAGCAGAGCACCAAGTGCAGCTACCGTCAGGAACCTTACGGTCATGGTCGTCCTTTCTTGTACCGGCCGCTTTCCCGGTCGGTCCTCGTCTCGGTGCCCCAGTCGGGGCTCAGGTAATTGGTGGGGCGTTCAACGCAGGATCAACCGTCTGACCTCAGCCGCAAACGGCCGCTGCGGGCTTAGCAAGCGAGGTGGTCGGTCCCCCTCTAGCCGCTTACTGTGACGAGTGTGCCCAGGGGGTCCATTGACCACACGACCTGAGCGTTGGCGATCGGCAGTTCGACGCACCCGTTGCTCTGGGGGTAGCCGTAGCTGTACCGCCAGTAGCCATGGACGGCGTCGCCCCCGTTGAAGTAAGCCACCCACGGCACGTTCGGCACGTCGTATTTGAAGCCGTCGGGGTCGGTCCCTTTCATGGTCGTGGTCAGGAACCGCGCGTACACCGGGAAGGTGCCCGTCTGAGTGGTCGCCCCGTACACGCCAGTGTTGACCGGTGTCTTGTAGATCTCCCTACCGTCACGCCAGACCACCAGGCTTTCGGGCAGGTTCTCGTTGACCATGAGGTAGTCGTAGGGGTCGGGGTCAACACGGCGGGCCGCCACGGCTGCAGTGAGGGACTTCCAGACCTGGGGCCCAGCCGTGTCGTCGGTGGGCATGTTCTCCTGGGCCTCGAACTGCATCACCGCCCCGGTTGTGAGCAGGTTGCTCTGGTCCGGCGACCACAGCGATGTCAGGGACGCCGGGACGTCGGGATAGCGCCAGGTGAACTCGCCCGGCTGCGGCGCTGACGGCACCGCGGCGGCCGTGGACGGTTCCGTGACCAGGCTGGTCTGGTACGCGGTCAAGCCGAACCTGAGCGGCAGGTATTTCAGCTCGGCCAGTAGCTGCTCCACTCGCAGGATGTTCGGTCCCTGGACCACGAAGCCCGCCCCGGAGCTGGCAACTTGCGGCAGCGCCAACCTCGCCGGGATGACCAGCCTCTCAGTTGCCCACGGCTCGTAGCCGCCCGCGGGCACGAAGGTGAGGGTCGCCTCATCGGTAGTCCACCGCCCGGCCACGGGTGGCACGAGCGTGGGCATGGGCGCGCCCGGTTGCGGGGAGCGAGAGAGCACGATGGTCACCCTCTGGCTCAAGGCCACGCCAGAGGCCCCCGGGTGCGGGGTGATGGACACCACCCAGGGCAGGGGGACGGTGGTCGTCGTGGTTGGCGGGACCGTGGTCGTGGCAGCGGCGGTGACCACGGTTGGGCTCCGCGAGGGTGTTTGCGGGCCGAGAGCCATGAGGTGCCTCACCGGGTTGGCGGTGTTGTCGGAGACCACGCCTCCCGTGGCTACCAGGGCGAGGGTCGCGGTTGCCGCCATCGAGGCGCGATAGCGGCCTCGGCCTCCCTCCGGCTCCTGTGCACCATCGGGGAGCCCATCTCGCTTTGCAGCCCGCTTCATCACCCCTCCTCCTTCCGGCAATTAAAGCGTGCCATGGGCCCCTAGTTGGTCACAGGGCCGGCTTTCGCGACCGGCGGGACGACGCCCGGTCCAAGAGGGCGTACCGAGAGCGGACCGGCCATGACCGCTATCCGCGTAGGCCCGTTTAGCCCAGTCCTATTGAAGCTGGGCACTGGGCGCGGCCAATAACCAGGTCCTGGCCTGTCCCGGTTTTGGGCCGTCCAAGGGGCGGTAATTGACCCCGAGGGCATCCAGTAGCCTCGTGTGGGCCCGCGCGCGCCGTTCAAATTCCTCCCAATCGCGGTCCCGGCCGGACCAGGCCACCTCGGCCAGTGCGCACACTCGCGGGAAGTACATGTACTCGGCGTGCTGAGGGGTGTTCACGTACTCGGTCCATAGCTGGCACTGGGCCCCGACGATGTGGTGCTCGAGCTCGGAGGGGAACCCCGCCGGGACGGGCTCGAAGCTGTAGGCGTCTTCCAGGCTGATAGCGGGGCGTATTGCGAGCGGTTCGGCGGGGTCATCGGCGTAAGCCCAGTCGAAATAGGTCCACGGTTCGAGGGCCATGACGACGTCATGTCCCCCACTGGCTGCCTTGAGCGCGACGCGGCGGGCATGTTCGGCTCGCCAGGCCATGACCAACGAGCCTGGGGGAGCACCGGCATCGACGACCTCGTCCCAGCCGACGAGGGACTTGCCCCGGGCGGAGACGACTTCTGATATCCGGCCGGTGAACCAACCCTGGAGCTCCTCGGCGCCGCCAAGTCCGAGTGCCTCCCACCGTCGCCGGGCCCGTGGGCTGGCCTGCCATTCGGTGGTGGGGCATTCGTCACCGCCGGTATGCACGAAAGGTCCAGGGAAGATCTCCATGACCTCTTCGAGGACGTCGGCGCAAAAACGCACGGTCCGCTCTTCCAGGTTGAGTACGTGATCACTGATCCCCCAGTCGGTGAAGACCTCCAGCTTGTCACTGAGATTGCCGAGCTCGGGGTACGAGGCGATGGCGGCCTGCATGTGGCCTGGCATGTCGATCTCAGGCACCACGGTCACGAACCGCCTCGCCGCGTATGCCACTATCTCGGCTATGTCGGCCTTGGTATAGAAGCCCCCGTGGGGTGCCCCGTCGGTGCGCCCTTCCCGATAGTGGCCGAGGGGGGACTGGCGCCGCCAGGCGCCCACTTCGGTTAGTCGAGGGTAGCGGTCAATCTGCACCCGCCAACCCTGGTCGTCCGTGAGGTGCAAGTGCAGCGTGTTCAGCTTGTGCAGGCTGGCGAGGTCGACCAATTTCAGGATGAATCCCTTGGGAAAGAAATGGCGCGACACGTCGAGTTGGATGCCTCGCCACTCAAAGCGCGGTGCGTCCTCGATCGCCATTCCCTCCACGTTCACACTGTCGAGGCCTCTGACGGGAGCAGCGCGCAACAGGTCAGGCGGGAGCAACTGGCGCAGCGTACGCGTGCCATAAAACACTCCGGCCGCAGACGGGGCCACGATGTCGATCCCGGTGGTACTTACCGTCAACCGGTAACCCTCGGCCTGCAGGCCGCCCGCGGGCCCGGGTTGCACCTGGAGGCGGACGGCGCCGTGGGCGCATTCGGTCCCCGGCGCTGCCCTGTTCACTTGCCACCCGGTTGCCGATCCCAGCTCGGTGCCGAGCAACGAGGCGACAGCCGCTGACGGGCCGTCGGAGGTGATCACCATGCCATCCGAAAGCGCGGCACCCGGACCTTCTGTACGGCTGCTGAGTGGGCGAGGGATCATAAGGCACCTCCGGTGGCGTAGGACAAGAACAGGCGAGCCCGCCTACTGGGAACATGCGGCCGCCAGGGCGAGCCGGACCGCGCCGGCGACCGGCGGCTCGGTGGCGACCATGACGCGTGCCCCCGGGGCGCGTTCCCGCAGCGCCCGCTCAGTTGCTTCGGCCAACCCGGCGTGCCCCGTGAGGAGACCTCCGGCCAGTACGACCGGGAAGCCGAGCGGTTCCCCCAGGCGCCGGTGCACCTCGGATATGACGCTGGCCAGGGCTTGGGCGGCAGTAGCGCAGACGGCAGCGCCGAAGCTGTCCTTGCAGTCCAGGACGAGGGGCGCCAGAGCGGCCCAGGCGTCGGGCGACGGGCGGTCATACCAGCCTTGCAGCAGTGTGGTCACGTCGGCGCAGTGGCTCGCGTGCAGTAGCGTTCGCCCGAGTTCGCCGAGCGGGGCATGGGCGTCTTGGCGGCGGGCGAGCTCGCGGACGGCTTCGCGCACAACCCAATAGCCGCTGCCCTCGTCCCCCAACAGGTAGCCCCACCCGCCGGCTCGTTCTTCGCGCCCGTTGACCATCCCGACCGCTATGGACCCGGTGCCGGCGACGCAGGCGATCCCATCGGCTATATCGGCCGCGGCGAGGACCAGGCGGGCGTCGTTGACCACGATCACGTTGCCTCGTCTGGTGAACGGCGACAGGAGCCCGACCAGGTGAGCCTCGGCCTCCGCCGCCCCGGTGCCGGCGGTGCCGATGCAAACGGCGTCCAGTGGCGCGGTGCCCGAGTGCACTTCTCCAGGGGCCGAAGCGGTCAGCAGGCCGAGCTCACCGAGCAGGGCCCTCAGGGCGCCTGTGGCGCGCTCCCGGCCCGCAGCCGCCAGGCTGGCGCTGGGCGCTGTGGCCTCAGCGACGAGGACAAGGTCGCGGACCAATCGTGCCCGGCTGTGGGTGCCCCCGACGTCGAGCCCGAGTACGGCTGTCACGGTGCCGTCGTTCCGGCTGTTGCCGCCACGGGTTGAAGAACCCCGGCGGGGTCGTGGGCCACCCGCCCGCCGATGATGGTGGCGACAACGGAGAAGTCGCGGTCGAGCACAACCATGTCGGCATCAGCGCCGGCAGCAAGGAAACCCTTCGAGTTTTCGCCCAGGGCGATGGCGGGGTGTAGGGACGCGGCCTGGAGCGCGGTGAGAAGGGGCACGCCAGCCACCTGCACGGCCAACGCGACGGCCCGGTCCATCGTGAGGACACTGCCGGCGACGGTTTCTTCGTGGCCGACCAAGACGGCACGGCCGTCTTTGACCATTACTTCCAGGGGCCCCAAACGGTGCAGGCCGGGCGCTGTGCCAGTCGCGGCGATGGCATCGGTCATGAACACCAGGCGTTCGGGAGCCAAGGACGCCACCAGGGAGATAAGGGCGGGGTGGATGTGGACGCCATCGGCGATTATTTCCAGGAACACCCTGCGGTCGATGAGTGCCGCCGCCACCGGCCCGGGTTGGCGATGGTGGATCGGGGCCATGGCGTTGAAGAGGTGCGTCGTGTGCGTAGCGCCCGCCTCGAACGCCGCCGCTGCGGTTTCGTAGTCGGCGTCGGTGTGACCGATGGCGACGACAACTCCAGCGGCACGGGCCGCCGAGATCAGCTCGAGGGCCCCGTCGAGCTCGGGCGCCACGGTCACCAACCTCAGGGTGCCCCGCCCAAGCCCGATGAGCTCGTCGAGCTCGGCGATCGATGGGGGCCGCAAGGCGCCGGTGTACTGTGCCCCGGCCCGCGAACGGGCGATCCACGGCCCTTCAAGGTTGGAACCCAGCACACCCGATCCCGGTGTACGCGCCACGGTTGCGACACCCTCGATGGCAGCCCTGAGGGCTTCCTGGCTGTCCGAGACGGTTGTAGCCACCAGTGACGTCGTCCCATGCCGGGCATGGAACCGTGCCATTTCGCGGACGGAAACCACGACCTCTTCCACGGTGGCGCAGTTGACCTCGTAACCACCGCCGCCGTGGACGTGCACGTCGATGAAACCGGGAGCGATGAGCACGTCACCGAGCTGGATGACGGGAAATGGGGTGGCCGAGGGCACGCCGTAGCCCATTTCGCGAACCGACCCGGCCTCCACTGCGACGAAACCGTCCTGGAGCAGTTCGGTGGGGGTGGCAACCCGGGAAGCGGATAGGACGAAACCGGTCATGTGATAGTCACTTTTGTTAGCCCCGGGGGGGCGTCCGGGTCGCGCCCGAGCAACCGGGCCAGCTCCAGGGCCAGTTGCTGGCCCCGGACGACGGCCAGGATGGGTGCCAGGACTTCGGGGGTGGCCGCAGACCAGCTGAGGTCGCTGCCGGCGACCGGTCCGGCCATGCGGGTGCGGGCACCTCGCGCCCGGAGTTCGGCGACCACGTCGGCGACGTCGTCGCTGGCAGGCCCGGGGTGGGCGAAAGCCAGCACAGGCGGCCCGTTTGAGGCGATGGCGATTGGGCCGTGCCGAAGGTCAGCAGCCGAGAACGCAGCCGTGAAGCGGGACGTCGTTTCCTCGATCTTCAATGCTGCCTCTTTGGCGGCTCCGTACAGGAGGCCTCTGGCCACCGTGACCAGGCGGTCCGCACCAACCAGCCACTCGGCCATCGCTATCGCCGGCCCCGGGTCGGCCAGCAGTGCTGCCACATGCCCCGGCAGTTCGGCCGCCTCCGCGTCGCCGAGGCCCAGGTCCCCCATGGCTTGGGCGATGATGGCAAACGCGGCCAGCTGAGCAGTGACCGTCTTGGTCGCGGGCACGGCGCGCTCGTTGCCGGCGTCAAGGGAGACAACCAGGTCGGCCGCTCCGGCAAGAGGGCTCTCCGGGTCGTTGGTAATGGCGATGGAACGCGCACCTCTGGCACGAGCCTGGTCGACGACCTCTACGATCTCGGGCGTCTTTCCCGACTGGCTCACGGCAATGAGCAGGTAGCCTGTGAAATCTGTCAATGCCCGGTACAGGGTGAAAATGCTCGGCGAGGTCGAAGCCACCGGCCTGCCGCTGGCCATTTCCAAGAAGTAGGCGCCGCATGTCGCCGCGTGGTCGGACGAACCCCGGGCTACCAGCACCGTGCCCGCCAGGTCGGTTGGCACCAGGGCGCGCACCTGCTTTCCTATTTCAGCCCGGCGGGCCAGCAAAGCGCTCAATCGCTCGGGTTGCTCGGCCATTTCGGACGCCATCAACTGGCCCAGCTCGCTCCTGCTCTGGTGACCGGCTCCCTGGGGGCCGTGGCTGGGTACGCCCGGGCCTACCCACTGGTTCATGTTTTCACCGCCCCGGCGGTCAAGCCGCTGACAATCCGTCGCTGGACCAAAAGGAAGAAGATCACCACTGGCAGGGCCATTATGGTGCAGCCCGCCATCAAGCCCCCGTAATCGGTGCCCGTGTTGGTGGTGAAACTGTAAAGCCAGACAGGCAAGGTCTGGTGGTAATTCTGCTGCATGATGACGTCCGCGACCAGGAAGTCGTTCCAAGCCGTGATGAACGCGAAAACCCCGGACGAAATGAGGCCCGGCAGCACGAGCGGCAGGAGGATGCGCATGAAGGCACCGAGACGGCTGGCCCCGTCCACCATTGCCGCCTCCTCGAGCTCGATCGGCACTCCCCGCACGAAACCTCTCAGCGCCCAGATTGTGAAAGGCAACGTCGATGCTGAGTAGGCCAGGATAAGCCCGAGGTAGTTATCGGTCAAGTGGAGGTTGTTGAGCAGGAGGAACAGGGGGATTATCAGGGCGGTGCCCGGCACCATCTGCACCACGAGGATGAGCACCAGGAACGCTTTTGCTCCCACCAGGCGGAAGCGGCTTACCGCCGCAGCCGCCAGGAAGCCGATCAGGAGGGTGGCGGCCGTCGCCGTGGTCACCACGACGAGGCTGTTGCGGGCGTTGTCCCAGAAGTAGGCCTGGCCGGTGCCCGCGGTGTGGTTGACGGCGTCGACGAAGTTATGCAAGGTGAAGTGGACGGGGAAGAAGCTCGGCGTGAGCGAGGTGATGTCGCCGTTTGGTTCGAAAGCCGATTGGACCATCCAGTACACGGGGAAGACGGTGACCGCTGCGAAGACGATCGCCACTGCCCGCCAGACCCACGTCATCGACCGGTAGTGCGTGGTGTGCGTCCCGGCCATGGTCACCGGCGCCGTCATGCTTTTGCTTCCGCTCTTATTTGGCCGGTGCGGACCATGATCCGGATGTAGTAGCCGGTCACGGCCACGAGGAGCAGGATCATGACCACGGCGACCGCAGCCCCCAGCCCGTACTGATTGCTGGAGAATGCCTCTATGTACTGCCAGACACCGAGCGGGATGACGTTTACTTGTTGGGCATTGCCTTGCGTCAGGTACCAGACCTGGTTGAACACGTTGGCGTCCCAGATTATGGAAAGCACGGTCAGCAGGACGAAGATGGGCCGCACGATGGGCAATGTAACCTCGCGGAAGGTGGTCGCCGGCGAGGCCCCGTCGACGGCCGCCGCCTCGTACAGGTCACGCGGTACCAGGGTGAGAGCCGAGTACATCATGAGGGCAACGAAAGGCACGGCTCCCCAGACGATATTGGCAACGATGACGCCGTAGGCGGAGATCTCGCTGCCGAACCAGTTGTGGTTGGTGAAGCTGAAGCCGATCGAGGTGAGCACGGAGTTGACCAGGCCGTACTCGGTCTCGAACAGCCAGGTCCACACGATGGCGGCGGCCGACGTCGGCATCGACCAGGCGAACAGCATGCACACCGTGACCACGGTCCTGAGCACGTTGCCGATGCGGCCGAGTAGCACGGCCACGCCTGTGCCTATCGCCATGGTCAGGCCGACACAGGCGACCACGAAAACCACCGTCTGCAGTACGGAGGTACCAAGGCCTCCGCCGCTGGAGAAAATGGTGCGGTAGTTGGCGAGGCCATTCCAGACAACCTTGTGGCTGACCAGCTGGAACAGGCCGAGGTCCTGGAACGAGGTGGCGATAAGCCTCCCCAGCGGGTACAGGGTCATCAGGCCGAGTAGGCCGAGAGCAGGCACGAGGAGCAGGAGAGGGAAGAGCCGGCGCCGCAGGGAGCGGCGCCAGCTGGAGCGAGTGGCGCGCCGACCGTAGGACGGGGCGCCAGGAATGGGGCGCTCCGTCCTAGCGGGAGCCAAATCTGGCACTGTCGGCGCAGCCATGTCGTTTATTGTGCCTTGAGCAGGGTCGTCTATTGGGCGTTCAGGAGGGTGTCGAGCTTCTGGTCGTAAGTCTTGGCGACTGCGGCGACGTTCTGTGCGCCCTCAGCTATAGCGGCCAACAGGTCCTGCATGACATTGTCGGCCTCGACCGTCGCCCAGCCAGGGACCGGTGGCGTGAACTGGCTCACGGCCGCAGCCTTGAAGTAGGTGGCGATGTTGGGGGCGACCTTGACTTGGCCGACGAGGTTGCTGGCGTTGGGGATGAAGCCTTCGTTCGAGGCCTGGAGCAGCTGGTTGGCGGTGCCGGTGTAGAGCTCGGTCCACGCCAGCGCCTGCGCTTGGTTGGGGCTGTTCTTGGCGATGCCGAGGTCCGAGCCACCGAGGAAGACCGGGGCCTGCGTGCCCGCGGTTACGCCCGGGAGGATGAACGTGCCTATGTCGCTGGCGGGCATGTTCTTGTTGTCGGTGGTGATCTGGCCCAGGGTCCAGGTCCCGTCGATGAACATGGCAGCCTTGCCGCTCGCGAAGACTTGGGCGTCCGAGGGGTTGGCCTCGTTGACGTCACGTGAAGCAGGGGTGGACATGAAGTTCTGGATCACCTGGAACTCCCGCAGGCCGGCCAGGGAGTCCTTGGTCGCCAGGGCGCCCACCCACTTGCCATTCTGTTCGGTGGCGATCTGGCCGCCGTAGGCCCACACGATAGGCATGGCGGCGTACCACTCCTCGCCAGGCAGGTACAGCGCCGAGAAGTCCTTCACCTTGGAGTTGGCGTTCTTCAGGGCTGCACCGTCGGCGAGTAGGTCGTTCAGGGTGGCCGGCGGTTTGGTGATCCCGGCCGCCTTGAACATCGCCTTGTTGTACACGACCACGCGGTCGCCGGCGAGCTCAGGGATGGCGTAGAGGCCCCCGTTGTACTCGGCAGGGCCTTCCAGGCCGCTCAGCCAATTGGCACTGTTTTGGAACTGGCTCTTGTCGCCAGCGAGGTTGACCAGGCCCCCGGACGCGGCGAACTCGGCCACGTCGGTGTTGCCGAGCTCCATGACGTCCGGCGGGGTGCTGCCTGCCAGAGCGGTGATCACCTTGGCGGAGATGCCGCTCCACTGCTGGATCTCGACGTTCACGGTCCACCCGGGGTTCGCCGTCTCGAAGGCTTTGTTGACAGTGTTGTAGACAGCTGGGTCGGTATCACCGGTCATGAGCCACACCGTCAGGGTGTTGCTCTGGGCCGACGCGATGGGTACTCCAGCGCCACACACCCCCGCAGCGACAGCGAGGGCGATGGCGGTGGGAGCGATAAGTCTCTTCTTCACGTGCGCTCCTTGTGTTCGGCCATCCAGGGCTCGGAGCCCCTGAGTGGCTCTTGGCGGTTGGTCTAGACCAATGTGGTCTAGACCAGTTATGCTCGCGCAATCTTGCGCCGGTGTCAACGCAGAGTCTCTAACATCTGAGCAACCCACCCGGGCGTGCGAGCCGGGCCCGCTGGGTAAGGAGGCAACCATGAGGACGGCCGAGGCCGGTCCTGTGCCGGCGCAAACCGGTAGTGGGGAGCAACTGAGCAGGCAGTACCCGAAGTACTACGTGGTCAAGGGCCACCTCGAGGAGATGCTCGCGGGGTTGGCGCCCGGCGAACCCCTGCCGCCCGAGCGCAGCTTGGCCGGAAGCTTCTCGACCAGCCGGACCACGATCCGCCAGGCCCTGCGGGAGCTGACGATCGAAGGACGGCTTGTGCGGATGCAGGGCCGTGGCACCTTTGCTGCTTTGCCCAAGATGGCTCAGCCGCTGCAACTCACTAGCTACACCGAGGACATGCGCCGGCGTGGCCTGGCCTCCCGCTCGCAGTTGCTCTCGGTCGGCTACGTTCCCGCCGATGAGGAGCTAGCCCGTCGCCTGGACGTGCGGCCCCGCGCCAGGGTGCTGCGCATCGAGCGGTTGCGCATCGCGAGCGAGGAGCCGATGGCGATCGAAACCACTCACCTGCATGCCGCCCGATTCCCCGGGTTGGCCAAGCGTTTGGGTGATTCGGACTCCCTGTACGCCGTATTGGCCGACGACTACGGCGTCCATCTGGCCGAAGCGGAAGAGACGATCGAGACGGTACCGGCGCCGCCCAAGGAGGCGGAGTTGCTGCAGACCACGGTTGGCTATCCCATGCTGCTGCTTTCTCGCCACAGCCGCGACACCTCCGGGCAGCCGGTGGAATTCGCCCTCTCGTTTTACAGGGGCGACCGGTACAAGTTCGTCGCCCAGCTGCGCCCGCCGCTAGGCTCTATCACGGGCCCGGCGTGACGATGACCAGGCCGCAGGGTGCCGCCCCCGCCGGTGCCAGTGCCGGCGACGTGTTCGCCGTCGCCGCCGGCCTCGTCAGCCGGTTGGTGGAAAGCCAGTTGGACGCGCTGGCCGCTGCGGCTGACCTTCTTGCTAGTCGCCTCCTGGCCGGCGGCAGCGTGTACGTCTTCGGCACCGGTCATTCCCGCGCCATAGCCATGGAGCTAGCCGGTCGCGCCGGGGGGCTGGCCGGGATGAAGGAGCTGGTCCTCGATGACCTTGTTGCTTCTGGCCGCGCTACCAAAGAGGAGTTAATGGACGGGACGCTCGAGCGTCAGCCCGACGCGGCCTCAGCACTGCTTGAAGCCGTGCCAATGGCCCCGGGTGACGCTTTCATAGTCGTATCCCACTCGGGCTGCAACGGCGCCCCCGTCGAGATGGCCATGAGTGCTCGCCGGGCGGGCCTGCCGGTGGTCGCCATCACCTCTCTTGAGCACAGCCGTGCTGTTGTCTCCCGCCACCCGAGCGGCTTGCGCCTGCACGAGGTGGCGACGCTTTGCGTGGACACGTGCGCCCCCTACGCGGACACGGCGATCCGCCTACCTTCGCAGCTGGGAGTATGCAGTGTGTCATCCTTTTCCGGTGTCCTCCTCGCCCAGGCCCTGACCGCTGAGATCGTGGGCCGTTACCTGCAGGCCGGCGTGACCCCGCCGCTGCTGGTCAGCCGCAACCTTCCCGGGTGCCAGGCCGGCACGGCGGCACCGGGGCCCATCCTGGGCAGATCAGTGCCAGGCACCACGCCGGCAACGGGGCCTGCGTTGTGATGCCGAGCCGCTTGGGCGCACGCTTGTAGTAGCCGGTCAGCGTGCCTGGCGGGACCGAGCACCTCACCGGCCGGTCATCGGCTTCGTCCTCATCGGCCCAACCATTATCGTGGAGGCGTGAAAGCTTCCTGCTGGATGTCGACCAAGTCCGTCCGGGCGCTGTGCCTGGCAGTAGGGACAGCGGCCTGTCTCGTCGTACTTGCTGGGCCTGCCAGTTTCGCCACGGCAGTTGGGGCGGCCCCGGCCTCTGGGCCTACTACGGCAGCCCGGACAGCTCCGCCGCAGACCCCTTGGGGAGGAGAGTTCTTGTCCCCGTCAGGCAATATCAGTTGCCAGTTCGGCGAGTACAACACGCCTCAGCGCGATGTGTACTGCCAAACGATCGAGCCGACCGAGTCTGTGGACATGTCGACCAGCGGCACGTTCAAGATCTGCAGAGGCGTGGGGTGCGTGGGAAACCCTGCCGACAACGCTCCGACTCTTGCCTACGGCACCTCTACTGGTGCCGGCCCGTTCCGATGCCTCTCGACTGCGAGCGGGGTTATCTGCACAGTTCGCAGCGGTAAAGGGTTCGAGATATCCAGGTCGGGCATCGTGGCGGTCCTCAGCCACAGCTCGTCGGCACTGCTGGCGTCGGGCTGCCGGTGGCCTAAGGCTCCGGCCCGGACGGTCGCTGTCCTCACAACGGCCCAGGTGAGCGCCGACGTGCACCAGAACATGACTTTTCGGGGCGGGAGCGGCCCCGTTACCGGTTACTCGTGCGCCTGGGACGGCAAGAAGGTGCCCAAGCCCTACCCGGAGTCGCCGGGCTACGCTCCGATCTTCTGGCTCCTGCTCTACTATTCGCCGAGCGAGGCGGCCGCTGTCAAGCTCTACAACGAGATTACTTCTCCTAGCGGCTTCGGCCCCGGGGCCCCGGTCGCCGGCATCGGCAACTCAGCCGCCTTCCTGGGCGGCCAAGACATCGTGACCGCGCAGCTGGTTGTGAGGACAGGGGCGTACGTCTTCATGGACCAACTGAACTCCAACAAAGCCAGCGCGACCCAGGACGCCCAACTGGCGACAGCGGCGCGCCAAGTGGTGAAAAGGCTGGCGTGACCCTAGGTCCCAAGCCGTCGTAATAATCTCCCTGTCGCCTCGACGCGCGCCCAAGCGGCACGGACGGGACAGGCCGGCCGCTGTCGCCCAGCCCTGAGCCGAAGTCACGGCGCCTTCGACGGTTGGGACGACGCGGCGGATGAGGTCCCTCAGCTCATGCGCAGGATCTCGCCTCCCTGGCCCACGGCCACGCAAGTGCGGCTGCTGGCGCAGCTGACGCTGGTCAACTGCTTGGTGCTGCTACCACCAGCCGCCACCTGGCTCGTCCAAGTGGCGCCCGCGCCCGCGGTGGTCAGGACCGTACCCTGGTCGCCCACGGCAGCGCAGAAGCTGGTGCTCGGGCAGCTGACGCTGCGCAGCACCTCGCCGCTGCAATCGGAGCCGCCTATAGCGCAATCGAGCTGCATGGCGGCGATCGTCCCTGCCGGCGAGTTGTCGCCGCTGAGGATGTCGTCGAAGCCCGACGTATAGCTCGTCCAGGTAGAGCCACCGTTCTTGCCCAGCAGGATCGTTGCATCAAGCAAGTCGCCGCCCACGGCCACGCACAAGCTGCTGCTCGGGCAGGTGGCCGCATGCAGGTCGCTGTCCGTGCCCGAGGTGCGGCCGGCCCAGCTGGCGCCGGCGTCCGTGCTGGCCAGGACGGTGCCACCCGAGCCCACAGCCAGGCACGTGGTGGTCGTCGGGCACGTGATGGCCAACAACGGGTCTGTGCCGGGCGGCAGGCTGCGCTCGCTCCAGGAAGTACCACCGTCGGTACGGGCCAGGACGACACCGCCGGTGAACAATTCGCTGCCCACCGCCAGGCATGTGCTGGGGCTGGGGCAGGCCACGCCGTAAAGGATGGCGTCGGTGCCCGAGGTGCGGCTGGCCCAGGTTATGCCGCCGTCGGTGCTGGTGACGATGGTGCCGCCGTCGCCCACGGCCACGCACAAGCTGCTGGTCGGGCAGGCGACCGCGTAGAGGGCTTCCTGCGTGCCCGATGCCCGGCCAGCCCAGCTCACGCCGCCGTCCGGACTGGTGACGATTTCGCCCTCCTCGCCCACGGCCACGCACAAGCTCTTGCCGGCACAGCCGACGCCGTTGAAGTCGGCGTTGCCGACGCTGAGGTCGTCCAGGGCCAAGCCGCCGCCTCCCTGCTCAGTGGTCCAGGTCGTCTGGCCGCCCACGAGCACGCACCGGCTTGCTGCCGGGCAGCTCACACCGTTCACAGGGAGCAACCCGGGCTCGTCCTGGCCTTGGGGGTACACCCGGCTCGACCAGGTGGCGCCACCGTCCGTGGTGGTCACCAGCGGCCACTCGCCCCGTTCGGAAACGACGTCGAATTTGTAGCCGGCGGCCAGGCAATTGCCGCCGCTGCCACAACTGACGCCGAAAAGGTTGTCGCCTGTGCGGGAGGCGCGGCTACCCCAGGCAGCGGGCCCGCTGCCTGTGCTCACCGTTGTCGCCTTCGCCGGCAGTTTGCTTTCGAGCCAGAGGCAGTCCGGCTTTGCCTTCGCCACCTGCTGCAGCAGGCAGAGCTTTGTCCCCCGCTGGTACACGTCCAATTTCCAGCTGTATATCTGGCGCGTCAGCGGGAGCCGTCTCGTGTAGTCGCTCTTCGGCTGGCAGGAGAACCGCCCGATTTCTATGTTCGTTGCAGGGGCGAGCACCATGCGGGCCTCATCGGCTGTCATGGTGCCTTCGCTCTCTGAAGCGATCAGGTCGGTGCAGCTGTAAAGCGTCGACTGGCGCATGTTCACCCGGGTATAGTGGCCGCCGGCCGAAACGGTGTAGAGCTCGCCGGCACTGTTCCCCGGGGTGACCTCTCCCGTCGCCAAGTTTTCGTAAGCAATGAGAGAGACGCTCCCGTTCATCCAGCTGCCGACGAGCGCCGGCGCAGCCGGCGCGCTTGTTGCCGGGCGTGTCGCGCCTGACGCCGCCAGCGGCGGGGCAACGCCCAAAAGGAGGCCGGCCAACAGGCACACCAGAGCTACAGCGCGTCGCAACATCGCCCGCCTCCCATGCCGCCGTGAACCGGGCAAGCTCAAACGGGAAACGTATACCGCGGCCAGCCCGAGCCCAACGGGGATTGGTACATTTCTCCCGGGGCACCAACCGGGCCGAGCCAGCGGCCGGTAAGGTCCAGGGGCCTTTCCACTGTGCCCATAAGCAGAATATGAGCTTTTTCTCCAGGCCGGAGTTCGGGATAACGAAGGAATTGAATGGGGCCGCACGGCCGGCCCAGAACAACCTAGGTTTGTCGAGCGACGGCTTGGTTGTGAGCTGAGAAAATCGGTCAGGCTGCTCGCTGGTGCCCGTGAATAAGGCTACCGAGCACGTCGTTGCGTTCCACTCGCCCGACCGGGAGGGCGTCGTCCACTCGCCACGGCCCGCCCAGCGCGTGAGCCCGGCGGGTCCGGCAGGTTGCCCCACAGCACGCATCGGACTGCCCCACAGCACGCATCGGACTGGGAGAATGGCCGTCACTGAGCGCGTGCTCAGGTCACGAAGCCTCGGCCGGCCCTGCCTGGAGGCGGGCGCTCCATCTTTCCTCCACCCGTCCGTAGCGCCACACGACCAGCGCCGCCACCCAAGTGACCACGAACAGGCCAACTATGACAAAGCCTGCCTTGTTGATGTCGAAGTTGTAGACAAAGCCCCAAAAGCCGTGGTGCTGGCTGAGGCTGCCGATCTCCTGGGGCAGCAAACCGAGGGTCTCGATACCGCCGATGAAGAAGCAGATGGCCACCGACAGGCCGGTGATGGTCAGGTTGTAGTAGACCTTGCGCACCGGGTTGAGGAAGGCCCACCCGTAGGCCATGTTCATGAAGATGCCGTCGGTGGTGTCCATGAGCGCCATCCCAGCGGTGAACAAGATGGGCAGGCAGATGATGGCGTACCAGGGGACGTGCTGGGAGGCGTACAGCGCCGTTGTGGCCAGCAGGGCCACCTCGGTGGCGGTGTCGAAGCCCATGCCGAAGATGACCCCGACGGGGTACATCTGCCACTCCTTGCTGATGGCCCCCATCCAACGCCCGAAGAACCGGTAGAAAAGGCCGCGGTTCTGCAGTTGCCGCTCGAGCTCGGCCTCGTCGTAGTCGCCTCGGCGCATGGAGCGGAAGACCCTCACTATGCCGGCCAGCACGACCAGGTTGAGCAAGCCGATCAGGAACAGGAAGCTGGCCGAGACGATGGTGCCGAACAGGCCGCCGAACTGCTCGAGGCCGGAGCTGTTGTTGGACACGGCCGAGAATACGGTCCGCTCGGCGATGATGATGCCGATGCCGATGGCGACGACGATGGTCGAGTGGCCGAGCGAGAAGAAGTACCCGTAGGACAGCGGCCTCGGCTGGTCGGTGCCACGCCGCACGTTGATGGTCTTGCGGGTCGTGTTGTCGATTGCCGAGATGTGGTCGGCGTCGAACGCGTGGCGCAGCCCCAGGGTGTAGGCGAGGGTGCTCACCCCGATGCCGAGGCCCTTGTAGTGGGCGGGGACCACGAAGGCGATGAAGATGAAGAAGCCCACGGCGTGCAGGGCCAGGATGGAGGCGTACATGAGGACGACCCTGGCCCGCTCGAGCGGGGTCAGGGCCACGAACGACGCCCGCAACATGGCCCTCGCCTTCATCGGCGGCGCGGCGGTACTTTGCTCAGCCAAGGTTTCCTCCTATCTAAGGACGCTCGGGGTGTAGCCCTCCCTAAGGGATGTCGTGAGTTTATCCTCAGTTGCGAGCTGCAGGCAATAAACGTGGGAGGCGCGGCCCATTAGGGCAAGGACCTGTTACACCGTCTCGGTAACCTCGCCCAAGTAGGCGAGGACGGCGTGCTCACCACGCTCGAACGCCAGCTGGACCGCATTGTATTGCGCCCAGCTCGCAAGTGTGAGCTGGGCGCATGCTGTAGTGTGGGTGGCACGGCAAGCGGTGAGGGCCCAATCGAACAGGTCCGATCGTTTTGGGACCTGGACGCGGCAACCTACGACAATTCTGCCAGCCACAACCCGAGGACTGCGTTGGAGCTGGCCGCATGGGCGGGCGAGTTGCGCCGGCTGCTGCCGCCCCCACCGGCCAGGGTGCTCGACGTGGGTACAGGGACGGGGTTCCTCGCCCTCCTGCTTGCCAAGCAGGGTTACCAGATGAGCGCCTTGGACCTGTCTCCTGCCATGCTCGCCAGACTGCAGGAAAAGGCCGCTGGCGCCGGCCTTGAGGTGAAGACGTTCCAAGGCGACGCCGCCGAGCCTCCCCTGGACGGTTTCGACGCCGTGGTCGAGCGCCACCTGCTGTGGACCCTCCCCGACCCCGCTGCAGCCCTGGCGGCCTGGGACCGGTGCGCTCCCCAAGGCCGCTTGGTGCTGCTGGAAAGCCTCTGGGGAGGCACGGCAGGACCGGGCCAGCGGCTCCGCAGGCACGGGCATGAGTCCTTGCGCCGCTTGCGCAAGGAAGCTCCCGACCACCACGGCTGGTACGACGAGTCTGTACGGGCCCAGCTCCCCCTAAGCGACGGGGCTACGCCCGAGCAGTTGGTCTTCCTTGTCGAGTCCACCGCCTGGGGCGCAGCCCGGGTCGTGAGGTTGCGTGACGTTGAGTGGGCGGCCCGCCGTTCCATGCCTTCGGTGTTGGACCGCGCCCTTGGGGTTACGCCTCGTTTTGCCGTGGCAGCACGCTAAGGCTGTCCCCGGCCAGCGCCCCACGGCTAACTGCAGGGCCGCCCGACGGGGCCCGTTTGCTTACATGCGGTGCATCGGCCCAGGATGGCGAAGTGGTGAGGGTCGATCGAGAACCCAAGCCTCGCCTCGGCCGCCTCGGCCAAGCCCCTGAAGAACTCGTCGGGCAGCTCTGCAAGTGCGCCGCAGTCTTCGCAGATAACGTGTGCGTGGGCAACCGAAGCCAGCTCGTAGGTCGCCGCGCCGTGCCCGAGGTGGGTGTGGGCCACCACGCCGAGGCGCTGGAGCTCCTCGAGGTTGCGGTACACCGTCGACATATGGACATCCGGCAGCCGTTCATGGACTGCATGGGCTATCTGGTCGGCGCTCATGTGGCATCTCGCCTCGAACAGGACATGTAGGAGCGCCCTACGTGCGCTCGTGGCCCGCCCACCGCCCGCGCGCAGGCGGCCCATGACCTCGTCGACCGTCCCGAGCGGTGTGGGGGCGGTGCCTGCGGCAAGGAAGGGCTTGCTCACCATCTAGACGTTAGGCCACTGGCCAGTGCAGTTCACGTTTTTGCGTCCAGCTCGCAGTAGAGCTACTGTCCTCCGGCACGGGGCTAGTTGTACGTGACCGTGTTGTCGCACCAGTAGCTCGAACTGATTGACCGCTAGCCGCTGTCCCGCAGCGGCTGCAGCGCTGTAGCGAGGAGGGTCGTCCCGATGCACATACCCGACGGGTACCTGAGCCCGCAGACCTGCGCCGTGGGCTACGCGGCGGCCGCGCCGATGTGGTACACCGCGTCGCGCAGGGTCACGAAGGTGGTGAAGAGCCGCAACGTGCCGATGCTGGCCGTCCTGGCCGCGGTGAGCTTCCTGATAATGATGTTCAATGTCCCCATCCCGGACGGCACGACCGCCCACGCCGTCGGGGGGACGCTTATCGCCATCTGCCTTGGCCCCTGGGCCGCCACTATCGCCGTTTCGGTGGCCCTGTTGTTCCAGGCGCTGCTCTTCGGTGACGGTGGGGTGCTCACCTACGGGTTCAACTGCATCAACATGGCGGTCATCCTGCCCTTCGTGGGCTACGGCATCTACAGGTTGGTGGCTGGCCGTGCCGCGCTCAGCAGCGGCCGCCGGGTGGTGGCCGCCGCGGTGGGTAGCTACGTAGGGATCTGCACCGCCGCGTTGGCCTGCGGGACCGAACTGGGCATACAGCCCGACCTGTTCAAGAGCGCCAGCGGCGCACCGCTGTACTGCCCCTACCACCTGTCCCAGTCGGTCCCGGCGATGCTCCTCGCCCACCTGACCGCCGCTGGGCTCGTAGAAGCCGTGCTCACGGCCGGGGTCGTGACCTACCTGCAACGGGCCGACATCGGCCGCTTGGCCATCAACCACCCCGGCATAGCCTTCGAGGCCACAGAGCATGCAGGCCGCCGGCTCAGCCCTGCCCGGGTGGCCATAGGTTTCGTCGTCATCATGATCGCCCTCTGCCCGATCGGCCTGCTCGCGCCCGGCGGGGCCTTCGGCGAGGACGCCCCGAGCGCCCTCAACCTTCACAAGCTCGGGCTCTCCACCGTGCCAACGGGGCTGTCCAAGTACTACGGGCTGTGGAGCCATGCGCTGCTCGGAGGTTACGGCTTCCACAACGGCGACCACCCCAACATCGGCTACATCGTCTCCGCCGTTGTCGGTACTGCCGTGATCGGCTTGGTGATTTTTCTGATCGGCACCACCCTGCAGTGGCTGCTACGCCGGCGCGCGGCAAGCCCGCGGCCTTCCACTCCCCAAGGTGCCGGTGCCTGAGAACGAGGCCGGGCAAGGTCCTCAAGGCGCTCCGGCTACCCCTGCCTGGCTCCTCCAGAGCCAAGCAGCGATGCTGCCGTGCCAACGGAGCGGTAAGCGCAAGAAAGGGTCGTTCGTCGAAAAGACGCTCTCAGGAGGTGCCGACCTGCTGCGCCAGGTCGTCTTCAGCGACGAGGTGGCAGGGCGGCCTGGGCTGCTCCAGCGGGCAGACCCGCGGGCCAAGCTCGTCGGGATGCTCTTGCTGCTGGTCGCCGCTTCGCTGGCGCACAACGTTGGGACCCTGGCGGCCATGTACCTGGGCACCCTGGCGCTTGCAGCTGCCTGTTCCGTACCGGTCGGCTTCTTCGTGAAGCGGGTGTGGGTGTTCATCCCCGTCTTCACCCTCGTCATCATGGTGCCTGCCACCCTGTCGGTCGTCACGCCCGGCCACGTCGTGGTCGTCCTGTGGCACTCGGGGCCCAAGCCGGAAGGCCTCAGCTCCCAAGGGCTGACGTCAGCCCTCCTTGTGACGTGCCGGGTGGCAGTGTCGGTTTCCTTGGTGGTGCTGGTCACCTTGACCACGCCTTGGGCCAGGTTGCTCGGTGCCCTCCGCGCCGTCGGCGTGCCGCGCATGTTCGTTCTCGTGATCGGCATGGCCTACCGCTACGTCTTCTTGCTCGCCAGTTCCGTGACCGAGATGTACGAGTCCCGCAAGGCCCGCACGCTCCGGCCCGAGCGCCACGACCGCGCTGCGAGGCGGTTCGTCTCCTCCACGGCGGGGGCTCTCTTCGCCAAGTCCGCCTACCTCTCCGAGGAGGTCCACCAGGCGATGGTCTCTCGTGGTTACCGTGGCGACCCAAAACCGCTCCGCGCCTTCCACTTCACCAGGGGCGACCTCGTGTTCACTGCTTCAGCACTGGCCCTGGCAGCAGCTGGGGTGGGCTGCGACCGGTTGATCGGGAGGTGATCCAGGTGCCTGATGACGTGCTGGCGCCTTCGAACGCAGCGGGGCCAGTGTGCGGCAGCGCTGCGCCCCGCGCGCTGGGAGAGCCACTGTTCGTATGCCGGGAGCTCAGCTTTTCCTACCTCGGCAGGTTCCCGGCCCTGGAGAAGGTGTCCCTCGAGGTGCTCCTCGGCGAGCGCCTGGCACTGCTCGGTGCCAACGGCTGTGGCAAGTCGACCCTGCTCAAGGTCCTAGACGGCCTTCTTTTCCCCACAAGCGGGACGGTGGACGCCTTTGGCTCGCCGCTTACCGAGGACAACCTGGAGGACGAGCAGTACTCCCGGGCCTTCCGCAGCCGCGTCGGCTTCGTCTTCCAGAACTCCGACGCCCAGGTGTTCTCCAGCACGGTCGAAGAAGAGGTGGCCTTCGGCTGCCTCCAGCTCGGCCTGGGCCCGGCCGAGGCAGGCGACCGGGTGGCAGATGTGCTCGGGATGCTCGGCATCACCAAGCTGGCCGGCCGCTCGCCCTTCCAGCTGTCGGGGGGCGAGAAGAAGCGCGTCGCGATCGCTTCGGTGCTCGTCATGAACCCTGAGGTGCTCCTGTTCGACGAACCGACTGCCGGGCTCGACCCTCGCACCCAGCAATGGCTGGCTGAACTGCTCGTCGAGCTGAACCGGGCAGGCAAGACGGTCGTGCTGGCGACCCACGACCTTGACCTCGTCGGCGACGTTGCCAGGCGCTGTGTCGTGCTGGGCGAGGACCACGGCGTCGTTGCCTCTGGGCCGCCAGCAGGTGTCCTGGCGGACCGGGCCCTGATGTTGGGGGCCAACCTCGTTCGCTGACGGCACCATGTTGGGGGCTGCAACGGTTACCTAAACGTGCGAACGGGAAAGCCGCCGTTGACAGCCACGAGGCGTTGTCGTCTATGACGAAGCCCTCGTAGCCGTCGAGCTGTTCGATCACCCCGAGGCCGTGTGGGCCTGCCACGGCTAGGGCGGTGGCCAAGGCGTCCGCAAGCCCGAGGTCTGGGCCGTGACGCTCGCGGAGGCCGCGCGGCAAGCCGGTCGACCAATCCTGGGGTCGACCAGGTGCAGGCCGCGTCGGGCGTGTCCCGCGCCGTAAGCATCAGCACTGGGAGGGCCGACCCCCGAGCCCGCAGGGCGCGTGACGACAGCGCTGCCCCCGGACAGCCCATGAACGCCTGGTTGTCTCTGCTCGCAGCCGGCTCGAACGGCAACGAACGCCACCGGGCCCGCTTCATGTGAACGTAAGGATGATCCCGTACGCTGCACCTCGTGGCTGAACAGCGTTACCCGACCCGACCGGCGCGGCGCTGCCGCGGGGATTAGCCGTGCTGTTCGCGACCCTGGCGTCGTTGGCCGCCGCGATGTTGTTCGCGTTGGCCAGCGCGCTCCAGCACCGCAGTGCAGGCCTGGTCGCCGGGGGCGGGCCACTAGGCCGCGCCGAGCTGGGCGGGTTCATCGCCAGCACCCTCCGGCACCCGCTGTGGGCTGCTGGCCTGGCCGCCGGCATCGCCGGCTTCGCCCTGCACGCGCTCGCCCTTCGCTACGGGCCGCTGACCCTAGTGCAACCGTTGCTCGTCAGCGGCGTGGTGTTCGCCCTCCCGATGCGCCGCCTCCTCGAGCACCGGCGCCCACGGCCGGACGAGGTCGGGTGGGCGCTGGCGCTCGCCGTCGGGCTAGTCCTGTTCCTGGTCATAGCTACGCCCGCGGGCGGCGCGCCCCAGGCCCCCGACTTCGCCCCTACGATCGTCGCGGGAGTACTTATCGGGCTTGGGACCGTTGGCTTCTTCGTGGCGGGGCGACGCACCAGCGGGAGCCGAGCCGCGCTGTCCCTCGGTGCCGCGGCGGCGCTGGCCTCGGCGGCGACGGCCGGGTTGCTGAAAGAGACGGTGGGCATCGTGAGCCGCGGGCCCGGGCAGCTGGCCGCCTCGTGGCCCGCCTACGGGTTGGTAGCTGCCGGCGCAGTCGAACTCGTGGCCTCCCAGCTCGCTTACCAAGCCGGCCCCCTCCGCGTCAGCCTGCCGGTGACTACGACAGTCGGTCCCATAGTCAGCTTGGTAATTGGCGTGGCCGTCTTCGACGAGCAGTTCCGCAACGGCCCGATCTACCTGCTCGGCGAGGCGGTCGGCCTGGCCCTGGTTGTGGTCGCGGCGGTAGGCCTAACCCGCTCAGCCGACGGTGTAGGCGGGCAGTTCCCCATTTCAGGACGAAAGGAGCACCGATCATCACTGCGCACAAACCCCGTGCCTTCCAAGGCAGTATGAGCCGCGTCGCTGGCGACGCTGGGAGCGAAGGCAGGGAGCCGGTACTTCCCGCTACCCAGAGACTGGATCGATCCGGTACCCCTAGGGCGACGTCGGTCCTGGTTCGTGCACGTCGTCTTAGTGACCCTACTGAGACGATATAGGCATGAACTAGGCTGAAGTCACAAGGAGAGGTGCGAGAGCGGCCGAATCGGACTCACTGCTAAAGGGTCTCGGGCGGTCGCTGTAGCTAGCTGCATAGCGCCTGACCTGGGCCTTTAGAATCCGCCGACCGGTCTGGGTGGGTCGCTTGGGCAACTCTCGGTGGCAGTTGTTGCCCAAAGAGTTGCCCACCGTGCCCGGCCTAAGTAGCGGGCGGGTCCTCAGTGCCGGTGCCGGGACATCAGGAGCACTTCGACGCCCTCGAAGTGGCGCCCAGCCGGTCAGCTCGGCTTGCCACCGGTGCTCGTCAGGATCGTGCCGTAAGACCCCACGGCCAGGCAGTAAGTGCTAGTCGGGCAGGCGACGCCGGAGAGCCCGTGGTAGGTGCCTGAGGAACGGCTGGCCCAGGTGGTGCCGCCGTCGGACGTCTCCATGATGGCACCGCCATCGCTCACGGCTAAGCAAGTGGCACTTGTGGCACAGGCGATCCCGTAGAGGAAGCTGGACGTACTTGAGCTACGAGCGGCCCACGTCGCCCCGCCGTCGGCGCTGGCTAGGACGGTGCCGGCGGCCCCCACGGCCAGGCAGGCGTTGGGGGTGGGGCAGGTGACGTCGAACAGGGTCTCGGCACTGGGTGAGACGCGCTTGGCCCAGCTCGCACCGCCATTGAGGGTGGCGATGATGGTGCCGTTGAGCCCGACGGCTAGGCAGTCGCTGCTCGTCGCGCATGTGACGGCCAACAGGTCCTGGTCCGTACCGGACGTGACCGTGGCCCAGGTGGTACCACCATCCGCGGTGACGACAACGGTGCCACCGGCTCCCACGGCCAGGCAGTGGCCCCCGGCGCTGCAGGTGATGCCCGACAGCGAGCTGTCCATGCCCCATTTGCGGCTCGCCCAGGTCGCGCCGCCGTCCGCGCTTTCCAATAGGGTCCCGCCCTCGCCCGAGGTGGTACACGTCTCGGACGAAGAGCAGGCAATTGCCAGCAGACGTGCAAAAACGCCGGAGGAGCGGCTGGTCCAGTGCACGCCCCCGTCCGCGCTGGTAAGGATAGTGCCGCCATCGCCAACGGCGATACACCGGGCGCTCGTGGGGCAGACAATGCCGTACAGCCCTTCGCTGCTGCCTGTCGGCCGAGCTTGCCAGACGGTACCCACCGCCGAGCCCGCCGTGGGAGTGGGGGCCGACGGCGTGGCCGAGCTTGAGCTGGACATGATGGCGCCGTCCCACCCCACGGCGAGGCAGGCAGCGGCACTGGGGCAAGTGATGGCGCTGAGGCCGTAGATGGTGTGAGAGTCTTGGTGCTGCCAGCTCGCCCCCCCGTCCGCCGTGGTGAGCACGGTGCCGGCGGTGCTGTTGCCGAGGACGCTGACGGGTATGCTCGTCCATCCCACCGCGACGCAGCTGTCCGGCGTCAGGCAGGTCAGACCGTTCAAGTCGGTGGCCCCGCCCCGGTGTACAACGCGCCAGCTGGTCCCGCCGTCGGCGCTGGTTACAGCCGTGCCGAGATGGCCGACAGCCAGGCAATGGCTGCGGTCAGGGCAGGTGACGCCATAGAGGGCCCGTGCCGTGCCCGACGCATGCGCCGCCCAGCTGGCACCGCCCCCGGTGCTGCTCAGGATCGTGCCCTTGTCCCCCACGATGATGCACGGACCGCCGGCGAGGCACGTGGCGCCGTAAAGGTCGGTACCTAGGCCGGGGATGCGGCGTTGCCAGCCGAAGCCACCATCCGCGGTGGTGAGGACCGTGCCTTTGTCGCCCGCGACCACGCAGGCGCTGGCGCTGGAGCAACTGACGGCGTGCAGGTCGGCAGTGCTGCCTGAAAGGCGACGGCGCCAGTGCGCCCCGCCATCAGATGTGACCAAGACCGTGCCGTGGCTGCCAACCGCCAGGCAGGTACTGCTGGTCGGGCAGGCAATACCGGCCAAGTCGTCAGTGGTGCCCGAGGGCTGGCCCTGCCACGTGGCGCCCCCGTCCGTCGATGCCAGGACCGTCCCTTTGTCGCCCACGACGAGGCACAGCTTGAGCGAAGGACAGCTAATGCCCCACAGAGAGTTGTTCGTGCCCGCGGGCTGGCGAGCCCAGGTAGTACCGACCTTGGATGACGTGGCACGCAGGACCGCCGGCGCCGTGCGCGCTAACCACCCGTCCACCGCGCTCGTCCCCCACCGGCCCAGCTCACTGGAGCGCTCCGCGCCGGCACCGCCGGGCAAGGGGGGCAGGGTCAGACCTCGAGCTTGTTCGGCCGGGGCCGGGGTCCTGGGATGGGGCGCCGCTGCCGACGCCGGGGAGGGGCTGCCGAGGCCCACGACGATCGGTACGACGAGGACGGCCACGAGGCGGGAGTGCAGGTTCATGGTGTTTGCGCTCCTCTCTATGTTGAAAGCAAGCGGGTTCACCCAACGCTAAAGCTGCCTCGCGGAGAACAGTAACACTGCCCCAGAGTGGCTCGCCCTCGCCATTCAACTACCGATGCTGTCATGCTCCCCGGCGGTTTGGCGACCTGTTGGCTACGGGAGAGCAATGGGAGAATGTCGGCGGTGAGCCCGACGACCATGGCGGCTATGAGCGGCGCCACACCGAAGACCCTGATCCCGATGCCGTCACCACACCGACCAGGCGTTGCCTCAGCTGCGTCATCTGTCCGTCGAGGCGGCAGAAGTCGGCGAGCAGCTCGGTGGCCAGCTTCTTACCGGCCGCCACCCCGGCCTGGTGTACTGCAGGTCCCCAAACATGCTGGCCACCTTGGTGGCGTAGATCTGGTTGGTAAGCCGATGCCGCTTCACCACGGCGGGCACGACCGTGCGCCCTTCACGCTCCTGCAGTAACTGTGGCGCGCTTGTTGGCCTGCCCTACCCGGCGCGCCTAGCCCCTGCCCGGCCCCCACCGGGCAGCCCTGCTTGCCGGAAAAGTGCCCTACGTGCCGGACAAGACGAGCGAGAGGTTGTCCGCCATCCCGTCGTTGTCGTCGCCGACATATCGGTCCATGACCAGCACGAGCTTTGCCGACCGCGCGGCCGCGGGCACCAGGCCAGAAACCCCGCGGAAGAGCAGCTCGGTGTTGTCGGTGTTGTTGTCGGAGCGCTGGGCCAGGGTCACGGGCCCGATCTGGGTCGAGACGAAAAGGCCATGCGGGAAACCCGCGATGTACTTGACGGTCGCCGACAGCGGCTGGCCCCCAGCGTTCTGCCCCGACCACCAGGTCAGGTACAACGCTGCGTCGTCGCCCTGGTCTAAGTAACCCCCGAGCCAGCCGGACAGCACATAGGTGACCTTCCCCGTCGTGATGCCGGCCTGTGTGAGCGTGATCACCTGCGTCCCCGTCGACACCTGGGTCACCTGAGCCCCCGGCGGCGTGGCACCGCTGCTGCCGTTGCCGCCGTAGAAGTAGTTCTCGCCGCGGCAAGTGGGGCCCGGCGTCGTCGCTGAGAGGTCACCGTCCGGCCATGCGTACGCCGCGGCCGTAAAGGTGCCCGTCGCCGTCCAAGATGGGACGTTCACCACGCTGTCGTTCTCGGTACCAGGCCCGGCTTCTGCCCCGGGGTTGGCGATCAGGTTCGCCGCGTTCGGCGAACATGGGGAGATGACAGGCGTTTGGCTAACCACGGCTTCGAAGGAGATGCCGTCCGACGCCGTCCCGGACAAGTCGAGCGTCTCGACCTTCAGCTCGAGCGGGCTGGTGCTGCAGTACCCCTCCCAGACGGCTACGCCCTCTCCCTCGCCTCCGGGCCCGCCCGTCGACAGCAGCAACGACGTGTTGGCCCTTGTCGATGTCGCGTCGGGCGTGAGGCAGTACGTCCCGGTGCCGGTCCTGGACATGGAGCGCCAGCCCACGAGCCCCTCTTTGTAGAAGCCGAGAGGGTTGAGATGGGCGACGCCTGCATCACCGACCGTGCCCGCCAACGGTACGACGGCTTCGAAGACGATGCCGTCCGACGCTGTCCCGGACAAGTCGAGCGTGGCGACCTCCAGCTCGAGCGGGCTGGTGCTGCAGTACCCCTCCCAGACGGCTACGCCCTCTCCCTCGCCTCCGGGCCCGCCCGTCGACAGCAGCAAGGACGTGTTGGCCCTTGTCGATGTCGCGTCGGGCGTGAGGCAGTACTCCCCGGTGCCGGTCCTGGACATGGAGCGCCAGCCGACGAGCCCCTCTTTGTAGAAGCCGAGAGGGTTGAGATGGACGACGCCTGCGTCACGGGCCATGCCGGTCGGCCCCTGCGGGCCAGTCGCAGCAATCGCTCCCGCAGGTCCCCGAGGCCCCACAGGCCCCTGCGAGCCGGCCAGCACAGCTCCGGTGCCCGCCGGCCTGGCGCCATTGACGTTTGCGCCGTGGACGAGGCCCTCCTTGGCGCACACCGACACAGATGCGGCGGCAAGCCCCGCACCTCCGAGCACCAGCAGCCCGACGATGGCCGGGACGGCAAGGATCCTCTTGTTGAGCATGGCTCTCCTTTCCTCGTGGGCAGTTGGTGCCCAACCCAGCCCTGCTTTCCTGGTCGACAGCCAGGGCGACAGGGCCCGCCAGCCCACCTGGGCTATAGCCTGGGCCGACGACTGTCCGGCTGGCCTGTGCGGCCCCGGCGGCTGAAGCGCGACGCCGCTCGGACCGGGCCACAGACCAATAGAGGGCCGACGGGAGGGTACTAATCGCCCACGGTCTACCTCCACGGCCAGCGCGGCACCGGTCCAGGGGCATGTGGCCTCCTAACGGCATCGGCATATCGCTTTACGCCTCAGGGCGCAAGTCGAAGGGCGTCGGTCACGCCGGAGGGCCTAGTCGTCCGGGCTTGGCCGCTTGCACGTCACGTGGGCCACGCTCTGTGACATCAGGAGCCGGCGATGTCGGGCTGACCGAGGCAGAGCGGTCGTCCGGCGGGACAGGTCAGCAAGGCCCCTCGGGGAGCTCGAAGGGCCGGCCGCGGTGCTCACAGCGGGTGTGGGGCGGAGTGATGAGGCAAGGGAGTTCTTCGATGCCCCACTCGCCAAGGTCGGCCTCGGCTTCGCGCTCCCCACCCTCTGGGCAAGCACAGGTGTTGCAGGTGGCGAGGAGGCCGTCCCGCCACGACCACCGCAACGTCGGCAGCTCCCACAAGCGTTCGCGCCCCTCTGAACCGCTGGACCACACCTTCGCTCACCCTCCCAAGCTGCCACCGCGGAGACCGTCTTGCATCCCCGCAGCGCCAAAACAACCCTGATTTCAAGGGGTCATCGCAACACCCACCCCGTTCGAGTTGGGTCGAGTCGGAGGTGGTGTTATGGACCGGTTGTCGGACCAGGAACGCGACCGGATCGCTGAGCTGATCGCGCAGGGCGTGTCGCCAAAGCGGCGCCGGCGGCCGTTCCCCTTCGCGTCGACCAAGACCCCGTGTCGATGAGCGACATCGCGCGGCGCGTCGACCGTACCAGGGAGTCTGTCCGGCTCCTGGTAGATGGCAAGCGGGGTGCCGGTGGCTTCCCTGCCCCGCTCGGGGTCGTCGGTGAAGGTATCAGGGTCTGGCCGTGGTCGGTAGTACTGGAGTGGTTCAACAAGGTCCTTGGGGTGAACCTTCGGGAGGACGGCGTGCCGCTGGAGGCCGCCGCGGCGTTGGACGCCAACTTTGCCGCCCGGAGGTCACCTGGGCTTGCCGCTGCCCTTGGCCGCGTCGGGCTCACCCAATAGGCCAGGCAAGCACCCCCACATTGGGGGCTAGGGCGGCTCCGGCGGACGGGACATCGCCACCCCGGCCCCTCAGTGTTGAGGCCCTATTGCGGGGCCGAGAACACAAGGAGATGAAGGTGAGCCCTACTTGGAGAGAGGTGGAAGTCACAAAGGCCGTCACGGGCGCTCGCTTGCAGGCGAGGACAGCCCTTGCCGACCCCTACGTGGCCTCCGTGCCTGAGGCGGCCGCGCTGCTAGGGATCAACAAAGACCTCGCCTACGACTTGGCGCGCCGGGGCGAGCTACCGGGCGCTTTCCAGCTTGGGCGGCGCTGGCGGGTCAGCCTCGTCAAGCTTCGGGCTTCCGTTCACGGGACCGAGGACGGCGGATCCAAGGAAGCCGGCTAGCTCACGGTCGCGCGCTTCGAGAGCGTGAGCGTAGACGCGCAGCGTCACAGAGGCGTCGGCGTGCCCAAGCCGCCCGGCCACAGTGCGCACGTCGGCGCCCCCGGCGATCGCCGTGGTCGCGACGAAATGGCGCAGTTCGTGAAAGTGCGTAGTGATACCGAGCCTCTTGGCAGCCCGCTTGTAGTTATCAGTCAAGGTGTCTGGGATGAACGGCCCGGCCCCATCGACCGATGGGGACAAGACGAACGGGTCGGCCACGAGGGCAACGCCGACGTTAGCGGCGTAGGTCTCCTGGTCGGCGCGGCGCTTGGCGAGCAGGGCCAGGAGGGCATCGTCGAGGGCGATATCCCGGCGCTGGTGGGTCTTGGTCGGCCCTTCGGTCGGGACGCCGTCGATGACGGTCAAGCTCCGGGCGATCGTCAGGACCCGGCGTTGCGCGTTGACGTCGGACCAGCGGAGAGCGCACAGCTCGCCCCGGCGCGCTCCAGTGATGGCGGCCAGCGCTATGGCGAAGGCCAGGACGGGCGAGCCTTGCTCGGTGGCCAGGAGCAACCGCTGCACCTCAGTTACCTCCGGCGCCGAGGCAGTGCTGCGGACGAGGCCCGGCGGTGTGGCCCGGTCGGCCGGGTTGGTCCCTATCAGCCCCCACTTGACGGCCCGATCGAGAGCGGCATGGAGGACCGAGTGGAAGCGGCGCACCGACGAGGGCGACAACCCCCGGGCGAGCATGTCCCTGTAGAAGGCGTCCAGCTGGCGGGGGGCCAGCCTGTCGAGGCGTACCGGGCCGAGCGCCGGCTTGATGTCGTGCTCGATGCAGCGGCGGTGCTCCTTCACCGTGTAGGCCGACCGGGTCGGCGCGATGTCGGCCAACCAGGCGTCGAGTTGGTCCGCTACGCTGGTCCCGTGGCTCACCACGGTCCGGCCGGCTTCGACCTCGCTCACCAGCTTGGCGAGCGCGGTTTCGGCTTGGCGTTTGGTGCCCTGGAAGCTCCGCGTCACGAACTTCGTCCGGCCCCCTTCACGACCGGTGAAGACCCGCAGCCGCCAGCGGTTGTTGCCACGTTGTTCGATGTTGCCCCGCATGGTGTTGCCCTCCCTCGGGTCGCTGTTGCCCAACAAGTTGCCCAGGGCCATGCTACACGACGGGAGGGACGGCTAAACTAGCAGGTCAAACAGGCAAGGAGAGGTGCGAGAGCGGCCGAATCGGACTCACTGCTAATGAGTTGATGGGCAAACACCCGTCCGAGGGTTCAAATCCCTCCCTCTCCGCTGGTCAGAAGACCAGACAAGCGCCGGCCCGTGCCTGGCGGCTTGGTTTGGCGTGCCCGGTGCCGGGGCTGCTCACAGTTCTTCGCGACGTCTCTCCCGGGCACCTCACCGGTGCGCCGTTCGCGTGAGCGCCGGCCCGCCTCCGGGGTCTTGTCGTTACGTCCCAGGCCCCGCCACGTGGAGAAGCGGACGCCCCCTGCCTTGAGGGACGCAGAAGGGTGCCGTCTGTCGGGACCAGCCGGTTATGCTAGGGCGAACTCAATTCGCCCCGAGGTCGGGGTCAGTCAAGGAGGCCATCTCATGAGCCCGGGTACGACAACACGGCGGGCTTCTCGTCCGGCTGTGGCCGTGCGCGCAGGAGCCTTTGTTGCTGCCGCCCTTAGTTTGAGCCTTGTTCTCGGAGGTTGTTTCGGATCGGTCGGGAAAGTTGTCAACGCGGTCCACGCCGCCGTCAACGCCGCCGCTAACCTGAAGAACCTCGGTAGTGAGATCCAGAAAGGCGAAAATGCCTCATACGAGGCGACCTATAAGTCGACCGGCAGCGGCCAGTCCTCCTCGACAGTCACATTCGCCCAGGAGCCCGGCGGTAAGTACGCCTTCATCGCCCCAGGCTCAGCAGGTAGCGGCGGTTCGGAGTTCTTTGCCAACGGCAAAAACCAGTACGAATGCAGCCAAGACAGCGCCGGGAGCAAGTGGACCTGTATCGAGAGCACCGAGCCATCAAGTACCGCGGGTGACGAGGCCGACCCCTTCTTCGCTTACACAGGGGCTTACGTCTACTCCATCATTGAGGCTCTCCAGGTGGAAGCGGCGATCGCCGGGTTCCATGTGACCAATTCGACGACAAGCGTCAACGGGATCTCCCTGAAATGCGTCGCGCTCAGCGGTAAGTCGAACGGCCAGACTGAGAACGACGAGTGGTGCATTACCAAGGACGGCGTCCTCGGGTTGGTCAAGAACACGAGCAGCACTTCCAGCGGCAATTCGTCGTTCGAGATCACCCGTCTCGACACGAGCCCCCCGTCCTCTATCTTCCAGCCGCCGAGTGACGCGACGATCACGCCCGAGTCGGCATAATCTGTCGGGCCATCGCTCCTGCCAGATGGCTGGCCGGCAGGAGCGATGGTGCCCCGTCCAGGCCCTGGGCGGGCTCCCGGAATTGACAAACCCTGAGGACTTGGCAAACCCTGGGGGCTTCACAAACCGTCAGGACTTGACAAACAGAGTGGCTGTCATCGGGTAGAGCGGGACCGAGTACCGGGGTACCGGTTCGGCTAGTTGCTCTATCAGATTTGGGTCGTTGTCGATTGCCTGGTTGGTGGCGATGCCTTCGGCCTTCACGGGGCCGGCGTACCGCCGGGGCGTTTCCTGACCGCCCCAGGAAGTCGGGTTGACGACGAGGACTTGGCCTCCCACCGGCACCGTGGCCAGCAGCCGCGCGAGGTTGGACTCCGCGTTTATCCCCTGGAGCCGGGTGGGCAGGTCCGACCAGTTGACGACAAGCGGGTTGGTCAGACGGCCGAACGGAGTGGCGTACCGGTAGCCCTTCCCGAGGTCCAGTGCCACCACCGGCGTATCGGTCACTTCGGCCGAGATCACCAGAGCCCCTGGGCGCAGCTGTGACCTCAGTGCGGAGAGGAGGTAAGCGACGTCACTCTTGGACGTTTCGACGGTGACACTTCGGTCTACCAGGACCGGGACGCTGGTAGCCGCCATAGCCACCACGGCGACCAGCAGCCCCAGCAGCCCACGACGGGAGCGCGCCAGGCCCCCGGCAAGGGGGAGCATGGCGGGGACAACGGCGATGCCCAGGTACCGGGGGTTCCACGAGTTCACGACTTGGGCGACCAACCAGGCCAGGACCAGAGTCGACAGGGGTATGGCCGCGGCCAAGGCGAGGGCGGACGGCATTTCGTTGCTCCGCCAGGTCAGGATTGACGGCCTGTTGGCAGCAAGGACGGCCACGATTATGGCAGCAACGATCCCGGCCCATCCCGCCGAAGCGAGGGCATTGAAAGAGTCGCCGAAGAAATCGAGCGGGGAGGGGTGAGGCGCCCAGGGTGCTCCGGTGTGGTGGAGCTGGTACAAGAACTGCGGGGCCCAGGGGGCAAAACAGGCCGCGCATACCAGGCCGTACAGCAGTGTCGCGCGCATGTGTGGCCATGAGCCGGCCCAGCCGGCGGCGCCGGCGCCGACGGCCACGGTGGCGGCCAGCAGGTACAGGCCGTAGTACTGGAAGTACAAGATGGCGACCATGAGCAAGGCGGCAACGGCCCAATAGCGTCGGCCGGCACCGCGGTAGGCGAGGATGAAGCAGGTGACGCAACCGATGGCGGTGAGCACCAGCCAGGAGTACATGCGGGTTTCGGTGGCGTAATAGTCCAGGTAAGCGCAGGTTGCCACCAGTGCCGCCGCTCCTCGGCCCGCCCAGTGACCAAATAGTCGCTTGCCGGACCACCAGGCAGCGGGGATGGCCAGCATTGCCGGGACCATCGAAAGAACATGGGTGGCCGCTTCGGACCGCCCGAATATCTGCATCCAGTAATGCAGCATCACGTAATACAGAGGTGGGGAGCCGTCGTTGACCAGGTAGTGCGGCAAGGCGGTGATCGGGTGGACGGCGATGCCGATTGCTATGGCTTCGTCGCCCCAATAGCTCGTCCACACAGTTCGCCACCGGAGTGCCAGCGACAGCGCCATGAGGAGCAAGACCAAAGCAAGGTCGAAATGCCGCCAGCCGGCCAGGCGGTCGCAGTTGCCCCGCACCTTGCCGGTCCACGGCACCCGTGGCCACGGAGCGCGGTGGCGCGTCTCGTCCGGTGCCCGCCCCGGCGGTCCCGGCCCTTCGCCGGATCGTGCCCCCGCGGCCGGCCCTTGGAGAGCCTCCGTGCACCCTGGCCTCGTCAGCACATCTCCCATGTCTGGTCCTTACCACTCGACAGACCCGGTAAGGGGGGTTGGACACTGCGCCAGCCAGGCTAGTCCCCGGCTCTTGGCTCCACGTTGGTGCTGGAGGTGGCCGTCCCGGCGGGACCGGTTGGCACAGGTGCTGGCGGCCACGTAGCTTCGTGGGAATGGACGCCAAAGTGGTTCTGTGCGACTTCGCGGAGGTAAGCGGAGGCAAACTTTTCATATCCGGGGCCGGTGTTGCGCTGCTCGCCAGTGCTACGCCAGTGCCGCCCTACCGCATCAATGTCACAGTGGCCATCCTGGGGCTCATAGGCCTCGACGACACTGACGTCCAGCACAAGATGACCCTTGAACTCGTGTATGTGGGGGCAAGCAGTGAAACCAGGGTCGCCCTCGCTGACGAGGCGCCCGACGGCGCGGACCCGGCCGACCGGGGCATGTTTATCGCCTACTTCCTGGCCCCGCGTTCACCCCAGATGTTGCCCGGCGACGAGTGGACGATGCCGATGGCGATCCCGATGTTCGGTTTGGGCCTGCCCCATCTCGGCCCTTACTACTTCAGCGTGCGGGTGGACGGCCGGGAAATGGACCGCGCCTCTTTCCGTCTCCTGCCGCCTCAGCCATCGCAGATGCCCGGTGGTCCTCCCGGCGCCCCAGGTTCGGGCGAGTCGGTTGGTCTCCGCCTCGACGGCCCTCAGGGCGCCGACGGGCCCCCGCTCTGAGCGGCGCGCAGCCGCAAAAAGAGGTACCCGTTTTCCTCCAGCACGTGGACGAGGCCCAGCCTCAGGAGCTGGGCCAAAGGCTGGCTGCGGAACGCGCGCTCACCGCTGGGATCCGTCCGGGCGAGCCAGACGCCTCCGCTACCGAGCCATCCGCCCATCAGGACTCCGCCCACGCAGCCGGTGAGCTGGGGTGACAGGGTCAGGCAGAGTTCGTCGACCAGTTGCTCGGCAGCCAGGCTGGTGTTGAGCGTCGGTCCGCCTTCACACAGGACGTGGCGCATCCCGTTCTCCCGTAGCGCCTTCAGGGCCGAAGTCAGGTTCACGGAGCCGCTCCCGGCCGTCAGGAGGTCGGCCACTTCGCGTGCTTGGGCCAGCGCGTCGACTTTGGCATTGCCCGGCGTGATCACGATCGGCCTCGGGCCCCCACCCCGGAACAGGCTTGAGTTCCAGTCCAACTCGCATGACCGGGTCACCACCGCGATCGGAGGGACCGGGCTCTGGCCGCGTCCCTGCCGGAACCTTTGCACCTCTTGGGGCATGGTGGGCGGGCCGTAGCGTTCGATGCGCGCCGTCCCGGCGCCGACCAGGACAACGTCGCACAGTGACCGCAGGACCGAGAACAGGAGCTTGTCGGCCGGGCCTCCGAGCCCGCCCGATCGTCCGGCAACTGCGATGGCGCCGTCCAGGCTCGAGATCATGTTCACCCGGACGAAGGGCCGGTCTGCCGGCAACTGCACCCCTTGGGCGTACGTCTCCAGGAGGTTGACCCGCTCAGAAACCTCAGGCAGTAGCGATCGCAATCTGCGCTCCCTTGCGATGTTGTCTTGGGACGATACTCGAAGCGTTGGCCAGGACTGTGAGTACCATGGCCCCGTGCCTGGTCCGGAGGATAGCCCTATCGGGATGGCGCGCTCTGGCGGCGCTCCCGGCCTGATGAGCGTCGCGGAAGCGCGCCGCTCCGTCCTCGCCCGTTGCCGCCGCCTGGGCCCTGTCCCCGTGCCCCTCGAGCAGGCACTGGGCCTCGTCCTGGCCGAACCTGTCCGCGCCGGCCAGCCGGTACCGCCGTTCGCCAATTCCTCCATGGACGGCTATGCGGTCCGGGCCGCCGACGTCGCGCGCGCGCCTGCCAGGCTCCGGTCTGTCGGCGTGCTCATGGCGGGGGACGATCCCGAGGCCGTCGCGCTGGCCGACGGCGAAGCGGTCCGGATAATGACCGGGGCCGCCCTCCCACGAGGTGCGGACGCGGTCTGCATGATCGAGCGCACACGTAGCGAGGGTGGTTGGGTTGTCATTGAAGAAGCGGTCCCGGCGGGCACCAACATCAGGTCGGTGGGTGACGACATTGCTACCGGCGAGGAGGTCTTCACTGCGGGCACGCGGATGGGGGCTGCCCACGTGGGCGTAATAGCCAGCCTTGGTGCCGATCGGGTACTGGCCCATCCCCGGGCACGCGTGGGTGTCGTGTCCACGGGCGATGAGTTGGTGGCCGGCGCCGGCCCTCTGCGCCTGGGCAAGATTTGGGACAGCAACCGGCCCGCCTTGTTGGCGCAATTGCGGGCCGACGGTTTCCAAGCCGTCGACCTCGGATGGTCGGGTGACGACCCTGAGGCGTTGGCCCGCACGCTCCGAGAGGCGGTGCGGGATTGTGATGCCGTCCTCACGAGTGGGGGCGTGAGCGTTGGTGACCGCGACATCGTGAAGGTGGTCCTGGAGAACCTGAGCCAGGGGTGTTCGCTCTGGCTGCAGGTGGCGGTCAAACCAGCCAAACCTTTCGCTTTCTGTACATTGCCTCCTGACGGCGTGCCGATCTTCGGGTTGCCGGGGAACCCCGTTTCGGCTCTCGTCTCCTACGAGCTCTTCGCCCGCCCTGCCTTGCGCCTTATGTCCGGGCACCGGATCCTCGAACGGCCCCGGGTGAGCGCGATAGCGGAGGTCGACCTGCTCCGCAGGCCCGACGGCAAACTCCACCTCATGCGGGCCGTCATCTCGCCTGGGCCCGACGGCCTCCTGAAGGTTCGGCCCCTGGGTGGTCAGGGCTCGCACCAACTCCGGGCATTGGCCGGCGCCAACGCGTTGGCGCTGCTGCCCGACGGCGACGGCGTCTTGGCGGGCGGAACGGTGGAGGTCTGGCTTCTGGACGCCGAAGGGCTCGGCCAGGCTTGAGCGAGCCGGGCGCCGCTTGATAGTCAGCTCGCCGGTGGCTCCTCGCCGCGCGGCGCTGCGAGGGGCCCGGAGGCTCTGGGTGCCGACGGCACGAAGCCAGCTTTCGCTCTCCACATCGCCTCCCAGCTGGAGTTGCCTGGCTGTAGCAACGGTTTGAACGGTTGGGTGATCGGGGGTACGGCCCCGGGACGCGATGGCAGGGCGACGGCGTCGGGGGCGCCGACAAGCCGTTCGGGACCCCCACCGGCATGCCCGGAGCGGTCCGCCCGGGCGTCAGCGCGGGCACCTGCCCGTTCGTCGGCTCGCATCCACTGCCAGAACACCGGGATGAGGCCGACAAAGGTTGCGAGCTCGGCTGCGGCCCACAACAACGCACCCCCGGAATGGGTGCTGGCCGCCGTGTACATGGAGGCGATCGGGCTTCGGTCGGACATGATCGCGATCCCTAGGAAAGACTCAAAGGGCACTCCGAGGGCCAGGTTGGCCATCCTTGCCCCGTACCCCATCCGCCAGTGCACGATCGGGTCCAGCCCGACCACGGGCCACCAGTAACAGCAGGCTCCCAGCAGGAAGACGAGGTTGATGCCGTCCATGAGCGCCATGTGCTCCATGGCGTAATTGACGAGCGGGCTCAAGAAGAAAGCGAACATCGCCCCGAAGTAGAAGAACCACACCGGCACAGGGTGCGTGAAAACAGCGAACGGGCGCGAGTGGAGAACGCCCAGCCACCTCTTCTTTGTGGCCCGGCCGGCGGTTTGGAGCAGCAGCGTGGAGGGCGCGCCAAGGGCGAGAAGGGGAGGGGCCACGGCCATCAGGAGAAGGTGCTGGATGACGTGAGCCTGGAAATAGGAACCCGTGAACGTGGCGATAGGCGACTGCAGGGCCAGGTCGATCGCCATCAAGCCGGCCATGAATGACAGGGTCCGCCGCCCCGGCCATCGCCGCCCCCTTTCTGCGAGCCGCCAGTCCGCGCTCAGGTACCAGTAGGCGAGGGCGACAAGCGTGATCCCGACGACGATGGGGAATGGGCCCCATTGCCACGAGGTCATGGCGGTGTGCAGGTTGAACTGCACCTTGTTCATGCTCGGCACGTTGCCTTGCCTTTCCCTACCAGGGGGAGCCCGCTCACTGCCACGGGGCGCCCGCCTTCAACTGGGGCGGGCTCGGCTTCAACCCGAGAGGGCCGACTTTCAACCCGAGAGGGCCCGCCTTCAACTTGAGGAACCGAACTGTATGGGGACGTGGACGACCTGACCTTCGCGCCAGGCAGCGCCATCGCTGGCGAGAGCCCAAACCGTCATGACTGTGCGGTCAACGGCAAGGGCGTCCACGACCGGCCCGGGCCCAAAGGCAACCGTTGCCGTGCCCGGCGGGGGCGATGGCAGCCACCGCCAGGCGTTGGTGCCGAGATCGGGGCCCAGCGCGAGTTCGTCGCTCGCTTGGCGGACAGAGATCAGGACGAACACTCCGGTGCCGGGCCCCGCCCCAAAGGACGTCACGTGCGCCTCGGGGCCGAGTGCCAGCGGCTGCGAGGCATCCCAGGTCACGCCGTCAGCCGTCCGGGCGACGAGGAGGTGAGGGCCTGCTTTCCCGGAGAGCTCGATCAGGGCGACCAGGTCGCGGCCGGCGTTCACGAGCCCGACCACATTGGCGCGGGCCGAGGCCAAGCCCCCAGGGAGCCCGGGGCCGACAGAGCTCCAGCCGCCGCCCCGTTTGACGAACAGCCCCGCCGTTCCGGGTCTCGTGCAACTTGTCCCGATGACGACCGTCGCCGAAGCGTAGCCGACGGCCGTTACTGCAGCAGGGTGGCACGCGCGGCCGGAGGCCCCCGATGACAGGGCCCGGTCCGTCACCAGCGTTTGCCACGCCGACAAGTTCCCCGCGGTGGTGAGCACGTCGGTCCCGTCTGTGGTGGAGACGACTGCGACGGCGGTGCGGCTGCTCGAAGGACTACCAGGTTGGCCGCTCGGCCCGGTAGCCAGGGCTTCAGGTTGCGCCACGAGGCCTTTGGTGATCAGGCCGTCCGACCACGAACGCCCACCGTCTGCTGTCGAGATGAGCGGCGAGAACATGAGCATATTGGAGGGCCGTACCCCGACCACCAGGGACCGGCCGCCCGGAGCCAGGACGAGCCCACCGTTGGTGGCTACGGCCGTGGCCTGCACCCGGTCCGACCACGAGGTCGAAGCGTTCGGGCGGAAGAACAACTGCCAGAACGTGTTGAGCGGTTGTCCCAGGTCGCCCATCGGCACCGTGGCCCAGGTGCCGCTGGCGGTGCGGACCGTGGTGGCCATAGGCGTCCCCGTCGGAGCGGCGATCGAGCCCGAGGGTACCGCCGGCGGAGTGGTGGTTCCGCAGGAGCTGAGGCAAAGGGTGCCTACAGCCGCCCCTGTGACAGCCAGCCACCGGCCCGCCAGAGCGTTGTTCGGGTGCTTTTTCATGGCCCTTCGAGGGCCTTGTTCAAGGTGCCGGCCAAGGTGACGGTAAAGGAGGACTCGGTGGCCTCGGTGGCCGGACCGGGATCGGTGCCCAGGTCGTAGCGGATATGACCGGACGGGTCGATGACGTAGGCAAACTCGCTGTGGTCGACCATGGCACCTGCTGGGAGGTAGGTCACGATGGCTCCCAGGGCCCGCCAGGCGTGCTGGAGCTGTGGCAACGAGCCCGTGAGGAACAGCCAATTGGGCAGGTCCTGGAGGCCTTCTTGCTGGTCGAAGGCGGTCAGGTACTCCGTTGCTATGTAGCGGGGGTTGGCATCTACGGCGACGAGGGCGACCCGGGCCACCCGGGGCCCGAGGGCGCTGTCCGCCTCCCGGAACTCCTGGGCGATGACGGGGCAGTCTGACGTGCAGACCGGGTCGAGGAAGGTTATTGCTACTGCCTTGCCGCGCAAGCTGGCAAGGGAGATTGATCTGCCGTCCTGGTCAACCAGGCTGATCGCGGGCTCAGGGATGTTGAAAGCTTCGGGGGCCCCGTCAACGGCCTGGGTTATGATCGGGTCGGCCTGGGCCTCGGTGGCGGCCAGTGCCATCGGTGCTGTTCCTACGACCGTGACAGCGATGGCGCCGATCGCCGCTATCGAGCGGAAGGCGTGGGCGGGATTGGTGGTTAGCCTTTGTGCCCAGCTCGCAACGACTGGTGTGGCTGTGGCTGGGACCGGCGCTGCGGCCGGGACCGTGGCGGGCAACCTGGTGATGGCAAGGTAACCGGCCACGAAGAGCACGATGATGGGGATCATGCTGTTGGGGTCGGTGCCGACTCCGCCCATGAAACCGAGGTCCTGTACCAGCACCCAGTCTGTCAGGCACAGGACGGTGCCGGCGACGGCACCAGCCCAGACGAGCCGAGGCTTGGCGGTGAGGAACAGTGACCCGGTTACGGCCAGGGCGACCACCACGAAGAGGTTCACTCCCCAACCGTGGGCGGCTTCGAAGGACCCAAAGGCGGCTACCCAGGACGACAACAAGTGTGGCTGAGGGGTAGCGGCCATCTGCTGGACCATGCTCGTGAGGGTGCCGGGTGTGGTGCGCGGCGTGGGCTGGCCCTGCCAGAAGCCACGCCCGGGCCAGGCCTGAAGCAACGCCATGCCTACCCAGAAGAGCCCCATGCCCCGCAGCAGCCACTGGCCAAGCCGGGGACCGGCCCATGCGGATTCGGGGAGGGCCACGAGCGCTCCGGCGAGGCAATAGAACAGCACTCCCCCTGGCGCTCCGAACATCCAGCTGAGCCCCGGGGAGAAGATCTGCCCCAAGGCTTCGCCGAAGATCCACACCACTAGCCCCCAGGACACGCTGGCGACGCCCGCAAGCCGCGACCATGTCCCTCGAGAGGCGGCCAGTAGCCACACGCCGATGCCGACTTGGATCCACACCGCGGCCGCGGGGGCCGTGACCGGGTGGTAGCTCCAGACCGTCGCCATGGCGTTGTCCAGGTGCTGGACCCATCCCGGCGAAGTGGCGGCCGCCGGTTCGATCACCTGGGGAGCCATGCCAAGAGGCATCGATGCCTGTGCCTGCAGTATCCCGTCGAAGATCCAGGTCAGTCCGAAAGCGACGCGCAGCAGCCGGCGCCCAATGGGTTCGGGCTCGGCGACGCTGGCGGCTCCGGGGATGCCGTTGGTGCGTCGCGTGGTCGCCTGGCGGAGCTGGGCCGTTCGCAGGACGCTCCAGGCCACCGCGACCGCCAGGATGATGAGGGCGACTAACAGGCCTTGCCGGAGGAGCTCGTTGTAGAACGCCGACACGATGGTCGGGTTGTCATAGCTGAGCCCGGTGTTCATACCCGGCACGGGTTGCTACCTCCGATCGCGGCCTGGGACTCACATCCTGGTAGAAGTCGGACCGTAGGGGCAAGGTACGGTCAACTTTCGGCCAACCTGAGGTGCATGGTGGCCGCTGTGCCGCGGCATGCCTTCGCGGCTGCAGGTGGCTGTTGACGAGTAAGTAATTACTTACTAACATGTGCCCATGACTCCAGCGAGCCGCATGAGCGCCGACGAGCGGCGTCAGGAGGTCCTGCGGGCAGCTGCAGCCGCCTTCGCTGAGGGTGGCTACCGGGGGACCACGACCGAGGACATAGCCCGTCGGGCCGGGATCTCGCAGCCCTATATCTTCCGGCTGTTCGGCTCCAAGAAGGAGCTCTTCATCGCCGTGGTAGAGGCTTGCTGGGACCGCACCGTGAGCACGTTCCAGCAGGCGGCGGAGGGCCTGGCTGGTGAAGAGGCCTTGTTCGCCATGGGTATTGCCTACGCGGAGCTCATAAGTGACCCGGTCTCCCTGCTTGTCGAGATGCACGCCTTCACGGCCGCCGTCCACGAACCCGACGTGCGCCGTGCCGCCCAGCGCGGCATGCGCCGGGTATGGGAGACGGCGGCAGCTGCCTCTGGGCTCGGCGCCGACGCCCTGAGGGGTTGGCTTGCCACGGGGATGCTTTGCAACGTCGTCGCCGCCCTCGGCCTCGAGGCGCTGGACGAGCCGTGGGCGCGGCTGGCCGTTCCCGGGGACAACACGTGCGGGTTGTGCCATGGGGAGGAGCGGCGTTGAGGCGGTTCATCGGTTTTTTTTGTCATCTGAAGTAAGTGATCAATCAATCAACTATCCATAGAATTGACCATCGCAGAACGGAGGGAACAGTGAGCCCCGATGTAACCGCCAGAGGTAAGCGCCCAGGCTGGACGTTTGCCATCACCTCGACCGCCGTGTTCATGACGTCGCTTGACAACCTCGTAGTCACCATGGCCTTGCCCACGATCCGGGCACACCTTCACGCCTCCCTTGGCGGGCTCGAGTGGACGATAAGCGCCTACACGCTCACCTTCGCCGCCCTCCTCCTCACCGGTTCGACTTTGGGCGAACGCTTCGGGCGTCGCCGTTTCTTTGTGGCCGGCCTTGCCGTCTTCACACTCGGCTCAGCCGCCGCCGCCCTCGCCCCCAGCATCGACGTTCTCGTCGCCGCCCGCGCCGCACAAGGGATCGGCTCCGCCATTGTCACACCCCTGACTCTCACCCTCATCGCGAGGGCGGTGCCTCTCGAGCGGCGCGCCATGGCCCTGGGGGCTTGGGGTGCCATTGGCGGGCTGGCCGTCGCCCTTGGCCCGGTGGTCGGTGGGGCGATAGTCGAGAGCGCGTCCTGGCAGTGGATCTTCTGGCTCAACGTGCCCATCGGGCTGGCCCTCGTGCCCCTCGCCTATGCCCGCCTCGACGAGAGCAGCGGAGCGGCCGAGCGTCTCGACCTGGGTGGTTTGGCCCTGGCCAGCTCGGGGCTGTTTGGCGTGGTGTTCGCCCTGGTACGAACCACCAGCCTCGGCTGGGGGACGCCGGAGGTGTTCACGCCCCTGGCCGCTGGCTCCCTGCTGCTCGTGTGCTTCGCGCTTCACGAACGGCGCACACCCAGCCCTATGCTGCCGCTCCGTTTGTTCCGGAGCCGTGGCTTTACGGCGTCGAACGTGGCCTCGATGCTGATGTCGTTCGGCATGTTCGGTTCCATCTTCCTGCTGGCCCAGTTCCTCCAGATCGTCCAGCACTACTCGCCCCTGTCCGCAGGCTTGCGCACACTGCCTTGGACCGCAATGCCCATGTTCGTGGCGCCCTTTGCCGGTCTGGTGACCCAGCGCATCGGAGGGCGCCCGGTCCTAGCCACCGGCCTCGCCCTCCAGGCCCTGGGCCTGGCTTGGTTGGCGGCCATAGCCTCGCCGACAGTGACCTATGCGGGCCTGGTCCCTGCCTTCCTCCTGAACGGCGTTGGCATGGCGCTGTTCTTCGCACCGATGGCAAGCACCGTGCTGGGCTCTGTCGGCCGGCACGAAGAGGGGATCGCCTCGGGAGTCAACAACGCGATCCGAGAGCTGGGAGGCGTCCTGGGCGTGGCTGTCCTGGCCTCCGTCTTCTCCAGTTCGGGGAGTTACGCCAGTGGCCACGCCTTCGTTCACGGCCTTGTCCCCGCGGTGTTCGCCGGAGCCGGCGTGGTGGGTGTTGCGGTCATCGCAGCGCTGACGATCCCCAGCCTCCGTCGCCCGGGCCAGGTTTATCTGGGAGCAGGAACCGACGGCCTGTACCTGGACGAAGCGCCCCAACCTGTCGCCTGAGATCAAACCGCGCCCGGCAGGGCTCTGCGGCGGGCGCGGATAAGCTGTCCGGATGAGCCGGGGTAACGTCGGTTCCTGCAAGCGATGACCGGGCAACGGGGCGCGCCGGCACCCGTTAGCCCTGTTGACAGCATGTGTGCGCCCGGGCCGGTGCTGGTGGTGGATTACGGCGCTCAGTACGCGCAGCTCATCGCCCGGCGGGTGCGAGAGGCGCGGGTTTACAGCGAGATCGTGCCTCATACGACCCCGGTTGCCGAAATCATCGCCCGCCGGCCGAGCGCGGTCATCCTTTCGGGCGGCCCCGAGAGCGTGTACACGCCGGGCGCTCCGAAAGCGGATCCCGCGTTGTTTGCGACCGGGGTACCGGTCCTTGGCATCTGTTACGGGTTGCAGGCTATGGCGCTGGCCTTGGGCGGGCTCGTGGGCCGCACCCAGGCTGGCGAGTTCGGCCGGACCGTGGCCGACATCGACCCGACCTCGGAACTGCTGAGCGGTCTGCCGGCGCGCCAAACCGTGTGGATGTCGCACCGCGACGCGGCAGTCGGTATGCCCGAAGGCTTCCGGCGTACAGCCCGGACGGACGGCGCCGAAATAGCAGCCTTCGAGGATCCCCGCCGCCGCCTTTATGGTGTCCAGTGGCACCCAGAGGTCGCTCACACTGAGAATGGCCAGCGAGTCGTAGAGAACTTCCTTTATCGCGGTGCTGGCATCGCCCCCACTTGGACCACGGGGAACATCATCGAGGACTCGGTCAAGTCCATTGCCGCCACGGTGGGCAGCCACCCCGTTATCGCCGGCTTGTCGGGAGGAGTCGACTCTGCCGTCGCCGCCGCCCTCGTGCAAGAGGCGGTTGGTGACCAATTGACCTGTGTCTTTGTTGACCATGGCCTACTGCGGGAAGGAGAGCGGGAGCAGGTCGAGCAAGATTACGTAAAGGCCACGGGCGTCAGGCTTCGCACCGTGCACGCTCACCGCCAGTTCCTCGACGCCCTGGCGTCGTTACCCGACCCGACTGACCCTGAGGCCAAACGCAAAGCGATCGGCCGGGAGTTCATCGCCGCCTTCGAAACGGCCGCCGGGGAGGTCCTAGCCGAGGGCGGCCAGCATTCCGGCGAAGTCAGGTTCCTCGTGCAGGGCACTCTTTACCCTGACGTCGTCGAGTCGGGCGGTGGCGAGGGGGCGGCCAACATCAAGAGCCACCACAATGTCGGTGGGCTGCCGGCGGACCTGCGTTTCAAGCTGGTGGAGCCCCTCCGTCGGCTGTTCAAGGACGAGGTAAGGGCCGTTGGCGAGGAGCTTGGGTTACCCAGAGGGATCGTCTGGCGTCAGCCCTTCCCCGGCCCCGGCCTGGCCATACGGATCGTGGGCGCTGTCACCGAGGACCGCCTGCGCATCCTGCGCCACGCCGACGCCATCGCGCGCGAGGAACTCTCCGGAGCCGGCCTCGACGCCGAGATCTGGCAGTGCCCGGTCGTACTGCTGGCGGACGTGCGATCGGTCGGTGTCCAGGGCGACGAGCGCACTTACGGCCACCCCGTTGTCTTGCGGCCGGTCAGCAGTGAGGACGCCATGACGGCAGATTTCTCCCGGCTGCCCTATGAGGTACTAGCCCGCGTGTCCACCCGCATTACCAACGAAGTGAGAGAAGTCAACCGGGTCGTGCTCGATATCACGAGCAAGCCGCCCGGCACCATCGAGTGGGAGTAGCCCGGCGTCCTACTGCCGGCAAACGGTTGCAGTGGACCTGCTCTCTGCCCTCGCTATAGCCGGTGCCGGCCTGGCTGCCGGGACCATCAACACCGTGGTGGGCTCAGGCACGTTGATCACGTTCCCGACCCTGTTGGGTTTCGGCTACTCGCCCCTGGTGGCCAACGTGTCGAACAACATCGGGCTCGTCCCCGGCTCATTGAGCGGCGTGTACGCCTACCGTCGCGAGCTTGGCGGTCAGGGCCAGATGCACCGGTTGGCCCGGCTCGGCGTCTTCTCCGGGGCAGGGGCCGTCGTCGGTTCGTTGCTCCTACTGGGGCTTCCGGGCACGGCGTTCCGGCGCGTCGTGCCTTTCCTCATCCTGCTCGCCTGCGTCCTGGTCGCGCTGCAACCTAGCACCAGCCGGTGGCTCGCCAGGCTTGACGCACAGGCCGTGGCTGGTGCCCAGGCCCAGGGTGATGAGCGTGGGGCTGGGCTCTCCGGCCGCCGGGGAAAGATCCTGTTCGCCGCGGCGTTCGTTACGGGTATCTACGGCGGCTACTTTGGTGCAGGGCAGGGCGTGATCCTCATCTCGGTCCTGGCCATCTTCGTTGATGACCACCTCCAGCGCCTGAACGCCATGAAAAACGCGCTCGTCCTGCTGACCAATTCCATCGCCGGGGTCATTTTCGCATTCAGCGGGCATGTTTCGTGGGCGGTCGCCGGCATTTTGGCCTGCGGGGCCATCGCGGGCGGCCAGGTGGGCGGCAGGTTGGGGCGTCGGCTGCCCCAACCGGTGCTGAGGGCGGCCATCATCGTTGTTGGCACCGCGGTGGCCGTCTCGCTGCTCGTCTGACGGGAGTTGGGACGGAAGGTGGTGGCGGGTGGCGTTCCTGGTCCCCTCAGTTGGTGGCGCTCCCCAGGTAGGGGGCGTCGCCGCAGGCGAAGACGTCCCCTACCGCATCGACGATGTAGTAGCCCTTGCCGTCCAGGCTGGGCGCCATCGTGGTGACCGGCACGGGTGGTGGGTAAGCCCCGAGCCCGCCGTAGTTGACCGTCCCGAACGAGAAAACGCCCCCGTCGGCAGCGACGATCCAGTACCCATCGCCCTCCGGGTCAGCCGTGATGCCAACGACCGGGCTGTTCAAACGGGTGGTGCCCAGGGACCCCCGGAACGGGGCGTCGCCGAAGCTGAAGGCACCTCCGTCCGACGACACCAGCCAATAGCCTTTACCGGTCGGCGTAGCTGCCATGCCCACGACAGGTTTGTTCAGTTGGTCCTGGTCCAGGGAGCCATAGGACTGGGCGTCGCCAAACGCGGAGACCCCGCCGTCCTTGTCGACGGTCCAGTAGCCCTTGCCGTCGGGTGTGGCGACCATGCCAACGATTCGTGCGCCTGGTTGGAGAGTGCCGGCTGGGCCGTACCGCTCGGCATCCCCAAAGGCGAACACCGTACCGTTGGAGGCGAGGAGCCAGTAGCCGCGGTAGTCCCGTGTGGCTGCGATAGCGACGATGGGCGACGTCGGGCCCGAGCCCTCCAGCGAGCCATAGTTGGTTGCCGAACCAAAAGCGGCCACGTCGCCTGTTTGTGTGACGACCCAGTAGCCGGCGCAATGGTTGGCTTTCACGACGGCGGCTACTGCCACCGCGTTGCCCCGTACCGTGACGTTCGCTGGCTTGGCGCAGGCGGTCGCCGGCGCAGTGGGGCTGCCTGGACCAGTCGTAGGTTTGCTGGGAACGGTCGTGGTCGTGGTTGTGGTTGTCCCTGGCGAGTTGGGGGCAGTGGCCAGGTTGCCCGGGCCGCACAGCGCGCCCGAGGTGAGGTCTGCGCCGCCGAGGTAACCCAACCCCGCCGCCATCGAATAGCCGCCCGAGGCCGACGCCGTGTACAGGCCCCCGTTTGTCCCCGTGAGGTCGTTGTTGCCCGACGTCACCGGCCCTGTCAACAGGGTGGGTTCGCTGTAAAGGAGCGGGTTGAGGAACCCGACATTGGTAGCGCAACGCCTCTCGGACAACAGGACGGCTGCTCCCCATGACGGTGTGGCCAGGCTGGTGCCGCCGAAACCGACCCAGTTGCTCCCGCTGTGGCACACGTTTGTGGAGCAGTATTGTGCGTACGGGTCACCGGCCAAGGCCGACACGTCCGGGATTTCTCGGCATCCCTGAGTCCCGAAGTTGCATGCAGAGGCCTGTGGCAGGGATGCCGGTTGGTAACTCGGTCGTGGCCAGATGCTGCTCGCGCCGCCTCCACCCGCACCTCCGCCACCGCAGCCGGTGTCGAGGCAATTGTCCGGCGAAGCGCCGCGGCTGTTCCAGACGTACTGAGGCCCGGTAGGAGTATCGCTAGACGTGCCGCCGACGGCAGTCACCCCTGGGGCGGAAGAGGGGTCGTCGACCGCCAGGGCCTTGCTGTTCGTCTGGCTGTAGCAACCCTCGGAACCGTCGTCCCCGGTTGCCACCAGCACCGTTTGGCCTTGGGTGGCCGCCTCGGCGAACAGCGCTTGCTCGGCCTGGTAGTAGGCACTCCCCATGCCTGTGTCTGCCTCGCATGATCCCCATGAAGACGAGATCACGTCGGGCAGGCCCCCGGGAGCGTCCCCTGACACAGCCATCTCCCACGGTGCCAGGCCGGTGCCCGCTTGATTGGACTCGTAGACGACGACCTGCGCCTCGGGGGCCAAGGCGGCGATAACTTCGATGTCAGCAGCCGCTTCGGGATCGAAGGCGGTGGGCGGGGCAGCCGCGACCGGGTGCCCCCACCGCAGTTCCCAACTCGCCACGTCGTAGTCAATTGTCAAAGAAGACCCCACGCAACTTTCGTAAGCATCCACGGCCTCTTTGTCCGGCAGGGCGTACTCGATGAGGCCGATCGTCTCGCCTTGCCCCTCGTCGCCGCTGCTGTAGAAGCCAGAGAAGCCATAGGCAGCCGCAAGCTGGGCCGGGCCGAGACCGGCGGTCGTGATGCCGCTGCAGGCGCCAGTCGTCTGCGGGGTGGTCCCCGTGGCCGCCGTTGTTGTTGCAGCTGCGCGCCGCGGGGCGGTCCGGTCCAGTACCGGGGTCGCGGGCCAGCGCACGAGGTTGTTCGTCTCGCGGGCCCAGGGGTCGAGGCCGCCGACGAAAGCCACGCCACCGAAGAGAGCGACCGGCAAGCGCGGGGTTGTGGTTGAGCCGACCACCACGTTGCCCACTGTGGTGCGCACGCGTTCGAGCGAGGTCCCGAACGCGGCTTCGACCTTGTCTACCCCACCTGTCACCGTCTGTGCCAGGTGATTGCTTGAAAGGGGCCCTACCGAGAGGCCCATGAGTTGCAGGTAGCGGTCCACGGCTGCCACCTGGGCCTGCTGAGGGCCGAAACGTGCAGCGAACTGGCGGACTGTCAGAAAGTGGTGATAAGAGGGGTTGCCTGGCGTGGACACCGCGCTGGCAAGGGCTTTCAGGCTGGCGGAATCCCGGGGCTGGAAGTACACCTGGAGGCGCACGGCTGCTCCTGCCGGTGCAGGGCCGAGCACCTTGGCACCGAACAGCGCGGGCACCGGCGGTGCCCCGCCCGGGAGCTCGACCAGGAGGGCACTGGTTGTCGCATTGGCCGGGCTCAGTGGCACCATGGCGACCACGCTGGCCGCCAGTGCCGCCAGTGCCGTCCACGCCAGGCGGAACGGTCCTAGAGCGCGCTCTGCGTCTTCAGTGCTTCTCATTGCCCGTGCTTCTCATTACCCATGACCATCGGCGTACTGAGCGGCCATCCGCGTCCTGTGTGCCCCTGTCCGTACCCAGACATCCAATGTGCTCCCCCACCTACTTGGCAGGCTCTATACTGACTCGCACCGTCAGGCTCCGTTGGACAGGGCGGTGTGGCAGTTGCAACTGGGACCTGTGGTGCAGCCTGGAGTGCACGCCGGCCTGTCAAGCCGGAGGCCGCGGGTTCAAATCCCGTCAGGTCCGCGGTCGGATAGCTCAGCTGGTAGAGCGCGCGCCTGAAAAGTGCGAGGTCGCCGGATCGACGCCGGCTCCGACCACCAAAGCGGTCGAAACGCCTGCTGGTTGGCGCGTCGGTGCAGCGGCGGGATCGCAGACTGTGCCGACCGGCTTGCGTTGTCGCTAGTTGTCGAGGTCCATCTGCTCCAAGCATCGGCGGATCTCAGTGGCGCGGAAACGTCGATGACCGCCCAGGGTCCGGATAGCGGTGATCTTGCCGGCGCGGGCCCACCGAGTGACCGTCTTCGGGTTGACGCGGAAGAGTGCGGCGACCTCGGCGGGGGTGAGAAGAGAATCGGCCTGCTGCTGCTCGACCATGTCGGGTGCCTCCTGAGTGTCCGAATCTTCCCTCAAGGTAGGAGTTGGCACTGTCGGGTCGCCATGGCCATATGGCACCATTTGGACGTACTTCGTGACTAGTCAAAATTAGCTGGGAAGAGTGCGTGTAGAAACACCCATTTGTCATGACATGTCCGGGTGGTTGGCCGCCCACGATCTGTTCACCGGCCTGGTTGAGGCGCGTTCCACACCTCTGGGCCGTTTGACCGTGCAAGACTGGCGCGCCGATGACAGACGACCCGCAGGCTCAGTCGTCGTCCGCCCCAGCGGACGTCGCGACGCACGTAGGTGCAGGCGAACGTCCCGCCGGTCAGCTGGCGCTCGTGGGGGGCTCCGAATGGGCCCCGGGCTGCGAGGCCTTCGACGCAGAGCTCCTAGAAGCTTCGGGCACCAACGAGGTAGTCGTCCTGCCTACCGCAGCGGCCTACTGGCACCCCGAGCGCGCCATCGAGGCGGCAGCTTCGTATTTTTCCGGTTTGGGTGCTTCTGTCAGGGCGTGCATGGTCCTGCGCCGGGCGGACGCTGAAGATGTTTCGTTGGCCGCAGCGGTGCGGGCGGCCCGGTTCCTTTACTTAGCCGGTGGGTCCGTCCTGCACCTGCGCTCGGTCCTCAAGGGTTCTCCCGTCTGGGACGCCTTGGTCGCCGCCTGGGCCGGTGGGGCGGCGCTCGCCGGCTCGTCTGCAGGGGCGATGGTGCTGGGTGACACGATGGTCGACCCGCGCGGTGGTGCCTTGACGCTCGGCCTCGGGCTATTGCCCCAGCTAGCCGTACTGCCCCACGCCAGCACCTGGTCTGAGGAAAAGACCCACCGGACTGTCAGGCTGGCGTCCGGAGGGCTCCGCATCGCCGCGGTCGACGAACGGACGGCACTGGTCCAGGGAACGGACGGGCGGTGGCGCAAGGCGGGGCAGGGAGAAGTGACCGTCTGGCTGGAAGGCCAACGCGTCGGCCTTGATGTCTTGGAGCGACGGGCGCCTGGGCAGCTTCTGCGACCCGGTCCTGCCCCCGCCCACTGATAGCGCGCACCAACGGTAGTGGCCCACCGGGCGACCGTTGCCTGGCTGGCTAAGCCCGACGTTCCTATTATCCGCCTCCCCTAGGCGGTTCTCCCCCTGACCGGCTCTCCCCAAGCGGATCCAGCGGCTCTCCCCAAGCGCCTACCGGGTCAGGACTCGGTGATCGTGACCCGCTTGATCTTGTGCAACACCTTCGGGGTGCCCGTCTCACTTGTGGCGGGGCCACCGTCCTGGTTGATCTTGTTGACGACGCTCATCCCGCTCGTCACCTGCCCGAAGTAGCTGTACAGGGGCGAGAGCTCCGAGCCTCCCTTGCCGACGACGATGAAGAACTGGCTCCCGTCACTGCTCGACGTGCCCGAGTTGGCCATGGCTATTGCACCGGCGGTGTAGACGCTCGCACTCTTGGGGGCCCCGCCGTTGAACTGGTAGCCAGGCCCGCCGCCCCCGGTCCCTGTCGGGTCCCCGCCCTGGTCCATGAAGCCGACGATGACCCGGTGGAACGCCGTCCCGTCGTAGAAGTGGTAGCCGGCCAGGAAAACGAAGTTGTTGACCGTCGTCGGGTCCTGAGCTGCGTCGAGCTTGATCATGATCGTGCCGACGTCGGTGACCATCGTTGCCGTGTAATCCTTGGCCGGGTTAATGCACATCGGCGGGGCCGACGTGAAGCGTGTGTAGTGGGGTGATGAGCCGTTAAGGTCCGGGCAGCCCGGCTTGGCGGGCGCCGCGAGTAGCGGCACGGATACAGGCGGCAAAGTCGTCGTTGTCACCCCGGTAGTAGTCGAGGTAGGAGCGGCCGCCGTCGTGGTCGGGGCCGTCACCTTCTTGGCCGGGCCGGCCAATGCGGCCACAAGGACGATGACTACGACGATGACGAGGGCGGCAGCGATGCCACCGCCGAATAGACGTTGCCGGCGGCGCTTCTGGAGCTGCTGCATGCGAAGCTCCTTCATGCTCCGGTTGCGTCGCTGCTGTATACGCTTATCTGACGGCACGGCGGCGCATGGTAGCCGAACTGGACCGTCGCCGGGTAGCGGTCTTGGGCATTTTTCGTTGGGCGGTGCAGCCCGGCTGCGGGGCGCCACAGGCGGTGCCGGGCCGACCGGTCCGGGTGTTGGGTCGGCCCGCCGGGCTCACCTGGTAGTCTTCGGTGCCGTGGCTCTCCTTGTCCAGAAGTTCGGGGGCACTTCCGTGGCCGACGCGGAGAGGATGCGCACGGTCGCCGATTACATCGCCCGGGTGAAGAGACGCGGCGACCAACCCGTCATTGTTGTGTCGGCCATGGGCCATGAGACCGACGACCTTCTCGACGTCGCGGCCAAAGTGTCCCGGACTTTGCCAGGCCGGGAGATGGACATGCTCATCACCGCCGGCGAACGCAAAGCGATGGCGTTGTTGTGCATGGCCCTGCATGACCTCGGGGTGCCGGCTGACAGCTTCACGGGCAGCCAGGCGGGGATCGTGACCGACAACGAGCACACCAAAGCCAAGATCGTCGACATGCGCCCTGACCGGCTGAGGTCCGCCCTGGCTGCGGGCCGCGTGCCCGTAGTCGGCGGCGCTCAGGGCGTTTCGCTGGACCGCGAGGTCACTTTCCTTGGCCGGGGGGGTTCCGACACGACGGCTGTGGCGTTGGCCAAGGCCCTTGGTGCCGAGGCCTGTGAGCTCTACACCGATGTCCCGGGCGTGTTCAGCGCCGATCCCCGGGTCGTGCCAACCGCCCGCCGCCTGCCCAAGGTCAGTTACGAGGAGATGCTGGAAATGAACGCGGCCGGCTGTCCGAAGCCGGCGATGCGTTCGGTGGAGTTCGCCCGTACCCACGGGGTGCGGCTGCACGTGCGGTCAAGTTTCACCTGGGAGCCGGGTACATGGATCGAAGAGGAAGGCAGCGCAATGGAGCAGGTGATCATCTCAGCGGTTGTTTCCGAGCAGTCCCAGGCCAAGCTGACCGTGGCCGGGGTCCCGGACCACCCCGGCGTGGCGGCCAGACTGTTCCGGGCGCTGGCCGACGAGCTCATAAATGTCGACATGATCGAGCAGAACGTCTCCCTGCACGGCAGCACGGACATATCCTTCACGGTCCCGCACGACGACCTCGGGCTGGCAACCCAGGTTGTAACCGCCCTGCAGGCTGAGATCGGGGCCAGCGGTACCCACGCCGACCCGGGCATCGCCACCGTTTCGATAGTCGGTGCCGGGATGAGGACCCACCCGGGCGTGTCGGCCACGATGTTCGAAGTGCTGGCGGGAGAGGGGATAAACATCGAGATGATCTCGACATCGGCGATCCGCTTGACCTGTGTCGTCCGAGCCAGTGCCGCTGAGCGCGCTGTGGTAGCCCTGCACAAGGCCTTTGGCCTCGACGGGGAGGCGAACCTGTGAAAGCGCTCACTGTAGGGGTTTACGGCGCGACCGGCCAGGTTGGCGGGGTCATGCGCCAGGTCCTCCGGGAGCGGGACTTCCCGGTCGGCCGCCTGCGTTGCTTCGCCTCGGCACGGTCGGCGGGCCAGGTCTTGGATGGAGTCGTCGTCGAAGACGTGGCCACGGCTGACCACGGCGGTGTCGACATTGCGCTGTTCAGCATGGGCGCACCAGCATCGAAGGAGTGGGCCCCGGTCGTGGCCGGCGCGGGCGCCATAGTGATCGACAATTCAAGAGCTTGGCGAATGGACCCCGATGTGCCCCTTGTGGTGCCCGAGGTGAACGCTGAAGACCTGGCCCACGTACCCAAGGGCATAGTGGCGAACCCCAACTGTACGACCATGGTCTGCATGCCCGTGCTGAAGCCATTGCATGACGAAGCCAACCTGCGCAAGCTGATCGTCTCCACCTATCAGGCGACATCAGGCGCCGGCCGCAAGGGTGTCGACGAGCTCGACCAGCAAGTTCGCGCCGTGGGGGCCGAGGCGGCGGCCCTGACCTTCGACGGGTCCGCCCTCGCCTACCCGCCGGCCGCGACCTTTCCCGGCCCCATTGCCTTCAACATCCTGCCTATTGCGGGCAGATTGGTTGACGACGAGACCGACGAGGAGCACAAACTGCGGGACGAAAGCCGGAAGATCCTCCACATACCGGACTTGGCGGTCGGCGTGACCTGCGTGAGGGTGCCGGTCTTCACCGGGCACTCGCTTTCGTTGGTGGCCCGTTTCGAACGGGCAATATCGCCGGAGCGGGCCCTCGCGCTTCTGGCAACGGCGCCTGGCACTCGGTTGATGGACATGCCGACCCCCCTGGCCAGCGCTGGCTTGGACGACTGCCTCGTAGGCAGGGTTCGTAAAGACCACTCCGAACCGGACGGGCGAGGGCTTGCCATGTTCGTTTCGGGCGACAACCTCCGCAAGGGGGCGGCCCTCAACGCTGTGCAGATCGCGGAGGCGCTCCTCGAGCGCCACGCCGTGGCCAGCGCCTAGCCCTTCCAGCTCACGGTCCCGGGCCGGTTCACCGGTCCGGCCGACGGGCCCGGTTCACCGGTCCGACCGACGGGCTTGGCTCACCGGCCCAGCGCACCGTCCCTGACCAGCTCACGGTCCCGCGCAGGCGCAGGGAAGCCGACCGCAGGCGGGGCAGCCGGCAGCGTACCGTGCCACCGCCTCTTCCAGGGACAGCCCCAGCTGGTTGGCCAGCGATGCCAGCCAGGCCAACACGTCGCCCAACTCGTGCAATTGTTGGGCCGGCGAGCCCTTACGCACCGCCTGAGCCAGTTCGCCCAGTTCCTCAGCCAACCAGGCGACGGCTGTTGTACGCCCCCGAGCGGCGTCGCGCTCGCCGTAGGTAGCTCTCATCAGCTCCTGGAAAGCTGCCAGTCCCACTCTGTCGGTCAAGGCTGGCCTCTCAGGGAGCAAGGCCGGTTTGCCTGACCCATGGCTCTGCCCATGGCTGTCCCCCACGGTGCTCGAGGCTAGCCTCGCCTTGAGCGAGGAACTCGTTCCCCTCGACAGGGCTTGTCGACCGGAGAAAGGGAGGCTCTCATCGTGCCCAGTTCATCTGGGCCGCAGGGTTCGGCTGCGGCTGTGGTCGTCCATCTCGGGCCAGTGGGCCCGGTCCTGACCGCGCCCCGCGCCCCATTCGTACGGGCTGACGACCTGGGGGTGCTGCGCGGTGACGGCGTCTTCGAGCGTTTCCTGGTGATCGATGGCCGGCCGCGCCACCTGGACGACCACCTGGAGCGGCTTGTTCGTTCAGCTGACCTCACGGGACTTTCCGTTCCCGGCCCCGATGAGTGGCGGGCCGCGGTCCACGCCGGCATGAGCGCCTGGAGCGGCCCGGAGGAATGGGAGATGCGCCTCGTGTGCACACGCGGCCCCGAAGAGGGTGGGCCGTCGTTTTCCTATGTGCTCGGCCAGGAGCTGACGGTGGACCTGCTGCGCAAGCGCCGGGACGGCATCGCGGTGGTGACCGTGTCGCGCGAGATGCCGAGCTGGCGCGCCAGCGGTGCCCCATGGCTCCTGCTCGGTGCCAAGACGCTCTCCTACGCGGTCAACCTCTCCGCCCAGCGTTGGGCCCGCTCGAGGGGTGCGGACGACGCGATCTTCGTCGGCTCCGATGGCAATGTCTGGGAAGGTTCGAGTTCGGCCGTGATCGCCGGCTTTGGCCGACGGCTGGTGAGCCCACCTCCATCCGTGGGCATCCTGTCCAGCATCAGCACTGTCTGGCTTTTCAAAGCGGCGGGGGCTGCCGGTTGGGAGGTCGCCCGTGAAGGGCTGACGGTGGACGACCTCTACGCTGCCGACGGGCTGTGGTTGACGTCCAGCGTCCGCGGGTTGGTCAGGGTGCACACCCTGGATGGCAAGGGCTTGGCGCCGGCGCTGGCCCACGCCGAACTCGTTGCTCTCGCCGCTCAGTAGCGTTCAGACCAACCGCTCCATGCAGACGACGTCCAGCCAGCGCCCGAACTTCCGGCCAACTTCGCGCTCAACACCGATGATCTCGAACCCACACGATGCGTGCAGAGCTACCGAAGGTTCGTTATCGCCGGTGATGCGGGCGATAACGGCATGGAACCCGTGGGCCTGAGCCAGCGTGAGGAGCTCCAGCAGGACCGCGCGGCCAATGCCGCACCTCCGGAAGTCCTCGTGGACGTAGACGGAGTTCTCCACGCTGGTGCTGTAGGCGGGCCGGGCTCGGTAGGGGGAGAGGGCACCGAACCCGAGGACCTGGTCGGCTTCGCCCACGGCAACCAGGGCGGGGTGCGCGCCGGAGTGCTCTGCTATCCACGCCAGTTGCTCCTGAGGGGACTTCGGGGTCATCTCGAAAGTGGCCGTGCTCGTTTCGATGGCCCGGTTGTAGATGGCTCTGGTCCCCTCGACATGTGACGGCCCGGCCAGGACAAGCCTTATCGGGGCACGGCGCTCAGGCCGTCGGGATGTCGCGACCGTCAGGGGGCCAATGCCCCCGACCTGGTGCAGCGCCGTACCCGCGGCCAGGTGCGTGTCGTCCTCCGGTCTGCCAGGCGTCGTGGCCATGCCCTTCCAGGCTAGAGGGCGTGCCGGACGCCGGGGGGGACGAGCGCGAGGTTGGTTCTGCCCGCTACTATTGGGCGGGCAGTCGGTCTAGGCCGAAGCGCCCCCTTAGCTCAGTCGGCAGAGCACAGCCATGGTAAGGCTGGTGTCGTCGGTTCGATTCCGACAGGGGGCTCGAAGATCGAACGGCGGTTTTGGTCTCCTACCAGGGAATTCGTCCTGAGTAGTCTTGCCGGTAAGTGCCACCTGGTGACCGTTGGTGACGCCTGTTTACCCCTTGTTCGCGCACGCATCGCGCACGGCGCTGGCCAGCCGCCCGTGTCTACGGGGCTCCGGTGTGTGGGCGAACGCCGCCGGGCCATGCCATGGTGGCAATGTGACCCCAGAGACACTCGACTTGGTGGCGTCTGACCCGGCTGTTATGCACGGTCAGGCCGTCATCCGAGGGACGCGGGTGCCCGTCGCGGTCGTACTCGACTGTCTGGCCGCCGGCATGACCGAAGCCGAGATCCGCCGCCAGTACCCGAGCCTCCCCGAGGGTGCGGTCCGTGCCGCCCTGTCCTATGGGGCGGCGCTGGCGCGCGAAGAGCTCGTCCCACTGGGCCCTGCGAACGCGTGAGGCTCAAGCTCGACGAAAACCTCCCTGAGGACGCGGCGGAGACTTTGCGGGCGCTTGGCCACGACGTGGAGACGGTCGTTAACGAGAGGTTGTCAGGCAGCGCCGACGAGCGGGTCATGTCAGTGTCAAGCCACGAAGGACGCATGCTCGTGACCCTTGACCGCGGGATGGCCGACATCCGCGCCTACCCGCCCGGGTCGCACGCGGGGATCGTCGTGTTCCGCCTCGACGACCAAGCCGCCTCCGCGGTCGTGTCGACGGTCGGCCGCATGGCTTCTGTCCTGAGGGCTGTCTACGGGTACGCCGTGGACTCCGAGCTTGTCGCTCGCTCGCCCGTCTCCGGCATCCGCCTGCCGCGTGTCGGGCTGGTCGAGCGGCCCACGTTGACCGCCGACGACTTCGACCGGCTGGCCCACACGCTCGGTCCCGAGGCGCCCATGATGTGGTTGGGCGTCCTCGGCGGGCTCCGATGGGCAGAGTGCGCGGGCTTGACAGTCGACAACCTCGACCTGCTCGCCGGCACCGTCACAGTCAGCCAGCAGCTCGGGCGAGACCTCCGGCTCGGGCCGCCCAAGTCCATCGCCGGCCGGCGTCGGTTGGCTATCCCGGATTGGTTGGTCGAGGACCTGGCCGTGCATCTTGCCCAGCGTGGCCTTACCGCCGCCGACGCGCACGCGCTCGTCTTCTGCGCGCCCAAAGGCGAGCCGCTGCGCTACCAGGACTGGCTGCGCCGCACTTGGCGCCCGGCGTGCACTGAGGCCGGCCTCCCGGCCCTGCGTTTCCACGACCTCCGCTCGATGGCGGCCACCGCGCTCGTGGCCGCCGGCGTCGACGTCCGGACTGCTCAGACGCGGATGGGGCACTCTTCCCCGTCGGTTACACTTGCCATCTATGCGCGTGCCACAGCCGAGGCAGACCGTCGGGCAGCCGACGCCGTGGGACGTGTGCTGGGAGGCGTTCGCGCACCTAGCGCGCACGCCGTAAATAACCCCCCGGCCGGATAGGGCCGATGAGCAGCACTTATCTGGCTAAGCTCGCTGAAACAGGCAGCTATGGTAAGGCTGGTGCCGTCGGTTCGATCCCGACAGGGGGCTCGCACTCGCCGTGCACAGCAGGGCGGCGTAGCTCAGTTGGCAGAGCACTCGGCTCATAATCGAGTTGTCGTCGGTCCGAGTCCGACCGCCGCTACGGAAGGTAACTTCCTGTGAGACGTATAGATAGGTGGGGCCCCGCCCAGGGAGTGGCCGCCATGAAGAGGGAGTAGCACCTATGGCAAAGAACGAGAGACGGGTGAAGGTCACCCTCGCTTGTGACGTCTGCAAGCGCCGCAACTACATCACCATGAAGAACAAGCAGAACGACCGGGACCGCATCGAGGTACGCAAGTACTGCCGCTGGGACCGGCAGCACACGCTCCACAAGGAGACTAGGTAAGGCCCCCTGGTCATGGGGCAAGACAGCGACGCGGTGCTGAAAGGCCTCGTTGACGCGGCGAGGCGAGGCGACCCCGACGCACCCGGCGAGCTTGTGCGCGTCACCTGGGCGAGCACGTACACACTCGCCTTTCGTTTGACGGGGAACGAGGAGGACGCTCTCGACGTGACCCAGGAGGCGTACCTGCGGGCCTTGCGGGGCTTGCCCCGTTTCCGCTGTGAAGCCCGCTTTTCCACCTGGCTTTACCGGGTGACGGCCAACTGTGCCAGGGACAACCTGGCCCGTTCCCGCCGTGCCAGGCACGATCACCTCGACCCGGACCGGATCGACGAGATCGCCTTCGCCGACAGACGCCGCGAGCATGACCCCGAGGCTTCGGCCTCCGCGGGCGACGAGCGTGCGCTGGTGGCGGAAGCCCTGCTCCGGCTGCCCTGGCGTCTTCGCCAGGTGGTCGTCCTGCGGGACATATATGACCTGTCGCACAAGTCCATCGCTGCCGAGCTCGGCACGTCGGAAGCGGCCGCCAAAGTCCGCCTGCAGCGTGCCCGCAAGCGCCTGCGCGAGGATCTCGGGCAGCACCTTCAGGAGCTGGAGGGGCCCAACCAGCGCCGCCGGAAGGGCCTGGGCAAGAAAGCCCGGCGTGGCGATGGAACCGCTCTGGTCGGTGAAGCAGTTGTTGGTATGGATGACGATGCCCTGGCCAGCTGAACTTCCGCACCGCCCGAGCCCTGTCCGGTGGCCGGAACGCCTTCGCTCCCGACCACTGCGCGGGTGGCGCCGGCCGGGTACCGAGGGACCCGGGCTAGCTGTGCCCAACCAGAGCTGGCCAGATCCGGGCCCTGAGGCTGACGGTAGGGGCCAGCTGTCCGGGCAATCAGGCCGGGGCCGTCCGTTGAGGCACCTGCGGGCCCTGGTCAGCTGCGCCGCGGTCTCCGAGGAGCTGCCCCTCGTGGTTGATGGGAGCCGGAGACCGAGCCCGGCAATGGCCGAGCACTTGCGGACGTGCCTGCGCTGCCAGGCGGAGCTCTCGGGCTACAGGCGCTTGCTTAGGGTGCTGCGCAGCATGCGGGACGAGCCTGTCGTGCTCCCCGCTCTCGCTGCCGAAAGGCTCGGTGCCTTACCGCAACATCTGGCCGTGCAATCCAGGCGCAATGCCGCGCTGTGGGCTATTGCCGGAGCCCTGGGTGCCGTGGTGCTTGCCGCTTTCGGCACGGGCGTCATCTTGGCCCGGTCGACCCGTCATGTTCGTACTATGGCCGGCGCCCCGGCCTGAACCCAGTGTGGTTGGAGGGCAGCGGTCGGTCGCTGGAGAGCAGCGGTCGCCAGCAAGCCGGCCTGCCAAGAGAGCGCCCGGCATCCGGCGTAAGATGGCAACGGTGCTATCCTCGCGTGGTCGGGGCTCGAGCGCGAGCCCAGGCCGCCGGAGGGCAAGGCTCCCTAGGGCAGTAGCTCAATATGGCAGAGCACCGGTCTCCAAAAGGGTCTTGGGTGGTCGTTGCAGCTGGCGGCATAGCGCCTGACCTGGGACGTTAGGATCCGTCGACGGGCCTGGACGGGTCGTGTGGGCAACTTTCGGCGGCAGTTGTTGCCCAAAAGTTGCCCACCGCACCCGGTCTATGTGGCGGGCTTCCTCAGTGCTGGTGCCGGGGCATCAGTAGCACCTCGATGCCCTCGAAGCGGCGAAGGACGGTGACGTAGAAGAACCCTGCGACACCGTGGGCGAACTGCCCTGGTTGGCATCGGCCGAGCGAGACTCAAGTGCGACGTCGTTTGGTGCAGTACCGGTATCCAGGCGAACGTCGAGGCGCTGTGCGGCGTTATGCGCTCGCGTTCTGCGGGGTTCAAAACACCCGGTGACCAGCGCTAAACGCCGACTATGCGCTCGCCGCTCGCCGCCATCCCTAAGCCTTTGAAGAGCCCGAGAATCCCAAATATATGCGCCTCGGCGCCATACGCAAAAGACGTTCGTCCGTGCCCGCTCGGGGGAGCGCCGGGGACGACATCACCGGCTGAGACGCGCCGAGCCGTCGTCGACCGGCGCCGCGCCCGCGTATCGTCACCGGCGCCAGCTTGGGCGGGGCGGGCTGGCGGTCGACGTTGGCCGGACCCCCCGGCTCAACGCGGCGCCGGCACTTGCCGATAGGGCCTTGTGGCGTCCATCGTTACCGATGACGGCGGCGGCCTTGGCGCGCTAATCGCGAAGAGGGGCAGCGTCCGGCTCCTCTTGCTAAGCATGGTCATCCTTGCCACCGCCGCCGTCGGGGTAGCCTTCGTCGGTTACGCCATCTATACGGTCGCGGCCCGAGAACCCGAGGTCGTCTACGGAGCGGCGCAGGGCGTCAAGCCGATCGTTACCCTCCAATGGCCCCGGGCGGTGGGCTTCCTCCTTCCGGTGGCGTTCCTCACGGCGGTCCTAGGCCTAGGTGGCGTCTCGACCTTCGTCCACCGGGCCGCCTTCGCCCACGGTCATGGCCGGCTCCAGGTCCCGGACGCCTCTGTGCTGGCGGCCCAGAGTGCCCTGTTCCTGGTCATTGCCGCCCTCGTCACCTGGGGCGTCGCCGGCGTGGTGATTGGCTTACAACCAGGCGGTGCTATCGCCCAGCAGGGAGACATCGCCAACGGCGTCCTCTGGCTGCCCGAATTTGCCTTTGTCCCGAGCTTCGCTATCGCCATTGCCGTGGCTTTTCTCCTCAGAAAACCGCCCTTGCGGCCCTCGCTCCGGCGGGTCGCGGTGTTCGCCATCCTTGCCAGCGCGCTCGGTGGCGGGGCCGTTGCTGCCCAGCTAGGCACTACGTCCCAGGGCCAACCGCTACTTGAAGCCGGCTTCCACAGCGTCTCGTTCACCGGCGTCGCCTCGGTCCAGTTCATGGATGTGACGTGCACGAACGGCGACGACTGCCTCGCCAGTGGGTCCGGGTCCTTCGGCAGCAAGCTCCCGAACGGCCGAGCCTTGCTGGCCACGTCGACTGATGGGGGGGCCGCCTGGCACGTCGTTGCCTTGCCGGCCCGGTACTCGCCCCCGTCGCCTCCTGCCTGCGACGCCGGCACCTGCCTGGTCGCCTTCGGGACGGCCCCGACCCGCGGAGGGTACCAAGTCCTACGCGCCTCCTTCTCGCCCTCCGGCACAGTCAGCCTCTCTTCCCTGGGCACTTGGCCGCTGCCCGGAGTCGGGTCTCCCACGTGCGCCGGTGCCGGCTGCCTCTTCGCGGCGGCAGCGCCGTGGGGCACCCCCAAGGGCCGCAGCACGGCGCCGGTGGTCTGGCGGAGCGGCCGCACTGGGCAGGGTTGGACCCCGGTAAGGCTCCCGGCCCCGGCCGGCAAGACGGCACCCGAGGGAGTCCAAGGGCCTTGGTGCACCGACGGCCTCCGCTGCGCGGTAGCGGTGGTGCTGACCCGGGCTGGCTGCACTTTCGCAGCCCTGAGCGGGCCCTGCGAGGGCCGCTCCGAGATAGCCTACACGGCCGACGACGGCCGCAGCTGGTCGGCGGGGCCGGCCGACCTCCCCGTAACCGCTGTGTCGTGCGAGACGAGCGGCGTGTGCACGGGGACGGCATCGCGCATGCTGGGCCGAAATGAGCAACAACTCCTCGTCGCCACGTCGGGCGACTTTGGCAGGACATGGACGCAGCTGGAGGCCGCGCCGTTCGGCTCGGCCATCACCTGCTGGACCACTGAGGACTGCGTCGCTGCGGGCCAAAGGAGCGACCTCTCGGTCACAGCGGACGGCGGCAGGACCTGGCTGGACCAGACCGTCTTAGGCCAGCCGGTCGGCGCCGTCGGCGCGCCCTGGTGCAATGCCGAAGGAAGGTGCGTCGCGAGCGCCGTGGGCGACTACATCTATGCCCTTGTGGTAACCCGCACCGAGGGCAGCGCGCCGTGGTCCGCCCAAGACTTCCCTATGCCAAGCCAGGTTATCTCGCCGCTGGAAGCTAGGAACACGTAGCCGGCTGCCAAAGCTGGCCTGTTGCGGCGAAGCGGTTAGGGGCACGGCCGTCCTCGGGGGCGCCGATAATCCATTACTTCGTGTGCCTCCCCAGCGTGGCCGCAGTGCCCGAGACAGCGCCTATCGACGGGTAGGGCGCCCGCAGGTGCCTCCTCGAGCGGCTGAGGAGAGCGACATAACGCTCGCCTGCGGCCGCCGATGTCGTTGAAGCGCCAGTCAGCGGGCGGCAGGACGCCCAAACGTGTTATGCCCAGGGACCGGGAACGCAAGGCGCTTTTGCCAAGTTATGCAGTCGTGCGCTATGGGCAAGAGCATCAGGGCCTACTCTGTTCAGCGCGCGACGACGCGGCGAGCAGGGCCTACTCTCGTGCCGGTCGGCTCCACAGACCAGACCGTCGTACCGGGCGCGGCGACGTTGAGCGCGCGCCACAGCAGTTACTGGCGATTCTGACAGTCCTCTTCGCAGTGGTCTCTGCCCCGGTCGGAGGCCATACACAGGCGCTGAGGTCAAAGCCCAAACCGATTGCCAGCGGGCAATTGACCTCGTTGCCGGCGCCTTCTCGCACGACCTCCTGGGCGGAGCGGGACCACCCCTTTACTCCAGACTTCCTCGACTGCTTGTCCGGAGGCTTCTGCCAGGGCGTTGGCTCTGATGGGTCGGTGGCGCTCAGCCACGATGGGGGCATGACCTGGCAGGTAGAGGCCCTCCCGCGGGCCAACCAACCGGGAGGGGAGGGCCCCACGTTTGTCGTGTGCCCCTCGGCGGAGCAATGTTGGCTTGCCGGTTCATCTGCGCTGGGCTCTGCCACGGCGCCCAAGTACCTCATCGCCACCTCGGACGGCGGGCGGGACTGGGAGACCCAAGCGCTCCCGGGTCGGGGCCTGGGCCTGGGAGTGGTCGACGCACTGGCATGCCCGACACCAATCGTCTGTGTTGGCGTCGGCGAGCAAGGCGTTGGACCCGAGACGGCATATGTCGTCCGAACCGACGATGCCGGAGGTCGGTGGGTTCTGTCGAAGGTCGGGGATACGACACCGGCCCTCCAGCAGGTCGTCTGCCCGACCTCGAGCAAGTGCCTTGCACTGGGCTACGGCAACGTCGAAGCCCAAGCGAACGCCGTGCTGCTTTCGAGCAACGACGGCGGGCGAGGGTGGCAGCGGTTGGCTTTGCCCAAGGCTTTGTGGAGGGTTGGCGCCCTCGCATGCTCGTCGGCACGCTCATGCGTGCTGGTCGGGAACGCCGCGCCCAGGCCCGGGTCGCCGTGGATATCCCCTGGCAACGGTGGCGCCATCAGCGTAGGTGGCCCACTTGCAGCCGTTACAGGCGATGGTGGTGCCTCATGGGCGCTCGTCGCGATGCCTGCCGCGCTGGTTGGCCCGACCCAGGTGACCTGTGTCAGCTCGGGCTCCTGTTGGGCCGAAGGCCAGACCGCCGAAGCCCTTGGCGCAGTCCTCGTCCGTTCAACAGATGGCGGGAGGAGCTGGGCCAGGCTGGTGCTCCCCGGTCGGGCCGACGCCGTTTCGCCCCTCGACTGCCTCGACGAGTCCCACTGCTACCTACCCACACCGGCGGGGATCTTTACCAGTAAGGACGGAGGGGAGGCCTGGCGGCGCGTCCCCCAAGGGCCCGGCCTTCCCGTGGATCTTTACGACACACCTGGGGCGGTTGCGTGCCCTTCGACTCTGGTATGCGTCGTTACTACGCGTTGGATGGCGCTTGCAGGCGCCAGCATGGCGCCGCCGTTCCCCCTCGCGTTCTACACCAAAGACGGCGGTGTTAGCTGGTCCGCGTCGAAAACCGTCAGTGGCAACCCGCAGTCGTCTGCGGTGTCGTGCGCCACGACGTCTCGGTGCTGGGCCGTAACAGGGAACTACATCATGTCGACGACAGACGGCGGCATGACGTGGGCCACCGACCATGTACTTGCAACATCGCGCGCTGGGTTCCTGTCGCCTGCGATCTCGTGCCCGACGACGGCGAGCTGCATCGTGGTCGGGCTCCAGAATGGTCCAAGCGCCCTCACGGGACGAATCCTCATCACCTCGGACGGTGGGAGGACCTGGGCCGCGCGCCGCGCACCCACTGGCGACGTCTACCTGGACGCCCTCTCGTGCGCGTCGCGCTTTGACTGTTGGGCGGCGGGCTCCCGCAGCTCCCCGGACAGCAGCTCTCCAGCGGCCATCCTGGCAACGCTCAATGGCGGTACCACTTGGACGCTCGACAAGGTCCCGCCCGCTTCCGGGGCGCTATCGGGGATCTCGTGCCCGACGTCGCGCGAATGCGTTGCAGTTGGTACGAGCGATCGAGGCACGGCTGAGGTCCTGCGGACGATCGACGCCGGTTCGTCGTGGGCCGCGGCGAGCGGCCAGCCAGGTGCTGGGCCTCTGAACGCGGTCTCATGTCCCATCCCCGGCTACTGTGTGGCAGTCGGCTCAGACGCGGCCATTTACTCCGACGACGGCGGCCGACATTGGGGCTTCGAGCCACTCCCGTCCGACACCAGCCTCGGGTTGACCGGGGTCTCGTGCTCGACGACGAACGACTGCGTTGCCGTCGGGATGTACAGCATTTTGTCTACCTTCCATGGCGGCCGAGCGCTCCAGTGACCGCGCCAAGACTGGCACTGCCACTGCATCCAGAACATCCACTTCCGCGTCAGCGAAATACCCAGTACTTAGAATGGCAAACCGTTCCGAGCGACGTACCTGAAGAAGTGCTGCCCGTCAAGAGGGTCTTCGGCGGAGCCGAAGGCGATTATGCAGCCATAATGCAACAGGTTGGGCAGCCCCCGAGCGCGCTGAAGCGAGCCCCTCTCCAACCTTGGGGCTAAAGAGGAGCGGTCAAGGCCGGGCCGACAGGCCCGCCCGGAGGGGGAGCCTTGACGGCTCCGGTGCTTTGGTCGTCGCCAGCCACGATGGGGACTGGCCGCCGGAGGCGGCCACGTCTGCATTAGTGCTGGGCACAGCGGGCCACACCATTGCTCAGTAAGAACTGGGCGGGGCACCCGGTCCGGGTGCGCAGACATACCTTCGTTCCGCCCCAAAGGGTTGCCG
>Ga0326728_10000872_pt1 | contig 113189 bp, 92 predicted proteins | sample MB3enrmetagenome_FD_207602 | JGI IMG/M metagenome (GOLD analysis project Ga0326728, IMG submission 207602) | Lab enriched peat soil microbial communities from McLean, Ithaca, NY, United States - MB31MN | ecosystem: Environmental > Terrestrial > Soil > Wetlands > Peat | place: USA: New York... | reverse complement strand
AATCGATGTCCCAGGAATCAATCATGGGATCCAGAAATGCCGCGCAGTGATCGATGGAGACGTTGAACACATCCGTATCCAGAAAATCCAAGGTGCTGGCCCGCATCTCCTCGGGGGATTGGCGGCGCAGTTTCGCGGCGTTTCGCGGCCAATTTTCAGTTTCCAGCTCCTGCCGGGCGATCCCCTTCGTCACGTCCAGCAGCGTCTGGGTCACCAGTCTCTCCAGTTCCCCAAAGGCTTGGTTCTCAAAAATCTCGCGCACTTGTGTGCGCTTTTCCGTTCTGCATTTCCGGATGATCAGCTCGCGCACTTCTTTAAACAAGGGCGCGGGCGGATCGGCCAGTTTTTTCTTCAATTCCTCCCGGCGTTGCGCTTCCACCATCGCCGAAAGTTGCCCCTTGGGCAGCTTCAAAAAGGCGTTCATCTTCTCGTACAGGTCCGTGCGATCGGCTGCCGGAGGCGCCTTCTTTCGCGTGAGCAATTGGGAGATATAAGACTCGGTGACCTGGGCGGCTGCCGCCAGGTCCCGCTGTTCCAGGCCCAGTTCTTTCAGCCGCTGTTGAATCACGAAACAAACGTCCACGGTTGTTCCCTCCGTATTAACAGGCGTAGTACAGTACATCCTATACAAACGTAAAGTACTTGACAAGGTTGGTGAAGTGGCGCATTCTAGGAGTGCGATCAAGGCTGCTTTCAGGTCTTCCCGGGCCGTGCTTTCCTCTGAACCTCTTCCGGCGATCCTTTGCGCCGCACTCGCCACGATTCTCGCTGCCTTGTTGAACGGCAGGACCATTCGTTTGAAGGCTTTCTAGTCGCTCCTGGTGATGGCACCGATCTTTTTTTGAAGGAAAGGAAAGAGGTACGAAAAGGAAACGCGTATGACAAAACTCTATGTTGGGAATCTGTCGTTTGGCATGACGGACGAAGGCCTGCAGCAGCTTTTCGTTGCAAAGGGATATCAGGTGGCCTCGGCTCGCGTCATTACTGACCGCGAAACCGGGCGCTCGCGCGGTTTTGGTTTTGTGGAGCTGGGAGCGGCTGACGATGCCACCAAGGCCATCGGCGAATTCAACGGCATGGATATCGAAGGCCGCGCCTTGCAGGTGAATGAAGCGCGTCCCCAGGAATCGCGTGGCGGCGGGGATCGTTCCGGCGGCCGCGGTTACTCCGGCGGACGCTCCGGCGGAGACGGCCGGCGGCGCTACTAGCCGCCCCCGGAAGCTCCACAGCGCTTCTTTGCAGCGTTGCCGCCCTCTTTCGCTCACACCGCCCGCGAAGGGGAGACCTGCTTTGTCTATTCGGATTTGGAGGAAATTCACATGACTGTTTCGGTCGGCCAGTACATCAAGCATTTTCAGTATGGTTGCGGGGTCATCACGGGATCCGCTTCAGACCGCACCACCATCGATTTCGACACTCATGGCCTCAAGCTATTCGTCACCAGCCTGATGGTCGTCGAACCTGCGGAAGGAACACCTCCGAAACGGCGTCGCGCCAAGCGTGTTAAGGCGGTGAAGGCGCCTCCGACACTGGCTGCCAAGGTGTTCGTGCCAGGTGCTAAGTGAGCACCGGCGTCATCGTTCAGTACATCGGCTTCCAGGCGAAGCCACTCTCACGGGAGTACACCTTTCATGTCCGTGGGCCTGGCGAAGACCGCGACTTTACTCTCAACATTGCGAACGAGGCCTTCATCTCTCATCGCGCCCGCTATCAGGATGCTCCGTCCATTTGCTCGGAGAGGTTGCAAGCGGAGCTGGCCGCTCATTCAAACAGCCCCGCGGAAACACAATTTGTGATTACGAGCGCGGAATTGGATTCCTATCGGGCGGCTCGCTCGCCGAAGAGTCCTCAAAAACTCTGGGGACGCAAGCCACAAGAAGATTTCTAGCCGCCTGATTCTCTGATGGGTGCCACTTGGAACTTCTCCGTCCTTACCGGGCGTGCCCCTTGATCCCTTTGAAATTGCCGGAACTCCTTACCTTGCGATAGTTGTCCCCCTTCACTTGCGGGATCGGTTCTTGGGTTTCTCTTGCAGTTGTAGCGACCGCCTTCCGAGGCGCGCTGTTTGCGCCCCGGATGTGGTTGCGGGGCGGTCCGCTCTTGGGTTTTCTTTGTAGGGGCGCAGCACTGCTGTGCCCCGCTCGTGTGTGCCGCGCATGTTCGACAGCCTGGGGGTGGAAGTCCTCAAGGGCTCAACTCGCTGAACCGCCGCATGCGGACCCGCATGTACGGAAGTGTCTTAGGGGAGGACGCTCAACCGTCCCCGTATGCCGATCTTGGACCGAGTGAACAGGTCTGCGATCAGGCCATCAGGCGCGGGCGGGCCAGCGGCAGAACCTTGTGGGAATGCATGGGCTTGGCGTAGAGATTCGGGCGACGGGCAAAGGATGGCATCTGCGGCGCGGGTGTACTGACGGCCGCGGGCAAAGGCTGCATGGGAATGCGCGAGGTTTCCCGCATGAGTTCCATGCGGCCGCGCACCTTGAATTTGGCGAGCAAGGAAGAAACGTGGAACTTCACCGTGCGTTCGGAAAGGTTTAGTTCGGAAGCGATTTCCTTGTTCGCCAGGCTGCGAAGAATGCCGTCGAGGACTTCTTGTTCGCGGCGGGTGAGCCGCACGGCGCTCTTGACCTTGTGTCCTGCTTGCAGAAGTTCCTCAGCCTTCTCCTCCAAGTCACCCAGGCATTCCTGCGGCGCGGGAACCATAATCATGTAGTCGCTGGGGGATTGGCCTCGGACCAGGCAATGCATGGCGAGGAGCCCGGCGGCGTGCTCGACGGGAAGTTCGCCAGCGGGCCCGGCTTCGACATGGAAATGGGCTGTGCCAGAGGATTTTTCGTAAAAGAGGTACAGAAAGGGTGAGGGAGTGGGTTTAGATTGAGTAATAGGATGCGTTGCGACTGATCTGCGGATCAACTTCACGTGTACTCCTCCGATAGTGCTTCGCGGTGGGAACGAAGCGCTCCTGTAGATTGGACTTGCGTTTACCTCCTGTGGAGGTCGCCCGGAATCACCGGTCAAGCGGACAGGGCGCGAACTGAGTCAGGCTTGGTTACCCCAATGACGTGAAAAGTTGACTTCACCACCCAGGGGTAAGCGAGAAGGAGTCCCCGTCATAACGCTTGCAAAAATCACACCTGACCGAGGTAGTGATTAGCATCCGGGGTGCCGCTGAAGAGGAAATTTATGGTGCGACTTTTCAATGACTTAGGCAGGGGAAAAATGACCAGGCGATGAAAGCTGGGTAGAAATTGCGTGGGCGAGGCATTTTTTGCGCTTTTTCGCGACACTATCGGCAATTACGGGGTAAGGACACGGGTCTGCTCCGGCGAGATTAGTTCGTAGTCAACACCGCGCCAGCGAACGTGGCGACCGAACGAGGATAGAAAATTCAACAGGTACAGAAATGGAACAATCATGGTCAAAAGGATGTACATCCAGGATTGGGCCATGATCTGCGACCTGAAAGGCGGAAGGGCTTCAGTGGCACCAATGACTCGTACGGCACCGCGAATGGACGCGAGCAAGAAAGGCAGGACCAGCAAGGACATAACGTGGAAAGCCGGGCGGGAATCGATGGTAAGACTAAGGGCAAGGTACAGGCCCATGATCGCAGTCAGGCAATAGAGAAAATGGGCAGCGAAGGCGGAGGCCCATATATTGTGACGATAGACCCGTGTGACGGTGACCTGGCGGTTTGTGAACTCAAGCAGACCTGAATAGTCCAATTGGACATAGGAGACAACCAGGCATTCGGGTAGAAAGACAATGCCACGCCCGGTGCGTTCCACCATCATGGTCAGGGAATAGTCGTCGCTGAAGGAATACTGCCAGACGTCGAGCATACCGATCTCTTCAAAGAGCTTGCGGCGGATGGCGGTGCCGCCGCCCCAGCAGAAGTTCTTCTGGTGATCGCCCAGCAAGGTTACGACAGAGGCGTTCCAAGCGGCGAGGAGGGCGGTAGGCAAATCATTATGATTGGGAATAAACCAACGCATTGTGGTGGTGGCGCCGATGCGGGAATCCGTCAGCGGGGCAACGAGGTGGTGCAGCCAGGACTTGCCGGGTCGGCCATCGGAATCGGTGAAAACCAAGACCTCAAATTCGGGAGGAAGTTGTTCGACGGCGGTGCGAAGATTGTGGACCTTTTCGCTGCAATTCTGTGGTTTGCCGGCAATCAGGACAGTGGTCTTGACGCGGGAGGATGCCGCAACACGTTTTACGATGCTGTAGGCCGGATCGGATTCGGAGGCAAGAACAAAGAAGACTTCATAGTTCTGGTGGGCGAATTCGCACAAGGAGACGAGATTGCGTTCGAGGCCGGGCTCCAGGCCCCGGCATGGGCAGATGACGGCGGTATGCGGGGCAAAAAAGCCCGGGTCGGTTTTCAGGCGGCGGCGCACGTAGGCGAGCCACTGGATACCCTGCCAAAGAAGGTAAAGGCCCGCGGCGATCTGCACGATCGCCAGGATTTCAAAGAGAGTTTCCACGCAAGCCGAGCATAACAGAGAGAAGCGGCGTGGGAATCGGGATGTCCAGAGGTAGAATCGCAGAGGTAAACATCCGCAAGCGGAAGGAGAGGGCACACATGACCGGACGAGTGGATAGTTCGATGGTGACCACAGGAAACGATCTGCAAGGGTTCCGCGTGGTGAGAAATTTCGGAATCGTGAGGGGAATCACGGTGCGCTCGAGGAGCGTGCTGGGCAACCTGGCGGCGGGGATTCAGACGATTGTGGGCGGAAACATCACGGTGTTGACGGAGCTGTGCGAGAAGGCGCGTGAAGAGGCGTACGAACTGCTGCTGCAACATGCAGCACAACATGGCGCGAACGCGATCCTGGCGATGCGCTATGACGCCAACGAAGTAATGCAGGGCGTGACGGAAGTGCTGGCGTACGGGACCGCAGTGCAGGTGGAAAAGATTAGCTAAGGTTTTCCGGCAGTTCGCTTGAACATTTTAGGAGTGGTAGAAGCTGTACGGCTTTCACGTGTCGCGCACGGGGAAACCGATTTTTGGAGGTAATGCGCTGGAGCTCTAGCGCGTTGTTGGAATTTTTGCGTCCGACGGAGCCTGAAGAATTCCCTCGGTCAGTTCGGTGGTCAGCGTTTCAATGCTGGTGAGCGAGCGGCTGGCCGCAACGCGCGCTTTTTCCAGAAAAGAAGAATCGAGAAGGAAGGCGCAACGATCGACGAAGGGGTGATTGGCCACCTCGAACGGCTTTCGCGCGCGGCGGGCGGGACCCGCTTTCGCCAAAATCGCCTGATACATCTGCAAGTCCGCTTGGAATTCCAAAGCGTCGCCGGCGTTCCAACACTGCTGGCGTGTGAGTGCAGCCAGGTATTTCTGCTGGAAGGCGGCGGCGAATTTGCGTCTGGAGCGCACGGGAACCTTCGCGCCGCTGGGAGCGGCAGCCGATTCGACAATTTCCAAAGCACGCGCGGACATCGCCAGCAAAGCTTCGCGCTGCAAAAGGGCCAGAAGGTCGCGGTAGAGCGCCGCGTGCACTTGCAAGCCGAAGCGTCCGTGTTCGACGACATAGGAATCCACGAAGTGCGGAACGATGCGTTCCCGCAGCAGAGCTTCGCCCAAGCGCTGCGCCAGGATGACGGCGAGATCGGCGGAGCCGGGTTTGGGGTGCGCTTTCAAGACGAACTCATGTTAGCAGGAGTCGGGAGCTGGCATGGCTGAGGAAGCGAGAGAAGAAGGGTAGCAAAGACTGGGCAACCCCAAAAAGTCAATAGGCCCGGCGGACAGCGTGCCGGGCCTTTGCTAATCAAAAAGAAGTTTCAGTGCACGGCTTGGGTGGAGTCGCCGACACCGGGCTGCGGGGGTTCCGGCTCCGGGACGACGGGGGCGATGGGATCCTTCTCGAGGGCATGCTCGAGAACTTCATCGAGGGTGCGCACGTAGGCGATCGTCAGGTCGCCCAGGATTTCGGGCGGCAGATCGGCGACGGCGTTGGGCTCGTTGTCCGCGGGCAGAAGCACATGCTTGATTCCGGCACGCTTCGCACCCAGGACTTTTTCCTTCACGCCACCAATCGGAAGAACGACGCCGGATAGGGTCATTTCACCGGTCATGGCCAGACGATTCTTCACGGGGCGGTTGGTCAGCAGGCTGACGAGCGATGTAACCATCGCCGCGCCAGCAGACGGACCATCCTTCGGCACCGCGCCGGAAGGCACGTGGATGTGAATGTCTGACTTGCGGAAAAAGTCCGGGTCGATGCCGTAGCGCTCGGCGTTGGCACGAGTCCAGGTCAAAGCAGCGGTCATGGATTCCTGCATGACTTCGCCGAGATGGCCGGTCATGGTGAACTGCTTGCCGCCACGCATGCGGCTGGCTTCGATGAAGACGATGTCGCCGCCCACGGGAGTCCAGACGAGGCCGACGGCGACGCCGGGCTTTTTTACGCGCTCCTCGACTTCCTTCTCCGTGCGGAACTTCGGCACACCGAGGAATTCGCGCACCACTTGCGGCGTGACCACCATCTTGTCGGGCTTGCCTTCGGCGATGCGGCGAGCCTGTTTGCGAACGAGGGTGGCGATTTCGCGTTCGAGATTGCGCACACCCGCTTCACGCGTGTAGCTGTGGATGATCTCCTGCAGCCCTTCCTCGGAGAATTCGAGCTGCTCGCCTTCCTTGATGCCGTGTTCCTTGGTCTGCTTCGGAATCAGGTATTTGCGCGCGATGTGGATCTTCTCCTCGCCGGTGTAGCCGGGGAGTTCGATGATCTCCATGCGGTCGCGCAGAGGATCGGGGATGGGATCCATCCAGTTGGCGGTGGCGATAAAGATGACCTTGGAAAGGTCGAAGGGCACGTCAAGGTAATGATCGCGGAAGGTGTTGTTCTGCTCCGGATCGAGGACCTCCATCAGCGCGGACGATGGATCGCCGCGGAAATCGCGGCCCAGCTTGTCCACTTCATCGAGCATGCACACAGGGTCATTTGTTTCAGCGCGCTTCAGGCCTTGAATGATTTGGCCGGGCAGCGCGCCAATATAGGTGCGGCGATGGCCGCGAATCTCGGCTTCGTCGTGCATGCCGCCCAGGGCGATGCGGACGAACTTGCGGCCGAGGGAGCGGGCGATGGATTTACCGAGCGAGGTTTTGCCGACGCCCGGAGGCCCGATGAAGCAAAGGATCGGCCCCTTCATGCCGGGCTGAAGTTTCTTGACGGCCAGGTAGTCGAGGATGCGCTCTTTCACCTTTTGCAGGTCGTAGTGGTCCTCGTCCAGAATTTCATGCGCTTTCACGATGTCGATTTCCGTGCTGCCGGAAGACTTGGACCAGGGCAGGGAGGTCATCCATTCGAGATAGGTGCGCGAGACCATGTATTCGGCGGAAGCGGGCGTCATTTTGGAGAGGCGCTTCAGCTCGCGGTCGCACTCCTTCTTGGCTTCCGCGGTCATACCAGCTTCTTCTACTTTTGTGCGCAGCTCTTCGATTTCAGCTTGCGCGTCGTCGATGTCGCCGAGTTCTTTTTGAATGGCCTTCATCTGTTCGCGCAGAAGATACTCGCGCTGGTTCTGGCTGACCTGTTCCTGAACCTGCTCGTTGATCTTGCTGCGGAGTTCGAGCACCTCCATTTCTTTGGAGAGCTCGCGGATCAGCGTTTCCAGGCGCTTGCGCACGTTGGAGGTTTCGATCAGCTCCTGGCGCAGCAGCGTGGAGAGGCTGGGCAGCGTTCCGGCGATGAAGTCGGCCAGGCGGCCGGGATCGTCAATGTTCAGGGCCGCGTTTTGCAGATCGTCGGAGAGCTGCGGCGAGCGGCTGACGACATCGCGGAAAAGCTCCTGGGCGTTACGCACCAGGGCTTCGAGTTCGGCGTCCTGTTCGCCCACGAAATCGGGTTCCGATTCAATGGAGGCGCGGAGGAAAGGGCGCAGGCCAAGAAGCTCGATGATACGGATACGCTGAAGCCCTTCCAGAAAGATCACGACATTGCCGTTGGGCATTTTAACGGTCTTATGGACCTTGGCGAGGGTGCCGACTTTATGCAGATCGGCTGCGGCGGGATCCTCGACCCGCGGATCCAACTGGGCGACAACGCCGAGCAACTTCTCTTCGCCAACAAGAGAACCGACGAGGGCCAGCGAGCTTTCGCGGCCTACAGTCAGGGGGAGGACGGCACCCGGAAAGAGGACCGTGTCCCGAACCGGAAGGATGGCAAGCGTTTCCGGTACAAAATACTTTTTATCAGCCATAGTTTCCCTCAAATCCAGCGGCAGGATGAGCCGCCATGCCGGGTTAGATGCACGCGAGGGCAAAAAGGTGCCCAACAATGCAATTCCCTGAGGCAGATATCCTTAGTCGTCTACGCTCACATATTAGTCCATTCCAAAGCCAAATGCAAAGTACCGTCTAATACATTGGAAACAAGTGTTTTATTTCACTGTCCGCGAAGCCATGTCAGCCCCACTTCTCTCTATCGGCCATCTTCAGGCCGGGGATAGTTCTTTCTGATGAAAAGGATTGCCTGATCCCTAGTCTGCAAGTGGCCTTCGAGTTGGGCGTCCTCCAAGGCGGTCAGCATGCCTTGGAAATGGGGTCCCGGCACATATCCCATATCCTGCAAATCGACGCCGGTCAATAGGCGAGGCGGGCTAAATTGCTCGGGTGGGGTCTCGGCGAGGAAGTTCTTAAGTGCCTGGAAGGCTTCGAGGCGGCCATGGCTGGACAAGCAATCGAGGCGGTGCAATTCCAAATGCTCGGAAAAAGCGGGTAGCCGGACGAAGCGCTTGAGAGTGGATTTGCGCATCTGGGCGACATCCTTGAATTTCATGTGGTTAGCAACGAGAGCGAGAATCTGCTGGGCATCATCGTTGGAAAAGCGCAGGCGGTGGCAGATCGCGGTGGCCATCTTGACGCCGACTTCCGCGTGACCATCGAAACGGATGCGGTCCCCAGTGGCGGATGCCGGGCGAAACGTGGGGGGCTTGGCGACGTCGTGGAGGAGAACGCCCCAAGCGAGTGTGGGGGAGGCTCCGGCGGGCAGGCCTTCGAGCATCAGGCGGGTATGAATCCAAACGTCGCCTTCGGGATGAAACTCGGGGGGCTGGGGGACATTTTTCATGGCGGAAATTTCGGGCAGAAGTTGTTGGAGCAGGCCGGAATCGTCCAGCAATTCGAAGCCGCGGCGCGCGGCGCCTTCGGTGAGCAGCTTGGTCAATTCTTCCCGGATGCGCTCGGGAGAGACGACGTGAATCTCCGAGGCGTGTTCCTGAATGGCGGCAAAGGTGGCGGGCTCGATGGCGTATCCGAAGCGCGCGGCAAAGCGGATCGCGCGAAGCATGCGTAACTTGTCTTCGGTGAAACGTCGATCGGGATCGCCGATGGCGCGGATGAGCCCATCGTGAAGATCGTTCTGACCGCCGACATAGTCGAGGACCTCTCCGGTATCGTGGCGCATCAGCAGGCCGTTGATGGTGAAATCGCGGCGGGCGACGTCTTCTTGAGGTGTTTTGGAGTAGAGCACGCGATCGGGATGGCGACCATCGGAATAGCCCACATCGGAGCGAAAGGTGGCGACTTCGACCTTGGCGGCGTCGCGAAGAACAAGAACAACGCCGAATTGGGCCCCCACTCCGATGCTATCGGGGAAAAGTTGCAAGACGCGCTCTGGAGTGGCGTCGGTGGTCACGTCGTAGTCGGCGGGTTCGCGGTTCAGGAGCAGGTCGCGGACACAGCCGCCGACGAGCAGCGCTTCATGGCCGTGGCGGCGGAGCGTATCGCAGATCGAATTGGCCAGCTCGCGGGAATTCACGGTCTGATTATGCGCCAGGTGCGGCGCAGGCCGAACAAGAAATGGGAGGAGGGAGGAGCGGAGAGGTTATTTGCAGCGAAGGACAAGGCAAGTGATGTCGTCGGACTGGCGCGTGGCGCCGACGAATTGTCCCACCTGCTGCATGAGATATTGCATGGTTGCCTGGGCGGGTAGATTGGGAAGATCGCGGATGAGACGGAGCCAGCGCGCGTCGGTGAACTCCTCGCCAGCGGAATTGAATGCCTCGACGACGCCATCGGTGAAGAGAATGAGAGTATCGCCGGGCTGCAGATCGACGGAAGCGGCGACGAAGGTTGCTTCGCGGAGAATGCCGAATGGCAAGCCGCCGGATTCGAGGCGTTCCGTGCCACCGTTGGTGCGGCGAACGACGGGTGAATTGTGGCCGGCATTCACGTAGACCAGGCGGCGTGTGGAAGGGTCGTATTCACCAACCACCGCAGTGGTAAAGCGAAGGCCTTCAAGGCTGTGCGCGCAGGCGTAGTGATTCAGGCGCTCGGCAAGCTGCGTGAGGGGAAGGCCTTCGGAGGCGAGGGTGTGCAGGCTGGCCTGGAGGGTGGCCATGAGAAGCGCGGCAGGGACGCTTTTGCCCGCGACGTCCGCCATGACGAGGAGTAATTTGCCGCTGGAGGCCGCGTCAGCCGTGGGATAGAACGCGTCGTAATAATCACCGGCGACGGAATTTTGCGGGCGGGTCCAGAAGGCGACTTCGGCTCCGGGAATGGCGGGGGGCTCTGAAGGCACCAGCCAGGATTGGATTTCGCGGGCAATCTCGAGATCACGCTTCATGATGACTTTGTCGGCGAGTTCGAGAGAAAGCAGAAGAAGGAAAAGCAGGGCGGCGATGAACTCAAAGTTGACATCGAGGGCAAATTGGTTGCCGTACCGAAGTTTCACGCCGGAAACGAGAAGCAGGGCGAGAGCGACTAGGAGGAGAACGCGGCGCGCGGGCGTGAGCTTGTTCAGAAGCGCCCAGAAAAACTGGCTAATAACCGGCAAGGGCTGTTTCCAGCGAGGCAGTTTGCGAATTTCGTCCCAATCGACGTCTTTGCCGTAGAAGCCATAACTGGAGCGCGCGTCGGCGGCGAACTGGGACCAAAGATCATCGACGGCGCGGCCTTCGCTGACACGCTGCCAAAAGTTGTGCAGGTGCTCAATCGCGGTGGGACGCGGTGGGGGAAGACCGGGGGTTGGGGGGGTGGAGGCACTCATGCATCGCCAGTATAGAACATTGGGGAAAGGCGCGCAGCCGGGCGCGGGGAGTCAGGAGTCGTCGCGGCGCAGAGAACCGCCGAATTGCACCGAGCCAAAACCGAATTTGTCGCGGAGGCAGTCGGTGGCTTTGGTGAGATTTTCGAGTTTTTCGCGGCGATCGGCTTCGAGGAGATCGAGCTGTTCAGCGCCATGGGAAAGGCCGGAAAGAGCAACGCCGAGTAGGCGGACCTTGCGCTTGGCGTCGCGATGCTCGCGGAAGAGATCGAGGAAGACGGCGCAGATATCATTGTCCAGGCGCACGGGATCTTGAAGAGTTTTGGAACGGGTGTGGGTTTCGAAGCCCGCGTAGCGAATGGTAAGCGTGAGTGTGCGGGAAGAGAGGCCAGCTTCGCGCAGGCGTTTGCAAGTTTTCTGGGAGAGATGACTGAGCAGGGATTCCAACTCTTGCACATCGTCCGTGTCTTCCCCGAAGGTGTGATTGTGCGAGATGGATTTTGGTTCGGCGTCTATCAGGAATTCATAGGCGTCGCCGCCGCGCGCTTTGCGATAGAGCGCGTCGCCCCACTGGCCGAAGATCTTTTCCAATTTTTCCTGGGAGTGAGAAGCGAGCTGCTCGACTGTTTCTATGCCAAGGGCACGGAGCGCACGCTCGGTGACTTCACCAATGCCGGGAATTTTGCGGATGGGGAGCGGCGCGAGAAAGAGCGCTTCCATTCCGGGCGCGACCCAGACGAGGCCGCGCGGCTTGGCTTGTTCGGAAGCCACTTTGGCGACAAGACGTGTGGTGGCAAGGCCGCCGGAACAGGGAAGCGCGGTGGCTTGCGTGATGGAGCGGAGGAGTTTGTCCGCAGCGGCGAGGGGCGGACCGTGAAGGCGCTCCGTGCCGGAAAGATCAAGGTAGGCCTCGTCGATGGAAACCACTTCGACAATGGGAGAAAATCTGGCGAGGATGGAGGCGACGCGATCGCTCCATTCGGAATATTTTTCGTGATGGCCATCGAGGAAAACGGCATGCGGGCACAAACGCGCGGCGGTGCGCAAAGGCATCGCGGAATGGATGCCGAACTTGCGGGCTTCGTAGCTGGCGGCGGAGACGACACCGCGTTGATCGGGCCTGCCGCCGACGACAACAGGCTTGCCGCGGAGGTCGGGGCGCTCCAGTAGTTCCACGGAGACGAAGAAGGCGTCCATGTCCACGTGGAGGATGGAAGAGTGCAGGAGAAGATCGCGGTCTTCGGTGGGATCGTGTTTGGCGCGGAAGCGAGCGAGGTCCGGCATGGGAGTAGGGTACGACTTCGCAGTGGCGGGAGCAATGACGCGGAGGTTTCATCCGCAAGTCCTTGCTATCGCGGAGGTGCCTGAGGTGTCGGTCATCCTGCGCAGGCATTGCAATGAGCAGATAAATCAGATATTCTGAAAATCAGATTTATGACGAAAACGAGGATCAGCGTTACGGAAGCCGCGCGCAATTTTGCCGATTGCGTCAACCGGGCACACTATCAAAATGCTACGTTCGTACTGCTGCGGAATGGCGAGCCGGTTGCCCGCCTTGTGCCGGGCGACGAAAAGGTTTGTGTGGGCCGCGATTTGGCCGAGGCTCTGGCGGAGACTGACCTGCCGGAGAATGAAGCGAGAGCGTGGCATCGTGATCTGCAAGCGGCCCGCAAGACCCTCAAAGCGCCTGCCGACAAATGGCGATAATTCTGGACGCGGACGTCATCATTCAGGGTGAGAAGGGTACCTTCGACCTCAGGAAGTGGGTGGCGTCCCGTCCGCGTGATCAATTTGAAATTGCCGCCATCACCGTGGCCGAACTCTGGCACGGGGTAGAGCGGGCAACCGGAACGCATAGGATCACGCGGGAGCGCTACCTGCAGATTGTTTTGGAATCTGTCCCGATCATTCCCTATACGGAACAGACGGCGTACGAGCATGCGCGCATTTGGGCGGAATTGGAGGTTAGCGGCAAAATGATCGGGTTCTATGACTTGATTGTCGGAGCAGCAGCCCTGGAGCGTGGCAGCCAGGTGGCGACATTCAACAAACGCCACTTCGCACGGATAAAAGGGCTGAGCATCATCGAGCCGAGGTAACTCGTGCGCGTTAGTGGCGCTCGGCGGCGAGGACGCGCGGGAGGTCAGCGAGGTCGTTGGTGACGGCGACGTTGGTCCAATGGGCGGAATCGAGGAGTGGCTGAACGGCAGGCAAGCTGTTGTAGCCAAGCTCAAGGACGAGCAAGCCGCCGGGTTTCAGATGTTGAGCCGCTTGGGGGATGAGGGCGCCGTAAAGTTCGTGGCCTTCTTCACCAGCGAAGAGAGCGGCAGGGGGCTCGTGGTCGCGGACTTCCCTGGGCAGAGATTCTGCGTCGCGCTGGCCGACGTAGGGAGGGTTACAGACAATGAGGTCGAACAGCCGTGACTCGTGATTCGTGGCTCGTGACTCGATGAAAGCTTCAAGGAGATTTGACTCGAGGAATTGGATTCGATCGGAAACGCCCAGACGAGCGGCATTGCGCGTCGCCACGTCCAGAGCTGCCCGGGGAATATCGGTAGCATAGACGGTGGCGTCGGGAAGCTCTTTGGCCAAGGCGATGGCGATGCAGCCGGAGCCGGTGCCGATATCCACGAGGGTGATGCCATTGCCGGTAAGACGTGGCGAACGGCCGGCGCGGAGTTCGCGGAGGGCGAGGCGATCGAGGGCGACCTCGATGAGATGCTCGGTTTCCGGACGAGGGATTAGGACATCGGGAGTGACCTCGAATTCGAGACCCCAAAACTCCTGCTTACCGGTGAGGTGTTGCGTGGGCTCGCCGTTCGCGCGACGTTGAATGAGAGCGAAATATTGAGTAGTGATTTCGGCGGAGAGAATTTCTTCCGGATGCACATAGAGCCAAGCGCGATCGCGGGAAGCGACATGGAGGAGCAGAAGTTCAGCGGCTAGGGTAAAGGAAGGGACGTCGGCTTCGCGCAACCGGCCAATGCCCTGCCTGAGCAGAGAACGCACGGAGCGATCTGTAGCGACACTGGCCATAGAAGAGGCTCAACCGATCAGGTGTTCCTTCTGGCGGCCGCTGGCTTCCACGGTGCCGTAGGCTACGCCATTTCCCGCATAGGCATACTTCGCGATGGCGCAGCCACCAAGAGCGGAGTGGCCGAGGGCCAAGCCGCCAAATGCGCGCCAGCCGATGGAAAGGCCGGCTAGTGCGAAAAGGCCGATGGAAACTCCACCAATGGAAATCGCGCCGGCAGTGACGCCCCCGATGGCGATGAAACCCGCGGCGAGTCCTCCCAGGGCGATGACGCCGGTGGCGCGTCCACCAATGGCAATGATGCCGTGAGCCGCGGGACTGTAGGAGACCAGCGGCAATCCGGCGATGCGGGTGGATGATTCGTAGACGTAGTCTTTCGACAGAACGACAGCAGTGACGAAGTGGGTCAGACCGATGCAGGCAATCATGTAAATGATGAAGAAGACCCAGAAGGGCATCATGATTTTGAGCGAGCGATCGGGATCGGAAAACGAGTCACTGATCCGGCGCATCCATGCGGGACCTGGCTTCGAACCTGGACGGGAAAGCATGGGAACCTCCGCTAAAGAGATTATGCCTCGGCTAGCTCCTGATTGAGGCGCTCCGCTTCGTAGTGGCCCACCAGGCCATCGACGAGCGGGGCGATCTTGCCATCCATGACTTCGGTGAGCTGGTGGATGGTCAGGCCGATGCGGTGATCGGTGACGCGGTTTTGGGGATAGTTGTAGGTGCGAATTTTCTCGGAACGGTCGCCAGTCTTGATCTGTCCGCGGCGCTCGACGAGGATGGCGGCTTGTTGCTTTTCGAGTTCCATTTCGTAGAGACGCGCGCGGAGAACGCGCATGGCCTTGGCGCGATTCTTGATTTGCGATTTTTCGTCCTGCTGAGAGACAACAAGGCCGCTGGGCAGATGCGTGATGCGCACGGCGGAATAGGTGGTGTTGACAGACTGGCCGCCGGGGCCGGAGGAACAGAAGGTGTCTATGCGAAGATCCTTGGCTTCAATCTTGATGTCGATGTCGTCGGCTTCTGGAAGGACGGCGACCGTGGCGGCGGAGGTGTGGATGCGGCCCTGGGTCTCCGTGTCGGGCACGCGCTGCACGCGGTGGACGCCGCTTTCGTACTTCAGCTTGGAATAGACTTTGTTGCCAGAGATGGCGGCAACGATTTCTTTCACACCGCCCATGGAGGAGGGGGAACTTTCCATGACTTCAACTTTCCAGCCCTGGGATTCGGCGTAGCGTGAATACATGCGGAAAAGATCGCCGGCGAAAATCGCGGCTTCGTCGCCACCGGTACCGGCGCGGATTTCGAGGATGATGTTCTTGTCGTCGATGGGATCCCTGGGGAGGAGAAGCAGCTTGAGCTCACGCTCGGCCTGTTCCTTGCGGGCGAGCAGCAGTTTTTCTTCCTCCTGGGCCATGTGGCGCATGTCGGCGTCTTCGGATTCGACGACCATCTGGTGGGCGCCGGAAAGATCCTTTTCGATTTGCTTGAACTCGCGGTGCTTGGAGACAACTGCTTCGAGTTCAGCATGCTGCTTGGCGAGCTTCTGGAAACGCGCGGAATCACTGACAATCTCCGGAGTGGAGAGTTCGTGAGTCATTTCCTGGTAGCGGGCGTCGAGCTGATCTAGTTTTTCGCTGAGAGTAAGTACAGACATGTGAAAGCCTTTCTTCAACAAGATTGAGAGTCACGGACGAAGCGCAGCGGTTGATGGGTGACGAGTGACTCTGGGACACGAAGGGCGGGCGTCCGGGAAGGGCGCGAGAGGAGTGGCAGCTAATAGAAAGGGGCGTACATTGGAAACTCGGCTCAGTAAGAATAACGCGGAAAGCGGAGCGGCGCAATCGGAGTTGCGCCCGATGAAGTGATATTTCGCGCTGAAACAGAATCTGATCGGATCGCGGTGGACACGCACGCCGATGACGCACCCGATGGATGGGCCGGTGACGCTTCACTGGAGAAGTTGAGATCGAGCAAGCTAGCGCACGCTTGCGAGATCGAAATCGAGAACGACCTGCTCGCCTTCGGGCGGGATGACCTGGATGGTGATGGAATCGGACGGAACCTCCTCGGCGAGAAACTCGAACTCGAGCGTGGCGCCAATCAGAGTGCAACCTCCATCATCGCACGCGAGTTTCGGCTGACCCGAAGAAGACATGGGCTTGAGTTGGTCATCTTTGTAGAAGAAGTTCACCTGAAAGACTTTCCAGAAGTCGTATGGGCGGGGCATAAGTCCCGTGGTCGCATCTTGCCGTGAACCGACGGGACGGGGGATATAGGCTCCGTAAGTATCCGTGAAGAGAATATCGAGGATGGCTTTAACCGACTCCGCGTGTTTGGCGTGATCGAGTGCCGCTTGTTGTGCGCTGTAGCCAACGGAATGTTCCCTTGATTCGAGTACGGCGAGAGCATAGGGCGTGAACATGGTGATGGAGGCGATGTGAGGACCAGATTTTGGGGGAGCTAGAGATATGGTGTACTTCTCCAGAAAGCGAGCCATGGTTTCGTCGCGGCGTTGGCCAAGGAAATAGGCCTCACGGACGGCCGTGTCGGAGAGAGGTGTGTCGAACGCAGAAGAAGGAAAGGGAATGGCAAGAAGTGCGGCCAGGAGAGAGGCGAGGGAGCGCAGCTGGGTGAACGTCATCGTGTGCCGCCACTACATAAGACGTGCAGAACAACCCTACAGGTTTCAGATACGGCGGGGCGTGTTGGGGAAGTCGAGCCAGACTTTTACGCCGCAGAAATGGGAGCCTTCGGTGCAAATGGGAGTGGTGATTCCCGCGCGAAGGTGGCAAGGCGGGCCGATGTAGCGGGCGAGTTCGGGCTGCACGGCGCGAAGTTCCGCAATTTCATCCATGGATGCGTTGTAGATTTCTTCCTGGGCGTTGAAGCACGTGCGCATGGTCCATTTGTGGAGCAAGTGCAGGAGCGAGCCGGTCTCGACGAGGCGAATGGACTTGGCGTTGGGGAGGAGATAGAGGGCGATTTCGGGAGGCACGCCGCGGTCTAGGAGCTGATTCTTGGCGGACCAGGCGTCGTGCATGGCGCGACCGTAGATTTCCTTGGCGCGCGGATTATCCGCGAGGAGCTTCGGCGTGATGTAGTCCGGATCGCGGGTATCGGCGAGAGTGAGAAGCGGGCGGGAGCCGGGGACCATGCGGTGACGCTGATCCTGGCTGTCCGCGGTGTGGCTGATTTTCTTGGCAAAGGTGTAAGTGGCGTGCTGGAGCGCACGCATCATGGGCGCGTGCACGCCGATATTGAGGGTTTCGAGGCGATAAAGATTGCGCGCGGGATTGAGAAGGCGGTCGATGGCTTCCGCATCGGGGCAGGCGGCTTCGGTGAGGCCGACGACGGCACGATAGGATTCGGCCATGACGCGGGCAGCGTTATGAGAGTAGTCGAGGAGGCGGGAAGTCTTGCCGTTTAGCCGGGCGTCGAATTCGCGGGCGAAGTCATCCGCCTGCCATTTCATGGGACTGGCGTCTTTCCACTCCGGGAGTTCTTCGAGAGGCGTGGTGCCAAAGCGATCGAAGAATTGCGGGTCGAGTTGACGGACCTGGGCCACCATTTCGCCTATCACGGCGCGGGCCTCGCTGGGTGTGTCCGCAGCCGAGCACATGCGCCAGAGACGATGGAGGACGATACCGGAGAGGGTGTGGACCATGGTGGTGAAGGCGGCGACGGGGAGTACGTATCGCGCGATTTCAATGGCGCGTTTTTCGGCGGACCGCTCGATTCTCTGAAGGCGCCTGGGATGAGACATCGGGCCGATGTGCCAGATATCGTCCAAGATGGTGCGCGCGTCGGAAACAAGTAGCGAGGAAAGTTGGCGATAGTAGGCCCACGCGCGGGCGATGACGGCTTCGTAGATCTGGCGGGAGCCTTCATCGAAGAAGAGCGAGACGGAGGGAATGTAGGCTTGGGCGCGATCGAGACGGACGTAGCGCTGGCTTTGCTGTTCGGAATTGTAAAAGGGATGGGCGTGGAGGAAGGACCAGACGAACTGACGGCTGACGTTTTCAAGGCCGAACTCGAAGTGAGCGTGCTGGTAAACGGTGTGGTGGCCGCTATAAAAAGTGGCTGCGCCGATGTTGAGGCGCTGCTTGTCGGTGATCTCTTCGGGAGCGATAAGGCGGGAAGAGTAGCAGGTGCGAGCGGCAGCAATGGCGGAATCAAAGGGATGAGAGAAGGCATTGCGTAGGGTGATGCGAGGGGGTGCTGTCTCCACGGAGTCGGAGGCAGGAACACCATCGAACATGCGAGATTGCGTGGCCACGCTGAGAATTGATTTTACACGGACGGAGAAAGGCGAGTTGGAGAAAAATGGCCAGGGCGATTCATGGGCGCGTGGCAGAAAAGGAAGCGGACCGGCCAAGGACCGGTCCGCGGGAGGCAAAGAGAGCTAAGCCTGTGCGGGCTGCTTTTTGGCGGCGGCGTTGGCAGCGGCGTTGGCGTACTTTTTCTGGAAGCGCTCGACGCGGCCTGCGGTGTCCACGAGTTTCTGCTTTCCGGTGAAGAAAGGGTGGCAACTGGAGCAGATTTCGACGCGCAGCATATTGCCCTTGACGGTCGAGCGTGTTTGGAAGGTATGCCCGCAAGCGCAATGGACGGTCACGGCGTGGTAATCGGGGTGGATCCCGGGTTTCATGAATTCTCCAATCTATCGTGGCCGGTCTGCGCGGGAACCGGGAAGCGCGGGGTTACAGCCGCGTCGCTAGGTCACGAGACGATCTGCAATTATACGGCAATATCGCAAGAACGCAAAACGGGCGCATTTCAGGAGCGCAGAGGTATGGGCAGGGACCTACGACGCAGGTACGTTGGCGGTGGCTTGATTCGAATAGACGCTCTCAACACCGTTGGCGTCCACGGCAGTGACAACATAGTAGTAAGTATCGCCGGAGGTGACGGTGGAATCGTCAAAGGTGAGGGCGTTGAGCGGCGTAGAGAACAGAGGGCTGTAGAAGTTGCCAGAGGTAGTGCTGCGGTAGACACGATAGCCGACGACGACACTGGAACTGGCATTCCAAGCGAGTTGAACCGTGGGCTGGGTGGCTGGAGACGGTGCAGGTGGGGGCGTTGGAGTGGAACTAACTCCATCACCGGTGAGGGAGACGGTTTCAGGCGAAGCAAGATTCGCGCTCAGGATGGACACAGTGCCCAAAGCAGCGCCACTCGTCTGCGGGCGAAACCAAACCTGAAAGGTGACCTGTTGATTGGGGGAAAGCGAAAATCCCGGAGAAAGATCGGAGTAACCAAAACCTGAGCCGGACGCGGTAATGCCATTGATGGTGATATTGACGTCGCCGGTGTTTTGCAGCGTGACGTTCTGGGTTGCGGTCGATTGTAGGTTCTCGTTGCCGAAATTGATGGAAGTGGGAGTGACCTGCAGAGCAACAACGACTTTTTCCGCAACACCGGCGAGTGAAATGGCGGTAGGCGAGTGCGGAGCATTGCTGGTGATAGTCAGGGAAGCCGAGGCGTTCCCCGCAGTTGTGGGAGCGAACGCCAGTGTGTAATCGAGACTGATGGCCGGCAGCACGGTGCGGGGAAGGGACGGGCCGCTGAAGGCGAATTCATTGTTGGAGAGAGAAATGGAAGAGATCTGCAGCGGCGCACCGCCCGAGTTAGTCAGGTGCAAGATCTGCGTGGCGGATTGCCCGACGACGACGGTATTGAAATTAAAACTGTTTGCCGAGACCGTCAGGGCCGCTGCAGGGGCAGGCGCAGTTGTTTGCGAATTGTAACTGGCGCAACCAGCAAAAAAGAAAGACACGCCAACGAGGCAGGCAACGGAGGCGTAACCGCGAACTGCGGAAGCCGATGAACGACGGAAGAACACAGCGAAAACAAGCCCCCTCAGGTTCACCACACAAGAAAATAACTTTTGGACAGCTGTGCGGGCAACCTGTCCCCGGTACAGTTGAGGGACAGGATGGCCTCTGGCCGAACCTGTACCTTCGGACAGTGCCGCAATTCAGGAAGCGCCGGTATGTCGCGGATACAACAAGAGATGAAATAAGGAATGAAGAAGAGGAAAGACCCTGCGGAGGGATTGCCCCCCAAGGAGCGGAACTCAAGGCGGCCCCGCCGGGTGGCGAGGATCAGGAGATGAAGTGGCAGCCGAAGCGGAACGCGCCTTCCGCCGAACGGCGAGACCACACCGGTCTCAGATAGACGCGGACGGGGGGAAGAATAGGGACATGAAGAATGGCGAGGATGTTCTCCGGCAGGTCTTCCGGCTGCTCAAATTCGAGCGCGACTCCGCCGAAGCCGAGGTCCAACACACGAGCGCGGCGGGTGCCTTGTTCACCGATGATGGCGTAGGCATTCGTGCCAACCATGGAAACGCGCTCGGCTTTTCGCTGAATCGCGTAAGAAGCGGGTGTTGCGGGTGCCGACGGAGTTTGCTCTGTGATGGAACGGGCGGCAGCGGAAGAAGCGTCGGCGAAGTCGGAGGAAGGTTTTTCGGATGGACGGCCAGCAGAGATGGAGATGGGCGAGGTCGCCACGGGAGGTGCAGCGACTGCGGGAGGAGCCGCGGGACGTGCCGAGCCATCGGCGGTGTGCGCGTGATTGGCGTGCTTCAGACGATAGAGGCGTTCGTCGGCAACGCGCACCAACTGATCGGACTGATCGCCGTCCTGAGGGAAATTGGCCACGCCGTGATCCATGGTCACGGGGAAGGCGAGTTGCAGAGAGCGCAGGGTTTCCGCAAAAACAGTCTCAATACGACGGCTGAGAGCCAGGGCTTGAGCGGCATCGGTTTGCGGCAGAAGAAGAGCGAACTCATCGCCGCCAATGCGGAAGGCGGAGTCCGACGTGCGCAGCGCTTTTTGGAGAGTGGTGGCGGCGGCGCGGAGGACCTCGTCACCGCGCGGATGACCATACTTATCGTTCACTTCCTTGAAGCGGTGCAAGTCCAGGATGACGATGCCGAGCGGAAGACCGTAGCGGCGGGCGCGATTGAGTTCTTTTTCGAAGGACTCGGCAAATAGACGGCGATTGTAGAGGCCGGTGAGCGGGTCGGTGACGGCATTGACCTGGAGTTTCTTGTACTCTTCGTATTCGAGGACAATCGGAACGCGAATAAGGCCGGCGGACGAGAGGACATCCATCAGAACGGTTTTGAGAGACACGGGACGTCCGAGTTGATCCGAGAGTTCGCGGCGGCGCGTGAGCATTTCCTCCCAGAGGTGCAGGCACTGAGACTCGCGCAAATCGAGATGTGTGGTGGTGCGAAAATAGCGCTGCAGGAACTGACTGCGCGCGGGGATGTCCATAACGTCGAGCGTGTCGGCGAGAAGCTCGAGGTAGGCGTCTTCCGTGGGCAAACGCGGGGCCGCTGGGCCTCCGGGACTGGGCATGTCCGGACTTTCCTACATTCTGCCTCTCCCCGCGGGGGCTGGGGCAAGCACATTTGGATGACTGACCTTAAAGGGGAGCAAATCAAGTGCCAATCAAGACCGTGTGTGCAACCCGCATCCACGGATTGGAGGAGCAAAGGGGACGCCGGTATCCTATTACAAAACTAAGAGATAAGCGAGATCCCGGAAGTATCTTTTTCAGCGAAGCGATAGCCCAAGACAGGCACATACAACGCGATGGGGATGAAAAGTCCCCGAGGGACAGGGAATTACTCAAGAGGGTGCAGAAACTCCAACCCAAATAGACGAATCTCACCCAAGAAGTCCAATCGGCGCACTCTGGCCACAATGGGAGGAGTTTCGCTGGGGATGAGGCTGGAAGAAGCAGGGGAGGGGGCTGGGATGGTGAGGTGGACCGTCTGGTCTGGGCGAAGAAGATGGACTGAGGTGATACAAGCCCCGGTGGCGCTGAGATTGAGTGTTTTCGTAAGCTCTATAAACTCCGCACCCGAAGCGTCCGAGCCTCGGAGAAATACGGGGACTTGGATGCGGATGCGAGATGATCGGCGCGATTCGGAGGAATCCACGTGGGATCCTTCATTTGACTGATCGAGGCGAAGACCCATAGTGATAGTACTCAAGAACTAGTACAAAGGAAGCAGGTTGAATGCCAGTTTCGCGGCTAGAATCTCGAAGTAGGATCTTTATAAATCAATAGATTAGCAGCCACAAGACTGAAGACGTTGGGCGAGAGGAGAAGAGTGGGCGTGGATTGGCTAGGGGATTTCCCAAATTGTGCAAATGGAACGCATTTACCATTGACAGGCTGACGAGGGTCTGCAAGGATTGGCAGCACGCCATAGGAAAACATTTTCCACTGTACAGAGAGGGAGCAGAGGTATGAATGGCTGGGCCACAACAGATGCAGGAAAGGTGCCTGCGTCGAGTCCGAATCTGACAATTGAACATGTCCGAGCGCTTCTCGACACCGTCGACAAAGGCGTGGTGGTGGCGAACCTCGATGGACGCGTACTGATGGTCAACGCGCGGGGACGGAAATGCCTGGAAGCGCACGGCAAAGACGAGACAACTCCCCTCAACATATTTGCAGATGTATTGAATATCGATCCAAAGACGATTGCGCAGCGAATTGACAATGGCGAAAACCAACTGGAGCTGGAAGGCCGCACGAGCATTAGAGCGTATCGGGTGCGCGTGCGATGGATCCCGGAGTCGGATTGGCTGGCAATCCAGTTTGAGAACGATGAGGAAGAAGAGACTAGTGCAGAGAGCGCTGCCCAACTGACGGTGCAGGAACTGCTGCAGGAGCGCGAGATAACGTATCGGAATTTGCTGGCAGCCTACCTGAAATTGCAGGAAGTAAACCGGCAGAAGACCGTCTTCCTGGCGTCAGCCGCCCACGAATTGAAAACGCCGCTAGCAGTGATCAAAGGCTACTACGACTTGCTGCTGGCGGGATCACTGGGAAGACTGAGCGAGAAACAAAAAGACATTCTGGAGGAGTCGAAAGAGAGCTGCGAAAGGCTGGTGCGGCTGGTGTCAATGTTCCTCAACTACTCCGCCCTGGAGAGCGGGAAGTTGGTGCTGCAACTGAGAGAAAACGACCTGCGAGATTGCCTCGAAGAGACGGCCAACCGGTGGTCGGAAGCGTTTCAGCGAAAAGGGGTGAAACTAGAGACGCTGCTGGATCCATCGATCCCGACTTTCCGCTTCGATTACCAGAAGGTGCAACAGGCAGCGGCAAATCTCCTGGACAACGCGTTGAAGCACACACCGTCCGAGGGAACCGTGACGTTGCGAGCGCGCCCGCATTTTTGGGAGCGCCGCGTGGCGAAAATGGCCCCGGTCGAAGAACGAAGGAGATTCCGGCTGCCCCGGCCGAACAGTGTGGAAGTCAGCGTGACAGATTCCGGAGCAGGGATCGCACCGGAACATCATCAGGAGATTTTCGAGGACTTCGTGCGCGTGGACCGGAATACTTCCGGGATGGGCTTGGGGCTCGCCATCGCAAAAAGGCTGATTCAGGCACACCGGGGGAAAATCTGGGTGGAAAGCGAACAACACCGGGGAAGCACGTTTGCGTTTTTGCTGCCGATGGACCAAAACTAAGCGCTGGATTTGGGACGAGGAGAAAGAAAAATGGCTGTGAAAGAAGTGAAAGAGAAGATCCTGGTGGTCGATGATGAGCCCAGCATTCGAAAATACCTGCAGACCCTGCTAGAGGTGGATGGGTTTGATGTGGAGACGGTGAGCAGCGGCAGGGAAGCGCTGACGCGTGTGAGCGCCGGTGAACGGCCGGACTTCATCATTTTGGATGTGTTGATGCCCGAAATGAACGGGCTCGATACCCTGCAGGAACTGATGCGCCTGGACCGCAGCCTGAATGTGATCATGCTGTCGTGCTCGAATGAAGTAGGGACAGTGGTGGAGGCCATCCGGCTCGGAGCACACGACTACCTGACAAAGCCATTTGAAAAGACGGAACTCGACGCGGCGATGCTGAAGTCGCGGCAAAAGAAACAGCTGACCCAGGAAAACCAGGCTTTGCGGGACTATTGCGAGCAGATCACCGAGGACCTGAGCTTCCTGGCAGCGAGTCCCCAGATGGTGCGCATCCGGCAGCAGATTTTGCAAATCGCTCCGGTAGACGTGCCGGTATTCGTCTGCGGGGAGAGCGGCGTGGGCAAGGAAGTGGTGGCCCGGATGATCCATCTGCGTTCGAAACGAAGGAATCAAGCATTCGTCAAGGTGAATTGCGCGGCGCTCCCAGGGGAGTTGCTCGAGTCGGAACTATTCGGATATGAACAAGGAGCGTTTACGGGCGCGGTGCGGGCGAAGCCCGGAAAATTCGAGATGGCCAACAAGGGCACGATTTTTCTGGATGAGATCGCGGAAATGAGCACGCATTTGCAGGCGAAATTACTTCATGTTTTGCAGGATCACCAGTACTCGCGACTGGGCGGTAGACACCTGGTAGAGACAGATGTTCGCGTGTTGGCGGCGACAAACGTGGATGTGCAGGAAGCCATGAAGACGGGGAAATTCCGTGAAGATCTGTATTACCGGTTGAACGTGTTGTCGATCAATGTGCCGCCGCTGCGGGAAAGGACGACAGAAATTCCCTTGCTATTCCGGCATTTCCTTGAGAAGTACAGCGAGAAATTCGGCAAGTCCGCACAAGCACCGTCGAAACACCTACTGGATGCCGCCATGAATTATCCATGGCCCGGGAATTTGCGAGAACTGGAAAACTTCGTCAAGCGGTACGTAATTCTCGAAGATGATGAAGGCAGCCTCCGGGAGTTAGTGGAGATGTCCGCGACACGGCAGAGGATTTCTCCGCGTGAGGCAACAAACGTTCCCAAAGAACAGGGTTTGAAGGCGCTGGTGCGCGGGTTGAAGGACGAAGCGGAGATGGAAGCGATTGGCGATGCGCTGGAAAAGACGCGGTGGTGCCGCAAGGACGCCGCCAAGATGCTGGGGATCAGCTACAAGGCCCTGCTCTACAAGATGAGGCAATTCAATCTGGACACGCCGAGGACACGCCGGGCCGCGGCAGCGAAAGCAGAGGAGACGGCACCGGCGACGGTGGGGACCAAGGTAGAGTGACAGAGCAGGTCTAGTACGACGTGGTTCGTCCTGAGCACGTTGGGGGAAAAGAGAACTTGCAGGAAAAGCTTGTGCGGGGTATGTTGCCCAGCGAAAAGCAACACAGTGCTGGACAATAGCGCAGCAAACCTCCCGTTGAGTGAAATCTGGGTCGCGATCTCAGCGAACGGGGGAGAGGGTTGCGTGTCGGGACTTCCTGGAGGAGCGAGAACCTGCCGGAGTTCCGAAGCCCGAGCGCTTGAGAGAATGCTCACTTCTTTCCGGTATCCGAAACAGGTTGATTTAAGAGGACCGGGAGGGAGCATGAAGGACTTCCAGCGGAATCACGTCAGAACTGGCTGAAATCTTCGCTCTCACCCGTGAAGGCAAGCAAGAATCCGGCGAGTATTTTTGGGAAAAAACAACAATTGGGTGGCTTACGCTCTGGAGCCACAGACGGAGTCGAGGATGTCAGTAATGGAAGAACGCCGCACGGCGCGACGCTATGACTTGACGTTGCCAATCAGCATCCGGTTTGCAGCAGAGAGACTCGTCGGCCGGCAAGAAGGGAAGACGAGAGATATTTCAACGCGGGGATTGTATTTCGTGATCGGGCAGGATTTGAATGCCGGATCCGAGTTGGACATCACGCTGACGCTGCCCGCGGAGATCACGCACGGCACGGATGTTTTTGTTCGCGCACAGGGGAAGGTGGTCCGCGTGGAACGCCGCGTGGAAGATGGAGCGCCACGGATGGGGATTGCGGCCGTGATTGAGCGCTATGACATTATTCGTGGAGAACAAGCGCGAGCCTGACGAATATCGTGGATGGTAGCACCCCGCAGCGAGACCATTTTCCTACCTTCGAGCAAGCCGCAGACCGGCAGTTCCCCCCTCTACTTTTGATCTCTCCTCTTCTTCAATTTGTCCTGCGGGTTCTGTTTGGAACTATAGATATTCGAGAGAACAATCCTTTCTCGTAGTGTCTCGAAGTTTTCCCATTGTTCTGGATGGAGGAGAAGCTGAGGAACGGAGAGGTACTAGAACTTTGAGTGGAGTGCTGTCTGTATTGTGCTGAAAAAGGGGGTCTTATCTTCCGTGAAGGGGTTCTGAGACATGTCAAGTACGCATATTCTTTGGTCGGCAATGTGCAACGCCTTGGTACCAGAACATATGGCCGGAGAGTGTCCAACCCGGAATGCCAGTTGGGAAAGACTGGACCAGGTGCCGCCAGATCCCGTTTTGTTCGGGCGCTCGGCGGTGATGGCGGAGCTGCGGCAGAGAGCGGGGAAGATCTGCCGAACGAATGTACCGATTTTGCTTTGTGGTGAGGGCGGCACGGGCAAGGAAGCGCTGGCACGATGGATCCATGTGAATTCGGAGTACGCCTCCGGAGAGTTCGTTAAAGTTAGCTGTGCAGCGATTCCCGCGACGCTGCTGGAGAGCGAGCTGTTCGGATACGAGCAGGGCGCCTTTACCGGGGCAAATGTCGCCAAACCCGGGCGAGTGGAAATGGCACATCGCGGCACTCTGTTTCTGGATGAAATTGCGGATCTGGATCTGCATCTTCAGAGCAAGCTTTTGCAATTTCTGCAAGACGGCACATTCTCGCGTATCGGGGATCACTCCGAACGGCGGATTGATGCGCGCGTCATCTGCGCAACACACAAGGATTTGGATCTGGAAACGGAAGCCGGGAGATTCCGGCAAGACTTGTTTTACCGCATACATGGGTTTCGATTGAAGGTGCCGACGTTGCGCGAGAGGCGCGAAGACATTCCGGCGCTGGCCGAGTTCTTTAGGGCCCATTTTGAAAAGCAGTTTGGGACAAAGACGGACACGTTCCCTTCGGAGATGCTCCAGTACCTCCAAAATCTGAATTGGCCGGGGAACCTGAGAGAACTTTCGAATGGCGTTGCGCGGTACGTGCTGATCGGACCCGAGGCTGCGATTTATCAGGAGCACGCTCCGAAAAAACACAAGGCGGTGCGGTCCGCCGAGGGCAATGGAACACCGGTGACTTTAAAGCGATTGGCGAAAGACGCCATTCGAGAGATGGAGCGCAACGTCATTCTGGAAACGCTCCGAGTGAATCATTGGAACCGCCGAAAGACGGCGCAGGCGCTGAAGATCAGCTACCGCGCGCTGATCTACAAGATCCACGATGCGGGACTGATGACCAGAAAGGCCGTGCAGCGCGGGGAGCGGGCAGCAAGCCTGGCGAGCGAATCGATGCCGAAATACGCGACAGATTAGTTGGGTGGCCCGCGCTTGGGGACATCGGCCTAGCTGAGTCGGCAAGTTCATCCAAGGCCGGCGGCTGGCCGGTAGTAGGGTTTCCGCAGCGCAATCTTCAAATTAATAAGCGCTAGAGTCGCTCGCGGCACGTCAAACTTCAGCACAGGTGTCCGAACAGTGTCTGTGAAGTGATTAGCACAGCGACGGTGCAGTCCGTGCCACTACGGATCGTAAACACTGTAGTATCATTATGTTGCTGCTACTTCGATTCACTTCTGAAGCAGGCACGTACAAGCGCGGGATACTAATTTCCAAGGGGATAAGGTCTGGTCCAGATAAAGGACGGTCCTCCGTACAGTACCAGCAGCTGTCCCGAAATTGGTCCTCTCACCAGTAGGCCACCGAGTACCATTACCTATATCTTTGTAGTTGGGTACAGCTACGGAGGGGTAGGCTATGGCCAGCACATGGGTGGAGGAAGACGGGACGTGGATCGGAAAACAGGGCGTCGCAGGCAGGAATTGGAAACAAGAAACATCTCTCCTGCTTGTTGCCGCAATCCTTCCTTTGGCGTTGTTAAACGGATGCGCGGGTGTAGTGAGTGCCTCAAAGACACAGCCGGTATCCCAAGCGTCTTTTCAAGTCACACCAGCAACCATCAGTTTTGGCAAAGTGCCGGTAGGCAAGCCAACTTCGCAGAGCCTCTCGGTCTCCAACACCGGCAATATCGCGGTCAACATCACACAGGCGACTTTCTCGAACTCCCAGTTCACCCTTTCCGGAATGACCATGCCGATGGGCCTTGCCACGGGGCAGGGTGGCAATTTTTCTGTCTCGGTTAACCCGACCAGCGCTGGGGCTATCACGGGAACGCTGACAGTGCAAGGTGATGGCGGGAGTTCGCCGGTAGTAGTAAATCTCTCCGCGACGGGCGTGACTCCGGCGCCGCAGTTGAGTTTGAGCACAACTGCGGTGAACTTTGGAAGCGTTTCTGTCGGCTCGACCGGGAGCTCGAGCCTGACCATTTCGAATTTGGGAACAGCAAATTTGACGGTTTCCCTCCTGACACTTTCGGGAGCGGACTTCGGGATCAGCGGTATTACCACGCCTACGACCATCAGTGCCGGGCAGAACGCTCCGGTGACCTTGACGTTCGCGCCGACGCTAGCCGGAGCGGTATCTGGTAGCCTGACGATCACAAGCAACGACCCAACCACGCCGACGGCGGTGGTCAGCTTGACGGGAACCGGGTCATCCACGGCTGTAGGTCAATTGAGCGCCAATCCGGCCAGCGTGAATTTTGGGAACGTTTCCACCGGCAGCAGCGCCAGCCAGTTGATCACGCTGACAAACACGGGGAATGCCGCCGCGACTGTTTCGAGCATTACCGTGAGCGGGACCGGGTTTAGCTTGACGGGCGTGAGCACGCCGGCAACCGTCGCGCCTTCCCAGACTTTGAGCTTCACGGCGAATTTCGCGCCAACGGTAGTAGGAAATGCCACGGGTACAGTGACGGTGACCAGTAACGCAAGCGGCTCGCCATCGACGATTAGTTTGAGTGGTGCTGGCGTGCAGGCGGGATTGAGCGTCACGCCGTCCACGTTCAATTTCGGAAGCGTCGTGGATGGGCAGACGAAGACACAGGCGCTCACGTTGACGAATACCGGGACAGCAACCGTTACAATCTCAAGTGTTACGGTAAGTGGCGCCGGCTACAGTATCAGCGGGTTGACCACACCGGCGACACTTACGGCGGGACAGAGCACCACCGTGACGGCAGAATTCTCACCCACCACGGCAGGATCGCTGCCAGGAACGGTGAGCATTGCGAGCAATGCGCCCGGGTCACCCGCGACGGTTTCCTTGACGGGTACGGGAGTGGCCGCCACAGTCACGATGACCCCGAGCCCATCGAGTGTGACCTTCGGGAGCGTAAACGTAGGAAGTTCCGGTTCGCAGAGTGTCAGCATCACGAACACGGGGAACACCAGCCTCACGATTTCCCAAGTTACGGTGAACGCAAAGGACGTGATCGTCTCCGGGATCACCACGCCCGTAACATTGACGCCTTCCCAAGCGACGTCGATGACTGTAAGTTTCGATCCGACTGCCAGCGAGAATGTCAGCGGAAATGTGACCGTCTCAAATACACTAGGAGCAAGCGCCGTCATTCCTGTCACGGGGACTGGAGTGCAGGCGGCGTTAAGCATTACGCCATCTAGTTTCAGCTTCGGGAATGTCGCAGTGGGAACGACCGATTCCCAGACCATCCAGCTCAGCAATACGGGCACGGCTGCATTGACGGTTTCCCAGGTCAGCGTGACTGGGAGCGCATTCAGCACCAGCGGATTGACCCTGCCGCTTACGTTGACCCCGGCGCAAGCTAGTACGTTCAATGCGCAGTTCTCCCCGACATTGACAGGCGGCACGAGCGGGAGCCTGACCATCACGAGCAGCGCTCCTGGATCGCCAGCGACGGTGGCCCTGACTGGCACCGGGGTGGCCGCAACGCTCACCCTCAGCCTCAGCTCGAACAGCCTTAGCTTCGGAAACGTGAACACGGGCACTTCGTCCACGCAAACTGAGACGATCACAAACACTGGCAACACGAGTGTACAGATCACGCAAATCAGCGTTAGCGGGAGCGGTTACAGCCTCACTGGAGCGGGAACACCCGTGGGATTGTCGGCGGGGCAAACGCTCACCTTTAGCGTCATCTTTAGCCCGACAAATGCGGGAAGCGCAACCGGTACAGTCACCGTAACCAGCAACGCGACTGGATCGCCCGCCACCATATCGTTGTCAGGGACCGGCGTGACCCCCACGTCGTATTCCGTCGCTCTGGCGTGGGATGCGAGCACTTCGACAGTGGTGGGCTACTACGTGTATCGCAGCACGACGAGTGGGACCGGATACGCGAAGCTCAACGCATCCTCGGCCGCCACCGGCTTGACTTATACCGACACGACCGTGCAGGACGGGACGACCTACTACTACGTCACGACGGCCGTGGATTCCAGCGGCACGGAAAGTTCTTATTCTAACCAGGCCGAAGCCATCATTCCCTGAGTTCTAGGGCAGAACAATTTCATTTCTTAGCGGAGGTCCTCGCCGAGAGAGATGGCGGCCCGGTGAAGATGCCTCCAATTGGCATAGGCCCACACCAGAACTTGCGCCAGCACCGCACCCAGCGCGTCGATCGCGACGTCACGGGCGCTGGCTTGGCGAACAGGCACGAAAGACTGGTGCCACTCATCCAGGCCAGCGTAGGTGACGGCAACCATCAGAGTGGCCAAGGCCCAGCGGATGCGCCAGCCCGAACGCCCTCCGCGAATTCCGTGGAAGACGGTGATACTGAATAAGCCGAATTCAGTGATGTGTGCCATTTTGCGGATCCCCACATGCATAAGGCGCAGCATGCGGGGTGTTGCTGCAGGAAATAGCCAATGGAGCAGGGGAATGATGACCCGGGCGGTTTCCTCACCGCTGAAATAATGCGTGGAAAAGAGCGAAATCAAAATGGCAACGCAGATTGCCGGGATCCAGTGTTTTAAACCAGATAGCATAGTGAAGTTTGTAATCGCAACTCCATCGTGCTCCTACCTACGATACTCTTAAGCAAGTTTTCCGACCTGACGAAGATCCTCCAGATAGACGGCCACCGCGTCCTTCCAGTTTCGCAAATGAACGCCGCGGGCATGAAGGCTTGCGGGTGACAGGATGGAAATGAGGGGGCGCTGGGCGAGGCGGCCCGCTTCCGCGGTGGTGCTGGGCAAAACGCGGACCGAATCGCGGCCTGCCTGACGAAGGACTTCGACGGCAAATTCCATCCAGGAGCAGGAGCCGGAATTGGTGATATGGAAGATGCCGCGGGCATCAGCGCGAACGAGAGTGAAGATCGCGGAGGCCAGGTCACGCGTGAACGTGGGTGAACCGACCTGGTCGGCAACCACCTTGAGTTCGGTTCGTGTCGTGGAGGCCTGAAGAATTTTCTCCGGAAAGCTCGCGCCGAGGGCGCCGAAAAGCCAGGCGGTCCGGCCGATACACCACTGCTCCGCGTATTTCTGTACGGCGGCTTCGCCGGCGGCTTTGGACGCGCCATACACATTGATAGGATGAACGGGGTCGGAAATTTCATAGGGACGGGAGGCGGCGCCGTCGAAAACGTAGTCAGTGCTGATATAGAAGAGACGAGCGCCGAATTCGCGCGCGGCACGGGCGACGTTTTCGGTTCCCGTGGCGTTGACAGCGTGGGCAAGCTCCGGGTTCCTCTCGGCGCCGTCCACATCAGTATAGGCAGCGGCCAAAATGATCCAGTCCGGTTTTGCGCTAGCGAGCAGGTGGCGGACCTGTTCCAGGTCGCGGATGTCCGCGTCCTGCACGTCGGCCGCGATAAGCTCGTCGTCCGGCCATTGTCGCAGGATGTCGTGGCCGAGCATGCCGTTGGCACCGATGAGTAGAATTCGCATCGGTTATTTGTGCTGGGTTTCCCAGTCGTAGGCAATGGCGGGATCGTTGTAGGCGATCCGCAGTTCATCGGTGGGATTGTAGTGGCGGTCGGTGATGTAGAGAAGCTGAATTGGTTCCACGCCCAACGCTTTGTAGCCGTGGCCAACTCCCGGTGGAATCAGTATCTCCCAGGGTCGGAATTTGCCCGTATAGATCGTGTTGATCGAACCAAATGTTTTCGAATTTCGTCGCAGGTCATAAAGAAAGACCTGGACCATGCCGGAAACCGGCGCCCAGAGATCGGTTTGTTCGGCGTGATAGTGGATGCCCTTGATGGTTCCCGGATAGGTAAGAGTGAAGGATACCTGGATCCGCCGATCGCCTTCTGCAACCATCTGTGCGGCCAGACCTTTGCCGAGCCGCGCGAGTTCCATGAAGAACCCGCGGTCATCGGGATAGACGTTCAGAGGTTCGATTCTCACGCCATCGATCAGATCAGCGGAATCGGGCTTGGTGATAATCTTTCCCAGAGTTTTTTCGCTGCGGCGGAGGATGGCCATCTCAATGCCGCTCTTTGTGCCGAGGGGTATAACCGATTCGTCCATTTTTTTGCCTTTTGACACTTTGGCTGCCAATCCCGTGCCTCTCTCCGTTCGTATTGAAAAACAATTCCTCATCCGTGGCAATAGGAAAGCTGCTACGGCGTCCGGAAATGCTTCTCTAGGGCCCGGCGCGCCTGCTCCGCAACCGGAGATTCGTGCCAATTAAACGGAGCCCAGGAGTTGTCGGAGAGTCAGCCTAGGTGCGAAAGGTCTCCGAGCGACGTGTGTAGTGCCGATCATAGTACTTGCGGTATTCTCCGGAGCGGGCGTGATCGAGCCACGCGCCGTTGGCTCGATACCATTCGATGGTTCTTTGTATGCCTTCCTCGAAACTCATCGTCGGTGCCCACCCCAGTTCGCGCTGAATTTTCGAACTGTCTAGGGCATAGCGGCGATCGTGACCGGGGCGATCCTTGACGTATTGGATCAAGGATTCGGGTTTGCCTAGGAGTTGCAGAATCGTGCGCACAATTTTCAGATTGGGTTGCGGCATCCCCGCAGAAACGTTGTAGACCGAACCCGGTTTGGCTCTATCGAGCGCCACAGCGATCGCGCGGCAGTGGTCTTCCACGAAAAGCCAATCGCGTTCCTGTAAGCCGTCGCCGTAGATCGGAAGAGGCTTATCTTCGCTCGCGTTGGCGATCATCAGCGGGATCAGTTTTTCGGGAAATTGAAATGGTCCGTAATTGTTTGTGCAACGCAGGATGACCGCCGATACTCCATAGGTGTTGGCGTAGGCAGTGACGAAATGTTCTGCGGAGGCCTTGCTCGCTGCATACGGGCTGCGCGGATCAAGGGCAGCCTCTTCCGTGAAACTTACCCCGGGCGGGGCGCTGCCGTAAACCTCGTCGGTGCTGATGTGGATGAAGCGCACGAGGTGAGAACGCCGCGCCGCTTCCAGGAGACAGTGGGTACCAAGGATATTGGTTTTGAGAAAGGGAGCAGCGTCCTCGATGCTGCGATCCACATGGGTTTCCGCGGCAAAGTGAACGATCGCGTTGAATCCATGTTTACATATTTCGTCGACTGCCTGCTGGCGGGTGATGTCGCCACGGACGAAGAGATAGCGGGGATCCTCCGCCAAATCCGCTAGGCTTTCCGGGTTTCCTGCGTACGTAAGTTTGTCGAAGTTGCAGATCTCGACATCGCGGCGGGCCTTCAGTAAATAGCGCACAAAATTCGAACCGATAAAGCCGGCTCCGCCGGTAACAAGGATTTTCACGCCACTTCTCCCTCTCGAGGGTACAACTCGACTGGTTATTTCAGAGATGCCACGAAAGCATCAATCCAAATCCTTGCGTTGACGCGAAGGAGCGCCACGGCCGGGCACCTTGTTGGTCCCCGTCTGAGCGGCAAGATTCGTCGCGCGCAGGAGAGATTCGAACGTTCCTGCATCTGTCCACCAGCCATCAAGGATGCTATGCGTCAGAGTATTCTCCTTCAAGTACATGTTATTGACGTCGGTGATTTCGAGCTCGTTACGCCAGCTCGGCTTGGTCTTGCCGATTTTTTCAAAGACCGTGGCGTCGTAGAAATAAATTCCGGTCACCGCATAATTCGACTTCGGGTTTTTCGGCTTTTCTTCAATGCCGAGAATCTTGCCGCCTGATATTTCCGGACAGCCAAACCGCTCCGGATCATTCACCTCTTTCAGGATGATGTGGGCGCCCTTCTTCTGCTTCTTAAACGCCTCCGTCGCGGCGATTATATTATTTTCGATGATGTTGTCGCCGAGAACGACACAAACCTTTTCTCCTTCCACAAACGGTTCGGCCAGCCGCAAGGCGTCGGCGATGCCTCCCTCCCCCTCCTGGTACGTGTAATGAATGCGGTGCAAACCGAAGTCTTTGCCGTTGCAAAGCAGGCGAAGGAAATCACCCGCATTTTGCCCGCCTGTGACAACAATGATTTCGCGAATGTCTGCGTCGACCAGCGTCTGAATCGGATAGAAAATCATCGGCCGGTCATAGACGGGTAGCAAATGCTTGTTGGTGACACGCGTGAGCGGATAAAGCCGAGAACCTCTACCTCCCGCGAGCACGACACCTTTCATGAGGATTCTTCTCCTTGGTGCAATTTTCTCATCTAGTCCGTAAATCGTTTTTCACATTCGCAAAGAGTTTACTCTTGATCCCTTTTGATTGAGCTTCTCACGCTCTGCCGGGGGAGTCCTGGCGTAATTTGATGCGTTGCTGCGGAAGAAGAACGATCAGCCGCCGGTCAATTCAGAAAGAGCGCGGCGCGCTTGTTCAGCCATAGGAGAAGTGGGATTCAAGGCGATGGCCTTTTCGAGTTCGACCTTGGCGCGAGAGGAATCGTTGAGCTTCTTGTAGGTCAAGCCGAGATGATAGCGGTAGGTCTGATTATTCGGCACATTTTTGACGGCATCTTCAAAAAGTGGCGCCGCAACGGAGTAGGCGCCGTTGTTGTAATAGGCCCAACCCAGGGTATCGGCGGAATTGGGCAGCTTAGGAAGGCCCTTGCGGGCCGTCTCGGCGAGACTCAAAGCCGCGTTCGGGCTGCCGCCATGCTCGAGGAGGAGGTAGGCGAGGTTGTTGGCTGCCAGGGCGTTGTCCGGCTGAATGGTCAGTGCTTTCTGGTATGTAGTTTCTGCTTGCTGCCAGTTGCCGATCGATTCATAGACACTTCCGAGAGAAACATAAAGGCCAGCATCGGTGGGTGCCACCGCAATCGCTCGCTGGTAATTCGCGATGGCCTGATCCGGTTGAGCTCTTGCGGCCTGGAGCTGCGCCAGAAGAGCAAGAGCGCGCACGTTCTTGTTATCCAAATCAACCGCGCGTGTGAGCGATGAGAGCGCCTGATCCGCTTGTTTGGTTCGCAGGAATACCTCAGATTGCATCTGGTACAGTCCGGAACTATTGGGATTCTTGGTTATCTGGTCACGCACAAAGGTCAAAGCGTCAGCAGGCTTGTTCTTGATGAGAAGAACTTGGACCATCCCGCGCACGGCTTCGGGGAAGTCCGGATCGTGAGTGAGAGCCTGACGAAACAGGGTTTCCGCATCCCCTGGGCGTCGTTGCGCCAGCCGCAATTCGCCCAGCTTTGCATAGGATAACGGGCTATTGGGAGCCATTTGCTGAACATGAACGAGGTCGGCTTCCGCTCCCAGCGCGTCTCCTTGGTTCACACGCGCGATGGCGTGATCGAGATAGGCCTCGATGGAATTTGGAGAATATTTTTTCAGCTGATTGCTGACCTCTTCCAGGGTCCGCCAATCGCCACGCTGGGTGGCGCTGGCTCCCAGCGCGAACCAAGCCTCAGCCAGCTCTGGACGCAAGCGTACAGCTTCCCGCCATTCACTCTCCGCTTGCTGCGTATCGCCCTTTTCTTTGTAGGCCAAGCCCAGTTGGTAATGGCCGAAAGCATTGTCCGGTGCATTCGTGCGGACTTGTTGCAAGGTCTGAATGCTTTCGTCAATTTTCTTCTGCTGAAGCTGGATTTGCCCCTTCAGAAGCAGTGCTTCGGCATCCTGGGGTGCCTTCTTGAGAAGATCGTCCGTGAGTTTCCCGGCTTCGTCGAATCTCCGGTTCAAGATTAGAAGCTGGGCGTACGCCTTTTGAACTCCAAGGTCGTTTTTGTATTGCGCCGATAAAGCGGCGAACTCGGTGAGAGCCTTAGCATTTTCTCCGCGGGCGAGATAGTAGTCAGCGAGCAGGCGATATCCTGCCGGGTCGTCACCGAGTTGTTGTTTGGCATCCATCAAGGTCTTTTCCGCCAGCGATTCCTGTCCCTCACCGAGGTACAGACCCGCCAGTGCGGCGCGAGTCATGGGATTTTTGGGCGCGAGTGCTATCGCCGCTTGATACTGCTTTTCCGCATCCGTCCAACGCTTATGCTGTTGGTAGAAATTCCCAAGAGCCAATAATGGTGCGATGGAGGATGGGTCGCAGGATTGTGCTTTTTTCAGGCTGGTCTCTGCTTCGGTAAGTGCTCCTGTCCGCGCCTGAATCAAAGCAAGATGGAGATAGCCCGCTGCATGATCCGGTGCCATTTCTGTCGCTTCTCTCGCTTCCTCGAGCGCGTCTTTCGGGTTGCCTAAGGCGAAGTCCGCCTCCGAAAGCAGGATTTGTGCTTCTGCGCCCTTTGGATTGCTATGGAGGATCAGGAGAGCGCGGTCCTTGGCGTCCTGATACTTGCGGGCGGAGAGAAACATTCGAGCGATCTCCAGTTGCGCCGGCCAGTTGTCCGGCTGGAGATCGACCGTGCGATTCAGCTCCTGAAATGCCAGTGCCCAGCTTCCCTGTTTCAAATAACACTGTGCAAGTTTGTAATGAGCCTGGACAAAGCGCGAGTCGATCTGCAATGCGCGGCTATAGGAGATTAAGGCTTCGGGATACTTGCCTTTGTCAAAATAAGCGTTTCCCTGGTCGAAGAACTTTTGCTTTCGCACATTAGGATCACGCGAGCATCCTGCCGCAAAAACGCCCAAAATCAGAGAAACACTCAGCAACAGCGCTAGGTTTGACTTACGTCTCATAGGCCTCAATCTATGGGCAAAACTTCACCCATACCCTCTCGAGGGTGTGGCTGGGTGCAATTTTGCGCCCTGAGGATAGGCATGGGAAGACTAATTTCTATAATTCTTCTAACGATCTGAAAAAGAACGTGTTAGCTACCAAGACAAGAAAATGCCTCTGTAGACTAATTCCCTTCAAAACATTGACTTCTCTTGGAAAACGGATTGGCCAGAGAGAACTCATGGGATAGTTTTGGATAGAATGCTTCCACTTCTCAGTTTGGTTCGAGATGTGCACGATCTTATGAGGCCACAGGATGAGCGGCACGGTGTGTTCTAACTATATGATATGCTTAGTGTTATCGAAATGAAAGGAAGTGCATGAAGAGCTCCTCGCATGGCATGGACCGTGCATTGCCCAGATGGTAGGTAGACTAGCGGAATCTTGACGCCAGTGCTTTGTTTAGAGCGTCAGTTTAGCGCCGTTTCCAGTTAAAGGCGACGGTCTCGGAGAGACAAAGAGGTCGTTATGGTCCGGAATGGTGAAATGAGTCTGTCCGATGTGAAGCGGGTCCTCCGGCGGTACTGGTGGATCTTGCCGATCACGACGATTTTTGTCGGAGCACTTGGTTGGGGTGCCGCCCTGGTGCTACCCAAGAAATACACGTCGCAGACCATGGTGCTCGTGGAGCAGCCAACAGTTGGGCCCGACTACGTGAAACCGGTCGTCACCCTCGATCTGAATCGTCGCCTCGCCTCCATGCAGGAACAAATCCTCAGCCGGACAGGTCTGCAACCGATTATCGAGAAACTCAGTCTTTACCCGCGTGACCGTGACCGCGTGCACATCGATGATCTTGTCGAGCGGTTACGGGCTACCGTGGAGATCAAGCCCATGGCGCCAACGCCGGGGACAGAGAGCCGGCAAATGCCCGGTTTCTATGTGAACGTCACGTTTGATAACCCACGGACGGCGCAGCAGATCTGTACCGAGATCACGTCCATGGTCCTGGCGCAGAACGCCAGGGACCGCCAGAAACAGGTAAAGGTAACAACGGACTTTCTCATCGAACAACTGGAAGAGGCGAAGAAAAGTCTGGATGCACAGGACGCAAAACTCGCACAGTTCAAGCGACAGTATCTGGGGGAACTGCCAGAGGAAGAGCAAACCAATCTCAGTATCCTAATGGGGACGAACACGCAACTCGAAGCCAATACCCAGGCCCTCAGCCGCGCGCAGCAGGATAAGGCCTTCACGGAGTCGCTTCTCAACCAACAGGAAGCGAATTGGAAGGCATCACAAACCGGACAAAATCCGGAAACTGCCGAACAGCAGCTTAGCGCTCTGCAAGACCAGCTCACGAATTTGCAAGCGCGCTATACTCCCGAGTACCCTGATGTCATAAAGCTCAAGAGTCAAATTGAGGAACTAAAAAAACAGCTGGCGGCGGCGCCGAAGAATAATGGGCCAGCAGATGGCACCTCGCCAACTCCCACGAGCGAGCCACCTCAGATTCAGCAACTCCGCGCGAAATTGCGGCAGGACGAGATAAGCATCACTGATTTGACGCATCGGCAGAGCCAAATCCAGGAACAGATTCGTCAGCTGCAAGGACGCGTGCAGGCTAGCCCCATGGTGGAGCAGCAATTCAAAGAATTGACTCGTAACTACCAAACAGCGCTCGACTTTTACAATGACCTCTTGAAGAAGCGGCAAAACGCAGGGGTCGCTGGGGACCTTGAGAGCCAGCAGCAGAGCGAACAATTTCGCGTATACGATCCCCCGAGTCTCCCAGACGAGCCGTCGTTTCCAAAAAAGATCGTCTTTATCGGTGGCGGATTGGGGGGTGGGTTTGCTCTCGGCCTGGGGATTCTCTTTCTGATCGCATCGAGCGACAAATCACTCCACAACGAACGCGATGTTGAGCTTGCCCTCAAGCTCCCGGTATTGGTTTTAGTCCCGACGTTGGACGCAGCTGCCCGCCAAGCCAAACACACGGCAAGAGTGGCGGAGGCGACTTACGATGCGGTCACAACAAAGACCTGAGTCCCTATGTTCATGAGGAAACGATGAGCCGGATCCACGAAGCACTGAAAAAAGCAGCGCAAGAACGATCCTCGCGGCTTTCGTCCGGGACTTCGCCGGATTTTGTTGACGTTGCTACGGATATAAGTCGAACAACGGTTCCCGCCGAAACTCGACTGCTGCCTTCACTTGGCGATGCGGCGCCAAAACAAAACTCACCCTTTCTTTGCTTCGAAGAACTCGCGAAGAAGTGCGCCCACCCTGCATGGCAGATTGATCCGAGAATCGACGTTTTTCTCGGTGCGGAGAGTAACCAGATCGGCGCCGAGAGCTTTCGAACGTTGCGTTCCCGCCTTTATCAGATTGCGGGAACTCGTCATTTGAAAAGCGTTCTCGTGACAAGCAGTGTCCCGGAGGAAGGGAAGACTTTTGTTGCGTTGAATTTGGCGCAGTCCATTGCGCGGCAAGATCACCGCCGCGTGCTTTTGATTGATGGGGATCTCCGGCTGTCGCGTCTGCACCAGATGCTGGGCGCTCCCGCTAAACCTGGACTAACCGAATATTTGTGCGGCGCAGCGGATGAAATCGCTGTGATCCAGAGAGGGCTCGAAGGGAATCTGTGTTTCATTCCCGGTGGCAGCCCAGTTGCGAACCCCAGTGAGCTTCTCCTCGGCGAACGCATGAAGCATCTGCTGGAAGTGGTCACTCCAGTTTTCGACTGGGTGGTTCTTGATTCACCGCCGGCACTGCCTGTCCACGACGCGAGTCTCCTTGCCGATCTTTGCGATGGCGTTCTCTTTGTTGTACGAGCGGGCGCGACCAGTTTCGAAATAGCGGAGAAAGCATCTTCCGAATTTCGGGATAAGAATCTGCTCGGGGTGGTCTTAAATCGCGTTGAGAACCACGAATCCTACGGTGGTTATTATTACAACTATCGAGAAGTGGACAGATAGAAAATCTAGGTCCACTCGATCTCAAGCTTTGGATACTCCTATCGTCTGCTCCGACTATCTCCGGATCGATAGCCTCACCATATAAACCGTCGTTTCCTGAATCCATTTCAGGCAGCCGAAGAGTTTTCGATTGTCCCCACTGGTTTCTCGCTGCGCTGGAGGAGCCAGAGGATGGGTAACAGAAGAACCAGACCGAGCAGGAAAAACACCACGCCACCTTCACGATGCAGTCGGCCGTAAAGAAAGCCCGGGTCCACATATTCTGCGAGGATCGTCAAAGTTGCGATGCGGACTCCGTTCTTGACCACCATGATGAGCAAACCCGCAATCACCAGAACGGCCTGTCTCCAGAAGGTATGCAGCAACAGATGCCCGACGACAAGCGCCAGGATCAGTAATGCCAGGCTCGATCGGATACCGCTGCATTCTCTCGCGACCTCGATACTAAAATGTGCAAGATGAAAGACGAAGCCCTCTCGCAGAGCGGGAACTCCCACCAGATCAAAAATCATTTCGGCGACATCTGCGGATCCCTTTTGCAGGAAATAGAGCGAGCGATTCAGCAGAGTGTCCGGAAACGGGATTGTGAGAAAGAGAAAGAGCAATGGAAAGCGCGCATTCTTGAGCGCTGCTCTCCCAAAAAAAAGAACAAAACCGGAGATCCACAGAAGCACCAATGCCAACGCGTAGTCGGTAAGCAAGTCAGCTTGTGTCCAAGTAGCGGGTGATCGTAGCGTCCAGACGCTAATGACTACAGAGATCGTGAAGAGGACACCAGCTAAAGAGTAATCAAAAGAAACCCGTAAAAAAATCTGCTTTTGCCCCATATAAATCAGCCATGCGCTGATGAGTGGGATGAGAATAATGTGCGATGCATTGTCATTTACAAGTGAGAAACGAACCAAGGCGACACACGGCTTCCAGAAGAAGGCGATCGATAGGACGAGCCACAGAGCGTAAAAAAGAAGTCTTCTGCGGTCAATTTGAAGCTCAGCGTTCAAACGAGTCTTCTCCTGCAGGCAGCTTGCGACTCTGACTATCGTACAGGAACCTCCCAAAGGTACGAAGCCCTGATGTGAGTATCAGAATAAGTGGTAGAGCCATTAGCGGCATGGGCATGCCCAGGGAGCGGCCTAGCGCAAGAACTGAGAAGTTGCGCTTCGCCGAGGGAACACGCTTTCGCCCAATGCCCGACGCCGGGAGAGCTGCCTCCGACACGCCCGCGGCACCTCGGCACGAACCCAACGCACCCGGCTCGTTTTCTCTTTGCTTTGCGCCGCGCCCTGCTCCGGGATAGACGCATGACTTCTTCCGCTGTCGAACCCGGGGTCGCCGACGCCCACGTGATCGGAGTTTTCTAAGAAGCGGGTTCCACGAGCGCGGGAAAATTCGCGAGGTCGCTCCACGGGCTGCTTCGCGGACTCTTTGACTGAAGAAAGTGCTGATCCAGATCCGTCACGACCAGGCAGTTCAGCCGGTCCTGCCACGGCAGCGTTCTTGCCCGTCCTTCCTGATGCAGGCGCCATACAAAGAACACACTGACCCCTCGGCTGCGCCAGGACGGCCCGACCGATAGGTCTGGTCGTCGAGATGCTGCAGGAAGCGGAACGACGTCCTGAACTTGAGCGTACCCATGCGCTCCTACGCTAATCTCTAAGTGCCGACACTCCCACGAGACCGTCTCAATGTGACGCAGGCCTGAAGCGCACAGGTGGCGCAGGCGCCAAACACGGAATCGTCAACCGATTGCGCCAATACGGACAACGCGCTCGGCCGCGCGAGGCCTTGTAACACAATGAAAATATGGAAGATACACTGGATTAATCAAAATCCCCACTGACCAATCAAGGAAGCCACTTGGCATATAGTGGCAAGAGTTTTCACTGGTTTTGACTTTCTATGGCAACCCTTCTCGTTCCGGGAGTGATTGTCGCAAGCATCCTAGTTAAGGTCTTTTTTATCTGTCTGTTGGAATTTCCAGACGGTAAAGCATCCCGGCTGTATCTGAGGAGTCTGGCATTCCAGTTGCCTTAACCAATAAGGCGGCACGGCGCTTTAATGGCGGTAGCCTAGATAAGAGTTGAATCTCGAATTCGCTAGACCTGAAGGGAGTCACTGACTCGTGATGAGTCCCGCAACAGACGGACAAAGATGGTTTGCCCTCCAAGTCAGGACGCGCTGGGAGAACTCAACAGCCCTGCTACTCTCTGGGAAAGGCTATGAGACTCTCCTCCCCACGTATCAGTCGAAGAAGCGTTGGAATGGAAGGCTCAAGCAGTTCAACGCCCCTCTCTTTCCCGGCTATGTCTTCTGCCAGTTTGATGCGCTGAATCGCTTACCGATCCTTGTTACACCCGGTGTGATTGCCGTGGTCGGCCGTGGCAGAGTTCCCCTTCCGGTGGACGATGCTGAGATTGCTGCCATCCAAACGGTTGTCTCCTCTGGCTTGCGCGCCGAACCGTGGCCCTACCTTGAAATTGGCCAGAGAATTCGGATCGAGAGTGACGCTCTCAGCGGTCTAGAAGGCATTTTGATCAAATTCAAAGGGAATCATCGCATCGTGGTCTCCGTTTCGCTGCTTCGTCGATCCGTCGCGTTGGAGATCGATCGGAGCTGCGTGCGTCCCCTGGGACCGACCCGAGCCCCCGCTCTCGAGCCGATCATGTCGCATCCATTGCAGCAAGGAGTAGTTGCCTAGGACGGCAATTAAGCATGGCAAGTTCTGATGGTCTAGCGGTCGCCGCAGAGATTCCTAACTGGCCGAGATCTTCAGCCAGGTCGAAGAGTTAGGACACAGGAACAGGAATGGGAAATAGCGACTCAAAGAACGCCACTCATAGAAGCCAAGGAGCGCGACAGGGAAATGGCCGGAAAGTGCTCTCGCGCTTCGGCAAACTGCTAGCGTGCCGCGAAGACGTTCTCAGAGAAGAAGCGTTCCACGCGATGCTGACTCGCGAACGTCTGCGCGCGGAGCGTTCTCGTAAGCCATTCGTTCTGATCCTGCTGGACTCACATGGGGTACACAAAAAGGCGAGGGACGTGGTTTTCCTCGAGGGACTCACGTCGGTCGTCTTTGATGCAACTCGAGAGACCGACATCATTGGCTGGTACAAGGAGGGCCTGATTCTCGGCGTGATATTCACGGAAGTCAGCCTAGAGGGGAAGAGTCCCATTACCGAGGTCTTGCATTCCAAAGTTATGGCCGCCTTGCGGGATAATCTTGATCACAAACTGGTGTCCAAACTTGCCGTTTCGGCTCATCTCATTCCAGAAAGTTGGGATATGCACCGACCCGATCCCGTGGCCGACGTCGAGGTGTACCAAGATTATTCTCGAAAGGTTCTAAAAAAACGGCTCCCGATCATCATCAAGCGCGGGATTGACATTGTGGGGAGCAGCATTTTCTTGCTGGTCCACTCGCCCCTTCTAGTAGCTATCGCTTTGGCAATCAAGCTAAGTTCGAAAGGTGAGGTCATTTTCAAACAGGAACGGGTGGGATGGTTGGGGAAAAGATTCCAGTGCTTTAAGTTTCGTACAATGTACACAGACAATGATCCAAAGATCCATCGTGATTACGTCCATCAGCTTATCGCGGGCAAGGCGGCGAAGCAGAACGAGAGCGAGACCGAACCCGTCGTGTACAAGATTACGAGTGATCCGCGGGTCACACCGATTGGGAAATTCCTCCGCAAGCTTAGCCTGGATGAGTTTCCGCAGTTTTGGAATGTATTGCGTGGCGAAATGTCTCTCGTGGGCCCGCGTCCTCCACTGCCGTATGAATTTGAGCTCTATGATGATTGGCACCGCCGCAGAGTATTCGAGATGAAACCCGGTGTCACGGGATTATGGCAAGTGAGTGGCCGGAGTCGTATCTGCTTTGATGACATGGTCCGCTTGGATCTGCGCTATTCGCAGTGCTGGTCGGTGTGGTTGGACCTTAAGATCCTTCTCGTTACTCCACTTGTGGTCCTGATGGGTGACGGCGCTTACTGATCTCTGGGGATGTCGCTGGTCTAGCAGGGCTGGAAAGCCCATAGTCCCCAAATTCCATCGCTTTCTCCTCGAGCCGATCTTAAACAGCTTCGGAACATGGTTTTCTGAGGTACCTCGCAAAGCTCCCATCGCGATCTGACTTGGCCGTACATCTCAATTGTCGACTTGCCAAATCGCAGTCTTTTGTGCGGCTCTTCGAATCCCACATTGCAAGAGCGCGGCGCGAGAAGACAAGTGTAGGTCGTATGGGAGTTTTGGCGCGCTCGCGTCCATGGAAATGACCAGAAACCTCAAGAACTAACGCAAGTAATACATCACCATGAATACCCCCGTCTCTTGAACTTCTCTCCATTCCAGCAATCTCTCTGATCGAGTCAACCTTGGCACAAGAATACTCATCAAGCAGCGGAATGCCACCACAGGCGCTCCTCGAAGCCGTTTCGGTTCGAGAGCGAGGCGACGTTCCTGCCGACAATTGTGGTTCACGACTAAATATTCCCGCACTGAATGCTCTGGCACTGCGGTCGCTTGTTTCGTTGTTCGAGGAAAAAGAAAAGCTCTTCTCTCGGCGCGTCACTTTGACGGAGGACGGATTTCACCGGGAAGGGACATCACGAAAACGCACGGTCATTGCGCTCTTGGGTCTGCAGCGTCTAGCGGAGTCGGGGGGCGCACCACCTGTCGACGTCGCTTCGATTCGAGATGTGCTCTTGGGAGACACAAGCTGGGTCAGGAGTGTCGGAGATCTAGGCCTTCTGATCTGGTTCACAGCCAAGTGCGCGCCCGAGAGACTCGGAGTGCTGCTCAAGGAGTGGGAATTGGGGACGGCCCTCGAGAGTTACGCGGATGGCCGCCAGGCGTGCACCAAGGGATTAGCTTGGTTTCTGGCGGGCATAGCGCATGCACGACTAGCGTGTCCCGGAAGGCTTCCGGATCTGACAGACGTCCTGGTGGATACGTACCACTTGCTTCAGGACAACCAAAGCAAGGGCGGAATCTTCGGTCACGCAGGATTTCCCCGGTTCCTTCAGCATATCTTTTGCAACCGCCTTGGAACGTTCGCCGATCAAATTTACGCGATTTACGCGCTCACAACGTTCGCAAAGGCATTTCAGATTGAGGAACCACTTGAGTCCGCATTGGGTTGTGCGAACGCGGTTTGCGCGCTCCAAGGAGAAATGGGCCAATGGTGGTTCCTTTACGACAAACGTACGTGCCGCGTCACGAATCGATACCCGGTGTTTTCCTTCCATCAGGACGGAATTGCACCTATTGGCTTCCTTGCCTTGGAAGAAACTACTGGCCAGAACTTTAGCGAATCGATCTACAAAGGGTTGTCGTGGCTTGCCGGAGCGAATGAACTTGGGTCTGACCTGCGGAATCTGGATCGAGGTTTGATTTGGGATTCCATCGCGCCGAGGCGGCGGGTAGCGAATTATTGTGAGGCGGCGCTCAGCTTTCTGAACATCTCCCGTGGGCCACAGGCAGAGAGCCTCCACATTCGTTATGAGGTCCGGCCCGATCACTTCGGATGGTTGCTCTACGCCTTCGGCAAGTTTGGCCTGCCGAATCCAGTGATTGCGCTCGAGGTCGATACAACACATTAAGGGAATCAGCCGATGCGCTGCATGGAAACGCAGATCGGAGGAGTTGTTGGAGGACACGGGCCCCAACAGCAGATTTGTTAGACTTTGAGGTCCGCGCCGCTCAGGTCCGGTGCGGGTCTCAGTCCTGCGTGCGCAATACCAGGTGGAACGGCTCGAAGGTTCAACTTGGATGATAAGGTGCTGATTGGCTTGGAGCGCAGGGATGGGTGCCACAAGGATGCCGCTTGTCAAAATGTGGTAAGAGTTTTCCCTCAATTCTTCTTTTGCAAAGCTGGCTGCGCTAGGCCAAGTTCCTTTTTCCTTTTAACCCAAGCGTTTTCAATCAATTAAGGCATGATTGGTTTCATTGGTTCTTCATAGAGCCTGCGATAGTCTGGCAGTCTGATTGCGATATCTGCCGTTGGAGAGTATAGTTTCTTCTCTTGTGTCTAAGTTGTTTATTTTGTTATACTTAGTATTACATGATGCAAGAATGCTGATGTCCCTAAGTATCATTAATGGCGGTAGCCTGCCCAAAGGCTGCGCGATGTTGGCAACACCCAGCACAATGAGATACCCCGACTCTTCTAGGAGCCATTTTGCAACTGATCGTTTTGTTTAGCAAGAAAGGAGAGTTGGTGCGCCTGTGAATGAATTCTGCTCGATTGCTCCAGATGTGACATTAGCGGAGGGAGTCAAGCTTTCTAAATTCATCAACCTTTACGGCTGCCAAATCGGAGAGAACACCAAAATCGGAGCCTTTGTTGAAATCCAGAAGAACGCAACCGTTGGAAAGAACTGCAAGGTCTCCAGCCACAGCTTTATTTGTGAAGGCGTCACCATCGAGGACAACGTGTTCATCGGTCATGGAGTTACCTTCATCAACGACTCCTACCCGCGCTCTACCACACCATCCGGGGACCTTCAGACGGAGGCGGACTGGAAAGTGGAAAAGACCTTGGTGCGAAAGGGAGCATCCGTCGGATCTGGTTCGACAATTTTGAGCAATGTGACCATCGGTGAAAATGCCATTGTCGGTGCAGGGAGTGTGGTAACCAAGGACGTACCGGCGAACGCGATTGTGGCTGGAAACCCTGCCAAATTCTTGCGGTTTACTACGGATCATAAAAGGTAAGGCTATGGCCAACCCAACGAAAATCCCATTTCTCGATCTGGTGACACCTCACAAAGAGCTAGAGGATGAACTGTTGGCGGTGGTGAAGAAGGCATTCAGCAACGCCGGCTTTATCGGGGGCCCGATGGTGCAGGATTTCGAGCACGAGTTTGCGCAATTTTGCGATGCCAAGTTCTGCGTGGGCGTGAATAGCGGGACGGACGCGCTGCGTTTTGCCTTCATGGCGGCGGGCGTCGAACCGGGCGATATCATCGTCACTGTTCCTCATACGTTTATCGCTACGACCGAAGCGATTTCGCAAGCGGGTGCCACCATCGCGTTTGTGGATATCCACGAAAAGACCTACACGCTCGATCCCAGCAAGTTGCGGGAGTACATCGAGAAGAATTGCGACTTCGACGCCAAGACTGGAAAACTGATCGAGCGCGCTTCCAGACGCAGAGTGGCCGCGGTTGTGCCGGTTCATCTCTATGGGCAGACGTCGGACATGGATCCGATCCTGGATCTTGCTGCGAAATATAATCTCGTGGTGATTGAAGACGCTTGCCAGGCGCACGGGGCAGAGTATTTTTCAAAGAAGGCAAACGCGTGGAGGAAAGCGGGCTCCATCGGCAAGGCTGCTGCATTCAGTTTCTATCCGGGGAAGAATCTCGGCGCGTGCGGTGAAGGTGGTGCAATCACCACAAATGATGAAGCCATGGCGCAGCGGATGAAAATGATTCGCGACCACGGCCAGGCAAAGAAGTACTATCACGACATCGAAGGCTACAATGGTCGGCTCGACTCCATCCAGGCGGGATGGCTGTCCGTCAAGTTGCGGCACCTCGCCGCGTGGAATGAGGCGAGGCGTGCCCTGGCCCATCGCTATCACGAACTGCTGGCAGAGGCAAAGGAATCCGTTACGCTTCCTGTGGAAGCAGCCTGGACAAAGGGCGTGTACCACCTGTATGTGGTGCGTGTACGGGATCGCGAAGCACTGCAGACCTTTCTTGGAGAGGCTGGCATTGGCACGGGAATCCATTACCCCATCCCCCTGCATCAGCAGAAGGCATATCAGCAGTTAGGGTATCGTGCCGGCGACTTCCCCGTAACGGAGAGGGTTGCACGCGAGATCGTTTCTTTGCCGATGTTTCCACAGATGAACCACAGCCAACAGGACGAAGTCGTCGCCAAGATCAACGAGTTCATTAACTGCAGGGTCCCAGCGGTGCGGTAGAATGATTGGTTGCCGCGCCGGACCCGGAGGATGCTACGATTGATTGTGTTGACCTCAGTTGCTCGAAAAAATCCTTTTCCTCAATCGCTTTTTGACGGTGGACGGGCTGAAAACCAGGCCCATGGCGCAGCCTTCTTGATTCGGGTTGATTGCCTAAAGGGGGCACCACCAGGCTCTGCTGTTCGCGGATTTGCAATGTTTATCTGACTGGGTGACGTTATCATCGCAATGAAGTAGGCCTAGGTGTTTTCCCCTCAAGACGTGGGGCAATGCAGAGTGGTTTTCAGAGTTGAGATGGCAACCCCTCTCGTACGCGATCACGGTGGAATTTATGCCTGAGCATTTTAATTACGCCCTGATTACACCCGCCCGAAACGAGGCGCAATATATAGAATTGACCATCAAGTCCGTGGTTGCCCAGACTCTGCGTCCCGTCAAATGGGTAATCGTGAATGACGGATCAACCGATACCACTGCGGAGATCGTCGCAAAATATACGGCTGAACACCCATGGATTGAGCTCATCCAGATGCCCGAACGCAAGGAACGAAATTTTGCGGGGAAGGCTCTGGCCGTCAGTGCGGGCCAGAACAGATTGCTAGGCCTGGAGTACGACGCCATCGGAAATCTAGACGCCGACGTTTCCTTCGAGCCGGATTATTTTGAATTCCTTATGCGGAAGTTCGCAGAGAATCCTAAGCTCGGAGTTGCTGGCACTTTATTCCTGGAAGGCAACATGCAGTACGACTACGAGCTTGTCGGCATTGAGCACGTGGCAGGAATGTGCCAGATCTTCCGGCGTGAGTGTTTCGAAGCCATCGGCGGTTACCCCGCCATTAAGTCGGGAGGTATTGACCTGATCGCCGTTCTGAGTGCAAGGGCCAAGGGCTGGGAGACCAGAACCTTCCTCGAAAAAAGCTTTATTCATCACCGGAGCCAGAGTGGAGCCCTGTATTCCGGCCTTCGCAGCAAGTGGTATATGGGCCGCAAGGACTATCTCCTGGGAAACCACCCCTTGTGGGAGTTCTTACGCTGCGTTTATCGAATGCAGCACCAACCCTACGTCATCGGCGGAGCCCTCGCGCTCGCTGCATATCTGTGGTACGCACTTCGTGGCGTGGAAAAAACAATGCCGAAAGAGCTCATCGCTCTTCGCCGAAGCGAGCAAATGAAGCGATTGAACTCAATCATTCGGCGTCATCTTCATTTTTCTGTCGCTCATGGGTAGAAGCCCGCGTCGAGTCCGACACCGCGATATGAAGGCGTAAGCGATGACAACACAAAGTAATCATATCAGCGTGTGCATTTGTACATACAAGCGGCAGACCTTTCTGCGGCAATTGCTTACCGAACTTGGCAATCAGGAAACTGGTGGACGTTTTACATATTCGATCATCGTCGCCGATAACGATCACTTGCGTTCAGCCGAACCCCTCGTATCGGAATTCGCGGCAACTTCGAATATTGCTGTCAAATACTGCGTAGAACCCCAGCAGAGCATCGCGCTTGCGCGCAACAAGGCCGTCCAGAACGCGACTGGAGACTATATCGCCTTCATCGACGACGACGAGCTACCAGAGAGAAACTGGCTCCAGTCGCTGTTCGCCGCCTGCGAGAAATATGGCGTGGACGGCGTGCTCGGGCCGGTGAAGCCCTATTTCGGAGACGGTGTCCCACGATGGATCGTGAAGGGCAGGTTTTACGACCGGCCCTGCTATGAGACTGGCTTCGTCCTTGCGCCCGGGCAGACTCGAACCGGAAACGTGCTGCTCAAAGAACACGTGTTACGAGGGACCAATTCGCCGTTCCGGCCCGAGTTCCGGTCTGGAGAGGACGTGGATTTCTTCAGGAGAGCGATCGAGCAGAGGCGTGTCTTCATTTGGTGCAATGAAGCGGTAGTGTATGAAACCGTGCCGCCAACGCGATGGAAGCGCAAGTACCTCCTAAGAAGGGCCCTACTGCGAGGGGCCTGTGCAGCGCTGCGGCCGACCATCGGCGTGCGCGACGTCGCTAAGTCGGTCATCGCTGTTCCCATCTATGGGCTTGCCTTGCCCTTTGCGGCACTTTTGGGCCAGCACAGATTTATGGGCCTGCTGGTCAGGCTGTGTGATCACTTGGGGAAGCTACTCGCGCTGCTAGGTATAAATCTGGTAGCAGAGCCATATGTCGCATCGTAAGTGCGAGATCCGTTATGAAACTCCCTTTCAATCTCGGGGAGAGACGATCGGATATAGGGGCGGATCATACGAGCAGCTCGTACACAGTTCGACAAATCGCTGTTGGATATCATCCGTCACCTAGAGAATTGTTTTGCGACCTAAATCACAGGACACATCTTCGCCCAGCCACATGCGCGTGAGGACATGACCGCCTTCTTTAAAGAGGCAGGAGATTCGCAATGCAATCATCGATAAACGTGCACGGAGTGGACATCCGGATCGAGGGACGGCTGATCCGAATCGCTCGACTGGAGCGGGAAAAATACGAAGTGCTGACCGAGCCAGAGTCGGTCCTGGAGGGCCTCCGCAACTCGGGCGCCAGAATCGACCTGTTTACCTTCGTACAGGCTCTGACCGAGACGCAACCAAAGTATACCTACCCTTTGGAATGGGATAACCTTGCTGTGCTTCCAGTGTCCACTTTCGACGAATGGTACAGTCGCCAGATTCGCTTCGCTCCTCGCGGCCGCATCCGACAGGCCGAGAAGAAAGGTGTGACTGTCCGGGAAGTGCCATTTGATGACAGTCTGATAAGAGGGATCTGGAATGTCTACAACGAAAGCCCGATTTGCCAGGGAAAGCGGTCGCGTCATTACGGAAGCGACCTTCAAACCGTACGTAAGAAAGAGGCGACCTTCCCCGACAAGAGTGTTTTTGTCGGCGCATTTCTGGGTAGCGAGATGATCGGTTTCCTGAGGATGGTTGTCGACGAACTGCAAAAACAAGCGAGGCTGATTGAGTTCATGTCGATGGTGCGCCATCGGGACAAGTGTCCCTCCAATGCCCTGATTGCTCAGGCCGTCCGGTCCTGTGCCGAGAGGGGAGTGCATTTTCTGATTTACGAAAGGTTTGCCTATGGCAAAAAAGCGGCGGATGGCCTCTCACAATTCAAGGAAGTAAATGGGTTCGGACGTGTCGATATTCCCCGCTATTACGTGCCGCTGACATATTTTGGCTCTCTCGCCTTTCGGGTTGGCCTCCACCGGAACTTAGCGGAGCACTTGCCAGCGACCCTTGGAGAGAGCATACGACAGGTTAGGAGCGCCTTGTACAGGTGGAGATTCCGCCACGTTCTTGATACCTCGAGGAGCTGAACACTGTGCCCGGCATTGTTGGTCTAATTACGAAAAAACCTCGAGCGGACGCCGAATCGGAGTTGCTGAGAATGAAAGAAGCCCTCCACCACGAGCCGTTCTATGTGACGGGGACGTGGATCAATGAATCCTTGGGGGTATATGTGGGGTGGAGTGCGCATAGGGGCTCGTTTGCGGACGGGATGCCTCTATTGAATGAAAAGAGCGATCTTGTGCTCGTGTTTGCAGGAGAGGATTTTCCCGAGCCCGGAACGGCAGAGCGATTAAGAGCACGCGGGCACGCACTCGATTCCTCCGAAGCGTCCTACCTAGTGCACTTATCTGAAGAGGATCCAAGCTTTCCTGCAGGCCTGAATGGCTTTTTTCACGCAATCCTGGTGGACCTTGCCCAGGGGACAGTCACGCTTCTGAATGACCGCTACGGCATGCAGCGCCTGTACTACCATGAATCGAAGGACGCTTTTTATTTCGCTGCGGAAGCGAAGGCGATTCTTGCCGTTCGCCCCGAGCTGCGCTCGTTGGACCCAGCGAGCTTGGGCGAGCTGATCGCCTTAGGGGCGGTTCTGGAGAACCGGTCTTTATTTCAAGGGATTTCCGTAATGCCGGCGGCTTCGCTCTGGAGGTTTCGCAACGGCTCCATCGAACACCAGGGCACCTATTTCGATCCCGGAGAGTGGGAAGCTCAGCCAGCCCTCGATCCCGATGCGTATTACCGTGAACTGCGCGGGGTGTTCTCTCAGAAGTTGCCCAGGTATTTCTCCGGGCGGCAGCGCGTGGCGATGTCGCTCACAGGTGGATTGGACACCAGGGCGGTTATGGCCTGGTACAAAGGGCCAGCGGGCTCACTGCCGTGCTACACGTTTGGAGGAGTCTATCGTGACTGCCGGGATGTTCTGGTTGCACGCCGGGTTGCACGAGCATGCGGCCAGCCGCACGAGGTGATTCAGGTTGGTGCGGATTTTTTTTCGCGATTTCCTCAGCTCGCTGAACGGACCGTATACCTGACGGAAGGCTGCGCCGGGGTGAGTTGCGCCCCGCCGTTATACGTGTGCCAACAGGCGCGCGACATTGCCCCCGTAAGAATGACCGGCAACTACGGAGACCAAATTCTTCGCCGATTCCGGGCGTTCAAGCCCACCCTGCCCGCTGCCGAGGTGTTCCGGCCGGAACTGATGGCGCATGTCATTGCCGCCCACGAAACATACAATCGCATCGCGAACACGCATCCGCTTTCGTTTGCTGCATTTCGCCAGGCTCCGTGGCATCACACCAGCCTTTTGGCCCTGGAACAGACTCAACTCGTCCAGCGTTCTCCGTTCTTCGATAACGACTTAGTCCGGATCAATTTCCGGGCGCGGGCGTCCGCCATTGAAAACAATAAGGCGCGCCTGCGGCTGATTGCGGACGGAAATCCCGCGCTGCGATCGATACGCACGGATATAGGCGTCGGAGGCAAGCACGAGGCCTTCTTGGGCGCAATGGTTCGCCGTTGGCAGGACTTCACCTTCAAGGCCGAGTATGCCTACGATCACGGCATGCCCCAGTGGCTGGCCAGAGCGGACCATGCACTATCGCCGTTTCATTTCGAGAGGCTGTTCCTTGGACGTCACAAGTATTACCACTTTCGCGTCTGGTACCGTGACGTGCTCTCCAAGTATGTTCAGGACATGCTGCTTGACCACTTGACGCTATCCCGTCCCTTTCTGGATCGTAAGGCGGTGGAAGCCGTTGTGCGGGGCCACCTGAAAGGCGACCGCAACTATACGACCGAGATCCACAAGCTGTTATCGATTGAACTGCTGCACCGGCTTTTTGTAGACGCTGCATGACGTTGTAGCCGAGCTTTAGGACGACTTACCAACTGCCAATGGATCCTTCACTTGCTAGCCTGATTTGTGCGTGCGGAATCATAGGGCTGTTCTACCTCGACCGGGACAAAACGGTCCGCACCTCGAAAGCTCTCTGGCTTCCTGTTATTTATCTCTGGATCGTTGGATCGCGGGCTGTATCACTTTGGCTGCGCATTACTCCGGCTGCAGGCACAAACGTTCAGCTCGATGGTAGCCCAATCGACGCGGCTGTTCTTGGAGTTCTCTTGATCGCTGCTATTGCAGTAATTGTCCGGCGGGGTCAGCGGGCACTCTCTTTCATAACTGTCAATTGGCCGATACTGATTTACTTCCTCTACTGCCTTATCAGTGTTGTGTGGTCATATCATCCGGATGTTGCGTTCAAGCGTTGGATTAAGTCAATCGCCGACCTAGCGATGTGCCTTGTCATCGTGACTGATCCTCAGCCAGTTGCCGCTCTCAAGCGTCTAATTTCACGAGTAGGTTTCCTTCTATTACCGGTATCGGTATTGCTCATCAGGTATTATGGCGATCTCGGGCGAGGATATTCACCGGAAGGACTGCCAATGAATACTGGCGTGACAACATTCAAGAATGAACTCGGGCTGCTTGTGTTTGTTGTCTCGCTCTATACGTTTTGGCACGTGATGACTCTCCTGCGCGCTGGAAGTCGGCCGAACCGCACGCGACATCTGCTGGCGCAAGGCGCGCTATTGGCATTCGGAGTCTCGCTTTTTGTCATGGCCAACTCGCAAACGTCGATCGCCTGCTTCATCCTTGGCTGTGGGCTCATCCTTGCAACAGGGCTACGTGCCACGCGAAGTCGGCCTGCCATAGTGCATGCGTTATGCCTACTGCTTCTTCTCACAGGCGCGTTGACCCTATTTTTCGGCGGTGGAGCGGATGTTGCGCGTGCCATGGGCAGGGATGCAAATTTCTCGGGGCGGACGGACATCTGGGCTGCCCTGATCAAAGCAGCGCCGAACGCAATCGTGGGCGCCGGATTTGAGAGTTTCTGGATTAGTCCGAACGTGCTGACGTTCCAGCACATTCTTGATGCTGGAAACTGGTACCATCCTGAGACTCTTAACGAATCGCATAACGGTTATCTTGAAGTCTACTTAAATCTTGGCCTCGTGGGTGTTGGCTTGATCTTATGGATTCTCATAAGCGGCTACAAGCAAGCTACGGCAGCATTCCGGCGAAATCCTTCTTTAGGCGGACTGATGCTGGCATACATCATGTCCTCGGTTTTTTACAACTTCACGGAAGCTGGATTCAGAATGGTCTCGCTGATGTGGATTTTCCTGTTATTGGCGATGGTCAGTGCGGGCGGCATAGCTGCAGGGATTTTCGGGAGCGAAATCCCTGGCATTTCTGATCCCCGTGGAAACAAGGCGCGGGTAATCCCCGCCACCCCTAACTCATGCCCAGCAGGGCAACCTTTTGTACCTGCGAGGACAAAGTGGGGTGATTTGTAAAAGGTCATTCAGCCGGCACTCGGCAACGCTTCAGGTGCAATGACTTCGGGGCTCATTGGTTTAGGGAGTCGAACGGCGGCTTAATCAGAGGTTCCTCAACTAGCCCGGCCGATAGGACGGCTAGGGTTTTCTTAACGGCAAAGTGGAAAATTTATGGGTCGATTACGTGTTTTGGTGTTAGGGCAAGACTGCAACCCTGAGCGGGTCAGCATTCCTTTTGTTACCTATTGTCACGCGGCAGCGCTCGCCGAAATCCACGATGTCACGCTGGTCGCCAAATCCTCCGTTGAGGATGTTCTGCGCCGCGCAAAAGCGCCCTTTAAAGCCATCGAGGTGGTCCGGACCCCATTGCTTGACCGCATCTCTAACTGGATTTTTCGCAGGATCCTCAAAGGCAACTATGACACTCAGGCACTGACTGCATTCAGTTACCCATTTTCTGTTGCCTTTGAATGGTACGCTTGGCGACAGTTGCGGCACCGCATCCTTGCGGGCGAGTTCGATGTCGTCTTGCGCGTCGTGCCGATGTCGCCGGTGTTACCGAGTCCGTTCGCTTTCTTCCTTCGCAACGAACCCATACCCTTCGTGATCGGGCCGCTCAATGGCGGTTTGCCATGGCCACCCGGCCTTAGCCAGCTCAAGAAGCAGAGGGAATGGATCGCAGGCCTAAGGGGCCTATATCGATTTTTACCTTTTGCTCGGTCAACCTATCGCAACGCGACAGCGATTATTGCCGCCTCGTCCCAAACCTATGCTGAATTTGTCAAATATCGCGACAAACTGTTTTTTGTTCCGGAGCCCGGCATCAGTCGGTCCGTCTGCTTCAACGGCTTGCTCGTGCGGGATCCGGGTGCCAAACTCGAGCTGATTTTCGTTGGCGCCCTGGTTCCACGGAAGGCGTGTGATCTTGCTTTACGTGCGGCTGCGCCCCTGTTGCGGAGTGATTTAGCTCGTTTCACCGTGGTCGGTGACGGCTCGGAGCGGAGCAACCTCGAGCAGCTCACAAGAACACTTGGTATCGAGAAGGTGGTTTCCTTCTGTGGCTGGCTCGGACATGCCGAAGTCCTCAGCCGCATGCGATCCGCTGATGTCTTCGTGTTCCCAACCCTTCGAGACAACGGTGCGGGTGTAGTGTTCGAAGCTCTTGCGTCCGGCCTCGTTCCTGTGGTCGTGGACTTCGGCGGGCCTGGTGACATCGTCCTTCCAGAGGTCGGGTACAAGGTGCCTCTTACTAATGAGAGCGAAATGGTGTCGCAGATGGAGAAGATCTTAACGGATCTCGCGCGCGATCGGGACCTTCTTAATCGCTTGCGACAGCGAGGCATGTCGTACGCTCGGGAGCGCCTAACTTGGGATGCGAAGGCTCAGCAGACAACCCAGGTTCTTAAATGGGTAGTGCGACGAGGTCCGAAGCCTGATCTTCCGCCGCCTAAATTCCTTCACGTGGAGGGAGCGAGGTGACCTTGAGAAGATCCGCCTCGCAGGAAACCATCCATCAACGAGTGGCCTCTCCGCGCCTCCATCCAGTTCTCGTCCGGTGCGGCGGCTGTAGATGATTGCGGTCGCGTCGAGCCTTCCGCCAAGAAGAATGAAATGATCCCATTTGACGCGAGTGGCGCGTTCTGCCCTAGATCTGGAAGCCACGATTTACGGCACCTCGCCGTTCGCGGCGCCGCGGCGACAATATCCGCTTCGGGGCTGTCTCTCGCAGCCCAAGCGATCAGTACAGTCATTTTGGCCCGGCTGCTGACACCTGCCGACTTCGGCGTTGTCACCATGGCCACCACGGTCAGCCTCCTCTTGGCCAGCTTCGGCCTCAATGGATTTTCGGAGGCGGTCATCCAGTTTGAGCAAATCGACCATAACACCGCCAGCAATTTGTTCTGGCTCAATTCAGGGGCTGGGCTGGTACTGTCGATTGCATTTGCTGCGGCAGGCTCGCTGCTGGCCCAATTCTACCGAAATCCGTTGGTGGCAAATGTCGCCATAGGCTTGTCGGTGGGGATCTTCATTTCGACAACCTCGGTCATACACTTGGCTCTTCTGAAGCGAGCCATGCGCTTTGCGGGAATCTCCACCACGTTTGTCCTCGGCCGTGCGGTGAATACAGCGGTCTCCATCCTGTTGGCCTTGAGAGGCTGGGGATACTGGGCCCTGGTGGCAGGGATCGTTGCGCAACAACTCAGCGTGACAGTCGGAGCCTGGTACCTTTGCCCATGGATTCCGAGTTTCCCACGCCGAACGGGTAAGACAACTGCCATGGTCCGGTTCGCGGCGAAGGTCTACGGGCAGTACTGCCTGCTCTACTCGACTCAGAATATCGACAACCTGCTGGTCGGCTGGCGATTTAACGCGGTGGCCCTCGGATTCTACAAAAAAGCCTATGACTTATTCGCGCTTACAGCCGGTCAGCTCACTGCGCCGCTCAACAATGTTGCACTGGCAGCGTTTAGTCGGCTGAATCAAGACCTTCTCCGCTTCCGGAGATACCTCGCCAATTCGCTAGGTATGATTGCGTTCGCTGGCATGGGGATGAGCGCCGATCTTACCTTGGTTGGCAGGGACGTTGTGAGGCTGGTGCTTGGACCAAAATGGTCGGAATCCGGCAGAATTTTTGAAGTCTTTGGACCAGGTATCGGCGTCATGCTGCTCTGTAGTACTGTTGGCTGGATTCATCTTTCCATTGGGAAACCCGGACGCTGGTTTCGCTGGACCCTCGTGCAGCTTGGGTTCACTGTCGCCCTGTTTCTGGCGGCCTTGCCTTGGGGGCCTTACGGCGTTGCCGCAGCATGGAGCATTTCCTACTGGGCGCTGCTGATTCCGGGGTTCTGGTATGCTGGACGACCAATTGGATTTGGTGTCTCAGATTTGATTTCCGCCATCTGGAAGTACGTTGCTGCAGCACTGGCGGCGGGCCTGATAACTGCCGGAATTATCCGAGGCACGCAATTCCGGGGCAGCGCTTCAGACCCAATTACCGCACTCTTGGCGATTATCTTCATTTCAATGGTGTTCATTGCAATCTATTTAGGAATGGTCATCCTTTTTCATCAAGGCCTGATGCCGCTGCGCCAGGTTGCCAGCCTTCTGCGTGAGTTGGCCTCCCCCCGCAAGGACACGAGACCGGCCGCCGAGGCCTTAGAAAGGTAAAAAATGAGCGAATCGGCTACCCACAGAGCGGACCGCCGGCCATCTCGCAGGCGCACGGGAAAAATTCACCTGCCCACCTCGCGGCTTCAGACCCGCCTTTTCAATTCACTGTTATCGTTAAAGTCAATCCTGTCGGGGGGGCAGGCAGCCCCGATGATGCTGGATCGTAGCAAACGCTGGCATTAAAACTTAGGACGCTGCCGCTCCCGTCGGGCGGCCCGCCCATCGTGTTCAAGTAGCAGTCCTGCGCCGGAATTGACGTGACGGTGGAAGCCCATGCCGTGCTGAGAGTTCCTCCTGTGCATTGAGCAGAAGATGTTGCTTGCGCCCCGGCGTAGGTTCCTGTGCAGATGCCCACATTCCCCGTTGATACGTCCGGCCCGATAGGAGGCCAAGCCTTCCCACTCGGCCACCAGGATGGGGTTGAGCTATAGTAAAGCGAAGCGGGCAAAGTATGGGATAGGGTACTGAAGTAAGAGGAAGTGAAGTTCGCGTTCACGTAAGTGTTGGCGGCTGGCGAGGCTTCCGTAGAGTTCCACTGGGTTGCAGCGTTCACTACATCGTAGTTTCCCCACCGCATTATGGTCGGCCATACCAAAGCGTCGCATGGAGGCTCTCCGCCGCTACAAGTCCCGCCTGAGCCGGAATAACCAAAAGCGTAGACGGTGCTACTCTCGTTGCCAGAATTGACGCCCCCCGTTGTCGAGGTCGCGTAGGATTGATAGACCGTGTGATAGCTCGGTTGACCGAGAATGTTCCCGACGATGTTATAATCCCTACTCCAAGCTCGTATGAGAATGGGCACTGTATTTGCCGTTTTGCCGCTGGCCCAGCCGGGGATGGAATTACGAAACAAAGTAGTCTGGTCGCTCGTTCCCCATGCATCGTCAGCCTGATATTCAGTGAACAGATTGCCTTCCCATAGGTCAAAGTTGTTACCCGCGTTGTGGCCCAGGAAAGGCCCAAACAGCAAATCCGTTTGTGGCGTGTAGATGCTTTCTACGGCATAGTTGTAGCCGGTCACGCAGCCCGAACAGTTTCCGAACATGACTGGGACCGTCACTTGCTGCATGATGTTGTTTTCAATGAGAAGCGCCGAGGTCTCTTCCGGCTCTACCGTGTAACTTGTCGTGGCGTGCGCCTGAGATTGATAAAAGTAACTATCCCTGACGACATCGTTCCCACTTTGGTATACGAAGACATGGTTCCTGCCAGCATCTATCGATTGAATCCCTTTCACCCAGCACTCATAACAATTGTAAAATTGAATCGCGCCGAAACTGTCTGCCCCGGCGGTGCTCTGGCTGTAATCAAGCGTTAGATTCTCGATGCCGTCATTTTGGACAAATCCCGGCCACCAAGCCCCCGGAGATTGCCCGGAACGAATGTTGGTGAAATAAACTCCCGGCGAAATCGTGACCGTGTAGGAGCCGCCACCCAGAGAAGTCACGCCCGTCACATAGGTAACTTGCTGCTCGGAATGAGTAACACCGCTTATAACGCGGCCATCTGAGTTACCTGCGCCGTATCCCTTGTAAGTACAGACGTATGAACCCGAGGTGCCAGTCGTTGTATCGCAAAGGAAAACTCCCGAAGTGTCGGAGGAGTCGTTCGCTTGGTCTAGAATTATCGTCTTGTTGAGCGGTGGAGTGCCGCCGCAGCTAGAAAGCGTAATGCTCGTCGTTCCCTGTGCGTACCCTGCCGTCCACAAGCATTGCTGCGTGCCACTCGGGGGCAACACAGCGGGACTTCCGTTATAGAGCGGGCTGCTGCTCATCATGCAAACCCCGCCATTGCACGCAGTGGTCAAAACGTAAAGATAGGTCGCGCCCGAACCTGTTCCCGAACCGGCCCCCCGGAGCACTTGAAAACCTTGGGTGCCATAGGTGATGCTGTTCACGTAGTAGATTCCAGCGGGCAGATTGACGACGTTTTTCGTCGAAGTACAGGAGGCTAACGCATTGTTGATGGCCGTAGTGTTAGCTGCCGCGTTCGCCGAACCAGCCTGTAGCGTGGGCTGTGTCGGACAGGCAGTTGTGTAACTCGGAATGGTGAATCCTACCCCGCTTCGCCAGTCAATCGCCCGCGAAGAATCGAGAAAGTTCGACCAATTCTGGCCGAAGCACGGCAAGATGAGGAAAACGGATATGACGAACAACCTCTTAGATGTTTCGGCTGCCATGTGAAGCGAGCTCGGCAATTCGGACCACATTCCCCTCATCCGTTTCGAAAAAAGGCTCATATTTATCCTTCCCAATACTCACCGTCACATTGTCGTCTTAGAGATAGGAAGGGGTCAACTTGTCCCGTGGAACAGTATTAGTACAGCTAACGCTTCATGTACCCAGTAGCTCGCCTCCGATCCATCGGGCTAGATTGGCTAACCTATTTAGATTCTTGCTGTAAGCCGGTTATTTGGCTAGAGACTGGCGCACGAAGTTGGCAAATGATCTTTTTGAGTAGCTTAAACTTCAATTGGAGGCAGAAATGTATATCGTCCAGCGCACAATTACCTTCGTGCGAGGGTTTCTTTTGAGCTACGGCCCCGCAAGCCTCAAAAAACGTGTTTGGGACCAGGAGTTCTCCAGCACGAAGTGGGACTTTATCGACCATACCGCGGGCGACTGTGTCTATGCGTATCTGGAAAAGTACGCCCATGGAGGGGACATTTTGGACTTGGGCTGTGGGCCGGGTAACACCGCAAACGAGCTTGCGGAGAACGCCTATCAAACCTATACGGGCGTCGATATTTCGGACGTTGCCCTCGCCAAAGCCATAGAACGCAGCAAGGAAAACGGCCGCGAGGAGAAAAACAGCTTCATCCAATCCGATTTCCTTGGCTATAATCCTCCGAAGAACTTCGACATTATCCTCTTTCGTGAGTCCCTGTACCACGTGCCTTTCGGTAAAGTTAAGCCAATTTTGGATAAGTTTTCGAAGAACCTGAAAAACGGCGGAGTTTTTGTCGTCAGGCTCTATGCCGGAGGTGCCCGGCCAGGAAAGATGAAGTGGCGGATGAAAAGGAAGTTGGATTTGATTAAACGGGAATTTGATATCGTAGAGTCACGCCAGTTTGACACTTCCGGCCACCCGACGGTGCTCGTTTTCAGGCCGCAGCGTCCAGTCTGAGAGACGAAAAACCTTCGATAGCTTTCAGGAGAATCGCACCTTGCGATTTTCTTTTCGGCCCGGCAAGAATTTAGACGGCCGTTGTGAAAGGAATGTCCATTGAAAATAAGTGTCTTTGGATTGGGGTATGTCGGTACGGTGTCTGCGGGATGCCTTGCCCGGGACGGTCACGAGGTCATCGGTGTGGACCCGCTTCGCACCAAAGTTGATCTTATCAACGCAGGCCACTCTCCGATCATCGAGGTCGAAATTGGAGAAATCATTACCGAAGCGGTCAAGTCTGGTCGCCTTCGAGCAACCGACAATCAAAACGAAGCCATCTGTCAGACCGAAATCTCCTTCGTCTGCGTCGGCACTCCCAGCCAGCCCAACGGAAACCTGGATTTGACCTATATCCGCCGTGTTTGCGAGTTGATCGGAAAGGCACTCAAAAATAAACCCGCCCGTCATACCGTTGTCATTCGAAGCACCATTTTGCCCGGTACCATGCATGGGGTTGTCATACCGACGCTCGAAGAATACTCCGGCAAGAGGGCGGCCGAAGGGTTCGGCATTTGCAATAATCCAGAGTTTTTGCGGGAAGGCTCCGCAGTCAAAGATTTTGATTTCCCACCGAAGACAGTAATTGGACAGTTGGATGCCGCCAGCGGTGATTTATTGGCCTCGCTCTATGCGAAGTTGAATGCGCCGTTAATCCGCACAGATTTAGAGACTGCGGAAATGGTCAAGTATATTGACAATAGTTGGCACGCGCTGAAGATCGGATTCGCCAATGAGATTGGTAATCTGTGCAAAGCTCTTTCCGTTGATGCGCACGCGGTCATGAACATCTTTTGTCAAGACAAGAAACTGAACATCTCGCCGGCCTATCTTTCGCCTGGTTTTGCTTTTGGCGGCTCGTGCTTGCCCAAGGATCTTCGAGCACTCGCGTACAAAGCCAAAATGCACGATTTGGAATTGCCGATTCTAAACGGCATTTTGCCCAGCAACGAGTTACAGATTGCTAGGGGAGTTCGGCTCATCACGGAAAAGGGCCACAAACGGGTCGGCATCTTGGGGTTTAGTTTCAAAGCTGGTACCGACGATCTGCGAGAGAGCCCCATGATCGAAGTCATTGAGCGTTTGATCGGCAAGGGCTATGACGTTCGCATCTTCGACAGGAACGTGAATCTGGCCAGCCTGGTCGGCGCCAATCGGGACTTCATTCTTAACCATATCCCGCACATATCGAGATTGATGGTCAGCAGTATCGACGCGGTGATCGACCATGCCCAAACGATTGTGATAGGCAATAAGGACCCTGAATTTCAGAAGGCGCTTGGTCGGATGCATGAGGGTCAGCATCTTGTGGATTTTGTTCTCATAACTGAGCGCAGGAGCGAAAATGGAAAATATGACGGTATCTGCTGGTAACCAACCGCGCGTTCAAGCCAGCAACATCCTATCGAAGGAACAGATTTTTGAATCCATCCGCCGGCTTTCCGACTGGTTAAAGAGGAACGACTACCGAGGCTACGATACGTTCGATGGTCTGAGCGCTGTCTATCTGCGCCCTCTCACTTTTGAGACTAAATTACTGCGAACTGTGCTTCAACAAGGAGTGCGCCGTTTTCCGATCAACTTGCGGCCCGTGTTGGGTATTCCCAAGAGTCATTCGAGCAAAGGCATGGGATTCCTGGCCAAGGGTTTCATTCGCCTGCACCAGGCTATCGGAGATAAAGTTTGGGCGGATAAAGCCCAGTATGCACTTCGGTGGTTGGTCGATAACAAATCCAGCGGTTATTCCGGAGCATGCTGGGGAAATCATTTTGACTATCAATCCCGCGGGTTCTACCTTCCCAAAGGTGTTCCAACCATCGTGTGGACCTCGCATATCGGTCACGCTTTTCTAGACGCCTATGAACACTTTCAAGAAGACCAGTACCTTCAGGTTGCGGTCAGTGCCTGCGAGCATATTGTCACCGATTTGGCCACTACTCGCGAAGGGGACTCAATTTGTTTCAGCTACATTCCGATCCAACAGACTAAGGCATCATGTCATAATGCAAATACTCTTGGCGCCAGCCTGTTAGCGAGAACTTCCTCGTACACCAAGAATGCCTCCTACCGCGCGCTCGCTCAGCAATCTATTCAGTTCACGGCTGCACATCAAAGGCCAGATTCGTCTTGGTATTACGCTGAGGCTGCCAATACGCGGTGGGTCGATAACTTTCACACCGCTTATATCCTTGATTGCTTCAAGTATTATTATACGGCAACAGGTGACGGTCGTTTCCTTGAGAACATGAATAAAGGGTACGAGTATTGGAAACGCACCTTCTTCCTGGCTGACGGCACTCCGAGATACTACGACAAGAAAACTCTTCCGATCGACATCCAGTGCCCATCTCAGGCTATTGATACCCTTGTGCTTTTCCACGATCTGGATCCAGATAGTTTGACGCTTGCTTTAAAGGTTGCAAAATGGACAATAGACAATATGCAGGATTCCGACGGTCACTTTTACTATCGACGCTACTCGCCCTGGATAGTCAACAAAACTGCCACGCTACATTGGGGACAAGCTACGATGCTATGTGCCCTCGCAGGACTCTACAAGCTTTTGAAGACTAGCTACTGATGCCTTTCAGCCTTGGGTGGAAGTCATCGGCGCACGATCCTCTCGCATCGCTCCTAAGAGGAATTCTCCAGCGGACACAGGAGTTTCATATAGGATATTGCGTGGGCATTTTGGAGTTACCTCCCCGGCTCCTTCAGGGGTGGCGCCTAAATCCATAGGTTAAAAGCAGCACACCTTTCCGGGACAGCAGAAAAATGCCCGTGCAGAAAGTTTTGGCAGCCTGTTGCAAAGACGTGGTAGCAGGTCCAGAAAACCCGCCCAACAAAAATCTAGAGGTGATCTTGTCGCAAAAGAATGAGCGGCCACTCATGAAACGAAAAGTCTTCATTATCATCGAGAATTCCACTTTCCCCAGTGATCCGCGGGTTCGGAACGAGGCTCTTGCACTTCATCGCAACGGCTATCAGGTGACCGTGCTATGCCCTCGGAGCAAGCGAAGCTCTCTTGGGCATGAAGTGATCGAAGGAATACACGTCTATCGTCATCCTAAAGTCCAACAGGGAAGCACTCGTTTTGGATACCTGTTGGAGTATAGTCTCGCTCTGTTTTGGGAACTCTGCTACTCCTCGTGGATATATCTCTGCCATGGATTCCACGTTATCCAGGGTTGCAACCCTCCAGACACGATTTTTCTTGTTGCTCTGCCATTCAAGCTCCTAGGGGTCAAATACATCTTTGATCAGCACGATGCGAATCCGGAACTATATGTGTCGAAGTTTGATAAGCGTGGCTTTTTGCACAAAGTGCTTCTCGTATTCGAAAAGCTCACTTATCGCCACAGCGACGTGGTCCTCGCCACCAACGAGAGTTATCGGGAATTGGCCCTTTCCAGGGGTGGTGTCCCACCACAGGATGTATTTATTGTCCGCAATGGGCCGCAAGAAAGTTTTAAGGCCGTCTCCGCTAATCCCGCTCGAAAGCACGGGAAATCTTACTTGGTAGGCTACGTTGGACATATGGATGTTCAGGAAGGACTGGACATACTTCTTGATGTGGCGTTGCGCGTCAAGCAGATGGGACGCACGGATGTTCACTTCACCTGCGTGGGCGGTGGCCCTCAACTGGCGGCGCTCCGCGGCATGGTGCGAGCCAAGGGACTCACAGAGACGGTTAATTTCCCGGGATGGGTGCCAGATTTGGAATTGTTAGAAATTCTCTCCAGCGCCGATGTCTGCGTGAACCCCGATAAGCCTTCTGAAATGAACGACGTATCCACGATGATCAAAATTATGGAGTATATGGCTCTTGGCAAGCCCATCGTTCAATTCGAGTCGAAAGAGGGCAGATTCAGCGCACAGGAGGCGTCGCTTTACAGCAGCACGACAAATCGAGTCAACGATTTTGCCGACAAGATCCTCTGGTTGCTCGACAATCCCGAACAGAGAAGAAAGATGGGGGAGTTCGGTCGATCCAGGATCGAAAGAGAGCTTGCGTGGGAATATTCTGTTCCCTACTTGCTTGCTGCTTATCAGAGGGCTTTCGATAAGCGGGGATCTTGACTAGCTTTACGCGCCCTAGGGGCAATATTACTCGGCTGGTTTGGAAAGCGCAGCGATCAGATCACGTGGTTGAGCGGACTACAGGACGCCGGCCGTCCCCAAGGTTCAAATCCTTATTCAAAAGCGCGGCGCCTAATTTGATTGAGACAGTGGCTCGAGTCACTCGCGACGGCGAATTTGCGGCCCAGAAACTTTGGCGGTCTCCAAAAGGCAAAATCCGCAGTGGACTTGATCGGTGACGCGTCATGGCTGGTGGACGTGAATGGGAAGAATCAAATCCTTAAGCTCTGGTCGCGACACGCGCTAGTCCCTTCGCACGGACGGTTGCATTTCTACATGTTGTTCCGCCTTGTCCTCCCGGAACGACAGGCCAGCCAAGCGTAGGCTGTATATAAAGAAGGAGGTATTAGACTATGGGTAATATTATGTCCGAATATTACAAGACTAATTTCATAACGCGCACAGTGTGCAGCGAACAGATGCACAGGTCTGAAGCCGGCTTTTTCCGTTTTGGCGCCGACATAGTCTGTTACGGCCAAAGTTCTAGCGGGGTGGCGTCCAGCGTTGAAAGTTCTGCTGCCCTTGATGCCAGCAAGGATGTGGTAATAAGTAACTCTGTAATCCACCTGCCTTTTGATATTTCAAGCGTGGTTGAAAACCTTCGCATGGAGCGTTACGTGAAGCAATTGGCTTCCAAACGGATGAGGGCTTTTCAGCATGCATTTGTTCGGAAGGCTTACTACTTTTTGCGGGAGCAGTTGGCTGAATGGATACGCAACCCCCTACAAAGGATCTACCTTCGAGATTGGCCGACTCTGCCTTTCCCCCACTGGCCAGTAGACTTCACAGTCGATCTCCTGCACGAGGCTTTGCTCTGCCTTGGGATGAGAGCCCAGGGCTACGACAGGGTTCCGTTCATCTGGTTTTGGCCCGAAGGGGCACCCGGATGCCTCGTTCTGACCCACGACGTAGAAACTAAGGTGGGGTACAACTTCACTCCGGATCTTATGGATATCGATCTCGCGCATGGTTTCAGGGCCTCGTTCCAGGTTATACCCGAAAAGCGCTATGTAGTCTCTGACCGATATGTCAGCCAAATCCGAAATCGCGGCTTTGAATTCAATATCCATGATTTGAACCATGATGGCCATCTTTTCCAAGAAAAAGATGAATTTCTGCGGCGAGCCAAGAAGATCAATGAATACGCCGAAAGATACGGCACCCGTGGGTTTCGGGCAGGCGCAATGTACCGCAATCTAGACTGGTACGACTACCTCCCATTTTCTTATGACATGTCAGTGCCGAACGTAGCCCACCTTGAACCGCAGCGCGGCGGTTGCTGCACAGTTATGCCCTATTTCATTGGGAACATCCTGGAGATCCCGCTAACAACCAGCCAGGACTATTCAGTTTTTCACATCTTGAATGACTACTCGATCGATTTGTGGAAGAAACAGATCGAGTTAATAATTAACCAAAACGGACTCTTGAGCTTTATCGCTCATCCTGATTATTTGATTGATCGGCGCTGCCGCGGAGTGTACGAAGCGCTACTCGTTTACTTACGGAAGATCGTCGATCGGGACGCCCTTTGGGCGACACTTCCTAGTGAGGTAGATCGTTGGTGGCGGGCCCGTGCGGAAATGAGCCTCGTCCGGGACGGCGCTGGCTGGAGAGTCGAGGGCCCCGAAAAGGAACGGGCCCGCGTCGCATACGCCTCGCTGGATGGTGATCGAATCGTTTACACCATCGATGAAACTCCTCCCCCTTGACAATGAGTCCCGGCTTGCTGGCTCCTCAAGTCTTCACATGCACGCCAACGTAGCCAAGGTCAGAACGAGCAGAGAAAGGCCCGCGGGGCATGGGACTGCTGAAAGGAGAAAACAACTTCACGACCGCATAAATGGTGATCCGGCGATGCAATGCGGTTAGGACTGTTACGTGAATCAGATGAATAGCCACTTTGCTCGCCCGGAATAATTGCGACGCCGGTAGAGTGTTAGAAAGATCTCGCTGCCCATTTTGCCGATGAGACATTGCAGGCCGAGGTGGCTGAATGCGAAGGGTCGTGTCTTTACTGCACACGCACGACTCACCGATGAACGGCTTGCCTGCCCCATCGGCGACCACAGCACCTAGGCTGTGCTTTTGTGTTCTCCGAAACGGACTCGCGGAAAACCCTTCTAACCAGCTTTCGCGATGCCCAGTCTTGTGGGTAATCTCCTGACTGCAGGTTGAACAAACAGAAGACAGCCAATCGCAGTTCCGCCAGTATTCGTGATGATGTCAGTCATCCCCGAGGAGCGCTCAGGAATAAATGCCTGGAGAGTTTCGATGCTCAGGCTTATGACTGCCCCTATGATGATGGTCGTTAGGATTGGCCTGCGACAGCGCGCGGACCCCCACAAAAACGCGCTCAAAAGAAATCCAAGAGGAACGAATCCAGCAATGTTCACCCCTAGGTCGCCAAGGTAGGACAGGTTGGGACGATACTCTTCCCATGGCCGTTGCAGAAGCGGTTTGTGCGGCACTGAGTAATGCTTCGGAATGAGGAGATCTGGGCCTGTCCCTCCCGCATCTCGAATGATAGCTCCCGATCCTTCGTGGAAGTCATACAGCACCGTTGATGGTAATTCCTTCACCAGTTCTAGCTGGCCACTTTCCGCCCACATGTGATAGTGCGCAAGTGCCTCGTCGGGTCGCAGATCCCTAGCATAAATGGCCAGAGCTCTCCATTCACCCTGCCACGTTTGCTTCTCAACCGGTGAAGTTCCAAAGATCAGCTGCCCTGAAAGATCCCGGCCACTCAAAAAGCTATCGGGGAAATATCCCGCGAGCTTCCCATTGACGTAAATGGAACTGCCTTTCGGGCCACTGGTGAGGGTAACAAAGATAGTTTCGTTTGGATAAACTACGTTGTCCACGCCAACTGCGATGTCTTGCCAACGTCCACGCTCGTCTTTAATATTCCGCCTGACTAAGAAGATGTTATGGTACTGCATCATCCGAAACTGGTTGGGATTCCCCGGCGTGTAAATCGACAAAAAGGTACTTGACGGTCCAACACGAGCAGGTCTTATCCAAATCTCTAGGCTGACAGAGGACCAGCGCGTATCCGTAAATTGGAATGGTGACCGGCTGACTACAATTGGATTATTGCCAAGTCGTAGCCCGCTTTTGTCTCTTAGCCAGTCCACGTTATTAGCGGGGAGAGGATTGAATGGCCATAGGCCTGCTACCAAAATGATGACCAGAACAGCTACCAGGGCGCTCGCCAGCGCAACGCGCGCGAGGGATTCTTCTTGTCTCATGCTAAGCACCTAAGGTCCGTAACTTCTGCCGAGGATCTCTTAAAGGCATTCCAATATTCCCAGGCGGGACAATTAGCCCTAGCTCAATCTGCCCCGCACAAGTGCATTTTGGAGTTCGCCGGACACCAGAGGCGTTTATAATCTCTTTTTGCTTGTTCACTTTCTCCCTCGACTCGGGGTATTTCGAGTCCAGCATACATACCCCTGTCAAACTCCCCCATAGTGTTTAGCGCCGAATTGTTTGGACAGTGAATTCAGTGTATTCATGCTGTGGCTCCGAGTGCAAGGAGTTGCTGGCGAGCCTGGGCGGGCGTGAGGTAGCCCAAGCGCTGGACGATCCAGCGCTGGTTGTAGCGCTCACGAAATTCCGCCGGCGCGTGCCTCTGTTCTTCGACGTTCTGGAATACCCCGACCCACAGCACCTGCTCTTTCAGCATGCGAATGAACCGTTCGACACAGCCGTTGGGGTCAGTCGCGGACTGCGCAGCAATGTGACGGTGAAGGACGGCGAGTTCGTTACTCATCCCTATCATCCGTGGTGCGGCCATGAATTTGAACTGATCGACCACCAGCAGACTTTGGGTGAAAACCATGTTTCCTTTCACGATAAAGAAGGGCGATTAATTGCTCTGCCAGCTGGATTTTTCTTGTGTTAACTCCTCCGCAGAAAAGAGTGGCCAAACAAAACTGTGAATCAATCGCTATCTGACTACTATCGCGTTCCTGAACGTTTGATCGGCCGCTTTTCACCGCCACAGTTGTCAGGGGCCAGCGGATTCTTTTCGCTGGGGTCTCAAGCGATTTGTTACGGACAATGCGAATCCGGCGTATCGGTGCGGGTTGACGACGCGGCGCTGTGGGACGCTTCCAAGAATATCCGCATAACCGGCTTGGAAATTCGCCTTCCCTTTGATCCGGACCAAGTGATCGAGAACCTCCGCTGGGAGCGTTACCTGGGGAGGCTAGTGCCGCAAAGAGAGAGAATCGTCAATCAGGAGTGGGTCCGGAAGCCCTATTACCTTGTTAGAGAATTTCTACCAGTTTCGATTCGCCGTCACATGCAGAGAGCTTATTTCAGCGGCTGGAAGAATAGGCCCTTTCCGGCATGGCCCGTGGATTTCACCGTGGACATGTTGCATGAAAAACTCCTTCGGCTTGCGATGGAAGCCACCGGCATGCAGAAAGTGCCATTCATCTGGTTCTGGCCCGAAGGTGCACCGAATTGCCTAATCATCACGCACGATGTGGAAACCTCCGAAGGCCGGGACTTTACCTCCGACTTGATGAATCTCGATGAGTCGTATGGGATCAGGGCCTCGTTTCAGGTGATTCCCGAAAAGCGCTATGACGTTCCAGACGAGTATGTCCTGGAAATCAAGAAGCGGGGATTCGAGTTCAATATTCACGATCTAAATCACGATGGGCGTTTGTACCAAGAACGCAGAGAGTTTCTTCGGAGGGCAGCAACGATCAACGCGTATGCTCGCAAATATAATTCGAGTGGCTTCCGTGCCGGATCAATGTATCGCAATCTCGATTGGTATGATGCCTTCGAGTTTTCCTACGACATGTCCATGCCGAACGTGGCGCATTTGGAGCCCAAGCGTGGCGGGTGTTGTACGGTAATGCCATTTTTCATCGGCAGGATTCTCGAACTGCCGCTCACCGCCACACAGGACTATTCTCTATTCCACATTTTGAATGACTTCTCGATCGATCTCTGGAAGAGGCAGCTTGCTCTGATCCAAGGGAAAAACGGGTTGATGAGCTTTATCGCACACCCGGATTACTTGATCAATCGGAAGAACCGGAAAGTGTTCGAATCACTGCTAAGCCACCTGCGGGGAATGGTCGATCGTGAAGGAATCTGGATGGCTTTGCCGGGAGACGTAGACCGGTGGTGGAGGGCTCGAAGCGAGATGAGAGCGGTAATTCACGAAAACAGCTGGGTGATCGAAGGGCCGGAAGCTGAACGGGCGCGGCTCGCATATGCAGTCCTCGATGACGGAGTGTTGAAGTATGAAGTCACGGGCGTGCCGAGTGGGAAGGGAGTGCGCGCTTGATTCTCATGTTACCTTGGAAGTGGAGAGCCCGGCTCGAAATCCACAACCTGCAGGCGGCCCGCTAATCCTCCGCTGACAGGTCGGTCCCCCAGTTCTGGTATTCCCTCATGGATTCACCAGGCCGACCCACAGCTGCAAAGGATCCTTCCCGCTTCGACCAGAGTGCCTAGGCAGAGGGATTGAATCAAGGAAATGTTTTGGCAAATGGTGGCAAGAGTTTTCACTCAGTCTCGGTCAGCTTGGCGATCTTCGTGGCCATGCGAGATAAAAGGCAGCAAGAAAATTACTAAGAGATTTGTTTTCAGTTATTTGTAACGCGCTTACTGCAACCTGTCCCGAGCGGTCCAGAAGGAATCTGGCTATTCGGTTGCCACAATCTAATCGTAATATCGCTGCATGTCGTGTTAATGGCGGTAGCCTGTCACATGGCTTGCCAACACAGCTAATTCCTTAAGATTTAGATAGTTAGAGCGCGGGCGCAATCTGGCATAGGAATTACCTCAATACCTCATTGCCTCGGCACAACTGCCGTCTGGAAGGCCGAAAACTATGAAGCGGATTCTAACAGCCATACCAAATTCCAATAGTTCAGCCGTGGGCTTCCGCGCCGATTCATTGAACAACGAAGTTAAGACGATTCGAGAACTGATTGAGCAGCAGGCCAGGTTGCAGCCCGAAGCTTCTTTTCTCATCAGTCCCGAAACGGGACGAGTCTTAACCTTCCGGGGGTTACAAGAGCACTCGTGTTTTCTCTCAACCCAACTTCGGCAGGCAGGATTAGAGCCTGGCGACAAAGTTGCTTTCTTGATGGACAACGGCCTGTTTACCGCACAGCTTTTCTTGGGAGCGATGTACGGTGGGTTCGTGTCGGTGCCGCTGAATGTTCGCGCTGGCGTATCCCAACTGTCCTACGTGCTGGATCATTGTGACGCCAAAGTAGTTTTCGTCGGAGACGAGTACGCCACATTAATTGAAGAGGTGATGGCCCAGGTCCGGCGGACCGTACAGGTGATTCCCGCGGACATTGACAGCACTTCTGCGGCGCCCGCAACGCCTCCCGTGCCCACGCTGCCAACGATCCCCGCACCCGAAGACCCAGCGCTGTTGATGTACACCTCCGGTAGCACCGGTCAGCCGAAGGCAGCGGTGCATTCCCATCGAACGTTGCTCGCCCACGGAAAGAATTCGGTTACCTCACACCAACTCTCCTCCGCAGATCGCTCGCTGTTAGTGCTTCCGCTTTATCACATCAATGCCGAGTGCGTTACTTTGATTCCCACCCTGCTCAGCGGCGGATCGGTCATCGTGCCCCATCGCTTCAGCGTCAGCCAGTTCTGGGATTGGCTGGACGAACACCGCTGCACATGGTCGGCCCTAGTGCCGACGATCATCTCTCAGCTTCTCGATTGGCAAGATCCCCGTGCAGATAACCGTGGAGCTGCCTTCCAGCGAATCCGATTCCTACGTTCTTCCTCGGCGCCGCTGGCGCCGTCTCTGCACCGCGAGTTCCTTGACAAATTCAATTTGTTGCTGATACAGGCCATGGGCTCGAGCGAAGCGGGCAATATTTTCTCCAATCCGTTACCCCCAGGCGAAAACAAGATCGGATCGACTGGCCTGCCTTGGGGGTTCGAGACCAAAATCATCAATGGCGAGGGCATCGAAGTAACGCCGGGCGAGCCCGGGGAAGTGCTCATTCACGGTGCGGGCTTGACACGAGGTTATTACAAGGAACCTGATGCCACTGCCGCAGTCTTTGACGCTGACGGCTGGTTACACACCGGCGATCTCGCCTACCGCGACAAAGACGGTTACTTCTTCATGGTCGGCCGATCCAAAGAACTCATCATCAAAGGGGGAGTCAACATCGCTCCACGGCAAATCGACGATGTGCTGGAATCCCATCCGGCGGTGTTGGAAGCAGCCGCGGTAGGAGTTCCTGATCATCACCTGGGTGAAGATCTCGTCGCCTTTGTAGTGCTGCGGGCGGGCATTGCCGTTGACGAAAATGAACTGCTTACCTTTTGTGAGCGTCGTCTGGGCCACTTTAAGACGCCAACGCGGATCCATTTTGCCCCTGACCTGCCAAAGGGCCCTTCCGGCAAAGTGCAAAGGCTTCGGTTGCTCGAAGAGGCAACAAAGGCCGGTACGAGCGGAACTGCTTCGGCACAAAATGGGTTCGCGGTGGCGCGAGGCAATGGTCAGGTGACGCATGACGGACGGTCGGCGCTTCCGTCATCGATTGAGCAAACGATCGCCAACACTTGGGCGGAGCTGCTTAAGGTACCACAGGTTGGTGTGCATGATAATTTCTTCACGTTAGGCGGGGACTCGTTGCTGGCAATTCAATGCCTGTCCCGGCTTCGTAATAAACTCCCCGCTCGACTTACGCTGTCGGAGTTCTTTGAAAAGGGCACGATCGCTCAGCAGGCCGCACTCGTCAGAGAGCGGCTTTATCCGGCTGGCCGTATCGACGATCAATCCACTACGGAAAAATCGGCCGTTCGGGAAGACACGCAACCGCAACGACTTGCGCCACCAGCGGGCTCAGACACGATTCCACTGCGGGATCGAGCGCTCCCCTCCCCGCTCAGCCCCTTGCAAGAACGGATTTGGTTCATGGAGCAGTTGAATACCGGATTGCCGGTATATAACGAATCGGAAGCCGTGCGGTTATATGGAGATCTTAACGTCGACGCGCTGGAGCGGGGGCTGAATACGGTTATCGCGCGACACGAAATGCTGCGGACTACGATCCAGACGATAGACGGACAACCGATGGGGATTGTGCACGAGAACTGGTCGCTGCCCGTAAAGAAGATCGACCTGAGTGCGCTGACCGCCCGGGAGCGGGAAGCGGAAGTCGAACGTTTACTGATCACCGAGCCTAGGGTCGCATACCGTCTTCAAGATGAACCGCCAATCCGTGCGACTTTGATTCGCTTGGGTCCAAGCGAGCATGTATTCATCCTGATGATGCACCATCTCATTTGTGATTGGTCGTCCGAGGGTGTCTTGTGGCGGGAGTTGTCAGCACTGTACCGCAGCTTTTGTCGCGGCGAGTCGCTTGTCTTGCCCCCTTTGCCAATCCAGCACGGCGACTATGCGGTCTGGCAACGGCAACAGCTGACTGAAGCGAGTTTGGCCGAAGACCTGGCCTTCTGGGTGGAGAACCTGAGGGGAGCGCCTGCACTCCTGGAATTACCATCAGATCGACCTCGCCCGCTCACGCTTTCTTACCGAGGCGCCCGGCGACGCTTCCGCCTCAACCGCACCCTGACAGAAGCTCTCCGCCATTTCAGCCGGCGGGAGAAGACGAGTCTATTCACCCTCTTTACAGCGGCGCTGAAAACCCTGCTCTATCGCTACACGGGGAGTGGAGACATCCCTGTGGGAATTCCAATCGCTGAGCGGGACCGGCCGGAACTACAATCGATGATCGGCTTTATGCTTCACACGCACGTCTTGCGAACCGAGCTTTCTGGAGACATGACGTTTCGTGAATTGGTTGCGCGCGTTCAGCAAGGAGCGCTCAACCTTTACGAACACCGCTCCGTGCCGTTTGATCAGGTTGTGCGCGCCGTTCAGCCCGAACGCAATCTGAGTTACTCGCCTTTGTTTCAAGTCATGCTCAACTGGCGCGACCGCGATCAGGATCTGTCGTTCATTGGGCTTGAAGGGCTTGGAGTCGAATCGCTCCTGGCCGAGAGCAGAACATCCAAGTTTGACCTCACACTGATCCTGACCGATATGTCTGACGAAATCTCGGTGGAGATGGAATACAGCACCGACCTGTTCGATGAGGCGAGCATGGTGCGAATGTTCGGTCATTATCAGACACTGCTAGAAGGAGTGGCCGCCGACCCAGAGCGACAGCTAAGCGAACTTCCTCTCTTGACCGAGGCGGAGCGGCACCAGCTTTTGGTGGAGTGGAATGACACCAAGGTTGATTACCCGGCTGATGCGCGCCTTCACGAGCTGTTTGAAATGCAAGCGAAAAAGACACCCGAGGCGGTGGCATTGGAGTTCGCGGGAAGCCAGTTGTGTTATCGCGAGTTGAACGAGCGGGCGAACCAGTTGGCTCATTATCTGCGAGGGATGGGGGTAGGGCCGGACACTTTGGTTGGCGTTGCGATGGAGCGTTCCTTGGAGATGGTGGTAGCGCTGTATGGAGTGTTGAAGGCCGGGGGCGCGTACGTGCCGATCGATCCGGAATACCCGCAGGAACGCGTGGCATTTATGCTCCAGGACGCCAACGTCGCAGTATTGCTGACGCAGACGCGGCTGGCGGGATTGCTGGCCAATCACAACGGCAGAGTTGTCTGTGTGGACGGAGAGTGGGAGCGAATTGCCCGCCAAAACGTTGCCAATCTAGATGGAAAAACCGAGCCGAGACATCTTGCATACATGATTTACACCTCGGGGTCCACGGGCAGGCCCAAAGGGGCGATGAACACGCATCGTGGCATTTGTAACCGATTGTTGTGGATGCAGGACCAGTACGGCCTGACGGAAGCGGACAAGGTCTTGCAGAAAACTCCCTTCAGCTTTGATGTATCGGTCTGGGAGTTTTTCTGGCCGTTGCTGGTGGGAGCGCGTTTGGTGGTGGCTGAACCCGGTGGGCACCGGGATCCAACTTACTTGGTGAAGCTGATTAAAGGGCAAGGGATTACGGTACTGCATTTTGTGCCGTCAATGCTGAGGGCGTTTCTGGAAGAACCTGGGGTGGAGACGTGTGAGTCGTTGCGGCATGTCATTTGTAGCGGGGAGGCGTTGCCCTACGAGTTGCAGGAACAGTTTTTCGAGTTGTTGGCTGCACAGTTACACAACCTGTACGGGCCGACGGAAGCCGCCGTGGATGTTACGCACTGGACTTGCCGACGTCATGACGAGCGAAAGATCGTCCCCATCGGGCGGTCGGTGGCGAACACACAGGTTTACATTTTAGACCGCTACCTTCAACCGGTGGCAATGGGCATACCAGGTGAGTTGCATCTTGGAGGGGTGCAAGTCGGCCGTGGGTACCACAGGCGGCCGGAGTTGACGGCGGAGAGGTTTATTCCGGATCCGTTTAACGGAGATCCAGAAGCACGGCTGTACAAGACGGGGGATCTGTGCCGTTGGCTTCCGGATGGCGTCATTGAATACCTGGGGCGGATGGACTTTCAGGTCAAGATTCGGGGATTCCGCATTGAACTAGGTGAGATTGAGGACATCCTCCGGCAACACCCGGCCGTGCACGAAGCCGTGGTCACGGCCCGTGAAGACACATCTGGGGACAAGCGACTCGTGGCATACGTGGTTTTGGGGGGAGAGCCGGCATGCACGACTGCCGAATTGCGAGATTACCTCAAACAGAAACTACCCGACCACATGGTTCCGTTGGCCTGGGTTAGCTTGTCGGCGCTGCCATTAACCCCCAACGGCAAGGTGGATCGTAGGGCCCTGCCGCTCCCGGGCGCAGACGCGGTGGCAGAACTGAGCACTGTTTACGTGGCGCCAGACAGCGAAACGGAACGGAAGATAGCTGCGATCTGGCAGGACGTGCTGGGAATTGCCCAAGTCGGAAGAACCAATAATTTCTTTGATTTAGGTGGAGATTCTTTGCGATTGATGAGAGTTCACAGCCGATTGCGACAAGCCTTTAACAGTGACATCACAATGGTGGATATGTTCAGGTGCACTACGGTTCGAGCGCTCGCGCTTCACTTGGCGGGTCAGTCGGATTCGAGTGTGTCGGACAGGGCTCAGGCACAAGGCGAGGTACGAAAAGACGCGATACGGCGTCATCGCCAGTTGCGGCGGCATCTCACCAATGAATCGCTTAGAGCGTCTTCCGAGCATGAACCAAGTAACTGACCAACTCGACAGGATCGCCGTTATCGGCATGGCGGGGCGTTTTCCGGACGCCCCCGACGTCGAGCGGTTCAGGAAGAACTTGTGCGCCGGCGTAGAGTCTGTAACTACCTTTACGGATGAGCAACTTTTGTCTGCGGGTGTGGAACCGAGCCTGGTCCAAGCGCCGAACTACGTGAAAGCAGGCGTTTTGTTGGACGGCGTGGAGATGTTCGCTGCCGAATTCTTTGGCTACGCGCCTCGAGAGGCGGAGCTGACCGATCCTCAACACCGCGTGTTTCTGGAGTGCGCCTGGGAGGCCTTGGAGGATGCAGGCTACGACCCGGACAGCACCCGACTTCGAATTGGAGTCTTCGCCGGCACTGGCAGGAATTCCTACTTCCAGAATAACCTCGTCTCGAATCCACATCTGATGACGTCGTTGAACTACCTGGAAAGGCAGGTCGCGACCGAGAACGATTATCTGGCTACACGTGTCTCTTATAAGTTAAACCTCAAAGGGCCTAGCCTCACTATCCAGACGGCGTGTTCCACCTCGCTGGTAGCGACCCACGTCGCATGCCAGAGCTTGCTCAATGGGGAATGTGACATGGCTCTGGCCGGTGGTGCCTCAATTAGGATTCCCCAGATAGTGGGCTACATGTACCAGGAAGGTTCAACTCTGTCATCCGATGCTCGGTGCCGGGCTTTTGATGCTTCTGCTCAGGGAATGATGCCCGGCAGCGGAGCCGGCGTTGTCGTTCTCAAGCGGCTGGCCGACGCGCTGGAGGATGGAGACTGCGTGCACGCCGTTATTCGCGGGTCGGCCATCAACAACGATGGTGCGGTCAAGATTGGCTTTACGGCGCCCAGCGTGGAGGGGCAGGCGAGCGTGATTGCGGAGGCACAGGCCTTGGCTGGCGTGAGCGCCGATGAGATTACCTACATCGAGGCTCATGGCACTGGCACGGTGCTGGGGGATCCCATCGAGATTGCTGGCCTGACACAAGCTTTCCGCAAGACAAGCCGGAGGCAGGGTTTCTGCGCCGTTGGCTCGGTTAAGACCAACATTGGACACCTAGGTGCTGCGGCAGGTATTGCAGGCTTGATTAAGGTTGTGTTGGCTCTCCAGAACCGAGTGCTCCCTCCGAGCCTGAATTTCAAACGAGCCAACCCTGCTATCGATTTCGCGAACAGCCCATTCTACGTGCAGCAAACGTTGTCGGAGTGGCAGCCGGCGAAGGGCCGGCGTGTGGCTGGTGTTAGTTCTTTTGGCATCGGCGGGACGAATGCCCATGCCGTGCTCGAAGAGGCACCCGTCACTGACCCTTCCGGGCCATCCAGGCCCTGGCAGCTTCTGCTGCTCTCGGCGCGCACAAGTACCGCTTTGGATAAGATGACGAAAAACCTCGTCGAACGCCTGAAGAACAATCCTCCTTCAAGCCTTGCCGATGTCGCCTACACTCTTCAAAGGGGCCGGAAGACCTTTCAGCATCGCCGCATGTTGGTTTGCCAGAGCCTCGAGGATGGCGTTGCCGCACTGGAATCTCTAGACCCGAGGCGAGTATCCACCCACTATCAAGAGCCGGCTCATCGAGATGTCGTGTTCATGTTTCCCGGCCAAGGGGCCCAGTACGCCAATATGAGCTTGGAACTCTATCGGACTGAACCAGAGTTTCAGGAACAGATCGATCGTTGCTGCGAACTACTCAGGCCTCACCTTTCCCCTGATTTGCGGGAGATCCTATATCCGAGGGATGAGGAGGTCGAAAGCGCTTCGAAGGCGCTGGAGCAGACACTGATCGCTCAGCCAGCCCTTTTCGTCGTTGAGTACGCTCTCGCAAAACTGTTGATCTCCTGGGGCGTGAAACCTGCCGCCCTGGTGGGCCATAGCATCGGCGAATATGTAGCAGCCTGTCTGGCCGGAGTATTCTCCCTCGAAGACGCCTTGGCTCTCGTTGCCGCCCGAGGTCGGCTTATGCAGGGTCTCCCCAAGGGGTCCATGCTGGCCGTTTCCCTCTCGGAGGAAGACATCGCACCGCTTTTGAGTGAAAGGCTCTCCTTGGCCGCGGTGAACAGTCTTTCCCTGTGCGTCGTCTCGGGAGAAACGGAGGTGCTGAAGGACCTGGAGGAGAAGCTTTCGAAAAAGGGTGTGGCCTGCCGCCCCCTGCATACCTCTCACGCGTTTCATTCAAACATGATGGATCCCATCCTGGTCGAGTTCGCCCGGAAAGTAGAACAAGCGGGCCTTCATCCCCCGAAAATTCCGATTCTTTCCAGCGTCACCGGCGCATGGGCACAATCACCGGAGATTGCCACCCCGGGTTATTGGACCAGAAATCTGCGGCAGACCGTCCGCTTCTCCAATTGCGTTCAGGAGTTGATGAAAGAGCCCGATAGAATCCTCCTGGAGGTCGGGCCAGGAAAGACCCTCGGGACATTCGCCAGGCAGCATCCGGATGGATCAGGCAAACGCCTTGTGTTAGCTACGATCCGTCACCCCCAAGAGCCGGACTCCGATCTTGCTTTCCTCCTGAACACTATTGGGCGGCTCTGGCTAGCCAACGTTGACGTGGACTGGTCGGGATTTTATAAGGACGAGCGCCGCCGTCGAATCTCCCTACCGACCTACCCCTTTGAGCGACAGCGTTACTGGGTTGAGTCATCGCCGGAGATGGCTACCCTGGGGGTGGCTCGAAGGTTGTCAGAAAAGAACTCAGACATCGCTGAATGGTTTTATGTCCCATCCTGGAAACGAGCGCAGCTCCCCGAGAATAGCAACGGCAGCGGATCCTCGAGTCAGAATCTGTGCTCTTTGGTGTTCCTCGACGAGGGCGGATGTGGTGCCAAGCTCGTTGAACTGCTGCAGAATAGCGGCCAGCGCGTGACCCTTGTGAAAGCTGGAACCAAGTTTCATCGAATCAATGAGGAGTCCTTTACCATAAATCCGGAAGTGAAGGAAGACTACCACGCCTTATTGCATGAACTTAAAGAGGGTGGACGATCACCAGGCACGATCGTTCATCTGTGGTGTCTTACCAGCCGGGAAGAGAAGTTGTCGATTGCCGATTCCTACAAGCTTTTCCGCAACCTAGGATTTAACAGTCTGCTCTTCTTGACTCAAGCCATTGTCGAACAACTTCCTGAGAAGCCGTTGCAAATTAAGGTCGTTTCCAACTATCTCCACGAAGTAACGGGTGAGGAATTCCTGTCTCCCGCTAAGGCCATCCTTCTTGGTCCGTGTCGGGTCATCCCCCTGGAACATCCCAACATACAGTGTACGAACGTTGATCTGGGAGACCGGCAGCCACCAGACGAATACGCTCAGCGGCTTGTGAAAGAGCTGACCGCCAGGACCACGGATGCTGTTGTCGCCTACCGAGGTACACATCGATGGGTGCGAGAGTTCGAACGCATGCGGTTGGGCAAAATCGACCAGGTCAAACCCCCGTTGAGAGAAGGGGGTGTTTATTTAATTACGGGTGGTCTCGGCGGAATTGGTCTGGTATTGGCGGAATATTTGGCTCAATCCGTGCACGCAAAACTCGTTCTGATTTCACGGACCGGCCTGCCAGACAGAGAAAAATGGCAACATTGGCTGGAAACGCACGAGGAACAGGATGCTGTTAGCCAAAAGATTCGAAAAGTACAGTCGCTTGAGAATCAAGGAGCGAAGGTGCTGGTCCTGAAGGCCGATGTAGCCGACGTCAATCAGATGAAGGCGGCTTTTGAGCAAGCGCATGGTCAATTCGGAAAAATTCATGGAGTGATACACGCTGCCGGCATCGTCGGCACTGGTATCACCTTGCTGAAAAAGCCTGACGTGGCAGCAGGCGTTATGGCGCCAAAGGTGGACGGAACTCTATGTCTCGGTCAACTGCTGCGTGACAGCAGATTGGATTTTTTCGTCTTCTGCTCCTCTCTGACTGCACATTTGGGGGGAATCGGACAGGTAGATTATTGCTCCGCCAATTCCTTTCTAGATGCATACGCGCAGAAGTATCGCTCAGAAATGAATCTCATCTCAATAAACTGGGGTACCTGGCAGGGAGTTGGTATGGCTGTGAACACTGAAGTCCCGTTCGATCTCAAAGAAGAGAGAGAACGGAGTCTGCGGCTCGGAATTTTGCCCGAGGAGGGAAAAGAGGCATTTGCCCGAATTCTAGGCGGATCTCATCCACAAGTGATCGTCTCGCCACAAGACCTCACAGCGTTGATGCAAAAAAGCGATAAGGGCGGAGAATCGGTTGCTGTAGAACAGGGGACAAAGACTTCCCCAGGTAAACCGACACACCCGCGTCCCAATCTCTCCAGTGATTATGTTGTTCCCGGAAACTCAACTGAGCAGACCATTGCAGATATCTGGCAGGAACTTCTTGGCATGACCAATGTAGGTATCCACGACAATTTCTTCGAATTAGGCGGACATTCGTTGCTGGCAACAAGTCTCACAGCCCGCTTGAAGAGCGTATTTCCTATCGAACTCTCTATCGCAAGCTTGTTTGAAAACCCTACGGTCCATTCGCTGAGCGAGATGGTACGGCAGGGGCAGCGCGAACCCCTGTCGTTCGTCGAAGGTAAGAGCCGCGGGCAGAGGCGACGAGAGGCACGGTCGAAAACGTGAAGGAATGGCCGGTGCGGCTTAGAAGTCTCGACTGTCAGCCTGGTGACTCTGGGCTGAACGGCTCTATGGGATTGTCTAAAAGCAGAACCATGACACGGGCGAGGAGGACCTGAATGCCGGAACGAAACTCAAACATCGCTGACTGGTTTTACGTTCCATCCTGGGAACAGGCACCACTTCCCAATACCGGGAACGACAGCGGATCAGCGGCCCGGAACCTGTTTGCTTTGATTTTTCTCGATGAATCGGGATGCGGCTCCAGGCTGGTTGAACTACTGCAGAACAGCGGGCGGCGCGCTACAGCCGTCAGAACGGGGACAACCTTTCAGCAGATCAATGAAAACTCTTTTGTTATAAACCCCGAGGTGAAGGAGAACTATCTCCGCTTATGGAAGGAGCTAACGGCCTCCGGGAGCATTCCGGACACGATTGTTCATCTGTGCTGCCTTACCCGGGGGGAACGGGGGCTGTCGCCTGAGGATTCCTGCGAGTTCGTCCGCAGCAGGGGATTTAACAGCCTGCTCTATCTGATGCAATCCATTGGCGACCAGGTTTCCGCGGAACCAATACAGCTCAAAGTAGTTTCCGACGATCTCCATCGGGTAACCGGAAAAGAAATTCTCTCTCCATCTAAAGCGATTTTGATGGGTCCCTGCCGGGTCATCCGCAAGGAGTTTCCCAACATACTTTGCGGTAACGTTGATCTGACGGAAAAACTAAAGGTCGAGGACTGCGCGCAACTGCTTTTCAAAGAGATCGGCGCCCGGACGGCAGAAGCCGTAGTCGCCTACCGAGATTCACAGCGGTGGGTGCAATCGATCGAACATGCACCTTTGCCCCAGACCAATACCGCCAATTCGATTTTGCGCGAAGGCGGCGTTTATCTCATCACAGGCGGACTCGGCGGGATTGGGCTCGTATTGGCGGAGTATCTGGCCCAATCGGTGCGAGCCAGGCTGGTCCTCATTTCGCGGAGCCGGCTGCCAGACAGAGGACGATGGCAGGAATGGCTCAGTGCGCATGAAGAAGGCGATGCGGTCAGCGAGAGGATTCGAAAAATACAGTGTATCGAAGATCGGGGCGCAAAGGTTCTGGTCGCGAACGCGGATGTGGCGGACTTCGATCAAATGAGGACGGCTCTCGACCAGGCACAGAATCAATTTGGGCCAATCCAGGGCGTCATACACGCTGCCGGCGTCTCGCCCGGAGGGCTGATGCTGCTGAAGAAACCGGAGGCAGCCGCCAGTGTTATGGCGCCGAAGGTCAAAGGAACTCTAGTGCTCGACAAGTTGCTTGGTGACACCAAGCTGGACTTTTGCGTATTTTGCTCCTCGACTTCCGCGTTTTACGGTGAGTTCGGGCAGGTAGATTATTCCGCGGCCAATGCATTCATGGATGCGTACGCTCTAAAGCACGCTTTAGAGAGAAAAATCGTCTCAATCAACTGGAACATGTGGCGGGACGTTGGTATGGGGGTACACAGCCCGGTGCCAGTTCGCCTCCAGAAGAGAAGAGAACAGGAACTGAGGCTCGGAATAGCGCCCGAGGAGGGGAAGGAAGCGTTCGCAAGAATTCTAGGAAGTTCTCTTCCACAGGTGATCGTATCGCCAAGAGAAATCGTGATAACTGGGTATAAGGAACGGGAAACCGACTCCGAAGAGCCGGTGACGAAGGTCTTGCCGGACAAGCGCCGACATCCGCGTCCCAATTTGTCCACTGAGTATGTAATCCCCGGAAATTCCGCGGAACGGACCATTGCCGAGATGTGGCAGGAACTCCTGGGCGTAAACACAGTAGGCATCCACGACAATTTCTTTGAACTGGGCGGAAACTCGTCGCTCGTGCCAGACGTGATCAGTCGAATCAGGAGCGCATTTGGTGTAGGGCTCCCAGCCACCGGCGTAATTGAAAATCCCACAGTACATTTACTAAGTGAAGGGATACGCCAGGGACGGTGGGACGACGCGTCGTTTGAGGCGAGCAGAAGCCGAGGACAGAGGCGCAGAGAAGCAAGGGAGATGAGGTGAAGCCGTGAATAAGGCAGAAGGGTCCGGTCGCTGGAGCGGTTCGGAGATCGCCATCATCGGTATGGCAGGGCGGTTTCCGGGCGCGCCTAATATTGAAAAGTTCTGGAGCAATTTGCGGGATGGCGTGGAATCCTTAACCTTCTTCACCGACGAGGAGTTGCTGGCCTCGGGCGTGGATCCCGCAGTATTGCAAAATCCCTTGTACGTAAAAGCCAATTACATCCTCGACTCGATCGATCTGTTTGATGCCGCTTTTTTCGGATTCAGCCCTCGGTTGGCTGCGGGCACGGACCCACAACGTCGGCTCTTCCTGGAATGCGTGCGGGATGCGATCGAAGCGGCCGGTTACGATGCCGAGCGATACGACGGGGCAATCAGCGTGTTCGCGGGTGCGACGTTGAGTAGCTATCTGTTCAACAACCTGTGTGCGAACCCTGACGCCCTGGCAGCAGACAGTTTCTATTTGAACACGCCGGATTCTCTGGCCACGCTCATAGCCTACAAGCTGAATCTGAAAGGAACCTGTTACACCGTTGCGACCTTTTGCTCCACCTCATTGGTGGCCGTCCATCTCGCCAGTCAAAGCTTGTTGAGCTTTGAATGCGACATGGCGGTGGCGGGAGGCGTGCACGTTCGATCGCCGCTTAAGGCGGGCTATTTTTATGAAGAGGGGTCAGTGTACTCCCCCGACGGGCATATCCGGCCTTTTGATGCCAAAGCACAGGGAATGGTGTTCGGCAGCGGGCTCGGTGCCGTGGTGCTGAAAAGGCTGAAGGACGCTTTAGCTGACGGCGATTCCATTGACGCAGTGATCCTTGGCTCGGCGACAAACAACGATGGTTCCCTGAAGGTAAGTTTTACGGCGCCCAGCGTTACTGGTCAGGCTGAGGCCATCGTGGAGGCCCTGGCGGTCGCCGGAGTCGAACCCGACACGATCAGTTATGTGGAGGCCCATGGGACAGGAACACCGTTTGGTGATCCCGTGGAAGTGGCGGCACTGAACCGCGCCTTTCGTGGTGGAACAAAGAAAAAGGGCACCTGCGCCCTCGGTTCGGTGAAGGGAAACATCGGACACGCCGATGCGGCCGCTGGCGTGTCTGGTCTGATCAAGACCGTTCTCGCGCTCAAGAACAAGCAAATTCCCGCAAGCCTGAATTTCCACGAGCCAAATCCGAATATCGATTTTGAAAGCGGCCCGTTCTACGTCAACTCAACTCTTTCGGAATGGAGGAGTAACGGCACACCACGCCGTGCTGGCGTCAGCGCATTCGGTTTCGGAGGGACAAACGCTCATGTGATCCTTCAGGAAGCCCCCGTACCTGAACCCTCTGGTCCGTCCAGGACTCACCAATTGTTGGTTCTGTCCGCCAAGACTAGTTCTGCTTTGGAAGCAGCCACAGGGAACATGATCGCGTTCCTGAAGAATCATCCGGATCTGAACCTTGCGGATGCGGCATACACACTGAAGGTAGGGCGAACAGCTTTCAACCATCGCAGGGTCGTCGTCTGCCGGAACTGCGAGGATGCCGTGGCCGCGCTGGAAGCAGCCGACTCAAGCCGTAAGGCGACCGCGCATCAGGACAAGAGGGATCCCGGCATCACCTTCATGTTTTCCGGACAGGGGGCGCAGTATGCAGCCATGGGTTCGGAGCTTTATGAAACCGAACGCGGGTTTCGGGAGGCCGTTGACCGGTGCTCGCAAATCCTGCAACCGCATCTCGGGCTCGATATACGTCAGATCCTTTATCCGCGCGATGCAGGTCTCGAGGAAGCCACCCAAAAGCTAAACCAGACATCCATTACCCAACCTGCATTATTTGTGCTGGAATACGCGTTGGCCAAACTGTGGATGTCATGGGGAGTCCACCCGACGGACATGGTGGGCCACAGCATCGGAGAGTATGTCGCGGCCTGTCTCGCTGGCGTCTATTCTCTGGAAGACGCGTTGACTCTGGTGGCAGCGAGGGGCAGGCTGATGCAGAGTCTGCCGGGCGGCAGCATGCTGGCGGTTCGACTCCGCGAGCCCGAAATCCGGTCGCTGATAGACGATCATGAACTTTGCCTGGCCGCGATTAACAGCCCTTCTCTATGCACAGTCTCGGGCAGCGAGACGGCCATAGAAGGCCTTAAACAACGCCTTTCTGGAATGGGTGTGGAGTACCGCCCGCTGCATACGTCCCACGCATTTCATTCCAGTATGATGGACCCGATCCTGGATGCATTTGGGGAGAAAGTAAGGAGCACCAAAAGGAACCCACCCCAGATTCCGTTCCTTTCAAATGTGTCCGGGACATGGATCACTCCGGAACAGGCCATGATGCCGGAGTATTGGATGAAGCATCTCCGCCACACCGTCCGATTCTCCGATGGAGTTCAGGAATTACTCAAGGAATCAAACCGAGTCTTTCTTGAAGTGGGCCCCGGCAATACCCTGAGCACGCTGGTAAGACAGCATCTCAACGGAACTGGATCCAGGGTGGTGCTTGGTTCTCTACGTCATCCTCATGAGCAGGAACCGGATGACGCCTTCATTCTGAACAGCCTTGGACGGCTGTGGCTGGCAGGGGTTGAGGTGAATTGGCCGGGGTTTTATGAAGGGGAGAGGCGCCGCCGGGTTGTCCTCCCGACTTATCCTTTCGAGCGGCGACGTTACTGGGTTGATGCGACGATACCCCCGCAGGGCCGCTTTGCGAGGATATCTGGCTTGATCAGGGAACAACAGCTTCTGCCGCGCGCGGCTCAATCGGAGGCCGCCGAGGAGGTGCTGGCTCCCCGAAATCCAGAGTTGCAAGGAGACTATGTTGCTCCCCAGACGCGTACAGAGAAGGTTCTGACTGGCATATGGACCAAAGCGCTCGGGATTCGGGAAATCGGGCGTCACGACGACTTCTTTCAATTGGGCGGCGATTCCCTTTCAGCCATAACTGTATTAAGTAAAGTCGAGCAAGCTTTGGGTAAGCGACTCTCCTTGTCATCCTTAATCCAATCTCCGACGATTCATGAATTTTCTGCGCTTTTCAGTGATATGGAGGAAGACAACATTCGGAATCAAGAGGTCATCTCCTCGCGCTGGAAATCTTTGGTGGCGATTCAGCCGTCGGGTTCGCGTCTCCCCTTTTTCTGTTTCCATGGAGCCGGCGGCAATATCCTGATCTACAAGAAGCTATCGGAGTATCTTGGGGCCGACCAGCCATTCTACGGTCTGGAAGCCCAGGGTTTGGACGGCGTTACTCCTGTCCCGAGAACGATCGAGGAGATGGCTGCGCTGTATTTGAAGGAGATCCGTGATGTCCAGCCCCACGGGCCCTATCTTCTGGGCGGGTATTGCATGGGAGGGACCGTTGCTTATGAGGCTGCACAGCAATTAACGGCTGCGGGCGAGGAGGTCGCGCTCCTTGCACTCTTCGACACGATGCACTGGGACAAGGTGGTGTTTACCGGCTGGGACTGGAAGTTCCTGCGTTTCCAGCGGTTGATTTTCCATGCAGCGGCTGTGCTTGGGCTCGATTTTGAGGGCAAGAGCAGATTCCTGAAGGGAAAATTTCATGATTTGCGAAGCCGAATTCCCGTATGGCGGGGGATATTGCTGACGAAGCTCCAGAAGCATTCGACCGCGGTATCCTCAGGCTCCTTGATTCTGGCTCAAGTCTGGCAGTCTAACGATCGCGCTGCCGTCAACTATGTCCCCAAACCCTATCCGGGCGAGGTTACAGACTTTCGTCCAGCCCGGCAGTACCGGGCATACAATAATCCCGAGCTGAAGTGGGACCGTTTGGCAAGAGCTGGACAGCGAGTTATCGTGATTCCAGGATATCCTGCCGTCATGCTGCTTGAACCATATGTCAAGGACCTAGCTGCAAAGTTAGCGGAGTGTATTGACGACGCAGTACGCGTAAAATCCAACTCGCTGGACAAACATCCCGGAGCCAGTTCAGCGCTAACCGGTGTGGCGAGGGATGCTGCTCGCCAAGTTCGACAAGCACTCACGGATAGCCAGGTCGGAATCCCCAGTGCTGGGGCAGATCTGGCAGGCGAATGACCGGGCATGCTTGGATTATGTCCCCAAACCCTATCCCGGCGGTGTCACCGACTTTCGCCCTAAGAAACAGTATCGGAGACTCAGCCGGGCAGATGCGAAATGGGATCAATTGGCACGCGATGGGCAAGAAGTGGTTGTTCTTCCACTTTATCCGGCTGGCATGCTGGTCGAGCCCTTCGTCAAGCACTTGGCCCATGCCCCATGGCGATTTATCGACAGTGCGATTAACCGCTGCCCGAGCTAGTCGGTCAGAAGATTCCCGGCTTTGTCAACGGCAGGTGAGGTTTGACTTTTTCGGTAGGGGATTCCACGCGAGCCGTCGGAACTATGACCGATCCCACCCACCTGCGAAGGCCAATAGAACTTCGAGGGGTTTGAGTACAAAATGACCTTGTTCAATGCTGGGCCTATTGAAGGGGATGGAGGATCCTCAAATCGAGTTGGTAAGATTATGGCTCATGGAGAGGAAGGGCTAGACGTATTGCCGCCACCGGCGGAGTCGGAAAAACTTTCATTGCCGGTGGACTGGAACCAAACGCACATGGATATTCCGCGGGGGCAGTGTATTCACGATCTTTTGGAAGACCGGGTGAGGCATACTCCAGCGAGCGCAGCTCTGGTGGGCCCCAGCATAGCTCGATCTTCCTCTTGTCAGGTGACGTGGACCTATGCCGAACTGAATGAGCGGGCCGATGCGTTGGCGGAATACCTCCGAGCCCTGGGTGTGGGGCCGGAGGTACTCGTGGCGGTTTGCATGGAGCGCACGGTGGAAATGGTGGTAGGCCTGCTGGCCGTGCTGAAGGCGGGGGGAGCCTACGTACCCCTCGACCCATCGTATCCACCTGAACACCTGGCGTACATCCTGGAGGAAACACAGGTTCCCGTGGTCCTGACGCAACAGAGCATCGCCCCTTTTCTCCCGAGCACTGCGGGGCGCGTTGTGTATCTGGACGATCCGGAATTGCCGGTGGAAATTCGGAAACTGACAGGTAATGATCCTCGCTTCTCGACCAACCCTCAGGATCCCTCCCATCTGGCGTACGTTCTGTACACATCGGGTTCGACGGGCAGGCCCAAAGGTGTTGAGATAAGCCATCGGGCGGTGGTTAATTTTCTGAACTCTATGCGGGAAGAACCGGGGATGGAGGCGCGAGATACGCTGTTGTCAGTCACCACATTGTCGTTCGATATCTTCGGGCTGGAGATGTGGCTGCCGCTGACGACAGGGGCGAAAGTGGTGATTGCGCAGGAGGAAGTGGCGAAGGATGGGCGGGAACTGGCGTCGTTGATGGAGCGGAGTGGAGCGACGGTGATGCAAGCCACTCCCTCCACCTGGCGGTTATTGCTCAAGTCGGGATGGGAAGGCAGTCCGCATCTGAAGATTCTTTGCGGGGGGGAAATGTGGCCGGCACAACTGGCCGAGCAGTTACTGCCGAAGTGCGGATCGCTTTGGAATATGTACGGACCGACGGAAACTACCATCTGGTCGGCAGTAAACGCGGTGGAGAAGGGGAAGCAGGTTTTGATCGGGCGTCCCATTGCCAACACGCAATTCTATGTGGTGGATGGGCACCTGCAACCGCTGCCGGTGGGGGTACCGGGGGAGTTGTTGATAGGTGGCGAGGGGCTGGCGCGAGGATATTGGAAGCACCAGGAGTTGACGGCCGAGAAATTCATTGCCAACCCTTTCAGCCCTGACGTCGAGTCGAGGTTATACCGCACCGGCGACTTAGTGCGCAGTCTCCCAGACGGTACCCTGGAATTTCTGGGGCGGACTGATCAGCAACTCAAGCTTCGGGGATTCCGAGTCGATCTGGCGGAAATCGAAAGCACATTGCGCGCACACCCGGGAGTTTCAGAAGCTGCCGTGGTCGCCTGCGAGGATGTAGGAGAACCACGACTCGTTGCGTACCTTGTCCCCTCGGGAATCCCAGTTGGCGGGCCGGTCAATTGGCGAGATTACCTCAAGACCAAGCTCCCTATCTATATGGTGCCCGCGACATTTGTCATGCTCGAAAAACTGCCATTGACCCCGAATGGCAAGGTGGATCGAAGGGCTTTGTCGAGTATGAGTCCCACAACAGCTCAGACCCCACCGAAAGGTGGGGCACCTTGCGACGTGATTGAGCAGATACTGACGCAACTGTGGGAGAGAACCCTGCGCGTGCGCCCGATTGGATTGAGAGATGACTTCTTTGAGTTGGGCGGGCACTCACTCGCTGCGGCCCAGCTCTTTTCTGAGATCGAAAGGCTGACCGGCATAAGCCTGCCGTTGGCGACTCTCTTGCGAGCGTCGACAGTGAAGGAGTTAGCGGAGATACTGCGCAAGGATCGATGGGCCCCCAACTGGTCATCGCTCGTCCCCATAAACCCTGGCGGATCCCAACTTCCGCTCTTTTTGGTTCACGGTGCCGAGGGCAATGTCATATTGTACCGACAACTGGCCCGATATCTTGGGCCGGATCAGCCTGTTTATGGTTTCCAATCAAAAGGGCTCGATGGCAATGGAAACTTGCGCGCCACGATCGAGGAGATGGCCTCCGACTACATTAATGAACTAGTAGCCTTACAACCGAGCGGGCCTTACCGTCTCGGAGGCTACTGTCTTGGAGGAGCCATAGCTTTAGAAATGGCACACCAACTCCAAGCAAAAGGAGAGCAAGTCGAACTAGTAGCAATGCTCGAAACGTACAATAACAACGCGCTTCCTCCATCAAGACAGCGGCGAACTTGGAGACTTGTGCATTCATTACAGAATTTGTGGTTTCACGGTGTTAATTTTTGCTTCCTCAAGAACAAGGACCGCTGGAAATTTATCCGCGAAAAGTGGGATGTCGAAATGACCAGGTTAGGGATCAGGCTTCGGGCTTTGTCCCCTGCGCGATACGTATCGGGTCGCGGGGAGACGCAAAGCAGCTATCCCCATTTGCGGGTCAAGAAGGTTAATGATCTTGCTGTAAGGCGATATGTGCCGCGGACTTATTCGGGTCGTGTTGTTGTCATTCGACCTAAAGGGAACTTCTGGGGGCTCGATCGCGTGACCTTTGGGTGGGGTGACGTCGTTCGGGACGGCTTGGAGGTACGGGAGATTCCAATCTATCCCAAGGGGATGTTAGTCGAACCTTTCGTCCAGACCTTGGCGGAGGAATTAAGAGCGTGCCTAGGAGAAGCAGAATAGGTAGCCAGAGCATTCCCGCAGTGGGGATGGCGACCGAAGCCCGTCGGGAATTGAGATCAAATGATTGTCTCGCGGCCTAGTTTGAATTTCCGCAGAGTTGCGTGCTAAGGTACTCGTCCCTCGTACAGGAAATTGCCCCGCGCGGTTGAAACCTGAAGTAAGGAAGAAACGGCTCTTAGCCCGAACCCGATTGGAGTTTGGTTTGGAAACTCCTCAGGGATGAGAGTCGAGATTAAGCAAACCTAGCAGGAAACGGAAGATAAGTGCGGCCGATTAGTTCGAGATGATCGGCTACCGACCTTCCGTCTTATAAACCTACGAAGTTATAGGGAGGAAGTATGGAGCGCGAAAAAGTACTGATTTTCGATACGTCGCTTCGCGACGGCGAACAAGCACCCGGATGCAGCATGAACATTGAGGAAAAACTGCTGTTCGCCCGGAAACTCCAGCGGTTGGGAGTGGACATCATCGAAGCTGGTTTTCCCATTGCTTCACCCGGCGATGCTGAGGCGGTGCGGCTCGTAGCCAGCGAGGTCCAAGGCCCGATTATTGCCGCGATGGCTCGTTGCACCGAGAAGGACATCAAGGCGGCTTGGGAAGCGCTGAGCTGTTCTCCGCGCCCGCGCATTCACATTGTCCTTGCGACTTCGGATATTCACCTGGCGTTCAAACTGAAGATCAGCCGGGACGAAGCGCTGCGCAGAGCTGCAGACATGGTGGCTTATGCGCGCACGCTCTGCCCCGACGTCGAATTTTCCCCCGAGGACGCTACCCGCTCCGACCGGAGCTACTTGTGCGATGTACTGCAGGCCGTAGTGCAAGCCGGAGCAACCACGCTCAACATTTGCGACACGGTTGGCTATACCACGCCCGTTGAATATGCGGAGCTGATCCGCGTCATTCGACAGCGCTTGCATGACGCGGAGCACATTACCATCTCGGCCCATTGCCACAACGATCTGGGCTTGGCGGTTGCTAATTCCCTGGCCGGCGTTGAGGCTGGTGCGCGGCAGATCGAGTGCACTGTTAACGGCATAGGGGAGAGGGCCGGGAACACGTCCTTGGAGGAGATCGCGATGGTGTTGCAAGTTCGCCGTGACCGCTATCCGGTCGCAACCGGCATTTGCCATGAAGAGATTTACTCGACCAGTCGATTACTGTCGAAGATCCTAGGGTTTGAACCTCAACCGAACAAGGCAATCGTGGGACGGAATGCCTTTGCGCACGAAGCAGGCATTCATCAGCATGGTGTCCTCAGCAATCCGCTGTGCTACGAAATCATGACGCCGGAAACGGTGGGAGTACCACCTAACCACATCGTGCTTGGCAAGCACTCGGGCCGGCACGCGGTAGCCTATAAGCTCAAGGAAATGGGCCACGAACTTTCAGATGGCGAGCTTAACCGCATCTACCATAAATTTATCCGGCTCGCCGACAGCAAGAAGCACGTATACGAACAGGATCTATTGGCGATTCTCTTCGAGGAGCGCGCCCAGATACCAGCTCCCTGAAGAATAAGCACAGCGCCCCCGGCTACGTGAATCCCGATCCGCGTTTTCTGTGCCGCACAACCCAGAACGAGGAAGCACTTACTGGATTGATAGACGGCATTGAGACTCGTAAAGGGTTTACCACCCTCACGGGTGAGGTCGGAACCGGTAAGACTACTCTCATCAATAGCCTGCTCGACTGGTTATTTCGACGGGAGCCGGCATCGCTTTCCTTCTTAACTCGCGGCGGAACTCACATCACCTTCTCGACTTCATCCTTGCGGAGTTTGTCGCGGTGCCTGCCGGGAATATCCTGAACCTCAGTACCCACTGCCGCCAGTCCTCCCCAACCGAAAAGTTCATCGTTTCCTGCGAGTGCACGCCGAGTCATCGAACGAAGGATGACTAAACTCTCAGGATTGACCGTTGGCTTGTACATCGAGCAGCCAACCGATGAATGTCTCTCAGACTCCCAACACTCTGGAAGAGAGGACGACCGAATTTGTGGGACAGCCGGTACAAGTGTCCGAAAACTCGGGAAGTGAGGAACTCTGTTGCATAGCTCCATCCTTCTCCTGAGAAGGAAATATCATCCAGCCATAATTTGTGGAGCACAAACTGTGCGCGAAGACCCACGGAATGCGTGTTCTTCTCGAGATTATCCAGCAGGAATGTGGCAACCCCACGGGCCATAGAGAATTGGACGTTGGCTGTTTAGGAACCCAGTTTGGAACTCGTAAGCACGTTCTAGTCTCATGGCAAAAACTCTTGTGATTTGCTAGTGTCGCGGAGAAGACAGCGGGAATAGGAAGGGTTGGGAGACGCTGAGCTCCCATTCTGCCAGGCCTAACCGGTTGCCGGACCATGGATCCACTTACCATTTGGGCGCCGCCCTCAGAACCGCTCACCCTCCGCAATGGGGAAATGCAAATCTGGCGTGTTTCCGTCGACCATCCACCCGTGGCCCTCGGACTCCTTTCGACGTATCTGTCTGCTGAAGAAGCTGCTCGAGCCGAGCGCTTCGTGTTTCCTCGCGACAAAAACCTTTTCATCGCAGGTCGTGGCATGCTCCGTGTCATTCTCGGACGTTATCTTGGAATGCCTCCCCGCAGCCTTTCTCTTCAAAAAGGTCACCACAAAAAACCTTTCGTTTCGACGGATTCCGGAAAACCGCCTCTTCAATTCAACATGTCTCACTCCCATGGCCTGGCCTTGTATGCCTTTGCCCTGCGCGGCCAGGTGGGCATTGATCTCGAAAAGCTCCAGCCCGACTTTGCAACTGAAGAGGTAGCCGAGCAATTCTTCTCTCCAAAGGAACAGGAAGAATTGCTTGGCCTTCCGCCGGAAAGCCGTGTCCAAGGCTTTTTCAACTGCTGGACTCGGAAAGAAGCTTACGTGAAGGCCACAGGAGAGGGTCTATACGTTCCCCTGGATAGCTTCGACGTTTCCCTGACCCCAGGCCGCCCTCCCACGCTGCGAGCGGCCGACTCGGATCGTTGGACTCTTTTCTCATTCTGCCCAGCGCAGGGATACATCGCCGCGGCGGTTGTTGAGGGAAAAGGGTGGAACAATCAGTTCTATGATTGGGACGGTATGCTCTGACCGGTACCATGAAAAGGTGATTGTATGACCCAATTCAGCTGTGGTGCTTCCCACTGAAACTAGAATGCCGAATTCAGTGTGATTCAGGGCCTCCGAACTAGAGGCAACATGCGCAGGAAACCGCACTTGGACTGGACCCCAGAAGAGGGTTGGCAGATTGTTCAAGAGGAGATGCAGCGCGGGAACAGCTTTAAGACTTGCCGGAGAGACCTTGCTCACTGCCATCGTGTCCGGGGAACGCGCGTAAGTGAATGTCCGGAAAGTTGGTCCTGCTTCTCCTTGACCGCTTTTTCGGCCATCGACAGGAAGTGCCCACCCACCGTCGCAAGCTGCAGTTGTTTGGCATACCACAGGATCGCCACCTATTGCACAGGAACTGTTGCTACGCTCATTGCAAGACTTCGCGATCAGAATAGTACCCCAGCAACTGGTCGTAGTTCCTGGTGATCGCTTGTGGCCGGTCATACACGCGCAAGGCATCGACCTCGACCGCCTCACGCGGTTCTCGTTTCCCGTTTCCTTTGGCATCCAGGGACAGACGCACGGCTTCGACATCGAAACGACTCAGATCCAGAGCCTTTTCGATCACTGCTTGCACCGCTACTATACGCACTTGCCGGATCAACTCTGCGACCAGTACTCCCAGTTCTTCTTTCGTCAAAATGGTCTATTCCGCCGCAAACTTTTTTTCACGGCAAATGCCCCTATCCCGGTCTAGATTCTGCCGGCAACCAACCTTCGTTTTGGATCTAAGACATTAAGGTCTTATGAGGGAAAATATTTGCAAATTTGTGGCGTCACAACTCCTCCAGATCCTGTTCCTCCAGTGCAAATATAAGAGGTAAGTGCTTTACCAACAGTAACTTGCCAATTAGTGAGGATTGGCCCCGGTCGTGCAGTTTCTTACCGTGTTGCTGCTGATTGTTCTGTCCACAATCGAGTTCCGGGGTGTGCAGCTGTCAAATCAGGTGTTTCAGGATTTTGAAACTGGTGGTAGGGGCAGCGAATCCAAGCGCAAGGTGGAAAGATGACAACGAGCATGACCGTGGGGGTGAGCTTGAACTATCCCCCAATTGTCCAAGTCGACAGCGGAGTGGCAGATGATGTCATCCGTGTGGGGGTAATCGGCTACGGTTATTGGGGACCGAACATTGTCCGGAATTTTCACGGGCAGGAACATTCTCGCGTCATGATGGTTTGCGACAAGAGCCCGAAGTCGGTCGGGCGTGTGCGGCAGTCCTATCCAGACATGCTTGTGACTGGGGATGCGGACGAGATACTAGAGGCGACTGACATCGACGCAGTGGCAATTGTCACTCCGGTTCACACTCACTTTAACCTTGCAAAAAAAGCTTTGGAAAACGGCAAGCATGTTTTCATCGAGAAACCCTTTACCTGCACGAGTGCCCAAGCTGAAATACTGATCGAACTGGCAGAGCGCAAGAACTTGCGGATCATGGTGGACCACACTTTCCTCTTCACCGGTGCGGTGAAGCGAATACACCAGCTCATCGCCGACGGTGTGCTCGGGAATCTCTACTACTATGATTCTACGCGCGTAAACTTGGGACTGCTCCAGCATGATGTAAACGTCATTTGGGACCTCGCGCCGCACGACCTCTCGATCATGGATTATCTCATCACGGAAAAACCTCAGGCAGTGGTTGCCACGGGCGAGCGCCATCTGAATGGAGTGGCCGACATTGGATTCGTGACCATCTATTACCCCAAGAACATCATCGGTCATGTCAACGTGAACTGGCTCTCGCCTGTAAAAGTCCGCACTACGTTGATCGGGGGCGAGAAGAAGATGTTGGTCTGGAATGATCTTGAGGCTGATGAGAAACTCAAGGTATATGACAAGGGCGTACAGGTGACCGGTGCAGAAGGAGTATATCAACTGCTTGTGAGTTACCGCTCCGGGGACATGTGGGCCCCCAAAGTCGAGCAAATCGAAGCGCTCAGAGTCGAAGCAACGTACTTTGCTGATTGCATTCTGAACGACAAGAACCCCTTTAATGATGGGCACGCTGGGTTGCGTGTCGTGCGGGTGTTGGAAGCAGCCAACCAGTCCCTTGAACAGAAAGGCAAGATTATCCATCTCTAAAGGCTTATTCAAGCCTGAGGTACCGATCCGAGGACTTAGTCCACGAGAAGTAAGAGTTTTCGCGTCGCTCATCCGGCTAGGATTCTCATCCCGCCAGTGTCCATGGTTTTCCCACATCATTGGAGTGTCCAGAGTTTTTCGCACATTTGTTGAGGCATAGGGCCTGGTGGTGCTCGGCTCCCCCGGGGGGGAGCCGAGAGCTTTTGTGGCGTTATTCATGCCGCTTCGATCGCTTCGGCCAGGCGGTTCTTATCGAGTTAACGCCGCCTGCCCCACGTTGTGTCGGCCACGTGGCGCAGTCCTGCCCCCAACAGCAACGGCCACTTGCCTCCTGGCAACGCACGCACTGACCGCGTTCTCCGTCCCAATCCGTAACAACCTCTTCAGCCTCCGCATTCCTGCCTGCAGACTTCAACGCCTTCAGTTTCAGTTACTTGCAGATGTCGTTGTCGTCTGCTCAGGTCATCATCTGAAAAGGATAGACATTTGCCATTTGGTGGAACTTTTCGGGGACTTATCTTTGCCCGGCTCAAACACGTCTTGCTAAGGCAATACCCCTAACTATCAGAATATAAAATAGTTAGTATGTATTCCGCAGTTCCTCATGTCCATCCCCACCTTGGAGAGAAACTTGCAACCTCCTAGCTAGCAGGAATTTTTGTCCCGCTAAGAGCCGGTTGGCTTTTCCTTGAGGAGTTACTACGTCCATGGACCAAATCCAAACGGTCATTGCTGAAGATTCGGCGACGACCGGGTTTGTTTACGGACTTGGACCAGCCATGCTCAACTTGAATGCCATGGCCGCAGAAATTGCTCGGACTGATATCCCTGTTCTCATTCTCGGCGAGAGCGGCAGTGGCAAAGATGCTTACGCCCGGCTTATTCACCGCTTGTCCCCCCAGGGGAATTCACAGTTACGGAAAATCAATTGTTCCGCGTTTCAGCCCGGGGACTTGCTCAGCCATGCTAACGGAACCTTGGGTACAACCTCAAACATGGAAATATTTGGAAGCGTTTACCTCGACAACATTCAAGAACTGGATTTAGCCGGCCAGCGTGTATTGCTTTCACAACTGCCAGATGGCGAAAGCGCGGGTTCCAAGGACGAACCGAGTGCGCGATTCATCTCTTCGACCACTAGGAATCTGGAGTCCGAAATCGCCGCAGGCCGCTTCCGCCGCGAGCTGTATTTCCGGCTCAATGGTGCGTGCCTGCGCCTACCAGCACTCCGGGAACGTACGGAAGACATTCCCGTATTAGCAGAGTATTTTCTGAATAAGTATTCGACGCTGATGAAAAAGAAAGCGCCGCCACTTAGCAACAAAGTGATTCAGGCCTTGACGGCCTACCATTGGCCGGGCAACATTCGTGAATTGGAAAACCTGTTGCGCAAGATTGTGGTTCTCGGGGACGTGCAGATCGCCCTGAGTGATTTGCGGAGTTCCAGCAGCATGACGAGCAAGCCAGCCATGGTTGCACAGGGCGCTTCACTCAAGGTGGCGGCCCGAGCTGCTTCCAAGCAGGCGGAACGTGAATTGATCATGCAGGCGCTCGAGCACACCCGCTGGAACCGCAAGCGAGCGGCCCGCGAATTGCAAATCAGTTACAAATCGCTTCTCTACAAGATCAAACAGATGGAGGCCTTTCAGGGGGATCGCGAAAACGGAGGGGGAGAAGATTAATATGCATTTGAGACTTCACATAGTGTTCGGTTTGTTGCTTATGCTGTTTGGCCTTGGTTGGAATGCCGCCGCTCAGTCCACGGACTCGACTTCCGGGCAGAAGCGCGAAGCCGAAAGTAAACCCGCTGCCGCGGCTGTGACACCCGCGACAACCGATCAGGAGTACTACATCGGGCCCCAGGATGTGTTACAGATTGACGTTTGGAAGGAACCGGAAATCACCCGCAGCATCCCGGTGCGTCCCGACGGCAAGATTTCCTTGCCTCTTTTGAATGATGTGCAGGCTGCGGGACTCACGGCCATGCAACTTGCCGGCAGCATCCGCGAGGGCCTTACCAAGTATCTGCAAAATCCGCAGGTCACGGTCATGGTTACCCAGATCAACAGTCGACGAGTTTTCGTCACCGGTGAGGTCGCCAAGTCCGGTGCTATTCCTCTTCTTCCTGGCATGACTGCTTTGCAAGCTCTATCGAGTGCCGGCGGTTTCACGCAATTTGCCAAGGAAAAGGGCATTTACATTCTCCGTAACGAAAACGGAAAACAGGTGAAGCTACCTTATAACTACAAGGATATTCTCAGGGGCCAAAAAGAAGACATCCCCCTGCAATCAGGCGACGTAATTGTGGTGCCATAGGGGTTTGACCCATGAATTGCCGTACAGTCATCGTCGGAACTTGTCTTTTTGCCTTTGCCCTTTCTCTTGGGGCGCTGGCTTCTCATGCGCAGGAAGAGCCGCAGCCTGTGCCCGATGCTACGCAAGAGCCGATGCCCGAAGCTCCCCCGAAGCCAGCAGGCTATTCATTTCCCAGTTTAGGAAATGGCCAGGCAGAGGTTGAACTACAACCCGATTTTTCCCCTCTCACGGGCATGCAAAACAGTACTCTGGGCCTCCCCGAAATTCGCCATAGTTATTGGGTTCCCGGACTTCAGTTTAGCTCCAATACACTATCCAATTCCTACGGTCAGTCCAGCGGCTCCAATTGGTTCGCCAATAACTACTTCATCGGGAATCTCAGTTTTCTGGAAGCGTGGAATCGCGCCACATTAGCGGTCAACTATTCGGGCGGCGGATTTATTTCCACGAACTCCCAGTTGGGAAATGGATTTTATCAGCAACTGGCCTTGGCTCAAAATTTTCAGACAGCGCGCTGGCTCATACAGATCGTCGATCAATTCTCCTACATCCCGCAGAGTGCTTTTGGCTATGGCGGTGGCACGAACTTGGGCATTCCCGGTGTCGGTGGCTCGCTCGGTACTACCATCCCGGGTCTTGGTGGCAACTACGTCCCTAATCAAAGCGTTTATGGCGTCGGCGCCTCTTACAACAACACCGCTGCCTTGCAGGCTACCTATGCCCTCTCGCGTCGCAGTTCCATAACCCTCTCCGGTTCCTATGGCATTTTGAGTTTTGTCGAGGCAGGTAACTTCGATTCCTACACTGCGGTAGAGAGCATCGGCTACAACTACGCACTGAGTCCTAGCGACACCGTCGGTTTGGTCTATCGCTTCAGCTCCTACCAGTTTCCTGGTAATCCCCAGGCCTACGGTTCTAACGTTATGAGTGTTGCGTATGGCCGCAAAGTTACAGGCCGCCTTGCCCTCCGGCTCTTCATCGGGCCGGAGATTACTAATTACCGCATTCCCGTTGGCACCGCATCGCGAACGACAGGCATCTCCACCACTGCAAACTTGACGTACGGCTTCCGTCGGGGAGCATTCACACTCGGTTACCTCCACGGCCTATCTAGCGGCAGCGGCGTGTTGGTTGGCTCCGTCTTGGATCAGGCCACGGCCAGTGCCTCCCGCAGTTTGACCCGCGTTTGGACAGGAAGCCTTAATTTTGGCTACTCGCGCAACAACCCCGTGGGGGGTACTGCGACATCCAGCTATCCAACCTATGACGACTGGTTTCTCGGTGGTGGTGTGAGTCGCCCCATTGGCCGGAATTTCAGCTTTGCCGTTGCCTACACCGCAACCATTGGAAACTACTCTGGAACCGGCTGCACGGGTACGGGTTGCAACAGTTCCAAGACCTATAACACTGTAACTGTCAATTTCCAGTGGCACCCACGTCCCTTCGTTTTGCCCTAGTTTCTCACCTGGTTTTCAGGGGAGGGCTTGGCCACGACCCGCAGCGCCTCGAGCTCGATTCACAGGTAGAATAGTGGTTGGAACTCAGGACGAAAGAACCCAGATCATGTACAAGAGCTTTTTCGGCCTCAAAGAGAATCCCTTCAACGTCAATCCCGATCCACGCTTCCTCTTTCTCACGCCGCAAATCGAGGAAGCCTTGACCGGTTTGATGTACGGCATTCAGACCCGTAAGGGGTTCATCACGCTTACCGGCGAGGTCGGAACCGGCAAAACGACGCTCATCAACAGGCTTCTGGATTGGCTGCACCACCGCCGGGCACGCACGGCCTTTCTCTTCAACTCGCGGATGAATTCCAATCAGCTCTTTGATTTCATCCTCGCCGAATTTGATATCGCCTGTGATTCCAAATCCAAGAGCCAGCAGTTGATGAAGCTCAATCACTGGCTTCTCGAGCGCTACCGCATGGGGGAAACCGTTGCTCTAATCATTGACGAAGCCCAGAACCTTACCTATCCGGTACTCGAGGAGATCCGTCTCCTGACAAATCTGGAGACTTCTACGGATAAGCTGCTGCAGATTGTTCTGTCCGGCCAGCCCGAACTTGAGGATAAGCTCCGGCTTCCCCAGCTTCGCCAGCTCCGGCAGCGCATTATGCTTCGCTGCCGAACCGCGCCTTTGTCTCACGAACAGACAAAGGAATACATCGTGGAGCGCCTGAAAATTGGCGGCGCCGCAGGGGAACCCATCTTCAGCACGCAAGCTGTGGACACCGTTCATCTCTATTCTCTTGGCATCCCGCGCGTTATCAATCTGCTGTGCGAGCATTCGTTGGTGAATGCTTTTGCCGAACAACAACGCCCGATTCAGCCGAAGATTGTCGAGGATGTCGCTCGAGAGTTCCAGCTTGACGAAGTCGAACCCATTGGGCCAAATGGCGCTTCAAGAATCGATACAGATGTCTATAATTCGGAAGCGTTCATCCAGAATCTGGGCGAAGCCCTCTCCCGCTTCCGTCTAAGCCCTTCCCCAGCCACCCGCGAACGGAAGTGATCCGAAAAGTTAGGCATACGTACTGATCCATTGCATTGAAAAGGTGTGTGTTTGATCAGGCGGTGGCGGAACTGACGTGCGTTTCTGCCTCCTCTAATATCAATCGGCGTAATTTCCGCAAGTCATTGAGGAGACGATTACTCTTGACAAGGTGGAAATCGAGTGTGGCCAGTTTGTGCTTCACTAGTTGCAGTGCTTGTTTTTTCCGAGCTAGTTGGGGATTACTCGCGTGGGTGATTTCCGCCTCAATGTGCGTTTGCGCCTCCCGCGAAGCCTCCAAAAGATAGCCTACGTACTCAAGAGCGCCCTCGATGTTCTCAAAAGGTGTTTCCTGCCGACGGCCCATGGCTTCCCTCAATGGTTTTCTATCCCAGATCAACTCGACAGCCAACATCATCAACGCAATCCAATTGCCATTTGCTTCTTATTGAATTAAAAGGAGTTATTCTCATAAACCTCCTTGATCGGCCCAATCGATTCATTATCCTCTGCAAATGACTTCCCGAGATGAGTACTTACAGTCCGCTGATCCGTCCGGCAGTGCCCTTGACGATGGGTGGCCTGGTCATGCAACCAATTTCAGCACGTCCCATTTTGAGACAGTGATTCTCTCGAGTTGCTTCTAAATTAGGAGCTGATTCTCCGTCACTGTGGCGATTGTGCCCGAATCGCGTCGCGCGCTCCAAATACTCGGCTGACAACTCCAGCAGGTGGAATGAGTTGCAAATGGAGAGGTCCATATCCAGCGCTACGAGGTCTCGGCCAGCGCGGCAGTTCCTTACATTTTGCTCCATCTGGACTGCAAGCTGCGGCATTCCCATTCCACGCGGATTTCGACAGCGCCGTGACATTCACAACCCATGACTGTGATCTAAGGACTCTCTCAGTTCTCCTGGATTGAAGCCCTCGGGCCGATCAGTCTTTTGGCTCTGCCGGAGACTCACGCTTGACTCCCTGGATGGCCGAGAGTAGCGTACAGGTGAACACGGGCCATACCACAAGAAACTCGAACCAGGGAGATAAGAATGGAAAAACAACTCTCCGCACTGGGTTATTGGCTAGGTTTGATCTGCACTGTCCTCGCGTTGATCTTTCGGATGTTCACTGCTCTTAACGTACATCTCCTCCACATGGGTGCTCCCGGCGGCAATGCCATTTCTTACTTGAGTTTCTTTCACGGAGCAGCACTGTTTTTCTTGTTGGGGATTGCGAGCTGGTGCCGGACTGCAAAGTCCTAGGGATAGCCCACGCGGAAAAACAAAGCCCGCCAGTCGTAACGGCAAGGCACACACCCCTCCCTTCATTATTTTCCTGGCCAGGGAGAGGGGAAGGATCGATTTGAAAAGAATGCAGGCCGCGGCGCCCCGAGTTTGACCTTTAGCATTACCCCGAGGGAGGGGTCCCAAGGGGTCTTGCGGTCGAGCTTTGGCTGTCTGGTAACCCCTGCATTTCTTTCCTTACAAGAAACCACCGGATGATGTCCGGCCTGGGTCCTTCACCCACGCTGTAAGTCAGATGCACCACAACTTCGCGTTTCAGAATCGGATTATATCCGACCGCCGTGGATGTTTCTTCCCGCATAGACCGTGTCCTCGGAATTCCAGGTCTGGTCGCCAGGCTTTCGAGGTTGCTTCGGTAATTCGCCCTGCGTCTAGGGAAGCACGTGCTGTACCGTTTTGCCCGAAGCCCTCGGACATAAGGCAAGGCATTGGTAATGAGGAACATACAGCGGAAGCAGGATGATTTGACGGTCGATGGCGAGATATCACGTGGCGAAATCCTTGGCACAGATGTGCAATCTGTTGGTAATTTGGCCAGCCTGTACCTCTCAATTACTGTTTGTCCGACGCTTGTAAAACGCGTTTTTTTGCTTAATCCAGGAATATGCTGCGCTACTGGCAGCGAGAAATTTGACAACCTCTGCGGAATCAAAAACATGCGAACGGTTCTGAATCAGTCGCAAAGCCAATGGCCGGGGCGCCTCGCGAGCGTGAGTTAAGGGGAAAGCGCCTTGCGACGCTGCGGAAACAGGGCTTTTGCCGATTCGGCTTTCCCCTTTGCGGACGAATGACCGGGTGAATAGCCTGTTCAGGGGCAAACCGAGAACCTGCGGCGGAACGACCTGCGAGTTCCATCAGTGCTAATCCAAGCTGAAGCAGAGGAAGACTGCCCGACTCGGGCGCTGTGGCATTTTGGATAGAGACGCTAAACCACTCCACCAAAGAGCTATCTCTGCCGAACAAGTTTCCAGTACCTTCGCTATCCAGTCCGCACAGCGCGACGAAAAAGCTGGACAGGAAATCTCCACTAGCGCACATGTTTACAATGAAATGCTTTGCTGAGCGCAATGAGTCGGGCAGAATAAAGTGCTGAAATTCCTCTCGGGGGACATGGGATTGCATTCTGGAAGGGATCCCAAGGAGATTCAAGTTTGCATCTTTCCGTGATCGGTTGTGGCTACGTAGGACTAGTGACGGGCGCGTGTCTCGCTGCGGCGGGACACGAAGTGACTTGCGCAGACATCGATGCTGAGCGCATTGCGCGCCTAAATGCCGGTGTCGTGCCAATTTTCGAGCCGTATCTCGACGAAATCCTTGCTTCCGTGCGCCAGGCCAACGGCATTTCTTTCACCGCGGACGCTGGCGAAGCCATCCGCGCCGGGGACGTCATTTTCATCTGCGTGGGCACTCCACCGAAAGACAGCGGTGAGGCGGATCTCTCCGCAATTGAGCAGGTCGCACGGCAGATTGCCGAGGAGGCGCGTTCTCCCAAGCTCGTGGTCGAAAAAAGCACCGTTCCCGCGGGCACGGGGCTGGAGTTGCAGCGAGCGCTCATCGCTTACAGCCGTGGCAGCAAGAAATTTTTCCGGGTGGCCTCGAATCCAGAGTTTCTCCGCGAAGGCAACGCTGTCCAAGACTTCTTTCATCCGGACCGGATCGTTGTTGGTGTTCAAGACGAGTCGGCTGCGACCGATTTGCGCGAGATCTACCGCCCCATCCTAGAACACCGCTTTCACTGCCCACTGCACAACGGAGTGTGCCCTCCGGGCCATGAAGCCACATTCTTAGTCACCACAATAAACAGCGCGGAACTGATCAAACATGCCTCGAACTCGTTCCTTGCACTGAAGATCAGTTACGCCAACGTCATCGCGGACCTGTGTGAGAAGATCGGCGCGAACGTCGAGGAGGTCACTCACGCGATGGGGTTGGATCCCCGGATCGGGGCGCAGTTCCTGCGAGCTGGACTCGGGTTTGGCGGCTTCGGTTTCCCAAAGGACGTTCAAGCTTTCATCCATTTAGCTGCTTCGGTTAACGTCGATTTTGACATTCTGAAAGCCACCGAGCGGATCAATAAGCAGCGCATCGACGTTTTTCTTGAAAAGGTGCGCAAGGCTCTGTGGGTAATCAAAGGCAAACAGGTGGCGGTTCTGGGCCTGGCGTTTAAGGCCAAGACCGACGACATTCGTTCCGCACCCGCGCTCGAAGTGGTGAAGCGCTTACTAGAAGAGGGAGCAATCGTTCACGCCAGCGACCCAGAAGCCATCCCGAGGACAAAGGCTCTCTTACCCGAGGTGACTTATCATGATGATCCCTACGAAGCGCTTAAGGGTGCCGATGCTGCATTGGTCTTCACTGAGTCGGACATCTTCCGCACACTGAATTGGGAGCATGGAAAATCCCTGATGGCGCGGGGCCTCGTCATCGACGGCAGAAATCTCTATTCACCGCAGAAGATGCGCGAGCTTGGCCTCGAATATTATTCTTTTGGCCGCGAGTAGCGCACGCGCTACAGAATTTCCAGACTGGTCCACCCCGTGAGCGGATAAATTGCTTTGACGGTTCTGGGTTCCGGAAATTCTGAGCCGCAAATGACGTCCTCCCCGAACACTGGTCCAAGCGAGGAGAAAAAGAATCCGGCTGGCTGCGAGCTTGCACCCATGACTGAGTCAAAGCTCTCGGGGCCCGCGGCCTATCTCTCACCAATCACGGCGGGGGCGCGTCGGGTGAGCACCCCCAACCCACCTTCCCCCGCGAACTCAGCTCGCTTTTGCCGGGCAACCATGAGTCGGCCACAGGAAAACTCTCATTTTCCAAACTAGCCCTGGCCAGAAATCGCCGCGGGATTCGGCCGGTCACTCGTCGCGGGCGGTTGCACATACGCCGGTGGCGGGCCGCCGTTTTCGCTCACTTCCGGACAAGGTCCGCACGAAAAGAGCGCTGCCTGACACTTGCGAACCAACCGCACACATATATTGGTATCCTCTAAAGACCCGTGGGTGTATATGTGTAGTTCTCCGGGAGATCCAAACGGAAATCCCGTTTAGTTTGAACATGCTGCATAAGCTATTGTCAACGGTTGTGGTGAGTCTGCTTTACGCGAGCCTCCAAACGTCGCAGCCAAAGTACAAGATTACCTTTACCTTTGACTACGACTTCAGGGTTACTCCCGCTTGTTCTCAGGAAGTAAAACAGGCATGTGTGCAGCAATTCAACTTTTATGAAATTTCTAGGGGAATACCGAAACGCGCGAAGCTGGGTTCGATTCCTGTGCCCGCTAACGCCAAGGGGTTCGTCAAAGGTATTTCTGGCACGACCGAGGCATTTCTTTTTGACCATGGAAGGCACATGGTTGCTGTTGCAGCGCAGATGCCGAACGGTTCGGAATCGGATTTGCGGAAATGCGCCACCATAGTCAAAATCCCCTAGGTCTTCCTAGCTCGTCGTTTCCATGGACAAGAGAATTCCAGATTCAATTCGCGAGTTTTGGGGATAGGTACTTAGAAACACTCACCGCGACTAGCGTTGCCAAGTGCTGATTAACGTGGATTCTTGCGGAGAACCTAAATGACCGAAGAACGCAAGCACTAGATTCCTTTTGCTGCAACGCTTATGTGCGCGGACGAACGTGCCACTGCGCGGTTTTCATGCAATCGCTTGCCAGACTCAACGGTCGCCCAAACGTGCGGGCCCTGCTAATGCTCAATTGGAATTCCGACCCTGGAAAATATCGCCTGAGTGATCTTCCACTGGAATACCATCGCGCCGATGGCGGTCCCGAGCGTGTTTGTGATGACGTCCGTCATGCCCGAGTCTCGAGTAGGAATGAATGCCTGAAGGACCTCGATCGTAAGACTGACCGTAAATCCGAGGAGAATGGTTATCAACTGTGCGCGTTTCAAATGCAGTGCTGATGAGAAATACGCACAGAAAACAAAGCCGAGGGGGATGAAGCCTCCGATGTTGATCAGCACGTCCTTACAATATTCCCAACTCGGATGATATTCTTTCCACGGCACTTGCAGCAGCGTCTGGTGCACGATTAAATAGTGATCGGGAATGTAAAGGTCAGGGGCAGATCGTGCCCGATTGTGGATTATGTCTCCCGCTCTTTCGTCAAATAAGTAGAGTGCAGCCGGGCCTTCTTTCTCGGAAATAGCAGGCCGCCCATTCTTCGTCCAAGAGTTGTAATGTTCAATAACTTCCGTCGGGGCAAGTTCCCGATCATAAATCGCAAGGCCAAGTAAATCGCCCATCCAACTGTCGTTCGCCACGGGAGAGTTCGCAACGACCAGTTGGCCCACGAAATCTCTGCTTGAAAGGCCGAAGTGCCAAGACCGTTTTACCAGGGTGCCATCCACATAAATGGCTGTCCCTTGTGCGCTCGCCGTAAGCGTGATGAATGCTGCAGTCCCCTGGCGCAGCACATGGTCCGCATAGATTTGGACCTCGCTCACGCGACCCTGCGGGTTCCGATTCTGACGCTGCAAGACGAGGTCTTTTTTGTTTTGGTGCAGAGAAAACGAGACTAGCTTCTCCGGGCTGTAGAAAGAGAGCATGGTACTGCTCCAGGTGTAAGTGAGTATGTCCGGATTGGCCCAGATCTCAAGGCTGCAAGGGGCCCCACTTTCTGAATCCGCCGGCTTAAACGTACCCGCGCTCAATATCGAGGCGTAGTAGCCAAAACGAAAGCCGTTCCCGTTTTCTAACCAGGCCACCTGGTTCTTGGGATGCGGCGTGAGTGGCCACAGCCCCACCAGCAGAATACCGCAGAGGATTGCGGCACAGACTACGGCCAATAATCTATCCCAAACAACTTTAGTAACCATTTCGTCGCTCGCGCCTCTTGGCGCCAATTCCGTCTTGTGGTCACTGGTAAGTATGGTGGCGACAGCCCAGTAATGAGAGATAGGTCGCGCACGTACTTTCCCTGCCCTAAATAGAGAACGCCCCGCCAGTTTGGGAGTCGGGGCGAGGTGCTCTCTGCAACAATGCCCGGTTCCGTTGGTGGGAGTCTACCACCATGTCGAGCGAATCGGAATGAGGACGCTCCTCTCGGAAAAGAGGTAGGACTAACTCCCCACTGCCTGGGCTTTGTTCCTGGTTGGAGCAGTCCTTCCCCCCTCCGGGCTGGCCACTCTGAGCGGTGGCCTTTTGCTAGTTTCACGGTAAAATGCCATCAGGCCAATTTAAAGGACGAAACCGCTAGCAAGGCTCTCTAGCTAATCTGAGTTTCCAATGCGCTTGCAGTGATCACCCCGGCCTCCAAGTTGAGATCTGAGGGGTAGAGTCGATGCAATTTCTCTACCGGATGTACGGGTCGTGGGGTTTGACGCTTCCGAAATGGCGCAGTCTCCGGAAGTGCCGGGCCTTCCCGCTAGTGGTGCTCCCGTTGCTCGCGCTTCTTTGTGGCTGCGCCGGCGTTGTTTCCCCGGGCTCCAGTTCCTTGGAGACCTTCCGCCTCTCTGGCACTATCAGCCCGCAATCGGCCGGTAACGGCACGACCGTCGCCCTGAGCGGCCCCATCTCCGCTTCGACCACTGGCAACAGTTCCGGCAATTACAGTTTCTCTGGCCTGGCCAACGGAACCTATGCCGTTACACCCAGCCGCTCCGGCTACCTCTTCTCCCCCAGCGTCCAGAGCGTCTCAATTGACGGGTCAGACGTCTCCGGCATCGACTTCACCGCCTCCCAGCAGTCGACCTATTCGGTGCAACTCACCTGGCAAGCCAGCACCTCCAACGTGATCGGCTACAACGTGTATCGCAGCACGACCAACGGTGGCCCTTACGTCAAAATCAATACCACGCTCGTCAGCCCATTGACCTACACCGATTCCTCTGTGGCCAGTTCCATGACTTACTACTATGTCGCTACCGCCGTCGATCCCGCGGGCGTCGAGAGCGAGTATTCCAACCAGGCGACTGCCGAAATACCCTGATTCCTCAGGAACGCCGAAGTCTTTGGTTAAGCGAGCGCTCCATGGCTTGCGCATGCCACGGTAAGTAATCGCAGTGAGGATTCCTCACAAAGAATGGCACCTTGTTTTGGTTGACACCGAGTCTTTTACTGGGCGACAGAGGCACTTATTTCGGAAACTCGTGCTCCGCTCGATGGCAGGCGGCGCACAGGGTGATGAGGTTTTGTGCCGTGTCGTCTCCCAACCTGCTGCGAAATGTTCTGTGATGGACCTGGAGGTTTCTAAGAGACCCGCACAATTGACAACGCCATCCGTCTCTCTCTATGACCTGCTTGCGGAGAGCTCGGTAGTTTTCGGTGTCGAGTCTCCGACGGGGTTTACGCTGGCGCAGCACGCTCATCCCGTTTTCTCTGGATTCTCCATCGCCCGAACAGCCGCTATTTTGACAGCGCTCAATTCACCGGACCTTGCTTGGCAGGGCATTCTGCCCATCGTTCTCCTGCAGACGAGCTCCTGCCACAAAATCGGCACAGATCATCTCCAGGCAATAGCCGCGGGATTTGTCCGTTCCTAACATCAGGGCCACGGTCTTAAGAGCTCGCTCGACGACGCGTAGCTGGCTTTTGTAGAGCATGAAGTAGATCATCTCCCACGGCTCTGTTTCTTTCCCCGTCAGGTGGCGTTCGATCTCTCCCTTGAACCCCTCCTTCGGCAGCTCCTTCGCTTTGTGCAACCAGGTTGCACAGTCAAATTCTTCTCCATCCCTGCACGCCACTTTTACGAGTTCCGTCGCTTTGCTCCAACCGACTTTTTGAAGTTCATGCTTTGGTATCCGTGTCAGATGTTCGTGAATCGCCAGCGAGGTTGAGGGGCCTGTCCAAGTGCGCGACCTGAAGCAAATCGAAAGCAAAGTGCAGAAAATTCCGAAGAGTTAGCCTTGTCCGGCTTAGTGGCTTGAACTCATTTGGCGGGCAATATGTCCGAGGGGGATTCTGTATTGATGATGTCCATGCGATCGGAGGAAGAAGCGGAGGTGTACGAGCTAGTTGCTCTTCCATGGCCGCACCTGATAGTAGATGACTTTTTGTCGAGTTCCGTCTTGAAGCAGTCCATGTTGGAGATAAACGCCGAAACCTATGAATTCGAGAGCGAAAAGCGTGGTTCCGGGCGAATCGAGTTCGCGCTCCTTAAGAGCGAGACCCTCTGGCGGGCGATTTATTCGAAGCGGACCGTCTCTTTACTGTCTCGTGCCTTTGGAGCGCGGGTCAGGCTCAACAAGCATAACTGGGTGCAACTTCGTCACGGTCACACGCCGGAGTTTCCGCTACACAATGATTTCGCGTCCAAAGAAGATACAATCGCGTCCTTCCTGTATTTGAGTAGTGGATGGTCCAGCAAGTGCGGTGGGCGGCTGCGTTTATCTGAGCTTAGTTGGAGATCAGCGGACAGTTAGCACCGAATTGCAGCAGTGAAGGCAAGTGGGTGCTCCGGGACTCCGGTGGTAGGATTTCGGTTTGCGAAGACTGAAAACTTACCGCAAGGAGAAGAACCATGAGCACCCGGGAAAAACTTATCAAGGCTCGGCTGGGAATGCTAGCCCTAGCCGAGGAGTTGCAGAATATCTCGCTGGTCTGTCGGAAAGCAGGCATCTCCCGCAGTCACTTCTACGAGATCAAGGAAGCCTACGAGAAGTGGGGGGCTGAGGGGCTGGCCCCTCAGCCGCGGCGCAAACCGCGCATGCCCAACCAGACGCCGCCGGAATTGGAAGCGAAAATCCTGGAGATGACCGAGCAGTATCCCGCGTACAGCTACATCCGCATCAGCCAGCAACTGAAACTCGTCGGCATCGGCGCTTCGCCGGCGGCGGTGCGCGGTGTGTGGCAGCGGTTGGGACTGGTGGTGCGTTACCAGCGCCTTTTGTGGCTGGAGCGCAAAACTGCTGAACTCGGCGGCGTGCTGACCGAAGCGCAGCTGCGCCTGTTGCGCAAAGCACGCGGGCGCCTGGTCGATCCCGAGCAACACATCGAAGCGCCGCATCCGGGGCACCTGTTGTGCCAAGACACCTACTTCGTGGGCACCATCAAAGGCGTTGGGAAAATCTACCAGCAGACGGTGATCGACGCGCACTCTTCGCTCGTCTTCGCCAAAGCTCTATCTGTCGAAGGTGCCGATGACCGCGGTGGACGTGCTGAACGATCGCGTGCTGCCGTTCTACGAGGAGCACAACGTGGAGATCGAGCACCTGCTTACCGACAACGGCAGAGAATACTGCGGGCGGCCGGTGGGCCATCCCTTCGAGTTGTACCTGGCCATCCAACAAATCGAGCATCGGCGCACCGACATCGGTTCGCCGGAAACCAACGGTTTCTGCGAACGTTTTCATCGCACGGTGAAGGAAGAGTTTTACGCCGTGGCCTTCCGCAAGACGTTCTACGAATCGCTGGAACAGTTGCAGCGCGACCTCGATGAGTATCTCGCGTTCTACAACCGCGAACGCGCCCACCAGGGCTATCGCACCCAAGGCCGCACGCCGTTCCAAACTTTTTCAGATGGACTCGAACAAATGCGCCGAGAGGAGGTGAAACCCGAAGCAGCTTAGTTTACAATCCGCGCCACCGGACTCTCGGTGTCCGCGAATCTCCAGCTAAATACAGAGAATGCGATGTGCCTGGAGAAGTTTCTCGGGAATTTTCAGGCCCTGCGGACAATGAGGCAGACAAGCGCCGCAGGCGGAGCACTCGCCGGCGTCAAGAGACAGCTTTGCATAGAGTCCGCGGGCCCGCTCCAGTTCGTGGTAGTCCCTGGCATACCTCTCATAGCGGAAAATCTCGGCAATCGGGAGGCCTTTCTCGCAGCGCGTCATGCAGTTGTTGCATAGCCGGCAGACCTCCCGGTCCGCATACTGGCACATCATTTCGATCGCCCGGGAATCCTCCGCGCGCATGGACTTGCCTGCCCCGGAGTATGTGTCCACGAATTCATCGAGGTTGTTGATCTGGATCACCGCACAACTCAGGGGCGTCTGCGTGGTCAGCCAGCGAGCCAGGGCCTGGTGCGGCGTCGTGCCGGCGGGAAAGCTCTTCATGAATTCGCGGTCGTCTTTCATTCGGCCAGCGCCGCCCGTTGTCTTCATAGCGGTGGTGCCGAAGCCTTTCGTTTTGGCCTTGCTCACAAAGTCGTTGATTGCCTGGTTGTCTCCATAGGTAAAGGGGAATTGCGCGTGCTCATAAAGGCCGTCGTTCATTACCGCCGCGAGGATCTCATAGTTAGGCTCGCCGTCCTTCACCGTGCTGTTGCCCTGGTAGCTGTGCTGCGAAAGGCAGAGGTGACGCACCAGTCCTTCCTTTTTCAAGCGATCGTAAGCACGTATCAATCCACGGTTCTGGATTTCGGCCACGTTGTGGTAGCCAAAGTGAAACATCATGTCGTCAAAGTAACCGAGCCCTGTGCGCGCCAGGGCCTCTTTCACAAAGCCGTAGTGCGCTTCCTCGTCGATCACGCCCCTCTCGTGATTCCCGCGAACCCGATCACAGCACACTTCGCAGTAGTGCGCGTCGCGGTTCTTGAGGATGGCCTGCGGCACGCTTTCGGTGTTCCATCTGTTCCAATCGTCCGACTTGTGCCAGTAATTCACGCCGCATTGGATTCCAGCTTCGACCGCTAGGGGGGACCACGTGGCGGCGCCAACTAGCACGGACACTTCTCGACCCGAGCGGTCAAGCGTGCGTCGCGGTATGCGACCCACTTTCCTGGCAGCTTCCTGAATGTCGTACGGCGAAGCACGGTTCCCGCAGGGAATCCCGATTCCTTCAGCAGCCGCTCCCGCTGAAAGCAGGATGAACTGTCGACGCCCTACAAGACGTTTCTCTGACATCAGTCTTCACCTCCACTCGACCATCGGTTGAGTATTACCTCTTCTTCCTGTGCTTTACCACTCTTTTTGACCAATCTGGCCCCGTATCCTTGCGCTTCAGGGAACAACGAGGATTGGACATGACGCAAGTGGATTTCGCCCGCCGCCTTGGGGTCGGCCAGAGTTATCTGTCGGCCATCGAGCACGGGCGCAAGGAAGTCGGGGCGGAAGTCTCACTCGCGATCAGTCGAGAATTTGGTTAGTCAAGGAAGCCGAAAAGAACTTGGAAGAGCAGAAGAAGCTACTCGAACAGGCTGCGGCGAGGCTGACTTCCAACGCCGCCAAACATCCGTTAGCTGCTTGGGAGAAAATCTCGAGCCCCTCTGTTGACTCATAGCAACACCATCCTTAAACGGCTCATTTTCCTAGATGGTGTTGCATCGACTTATCGAATGCACCAGTGTTTTTGAATGTGCCTTAGTGAATTTGTGCTTTATCAATGGTTGGTGAAACTGAACACTGAATGGCAGTTCTTAGCGTTGGTGAATAACATTTAATGGTTTTGAATAACATGAACAAGCAAGCCGGGCTCATTGGCCTGTCAAGACTGATCGAGGATTTGCGACTTAGAGTGCCTCTGCCAGCAGTGCGTTCCGAGGCGATTCAGGGGGCGCGGCGAACCAAAATCTCAGGCTCTTCTATTCTTGAACAGTATCCGCTCTCTTACGCACCGACAGACCTTTGCGGACAACTCCGGTTTGCGATGCGCTACGAACCGGTTGATGTTGGGGTACTCGCGGCAGCGTTCCAATAGGTCTCGCGGGAAGACATGGAGAAGTGGGTACAGTTGGAGCACATCGGGAACTATGTGCGCCGAGCTTGGTATTTGTACGAGCTCTTGTCTGGGAGAACCCTTGATGTACCGGATGTGCCGCCCACGAACAACGTTTTGTTGCTGGATCCGGCATTGCATGTGACGACCGCGGTCATACGGGTCCGAAGACAGACAGTGATTGATAATCTCCTGGGAAATCGAGACTACTGCCCGGCGATACGGCGTACAGAGATTCACAATACGGCCATGGCACGGGGTCTCGAAGCCGAAGACAAAAAGATAGTGGAAAACTGTGACCCTATCGTTCTAAGAAGGGCGGTGCACTATCTCTTCACAAAGGAAACGAAATCCTCCTTCGCTATCGAAGGAGAAAAGCCCACTTCCAAACGCCTTCCGCGTCATTCCCTGCAGGAGGATGAGGTTGACTAATTCTCTTCGCGCAACTAGGGTCAATCGGGCATTCTGGTGTAAGTCCATTCGGCCTTTCCGCGAGAAAGTTGACTGCACACACAATCAGCTTCTCCGGTTTCGGTCGAATGGACCACTGTTATTCCCGAAGGAACAACGTCCTGAAAGATCACATTTAGGTGTCGTGATGTGGGCTAAGGTTTTGTTGCCATTCTCGAAGTACTCGAAGGAGTCACGTACTACGCCTCAAGGGCTATCACTTCATCGTCAGTGAGTTTGCCCAATTCATGGCTCCGGCGCCTTTTTGGTAGTACTCCGTGATTCTGTTGCACGAACATGATGAAATCCTTGGCGAGTCGATCAGGCATATCGACCGTGTCCATGATGCGGCTGAGCGCCTCATCATGCCGGCGGAGGAAGTCTATTTCACGTGGCAGGTCAAACTGCACGGTCCGCTGTACGCCGACAAACTTTCCAACCGGCCAGCAGCAGATAATAGACTATGGAACGAACCCAACTGCCGGACAGTCGGGAGAACAAGATGGCGGCAGAGGGCCCCCTCTTTCGTACGTCGAAAAACTTCTCTAGCGGATTTTGTAATGCAATCGGCAGATCTTTCACCTGCATGGCGCTGGAGCGAGCGGATAGAAATTGCGGAACGGACCCAACTTCCACTTTTAGCTGCACCGAGGAGGACAGTTCGCAATTGATGCCCGGGTGAGCTGACTTCCGGAAAACGGACTCGCAATATCCGAGCCCTAGCGGGGCGCGGGGTGGGCGGGATGGATGTTCACGTCTGCGGCGGCGGTGTACCACCAGGTGCACGCAAGAAACCAGCTGCCGCAATAAGCGGGAAAGGAGTCATGTGGCTTCGGCCGAGAAGCGCGAGCAGGTGAAACAAGAGGAACCTCAGGAATCCGAAAATGCCAATTATTGAGCATTGCATAATATAGTTACACAGGAAAAAGCTCGGCTTGTTGCCAGAAGGCCAAGATCAGAGTGGGGCGGCGACGCATACGTTTCAGGGCGCGGATGGCGTGCAGGCTCAGATCGCCAA
>Ga0326728_10000870_pt1 | contig 113468 bp, 96 predicted proteins | sample MB3enrmetagenome_FD_207602 | JGI IMG/M metagenome (GOLD analysis project Ga0326728, IMG submission 207602) | Lab enriched peat soil microbial communities from McLean, Ithaca, NY, United States - MB31MN | ecosystem: Environmental > Terrestrial > Soil > Wetlands > Peat | place: USA: New York... | reverse complement strand
TTGCCTACCCCAAAAAAACCGCTGCGTCCATTGTTTTCGACACCCCTCATTTTTTATTCGCAAGAGCCTGATTCATTGTCACTTATGTCGAATTCCCTAACACCCTCTAGTAAATTTGATGGACATTTGGCCCGGATTGGGTTAGCGTAGCGTCAATTGGCGATGGGAAGCCGGTCCGGGCCGTTCGTTGCGGCCGGGCCACCCGCAGCCAATGCCACGAAGTTCATGACCGTTGTTTGCGCGCGATGAAAGCCGGACTATTTCCGAAAGAGAACGGAGGCGCCACCGTTGCCAACAACGTCCGTAGAATCATAGTGGTGGATGACCACCCCGTCGTGCGCGAGGGCCTGGCCCAACTCATCAACCACGAGCCTGATTTGCGGATTTGCGGCCAATTCGAGGACGCCGCCCGCGCCTTCGAGGCCCTCCCGGCTCTCCAGCCCGATCTGGCCATCGTGGACCTGACCCTCAAGGCCGGCAGCGGGCTTGAGTTGGTCAAGAACATCCGCGCCAACTACCCCAACCTGGTCATCCTGGTTCTCTCCATGCACGACGAATCCCTTTACGCCGAACGCGTCCTCCGCGCCGGCGCCTCCGGTTACATCACCAAGCAGGAGGCGGCGGACAAAGTCTTGGGCGCCATCCGGCGCGTCTTGGGCGGCGGCGTTTACCTGAGCGAAAGGATGAACGCCCGGCTCATGCACGAATTGATCGGCGGCAAAGCCGGCCACGGCGGCTCCTTGATGGAACGGTTGAGCGACCGCGAGCTGGAGATATTCGGCCTCATCGGACAGGGGCGCGGCACCCGCCAGATCGCCGAACTGCTCCACCTGAGCGTCAAGACGATTGAATCCCACCGCGCCCACATCAAGGAAAAGCTCAACCTCAAGAACGCCAACGAGCTGGTCCACCGCGCCATCCGCGCCCGCGGCGAATAAGCCGTCGTCAGCAACCAACCCTTGCCGGCGGGCCGTCGCTTATTCCTTGCGAAACTGCCGGATGACCTTCACGAATTCCCCCGCCAGACGCGTCAATTCGCTCCAATTCTGCTCCCGCACAATCCGGGCCGAAACCAGATTGGAGCCTACGCCCAGCGCCGCGCAGCCCGCCGCCAGAAATTCCCGCGCGTTTTGCAGTGTCACGCCGCTGGTCGGGATGACTTTCAAATGCGGCAGAGGGGCGCGCAGGGCTTTGATAAAAGCCGGGCTTTCGGCCGGGAAAATTTTCACCAAATCCGCCCCCGCTTCGTAGGCCGATTGCGCCTCCGTGGGCGTGAAGGCGCCCAGGATCACCGCGCAATCGGCCGCCGCGGCCACCCGCGCGATTTCCGGCCGCATGATGGGCGTGACCACAAAACGCGCCCCCGCCTCGATGACCGCCCGGCAGGCCTCCGGCGTCGTCACTGAGCCGGCGCCGGTGACGGCCCGCGGCGCGAACCGCCGCGCCGCCTCGCTGATGCAAGCCAGCGCATTGGGAATGGTCAGCGTGATTTCCAGCGCCGTGATGCCGCCCTCCACCAGTGCCTGGCAGATCGGCATGATGGGCTCCGGGCTCTCGGCGCGGATGACCGGGATGATCCCCGGATCCAGCAGCCGCGCAAGGGTTTCAGAACGCGCCGTCACACCGGAATCATAAATTCAAGAAACCTGCCCGCAACTTCAATATTCAATTCTGTCAATATCCAATTCCCGCCCTTTCTCTCACGGCAGGGCAACTCCGTCGAGCCGAAACTCGATTTCGTGGCGTAAGGTCACAGCTCGACAAAGTTTCACCCTCCCGTCTCACGGGTTGAAGCGTTGAGTTCGCCAACCTGAACAACGGCAGCAGCTTACAAACTATGCCTCTTTTCAAGGTCTGTTTTCGGCGGAAAAGCACGGCCATTTTGCAGAAAATCGGGGGTATCCAAGAGATTATTTTGCACTTTTTTTCGCGTTTTTCCAGTTTTCCCGGATTTTTTCCGTTGCAAGCGGTTGCCTTTCAACCACAAGCGTCGGTCCAACCCCTCCAAAAAAAATCGTGCCTAAAACACTACCGTAGGTTTTGTGTCCGCTACGGGATGTGCCATAATTGGGGCATGAACGGAAAAGTAGTCCAATGGGAAATGGAAAAGGGGGCTGGGGAGAAGCCCACGGCGCGAAGCCACAGCCGGAACCGCCGGGTCGCAAGAACCGCAGGTCACCCGCCCGCCCAGTGCAATTCAGCCCACGCCACTTGCAGCCAGTATAAGTCAGTAAAAGTGAATATAAGTGGATACAACCAGGTAAAAAAACACTCTTCCATGAAAAAAAACACATGCCACCCGCGTATTTCAGCCTTTAGCCTTCTTCCTTCTTCCTTCATCCTTTTCGGCCTTCTGTGCTGCCTCCTGGCCGCCGGCCTCCGGGCCGAGCCGCCGCCTCCCGCGCTGGTCAACCCGCCGGATGTCTCTTTTCGCAAGGAAGTGCAGCACGCCATTGACCTGGGCTTGCAATGGCTCCAAACCAACCAGAACTCCAACGGCTGGTGGTCCACCGCCGACCAGCCGGCGTTGACGGCGTTGGCCTTGAGCGCCTGCATGGGCGAGCCTTCGGGCACGCTGCGGGCGCATCCCACTCCGGCCATCCTCCGCGGCTACAAATTTGTCACCAACAACGTCCAGCCCGACGGGAGCATCTGCGCCAAGGGCCTGGCCAATTACAACACCGCCCTCTGCATGATGGGTTTGCTGGCGGCGCAAAATCCCGCCTACGACACCATCGTGCGCAATGGCCGCCATTGGCTCCTCACCCAGCAGGTTGATCTGGGCGCAGATTCCCCTTACACCGGCGGCGTCGGCTACGGCGAGAGCGGCACTCATTCCGACATGAACAACACGATGACGGCGCTGGAGGCGCTCTATTTCAGCAAGGCCCTGGATCGCGATCAACCGCTGGCGGGGGCCAAAGACCTCAATTGGGCCGCGGCCCTCCATTTCATCCAGACGTGCCAGGATTTGCCCGGCTACAACAAGGAGGCCTGGGTGACAGACGACCCCAAGTACAAGGGCGCTTTTATCTATGAGCCGGGCCGCGCCACCACCGGCACGGTCACCAACGCCCAAGGCCGCCTTCCCCTGCGTTGTTACGGCTCCATCAGTTACGCCGGCATGTTGAGCTACATTTATGCCGACCTCAAACCCGACGACCCGCGCGTCACGGCCGTCTATGGCTGGCTGCGCGACAATTTCACCGTGGACGAAAACCCCGGCCTGGGGCAGGACGGACTATATTATTATCTGCACCTGATGACCAGGGCGCTCTCCATCTACGGAACCGACCGCCTCGCGCTTAAGGACGGGCGGACGCTGGATTGGCGCCGGGAAGTGGCCATGAAGCTGATCAACCTCCAGAAAGCCGACGGCTCCTGGGCCAATCCCAACGGGCGCTGGTGGGAACACGACCCCGCCCTGGTAACATCCTATTCCGTCATGTCGCTGGAAATCCTGTACCGAGGACTGTAATCAACTGAACTATGCAACATTCCGCTTCGCCCAACCTCCTTGTCGCCTTGCTCTGCGCCACCGCCGCCTCCGCGGCCGATTGGCCCAACTGGCGCGGCCCCGATCACAACGGCATCTCCTCCGAATCCGCCTGGCTCGCCCGCTGGCCTGCCGAGGGACCCAAACGCCTCTGGAAAGCCTCCGTCGGCACCGGCTTCTCTTCCATCGCCGTCAGCGCCGGCCGCGCTTACACCATGGGCAACGAAAAGGACACCGACTCGGTTTTTTGTTTTGACGCGGCCACGGGGAACCAGATCTGGCGCCAGTCCTATCCGTGCCCGATGGACCCCCACTTCTACGAGGGCGGAACGAGCGCGACGCCCACTGTTGAGGGCGGGCGCGTCTTCACCTGGAGCAAGAAGGGCGATCTGTTTTGCTTCGACGCCGCCTCGGGCAAGATCATCTGGCAGAAGAACCTCGCCGGGGAAATCGGCGCGGCGGCCCCGACGTGGGGTTTCTCCAGTTCGCCCTTCATCGCGGGCAACCTGCTCTTGCTCAACGTCGGCGCCAGCGGCGCGGCGGTGGACAAAACGACCGGCAAAACGATATGGACCTCCGGCGCCGCCGCCGGCGGTTATTCCACGCCCGTTCCGGCTTCCTTCGGCGGCCAGCCCGCCGTGGCCATGACGATCAAGGATGCTGTGGTCGGCCTGGACATCGCCAGCGGCAAGCTCCTTTGGTGCTTTCCGTGGAAATCCGAGTACGACATCACCGTTGCCGACAACATCGTCGCCGGCCAGAAAGTGTTTGTGAGTTCCTTTTACAAGCACGGTGGAGCGCTCTTGCAGATCAAGGACGGCGCCGTGGAGGTCCTCTGGCAGAACAAGGAAATGGGCAACCATGTCAATTCCTGCGTCTTGCTGGACGGCTTCCTTTACGGCGTGGACGGCGCGGCCGGCCCGGCGCCCAGCGCGACGATGAAATGCCTGGATTTCCAAACCGGCGCTGTCAAGTGGACGTTCAAGGACTTGGGCGGCGGTTCCTTCATGGTCGCCGCCGGAAAATTCATCGCCTTGAGCGACAAGGGCGAACTGATGACGGCGGAGGTTTCGCCCGCGGGTTTCAAGCCTATTTCCCGCGCGCAGGTTTTGGGGGGCCGCTGCTGGACGCCGCCCGTGCTGGCCAACGGCCTCATCTATTGCCGCAACGCCAAAGGCGACCTCGCCTGCTTCGACGTGCGAGCCAATTGACCCATGTTACGCTTGCTCCCAATCCTCGCCTAACGACCGCAAACCCGAATGAGAACTGCGGAAAAGAAGGACATTCAAGATCTGTGCCAACATAGAAAACCGAGTGAACCGCGAAATACCCGAACCACGCGAAAAATCCAGACCTTTCGCGTATTTCGCGTGGTTCGCGGTTAAAAAAATTCCTTAGGCGAGGATTTGGGCTTGCAATGGGCGCTTGCCTTTGCTTCAATCCGCATGACCCGACAGAATTCGTATGTGACCCAAACGCACAACTGATTCGCGGCTTCGGCTGCTGTCAACCATTATGAAAAATCAAATCAAACATCTCCTTGCGCTGCTCCTCCTCTCAACCCTCCACATCCAACCCTCAACCGCCCGCGCTCAAAGCACCGTGTTCACTTACCAGGGACAGGTGTTGGACAACGGCGCCAACTTCACCGGCACGGGCCAGTTCAAGTTTGCCCTTGTCACGAGCACCAACACCAGCCGCCAAGCTACGGCCACGGCCACGATCTCCGGCGGGTTTCTCACAATCGTCACGGTGACGAGCGGCGGCGCCGGTTATGTGTCCGCGCCCGCCGTCACGGTTTCGGGTGGCGGCGGTTCGGGCGCGGTGCTGATCGCGAGCATTTCTTCAGCAGGGGTGGTGACGAATGTGGCCGTCAACAACCCGGGCGACGGCTACACCAGCACCCCCGTGATCACCATCGCCGCGCCGCCGCCGAGTATTGCCGACACAACGTACTGGAGCAACGACGGCTCGAGCAGCGCCGGCAGCGAACCCGCCACCGCCGTGGGCCTGGGGGTGGCCAACGGACTGTTCACGGTGGTTTTGGGCGATACGACGATTTCCAACATGACGGCCATCAGCGCCACCGTGTTCGAGCAGCCCAATTTGCAGTTGCAGATTTGGTTCAGCGACGGCACGAACGGCTTTGCGGCGCTGACTCCGGCGCAAACACTGACACCGGCGCCTTATGCCGCCTTTGCCGACACGGCGGGGAGTTTTAGCGGGACAGTGAGCAATGCCCAATTGGCGAACAGCTCCATCACGGTCAACGCCGGCACCGGCTTCAGCGGGGGCGGCACGGTGGCCTTGGGCGGTTCGACGACGCTGAACAATACCGGCGTGCTTTCAGTGACCGGCAACGCGGACATCACGGCTTCCACCGTCGGCGGGGCGGTAACGCTGGGCGACACGGCCACGAGTGCCAACACCGCCGGCACCATCGTCAAGCGCGACGGCACCGGCAGTTTTTCGGCGACGAGCCTCACGCTCGGAGGCAACTTGAATTTGCCAGCGGCGACGACGACTGCGGGGGTTATTTATTCCGGCGGCAGCACAATGATGTACGCCTATGGAAACGGAAATTTCATCGGGGGTTTAGATGCTGGCAATTTAACAATGAGTGGATATTTTAACACTGCGATAGGAAATGCTGCACTTGTCGCTGACACGACAGGATGGGGGAACACAGCCAACGGCTATCAGACGCTTATTAACAACACGACAGGCAGCTACAACACGGCGAACGGGGAGGGGGCGCTTTGGGACAACACAACCGGCAACGGCAACACTGCCAACGGCCAGCAAGCGCTTCTTAGCAACACGGCAGGCAGCGGCAACACTGCCAACGGCAATGACGCGATGTATTCGAATACGACCGGCAACAATAACACGGCCAACGGCGCGGGTGCGCTTCGGTCCAACACAACTGGCAACAACAACACGGCCAACGGCAATTTGGCGCTTCTCAACAACACGACTGCCAGCGGCAACACTGCCAACGGCCAGCAAGCGCTTCTTAGCAACACGGCAGGCAGCGGCAACACTGCCAACGGCAATGACGCGATGTATTCGAATACGACCGGCAACAATAACACGGCCAACGGCGCGGGTGCGCTTCAGTCCAACACAACTGGCAACAACAACACAGCCAACGGCTCTTACGCGTTGGAAGACAACACGACAGGCTACAACAACACAGCCAACGGCAATTCTGCGCTTCAGGACAACACGACCGGCAGCAACAACACGGCCAACGGAACCTGGGCGTTATTCGCCAACACGACCGGCAACTACAATACGGCCAACGGCTATCAGGCACTTCAGGGCAACACGACCGGCAGCCAAAACACCGCCAACGGAACCTGGACGTTATTCGCCAACACGACCGGCAATTACAATACGGCCAATGGTTTCCAGGCGCTTGACTGGAACACGACCGGCAGCCAAAACACGGCCAACGGCTATCAGGCACTTCAGGGCAACACGACCGGCAGCCAAAACACCGCCAACGGAACCTGGACGTTATTCGCCAACACGACCGGCAATTACAATACGGCCAATGGTTTCCAGGCGCTTGACTGGAACACGACCGGCAGCCAAAACACGGCCAACGGCTATCAGGCGCTTTGGCAAAACACGACCGGCAGCAACAACGCAGCCAACGGCGTTGCAGCGCTTCAGCTCAACACGACCGGAAACCAAAACACGGCCAACGGCAATTCTGCGCTTCAGGACAACACGACCGGAAACCAAAACACGGCCAACGGCTATCAGGCGCTTTACAACAACACGAGCGGATGGGGCAACATGGCCGAGGGCTATCAGGCGCTTTTTAACAACACGAGCGGATGGAAAAACACGGCCACGGGCTATTGGGCGCTTTGTGACAATACGATTGGGTATCAGAACGTAGCATCCGGTGTCGCGGCGCTTTACTGCAACACGACCGGCAATAACAATGCGGCCAACGGTGCTGGCGCGCTTCAACAAAACACAACCGGTAACAACAACGCCGCCAACGGTCCATGGGCGCTTTTTTCCAACACGACAGGGAACAACAACATCGCCGCAGGTTATCAGGCCGGTTACAACATCACCACGGGCAGCAGCAACATTGACATCGGCAACATGGGTCTTGCCACGGACACCAACATCATCCGCATCGGCGCAAGTCAGAGCAAGGCCTTCATTGCAGGTCAGATCGTCGGGGACGGCAGCGGGTTGACCAACCTGAATGTCGGGCAATTGCCAAGCGCGGTGCTGACGAATCATGAAACAGGTGTGACATTGAGCGGCACGTTTAGCGGCAATGCCGCAGGCTTGACGAATTTGAACCCGACAAATTTAAGCGCCGGCACAGCGGCGATCAACATTTCCGGGAATGCGGCCACGGCGACAACCGCCGCCAACGTGACCGGGAACATCGCCGATTCGCAGTTATCTGCGAATGTGGCGTTGCTGGACGGAACGAATTCATTCACCGGCACGAACACCTTTGCCGGAGTCACCATCGCGACCAATGCCAACAATGTCTTCAACGGGACATTCACAGGCAGCGGCGCGGGACTGACAAATGTTTCCGCCAACTCCATCCTCGGCGGGCTGACAACCAACTTTGCCGTGCTGGTGCCGGGCGGCGGAACCAACACCCTTTGCTTCACCAACGGCGTTTTGATGGCGATACAATGAAAACCCCTTTGATCATCCCGCTGCTATTGGATTGGGATTACGATTACGATTAAGATTAGATTCTTAATTCCCAAATCTCATTAATTTATCTCTCAGATTTTGAATCCGTGTCTATCTGTGTCCATCTGTGTCCATCTGTGGCTAAGAATTTCAAATCCTTTTGGCTGGGATTAAGAACTCAACAGCCGCTGGTGCTCTAGGATCGTGTAGCGGTCGGTCATGCCGGAAAGGTAATCGCAGATGGCCCGCGGCCAGCCCGTTTTGCGCGCCCGCTTGCGCGAGGATTCCCCGATCTCCCCCGGATGCGCCGCATAATACGCAAACAAATCCTCCAGCATCGCCCCGGCCCGCCGGTTCGGCCCCGCCACCTCCCGATTGGAATACAGGTTCCGGTGCAAATAGCGGCTCAACTCCGTGTTCAGGTTCCGCCGTTCCGCGCTGTGGCCCACCAGCGGCCTCGCCTGGCGGCGCACCTCGTCGGCCGTCTTGACGCCCGAGGCCAAAATGGCCGCTTCGCTGGTGTGGACGGCGTCCCGCACCTGGCTGTCAATAATACAGCGGATGATGAAATAACGCCGCGTCTCCGCCGGCAGTTCGCCGTGCGCCCGCCGCACGGTGCGCCAGGCCGACGCGAATACCCGCACATCCTTGCGCAACTCCGCCTCCGAGAGCAATCCGGCCTCCAGCCCGTCGTCCAGATCGTGGCTGCCGTAGATCAGTTCGTCGGCCAGGTTGGCGATCTGCGCCTCCAGCGAGGGCGACCGGGCGGTGAAGCCTTTGCGCAATCCGGGCTGGTCGTAGGTTGTCTGGTGCTTGATCAATCCCTCCCTCACTTCCCACGTCAGATTCAAGCCGCCAAAACCGGGATACTTCTCCTCCAGTTCCTCGACGATGCGCAAACTCTGCCGGTTGTGCTCGAACCCGCCGTGCCGGCGCATCAGTTTGTTCAAGACCGCCTCGCCCCGGTGCCCGAAGGGCGGGTGGCCCAGGTCGTGCGCCAGCGCGATGGTTTCCGCCAGGTCCTCGTTGAGCCGCAACGCGCGCGCCAGGCTGCGCGCCATCGCCGCCACTTCCATCGTGTGCGTCAGGCGCGTGCGCAGATGGTCGCCCGTCCCGTTGAGAAAAACCTGCGTCTTGTATTCCAGGCGCCGGAAGGCGCGGGAATGGATCACCCGGTCGCGGTCCCGCTGGTACTCGGTGCGCCAGGAGGGGGGCGCTTCGGGATAAACACGGCCGCGGGTGGCGGCGCTCAATTGGGCGTAAGAGGCCAGCATCTGCCGTTCCCGCGTCTCCAATTCTTCCTTCGAACAAGGCATGAAAACGACTCAGTTGGCCAGCAACTCCTGCACCGATATTCCGCGCAGCTCGAAGAGCCGCTTGATGGCGTCCTCGATCAAATTGTTCGGGCAGGAAGCCCCGGCGGTGATCCCCACGGTGATCTTGCCCGGCGGCAGCCAGTGGCTGGTTTCGACTTCTTTTTGCTCGTGCAGGCTGTAGTGGCGGATGAGTTTGTCCGAGACCATCATCGCCGCATTCTTGACAAAGTAGGTCGGCAGCCGGGCTTCGCCCATCTCGGCCAGGTGGGAGGTGTTGGACGAATTGTAGCCGCCGATGACCAGCAGCAAATCCATCGGCTCCCTCAACAGCTTCTCCAGGGCGTCCTGCCGGTCCTGCGTCGCCCCGCAAATCGTGTCGAAAAAGCGGAAATGCCGGTCCAGTTCCCCCGCCCCGTACCGGGCGATCATCGCGTTCTTGATGCGCCGCTGCACCTCCTCGGTCTCCCCTCGCAGCATCGTCGTCTGGTTGGCCACGCCCACGGCGGCCAGATGCACGTCGGGGTCGAACCCTGGCGAATAGGCGCCCTTGAACTTGTCCAAAAACTCCCGCTTGTCGCCCCCGCGCAGGATGTAATTGCAGACGTCATCGGTTTCGTCCAAATTATATACGACAAGATAATGGCCCGGCCCGTGGGCGGCGGCCTGGGAGGTGGTGGCTTTGGTTTCCTCGTGCTTGGCCTTGCCGTGGATGATGCTCGTCACGCTCTCGCGCGAATACTGCCGCACCCGTTTCCAGACGCTCATCACGTCCCCGCACGTCGTGTCCACCAGTTCGCAACCCTTGGCCACCAACTTTTGCTTGGTCTCCACTTCCGTGCCGAAGGCCGGGATGATCACCACGTCCCCGGCCTGCAATCGCGCTAGTTCCTGGTCTGTCGGCTTGGGCGAAATGATCTCAATGCCCATGTTCCGAATCTGGTCGTTGACCTCCGGGTTGTGGATGATTTCCCCCAGCAGGTGGATGGGTTTGGGCGGCGGGAAAACGCGCCGGGCGGCGTAGGCCAGATCAATGGCCCGCTCCACCCCGTAGCAGAAGCCGAATTCCTTGGCCAGCTTGATGGTCAGCAGGCCGTCGGCGGAAAGGACGTGGCCCTTTTCGCGGATGCGGTTGACCAGGTTGCTCCGGTAATGGGAGAGGACCTGGGCCTGCACGGCCTCCATCACATCAGGCCGGCGCAGGTTGATCTTTTGTCGCTCCAGAGTTGCCATACCACTGGCAAAGTAACACGCGCGCGCCGGCAGTCGAGCAGATTCCGCCCGTAGCGGGGGGCAGGTTGCATTTCACTGTTTGGGCAAGTCCTGTTGGCGAGGTAATACGTCAAGATCTCGGACATCTGGATTGAGTTTTGGTCATTGAGAATCTGTCATTGGTCATTGGAAGAGGTTTGTCCGAATCCTCCTCTGGCCCCGGCTTTCTGGTGGCTTTGGCGGCGGCAATGGACTTCCCCGGGATGCCGGAATGCTGGCGGCATTGATCCACAAAGCTTACATGACAGATGACAAATCTTCATTGACCAATTTTCAATCGCTTCAATCGCTGAAACCTTTCCCAAGGCAAAGATGCGCCAAAAACCTGAAATGCGCCGCGGGGGCGCAGCCCAGTTTTTCTTTTTGCGGTTGCCAAAGAAACCCAAGCCCGCCGCGGGTTATTTAGGCTCCGTTTTGCCGGGGCGGAGGAGGGCGATGATCAAGACGCCGGCCAGGAGCAGAAACAGGAGCAAATCTCCACTGCCCGCAAAGTGCCCGCGCGTTCCAAATAGATGTGCCAATATCATAATGACTTTCCTTTCAATGCCCTTACGGCGCGGCCCGGGAAATATTGCGCATGGCGCCTTCTGACTTGGCGTGGCGAAAATAGGAAAGGCTCCTCACAACCCGCAATGCGGCGGCGATCAGTCCCCGCCGGTAATAATCATGATGCGGCCGGGAATGAACTGCCGCAAAATGCTCCCGGCGCAAACACCGCACCTGGGGCGCGAGGGCGGAAACATGGGAGGGTGGACCGGGAAATCTTTTCTCTCTCGCCTGCCGTTCAGCTTGTTCTGCGAGAAACTTCGCGTCTTCTGAGCGCCAGCGACGCTCGACGCTTATCCACAAATAAGCGATCAGCACAGCCAGGACACCCAAACTGAGAGCAAAGGAATCAAGCATGTCGTACTGGTTCCCAACAAAGCTAATTGGCGCCGGGCCAATACGCAAGCCGAAGCGGAACGGCCTGTTGTGTTGCAGTGCGGCCGGCGGGCTTTCCCATTGGCCAATAGGGCGGGACTGTGGCAGATTGCGCTCAATGAGCCTTGTTCGATTGATCCTGGCTGCGGGCGGCTATGGCGCGGCGCCCGTTAATCTGCCACGACATTTCACCCTATGACCGAACCGTGAAGCTGCCCAAAATCGAACTTGCGTCCGTCCCCGAACGGAAGATCACAGGGTATCTTCTTGATCCGGCGCATCCCGTCGGCGGCGGCAAAGCGAACTTTTTTCTGCGCTTCGGTTTCTCCCGCGCTAATTGGCCGGAAATGGCGGTGGCGTTGATCGCGCACGCCCGCAACAATGACGTCATCGAGAGGAGGCTAACGCGCTATGGCGTCCGTTATGCCGTGGACGGCCCACTGACGGCTGCCGATGGAACGACCTTGAACATCCGCAGCGCATGGTTTATTGATTATGAGAGCGATGCGCCACGGTTTGTGACCGCGCATCCGCTGCCTAAAGTATGAGCGAAATCAAGGAATTGGACGCCGTGGCTCTCACTGCCGACGTGCCGGAGCATGGCCTGAGAAAGGGCGACGTTGGCGCGGTCGTTATGGTGCATGGCGGAGGAGAGGCATTCGAGGTCGAGTTTGTCGGTTATGACGGGCACACCGTCGCGTTGCTGACCCTGGACCTCGCGCAAGTGCGCCCGTTGCGATCGAACGATATTCCCCATGCGCGCCCACTGGCTTCAGTGTAGAGACTGGCGGTGGGCAGACACTCGGTCTAGTCCCAATAGAACTTCACGCATTGCAGTTGTTGCGCGCTGAAGCCGGCCCGGCTGACGATGCCGTAATAGATGCGCTTGTAACCGTTGATTTCCGCCTCCACCCTCACCTTGAAAACGTAGCTGCGCACGTCAATATAATTGTTCAGCGCTTGTGTCGCGGCGCCCATCGGAGGGCCTCCGGGCACGTTGCCCGGCCTGCCGCCCCCGGGCATCCCGCTGTTGATCTCGCCGATGTTCTGAAAGGGCATGTCGTCGTCCGTGCCGTCAATTCCATCGGGTCCGGCCCGCTGCTGGATGATCCGTTGGGCCGTGCTTTCGTCCATGCCGGGGATCAATTGGAGAGCCAGAGCGGAGGCCGTGTTGATGTTGAGCTTGCCGCCCATGGGAGAAAACAACTGCTCCAGGCCCACCGGATAGACCGGCTCGTTGTCGTTGCGAAAGATGCCCGCGCGCGTCGTGGGCTGGTCAAAGGCCCCGCCCCCGTGCTGTTGGAAGGCCGAAACGGGGTGATTGGTCGAATTGGAACCCCAGTAAATCTCGGGCGTGATCCCCTTGATGAGCAGCAACTCGGACAAATCGTCAATGGGGCCGCACTTGCAATAGTAGGGCGGGTTGAGGTGCAGGTAATAGTCGTCCTTGGCGCCGCTGAAGCCGGCCACGCTGTTGGGGTTGCACCAGTCCAGGATGGAATCCTCAATCGTCTCGGCCAGGCCGGCGTCGGTGACTCCGATCACCGCCAGCGCCTTTTGCAGCACGTCCCGCTGCGGGGCGCGGGGATTGGCGACCATGTTGATGTCCCATTTCCGCTCCATGTCTTCGATGGTGACGGAAAACTGGCCATCGCAGAGGTGGAAGTCCTTGAGCGAAATCTGAGGGATGTCGTTGCTGCATGGGGCCGTGCCCCCGGCCCAGAACTGGTTCAAGGCGTCAATGTTCCGTTGCTCCTGGCACTTGTTGGCCAGGGCGAACTTGGCCAGTTCGACCCCGCTGCGGCCCATCCATTCCAACTCCACATCGTAGTCGGCGTTGCGGGCCAGGCGGACCTCCGTGTTCATGGAGATGGCGAAGGTGGCCACCAGCGAGGTCAGCACGATGATCGTCACCATGACCAGGATCAGCGCGAATCCGGCGGGCGGAGCGGGTCTGTCAAGCAGGGTCTTCATTGATGCGCGTTGATCATGGGGACAGTGCGCACGATCAGCGTATAGGGCGCGTTGGGGTCGCGGGACGAATGCCCGCAGCCCAGCGTCACGCGGACCATGGGCGGAAGCTGGTTGGTCGGATCCCACGAGACTATCCAGGTGCCGTCCTGGACCGACCAGAACTCCAGCATGAATTGGTTCACGTCACGCGAGAGCGTGATGCGATAGGGTGTGTTCACCTCGTCCAGCGCCTCCAACAGCGGACTTTGATTCATGACCAGATCGTTTGTGCCTCCCGAGTCCTTCTCGATGTCGAAGCTCACCCGGCGCATGACGTTGTCTCCGAAGAGGTGCGAACCGGGGAAGTCCGAGGGCAGGCGGGCGGCCAGGCTGACGGAGGCGAAATTGCCGCTGGTGTCGGTGACGAAGCCGTAGAACTGAAGGTTCCTGGTGGACATCTCGGCGCAGGTCAGCGCTTCCTCGACCGTTCTCATCCCGACTCGCGCCCGCAGCGCGGCGGCGGCGGCGTCTTCGGCGATGATTTTGCCCGAGACGATGCATCTCCAGCAACCGAAGACGCTGATAAAGATGAAACTGAAAACGGTCATCGCCACCACAATCTCCAGCAGAGTAAAGGCAGTCGGTTCCTTGGGCGTGGCCGGTGGGATTCTCATGGCTCACCTTTGGGGTTGGAGACCCAGGCGGTTGGCGCCGGACTGGGGTTTGTAGAGCAGCAGGCACAAGTGCGAGCTTAGATTGCCGTTGGGATCAAAGACGCCGATCTCCAACTGGTAAAGGCCGTTGGTGGTCACTTCGGTCACGGCGGACTCCCATCGGTATTTCTCGTAACCGGCCACGTCGCTGAAGTCCCCGTTGTCGCGTCCCTCATCAATTGAGTTGGTCGTATAATATTGGGCGGCGATCATCCCCGCAGTCGGCCCGCTGCTGCGCAGGAGGCTGGCCGCGTGGATGCCGGAGCTTAAGACGCCCAGAATGGCGAACATCGCCATGAAGAAAATCGTCGTCGCCACCATCACTTCGATCAGCGTGAAGGCGCGGGGGCGCATCCCGGCTGCTTCGCCAGTCTCTCCTAATCTTAATCCTAATCTCCATGAATCCGGCGAAGTGTTCGGATTAAGATTAAGATTAGGATTAAGATTATGAGGAAGATGAAGAGCACGAAAGCGCCACTCAGAAAAGTGACCTGCGCCCAGGGCGCGGCCCCAGGCCGGCAGTTGGATGTCTGGGGCTGGTTTCATCGTTGCATTGGGTTCACCGCGCCGTTCTCCACCCGGCACAGCGCCGTGACGGTGTCCAAATAGATGGTCCGGTACGATCCGTCCGGACCATGCAAAATGATGATGAACTCGTCGCTTGTGCTCCTGGGGCTGAAGCGGACCCGCGCCTCCTCCTCGTTTTCCATCGGAAGAAAATTGACGCCGATCGTATCAATCATAATATCCGTGGGGATTTCCACGGGGGCAAACACGCCGGGCACGCTGAAGGTGCGGTCCCGCGGGCGGATGACGAGGTCGGTGTCTTGATTGTTGAGGATGGCGGCCCGGCGCGCGCTTTGGCAGGCCTCCACCAGACCCCGTTCCACCTTGCCCATCCCTTCCCTTCTGATCGCGCGCACAAAGGAGGGAAAGCCCATCGTCAGCGTCAGGCCCAGGATGGCCACGACCATCATGATCTCGATCAGCGTAAACGCCGCTCTGCCGCCACGGTTCTTCATCGCACGGTGATGCTCGAGGTGATGGAGAAAAGGGCCTGCAGGACGCTGACCAGCAGGAAGCCCACGCCCACGGCCATGACGCATATTATGACCGGCTCGATCATGTTGGTCATCACGCGCAAGGCGATCTGCAACTCGCTTTCGTAAGTGTCGGCCAGGTTGGCCAGCGATCCGGGCACGTCCCCCGTATCCTCGCCGATCTTGATCAAATCCACCATTAACTGCGGAAAGATTTTGCTCCGCGCCAGCGGCTGCGCCAGCGTCTTGCCGTCGGTCACCTCCTGCCGCGTGCGGGCGATGGCCTCGCAGATGATGCTGTTGGAAATGACTTGTTCGACAATCTCCAGCGCCGTCAAGACCGGCACCCCGTTCTGCAGCAGGGTCGCCAGCGTGCGCGAGAACTGCCCGAAGATGTAGAGCCGGGTCACTTTGCCAAAGACGGGCATGCTGATCTTCCATCGGTCAATGTCCCTCCGCCCCCGTTGGCTGGTGCGAAAGCGGTTGAAGACGATGGCGATGGCAATACCAATCAACACCAGCACCCACCACCATCGCTGGAAGAAGCCGTTCATTCCAATGAGTATTCGCGTCGTCAACGGCAACTCCATCTTGAATCCCTGGAAGAGCTTCATAAAGCTGGGCAGCATCACCGTCATGAAGAAAATGCTGATGGCGATGCCCACGCAGCAGACAAAGATCGGGTAGATGAGGGCGGATTTGAACTTGGCCCGCACCTCGGCGAACCGCTCGAAATGGTCGCCCATCCGGCGCAGCACGTCCACCAGCGCGCCGCTTTGCTCGCCGGCTTTGACCATGTTGACGTAGAGGTTGGAAAAAATCACCGGCTGCTTGCTCATGGCCTCGGAAAGCCCCTTGCCCTCCGTGACGTCCTGTTTGAGCTGCCGGCTCACCTCGCTGGAAATGCCCTTGGTTTCCAGATGGGTCATGCTGTTGAGCGCCACCGTCAGCGGCATGCCCGATTTGAGCAAATTGGCCAGTTGATTGGTAAATGTCGCCAATTCCTGCATACTCGGTTTGCGTTGCCGGGTAAAATAGGGACGCACGCTGGCGGGCAGAAACTCCGTCCACGCGCGCGAGGCCGCGCCGCGCCGCTCGGGGGCCGCGGCGGCGCCCTTGGGGATTTCCACCGCCACGGGGAACAATCCGAGCCGCTCGATCTGCATCAACGCCGCGCTGCGATCCGCCACCTCGAGCACCCCCGTGACCGTCTGGCCATCGCGGCGTCGCGCCTTGTATTGGAACTGGGCCATAATTCGAACTACATCACCGCCAACTTGCCCCATATTAACCCGCCAAACGGGAAAAGTTGCAAGCGCATTCACCGGCCGGCGGCAAAGGCGTCCCGCCGGTGTCCGGCCTTTCCAATCCCAATCACGGCCCAGCCGGAGCCGGGGCGGGCTTTTGGGCAGGCTTCTTCTTGGCGGCCTTTTTGCGTTTGATGTAAGCCACGCGGCGTTGGCGCTTTTCCACTTTGTTGGTTTGCTTGCCCATATATCTTTACTTTGTGTTCAAAACTGCGATCTTTATCTCCGCACTATGAAGAGCAGGTTTCTCAAGTTCAACATCTATTTGGCCTTGGTCCCGGTTTTCCTGGCCGCCGGTTGCGCCAGTTTCCGGGCCAATCACAAGTTTTCCAAGCAGGAGCAGTCCACCATCCGCCTCTACTTGGAAGGCAACAGCGGCGACACCGTCAGCAGCGCTCCCGTCCTGGTCACCCGCGAGAGAACTCCCATGATTATTAACCGGGAACCGTCCCTGACCGAGGCCGACCTGCGCAAAGTCCTCCTGCTGGATGATCCGGGACCCGAGGGCGGCTATTCCATCGAGCTGGTCTTCAACGACCACGGGGCGATGCTCCTGGAAATGCTGACCACGGAAAACAAAGGCCGGCACATCGTCGTTTTTTCCCAATTTCCACCCAAGGGTTACAAGGAGCCCAAGGAGAGGGGAAAATCACACAAATCCGATGACGACGACGTTGACAAGGATGACTTGCACATGGAGGACCAGGCCCCTCCGCCGGTGGCCGAACCGGCGCAGCCCGGCCAGCCCCGCATCTCCGCCTGGCTGGCGGCGGTCCTGATCCGCGAGCGCAACGCCACCGGCGTTTTCCGTTTCAGCCCGGACTGCGTTTCCCGCCAGGAGGCGGCGCGCATTGTCCGCGGTCTCAAAAACGACATCGCCTACGCAAAAGCGGTGGGCAGGAATTAGCGGCGCCGGCTCAGTGGATGAATTTCAAAATCAAGATTTCCAATTCAAAGGCGCCGCTTTGCTCCCTGCTCCTGTGCGCCGTTTCGGCCTCCGCGCAGCCCTTTGAACTCCCGACCGCCAACCGTGCCCTCTTTGAACCCGGCGGCCAGGAACGCTACTTCGTCCCCACGCCCGGCAAAACTTGGCTTTCGGGCACCTTCGGTTGCGTCCGCTCCGACGGCCGCCAAATGCACGAGGGCCTGGACATCAAATGCCTTCAGCGCGACCGGGCCGGTGAACCGATTGACCCCATTCTGGCCACCGCCGACGGCCTGGTCGCCTACTTCAACAACCGGCCCTCCCTCTCCAATTATGGCCGCTACATCGTCCTGCGCCACCTGGTCGCCGGGATGGAGGTTTACTCCCTCTACGCCCATTTGTCGGAAATCCAGCCCGGCATCAAGGTCGGCCGCCCCGTGCGGGCCGGGGAAAAGATCGCGGTCATGGGCCGGACCAGCAACACGCGCGGGCGCATTTCCAAGGAGCGGGCTCACGTTCACTTCGAGGTGAACCTTTTTTACAGCGATCATTTCAATGCCTGGTTCAAGCGGCGCTTTCCGCGCGAACGCAACGACCATGGGTTGTTCAACGGCCAGAACCTCGTCGGCTTTGATCCCCGGCTGGTGCTCCTGGCGGAGCACGAGGAAGGCGCGCGTTTTGACCTGTTAAGTTGGATTCAGCATCGGCCCGAGCTTTGCCGCGTGCTGGTGCGCAAAACCGATTTCCCCTGGCTGCGGCGCTATCCCATGCTGGTCAAACAGGGCGTTCTGCCCGCGGGGGAGCCGGTCGCCGGCTATGAAATCGCGCTGGACTTCAACGGCCTGCCCTTCGAGTTGATTCCGCGCGGCGCTGCGGAGATGAAAGGCGCCGCCAAATACCGGCTCCTTTCCGTCAACGAGGCCGAGGACGCCAAAAACCCCTGCCGCCGTCTGGTCGCCCGCCAAGGCGCCCGCTGGGAACTGACCAACAACGGCCTGAGCCTCCTGGAGTTGCTGACCGATTAGAAGTGGACGTTGTTTTCTCGTTGACGAAATCCTCGCGCACGGGAAAGACCAATCTCAACCCAAAAGAAGCCTTGTTTTGCGCCCGTGAGTGGTTCAAAACATTGCGCGACAAATGCGCGCAACTTCGCTCCAGGAAATCAAGGACAATCTCCGCCAACTGTACGTGTCCGATGCCCGCCCCTGGCTCGTTGGCTTCAGCGGCGGCAAGGACAGCACGCTCGTGGCTGCGCTTATCGTGGACACCGTCCTTGCCGTGCCGCCGGAACAGCGCGCCAAGGAAGTCCATTTTGTTTGCACCGATACGCGTGTGGAAATTCCCGCCATCGTGGAAACCATTGAGGGAACCCTTGCTCGCATCCGAAAGTTTTCTTCTGAAAACAGCCTCAAAATCGAAGTGCATTTGCTCCGTCCGCCGCCCGAACAATCCTTTTGGGTCAATATTATCGGACGCGGCTATCCTCCGCCAAACCGTACTTTCCGTTGGTGTACGCAACGGCTCAAAATTGATCCCGTCACCGTTTTTGTCCAACAACGCCTCGGCCATTGGGGTGAAGCCATCTTGCACTTGGGGGCGCGCCGCGCCGAAAGCTCGAGTCGTGCTCAGACAATGGCGAACCGCGACTCGCGCAATGGCCTGAATCGCCACCCCGACCTGCCCCGCGTCTGGGTGTCCAACCCCATCGAACACCTCGCAACGGAGGAAGTCTGGGCCTGCCTTCTCCAAAAACCGAACCCGTGGGGCGGCGACAACCGTGCTCTTTACAAACTCTACGCCAGCGCCTCCAACGGCGAATGTCCCATCCAGATTGACACCAGCACCCCCAGTTGTGGCAACTCCCGCTTCGGCTGCTGGACTTGCACCGTCGTTGACCGCGACAAAGCCAGCGAAGGCCTGCTCGCCAGCGGCGATGAACGCATGGAACATCTGCTCGGTTTTCGCGAGACACTCCTTGAGTTCCGCGACCCGGCCAACGGCAAGCGCGACAGCCGCCGCATGAATGGCAATGGCGGCCCCGGCCCGCTTACCATCGCCGGTAGGCGCGAATTGCTTGGCCGCCTGCTCAAATTACAAGAGGAAACAGGACTCAAATTAATCTGCGAAGAAGAGCTTTTCTTAATCCAACAGTTGTGGAATACTGCGCGCAGACCAGACGACGGCGGCGGAGTTGCGCGCATAGTCAGCCGCCAGAAAGGGGTCATCATGAGCGATTGGAAAGAAACGAATCGGCTACGCGAACTCCAGGACGAGATCGCGGCTGAGAAAGATATTCGCGGCGATACGCTTCGACGCCTGCTCGCAAAAGTTGAGGAATACAGCGAAAGCCACCGCGCTCACGGATTGCCCGACGATCTGCTCAAAATCCTCAAAGACGACTTGGCAGAACACAGCGAAGCCGTGTGCTGCTGAGAATAATTCCGCGCAATGCAACCGGCGAATCAGTGCGAAAAATGGCTGAAAGTCGCAGCCAATCTCCGCGTTGATCGAAAGGACAACATTGCGCCGCACAAACCGCTGCTTCTGCTGGTCGTCGCTGAACTCGCTCAACAAGGAAAACTCGAACCGATTCTTCCGCTGACCGGTGAGTTGGTTTTTCGCTTTCTCGCTTTCTGGACGGTCGTCGCGAACCGCCGCTCACAGAAGCCAGACATTCGGCTTCCTTTCTATCATATGCGTAGTGACGGTTGCTGGACTCCGTTGAACGAAGAAGGCGAGGCGACGCTCGAACGAATAGGGGTCGCTGCGGCGCAGCTTGATGGAGGCTTCTTCGCGTGTCTTCAGCGTGATGATTTCCGCGAGCAAATCAGGCGCATTCTAATCGCCCGGTATTTTGTAGATGCTTCCGAACGAGCGGCCCTCTATTCGTTGGTCGGTGTGCCTGCTCCACCGGACGACGTTGTAAAAGCAGACGCACGGCTATACGACGAAGCGCAAGAACGCGGACGCGAAGCACGCTTTCGTCTCGCAGTCGTTCCAGCGTACAACTACACCTGCGCACTGACCGGATATCGCCTCGTCACAGTGCGCTCCGGCAGCATCGTTGACGCGGCCCACATTCATCAATTCGCCGATAGTAGAAACAATCATCCCCGCAACGGGATCGCACTCTGTAAAAACGCGCACTGGCTGTTTGACGAAGGGCTTTGGTCGCTGAGCGATGATTACAAGGTGATAGTCGCGATAAAGCGCTTTCACGAAAGTGGCGCAGATGCGCTGCTGTTAAGTCGAATGGCCGGTCAAGCGGTTCACTTACCGAGTGACAAAAGCTATTGGCCAGACCCAGCACATTTGAGTTGGCATCGTGAGCACAAGTTAGGAGACTGCTATGCACAAGATTGAGAGGCTAATTCCTGACCAGGAGCTTGAGCCGTTTTATCAGGGGCTCGACAAGTTTTGCGACGAATACCTGGAGACTTCCGCTGAAGAAGAATTTGGGCCAAAGATTTTCGCCGACCCATTGGAGGGTTACGCCAATCTGGCATCGTGGGAAGTTGCGCTGGTGGACACGCCTTTGTTCCAAAGGCTGCGCGGGATTCGCCAACTTGGCTTGGCGTATCTTGTTTACCCAACCCTCGGGTACTCGCGATTCGAACATACAATCGGTGTTCTAGCTCGTTTGAAGCAGGTGATCGGACACATTAAAGCGAATCTTGCGGAGCGCGGTGGCCCAAGCAATTTACCGGACCTTCCTTCCGACAAGCAATTCGTCACGGTGAGATTGGCCGCTCTGTGCCACGACATCGGTCACTCTGTTTTCAGCCATGTATCCGAAGGCGTCATGGCAAAACTGTCAGGCAGTCCCGCTTATCCCTCTGCCGCAAAGATTTCGGCTGTATTCACGAATTACGGCGGCCGTGCTATTCCAATGGCCGAAATTCTGGCCGTGTGCATTGTGACCACCCCGGCGTTCATACGATTTCTACAACATCAAGGGGTTCCTCATGCCAGTAAGTCGGCATCGGCACACGAGCTTGCTCATGGCGTCGCACATATAATTATGGGATTGCCCATCCCAAATGATCCCCATTCGCTCTTCCTCGCTCAACTAATGAGCAGCGGGCTTGACGTTGACAAGCTTGACTACATGCTTCGCGAATCTCATTTATCAGGCATTTCCCTTGGAATTTCGTTGGAATGGCTGTTCAAGAAACTCCTGATAATCGATCTCCCCGCCGATCAGGTTCCAGACGGACTCCATTCCCGAATCCGAAAGTTCAGCCCAAAGAGTCACTTTGCGGTTTTATCGCTCGCGCGAGCGGGACAATTTGCATTTGAGGAATTCTGCATTGCGCGGCTTACGTTGCACGAGAAAATCTACCTTCACCAAAAGATCCGTGCCGCAGAGGCTTATCTTGCCGGGAGACTTCAGACGCTTCCCACGCAAACTCCCGAGTTCATCGAACTGCACCGTTGGCTTTTCTTACGTGAATCACTTTTTGAACATCCCTGCGTGGAATTGCCTACACTTCCCGCCAGCGAAGAAGGAATGATGAAGGCTCTGTTCCAGGATGAGCGAAAAACCACCAGAAATTTGAATCTCAATAATCTTCTGACGAAACGGCAACTACTTTTCCGCGCTTACTGCTTCGGCTGGCAAAATGCAATTGCGGAGCCTGTAACCGAGCGCCATGCACTCGATGAATCCGGGACTGACAAGCTGATGAAGCTGATTCACGAAAAGCCACAAGAGCTATTGCGTAAAATTCAGCAGCGACTCGCGGAAATCCGCGCCGTGCTTAGAGCCGACGAGCCGATTCCTGAAGGAGATCCAGAAGTTATTGTTGACCCTCCACGCCTCTCGTCAATCCAGCAAGGACACGACACGCTTTATTTTGAGCACCCGAGCCGCATGGCGCTGCGGTGGACGATGCCAATAGATCGAATCGTCGAATACTATCACGACAATCGCGCGCTGGGGTATGTTTTTTCAACGAAGCAGCACCTAGCGCAAGTCTTGTTAGCAGCGGAAAGGGCGGCTTGGGACTTGTTTCAGGTTGTGTACGTGCAAGAAGGATTACTGAATTCTCGTGTAGTAGATCAAGCGAACAAGCTGAAGATCATACTACACGCAAAGGGATTTTATTCTGACGCAAGGGTGCTTCAACCAGTATCAGATTTCTTAAATACACTTGATGCACAGACACTAATATCAAAGGTGGCCCGCAAACTCGCTCTTTACGAGTCCCGAACTAGGAAGCGTGTGACGCCAGCAAGCACCACGACATTCGCGGCGCAGTTTCCCCCGCATCTCCAAGAAGCCGCGCTTGATTGGTTGCAAGCAATCGAATGGATTCAACCTGACGACGAAATACGAGAGGCGTTCCGAAAAGTCGTCCGGCACAAGCTATTTGACAGAACTCGCACAGTTGGCTTATGCCCTATCGGCGCTATGACCGATAGTGCATCGCACATTGCGTACAAACTGCGGGAGATGGACAAAGAGTTTTTTCCAGATCGTACGATCATGATCATGCCTTTGAATGAGGCGCTTGCGAGGAAGTTGGATGCTTACGTGTTTTACGACGACAATGTAAACAGCGGCCTTCAGTCGTTGAATATTTTCGCTACCTGGCTGGGTGCCACACTCGACAACAAATTGGCGCTTGCAGAAAAGCACGTACAACCTCTCGAGTCGTCACTTCAGGAGGAATTAAGAAAGAAACCGATTGCCATGACATTTGCGGTCGGAACTGAAGGAGCGAAAGAACGATTGATGGGATACATGGAGACGCATCTGCATTTGGAGCGACAGAACATTTTGTGTGAGGTCAACAAGTCGCTTTCAAAAAATGAGCGAGTGTTCAATGGGACGGAGTCAGGTTTTCAGCACAAGGACAAGATAGCTCTTAGGGATTTCGTTCGGGATGTAGCCACCACGATATTGCTTTCAGAAAAGCAGTCCCAAGACGCTGTGAATGCGAAGGCGCTTGGATATGCAGAAGCTGAGGCAATGGTGGTTTTTCCGTACAATTGTCCTACGATGACCGTCACTGCGCTGTGGATTTCAGGGATTTACCAAGGCGCGGAGTGGTTGCCACTGATTGCGCGAGGGAGACGCACAGATCCTGCGACAGGAGCGCCCGTTGGAGAGGATGCTTGAGAACGCTCTTGCCGCTGAGTTGAATCTGCGTGCTTTCGTGAGTAAAGGCCAACGGGTCACATGTTGTTGTGACGCTTTTGAGACCAAAGCGTCATCAATAAACATGAGAACCGTCACAATCAGAGAGGATGCCACAGCCGCTTATTGAGCCTGCATCGGATCGTCACTCCTGCAATGCGCCTAGTGGCCTCAAGCAGCAGAACCGTGATGCCTAGCCCAGCGGACGCGCACAGAGGATTTCGTCTTCACGCAAAACTTCCAGAGCAGAGGAGGGGACGGCGGTCACGGCGATGGTGTCACCGACGGCGTTGAAGACTTCGATGGAGCAGCCTTCCGTGCCGTCAGGGGCAACGTGACGTTCCACCAGCTTGACAATGTCGCCGCGCCGAAGCCGATGTTGCGGCAGGTCGCAGGTCAGCGTCGCGTCGGCGTAGAGTTCCAATTTCATCATGTTTTCCGCGTGGAGTGTTTGGCAGGGGTCTCACGCGACTGGCGCGAGCGGGCGCACATGCAGGACGCCTTTCGCCGTCAGCGGTTCGATTTGCGATTCCCGCACCGTCACGACGTCAACGGTCTCGCCCACCGCGTTAAACACTTCCAGGGTGTAACCCGGTTCCTGGTCCGGACGGCCTGGATGGTGTTCGATAATGGTAGCCACATCCCCGCGCCGAAGGCGATGCTTGGGCAGGCTGGCTTTTAGGGATACTCTGCTGAACATCTTGTATTTCATGTCTTGTCCGGGTAAAGCGTGACAAACTTGGCCTGGCCGCCAGCGTGCTCGATCATCCAGATGGACACCACGCGCAAGGTCCGTCCGTTCGGCCCTGTCAATTTGCCGTGAATCTCATATTTCGTTCCATATTCGCCCCGTTCCAACACTCTGGCTTCCAGCGGCAACAGTTGCGTTCGCAGGTCTCCGTTGCGCAACAGGTGAAAACAATGTCGAGCGGCTGCGCCCCGATCAATTCTGCCACTTGCGCTCGCGCTGTTTCGACCGCCGTCTTGAGTTTGGCCCCGAACGCGTACGTGCTCGACGGATTGCCCCATTCCGAAGTCAAGTAAGGCATCATCGCCTCAAGCACCTCCGGCGCAATCGGCGTTGTCGCATTGTGGTCGAGATAAATCACATTCAGCTTTGCCGGCGAGAGGGTAAGGTTTCGCACAACCGTTCTCAAGACCGTTAATCGGAAATGATCCCTTTTGCGCCCGAATTTCGCACTGTTAGATGGAAAGGCAATTATGAAGCGAACGATCTTATTCCTGGCGGGCCTGGCAGCCGTGAGCGGCCTGGCGGTTCATTACATGGCAAGACCCACGCAGCAGAGCGCGCCGCCGGCCGCGCCTGTGGTGGCTGAAACGGCTGTTGATTCCGCAACGGTGAATGCGCCCAAGACCAAGCCGCGTCAACTGGCGCAACGCGAATCGCGCGCGCAAACCGCTCTTTCCAATCAAGCCTCCGATGCCCCGGAGCCGGGGAGCGTGGCCGCCATCGCGTTCACGGCGGCCCTTGACACATTGGTGTCGCCCCACTCCACCTATGCCGAGAAGCAGGCGGCATGGAAGCAACTGCAAGACTCGGGCCGCCTGGCGGATGCTGCCGCCGAGTTGGAGCAGCGCAAGGCCAACGACCCCAAGAACGCCTTGTATCCGGCCGCTCTGGGTCAAGCCTATCTCAAGCTCTGCGCCACGACCACCGACATTCGGTCGCAAGCGATTTGGGCCATGACGGCTGACGCGGATTTTGAAACCGCGCTGAACCTGGATCCGTCCAATTGGGACGCGCGCTTCACCAAGGCGGTCGGGATGTCGTACTGGCCCGCTAATCTGAACAAGGGCGACGAAGTGATCCAGCAGTTTAACACACTGATCCAGCAGCAGGAACAACAGGCGCCCCAGCCGCAGTTCGCGCAGACTTACGAATGGCTCGGCAAGCAATACCAGAAAGCCGGCCAAGCGGACCAGGCCCTGCAGGTTTGGCAGCGCGGGGCCGCGCTCTATCCGGACAATCCATCTCTGCAAAGCCTGCTGGCGGCGGCCGCGGCGCCCCCGCAGTAATCTGCTTTCAACCGAGGTCTCAAGTGAATACGCTCGGCCAGATGAAACGCGAGCCAAATGGCGCAACGCCGGGTCGCGAAGAGTCCCTGTTCGATGCCACGCTGGCTCTGCCGCCCGAACAACGCGCCGCCTATCTTGACCAAGTCTGCGGACAGGACGCCGCCTTGCGCCAGCGTGTGGCGGCCTTGCTCAAGGCATACGGCCAATCCGATGGTTTCCTGGAAGCCCCGCCGGCGCCCGGTGGACCGTCGGGCACCATGGTCGCGGCCCTTCCGCCGGCCGAAAACCCGGGCGACATCATCGGGCGCTATAAAATCCGCGAGAAACTGGGCGAAGGCGGCTGCGGGGTGGTGTATGTGGCCGAACAAGCCGAACCGGTGCGGCGGCGGGTGGCGCTCAAAGTCATCAAGCTGGGAATGGACACCCGCACGGTCATCGCGCGATTCGAAGCCGAACGCCAGGCCCTGGCGATGATGGACCATCCCAACATCGCCCGCGTTTTGGACGCCGGCACCACGGCCACCGGCCGTCCCTACTTCGTCATGGAACTGGTGCGCGGCATCAAGATCACCGATTACTGCGACCAGAACAATCTGGCGACCGGGGACCGGATTCGTTTGTTCATCCAGGTCTGCCACGCCGTACAACACGCCCATCAAAAGGGCATTATCCATCGGGATCTCAAACCCTCCAATATACTGGTCACGCTCCACGACGGCGTGCCGGTGCCCAAAGTGATTGATTTTGGGATCGCCAAGGCGACCGAAGGCCGGCTGACCGACCAGACGATTTACACCCAGCTTTACGAATTCATCGGCACGCCCGCTTACATCAGCCCGGAACAGGCCGAGATGAGCGAGTTGGACATAGACACGCGCACCGACATTTACAGCCTGGGGGTGCTGCTCTACGAATTGTTCACCGGAAAAACTCCCTTCGATTCGCAGGATCTCCTCCGCTCCGGCCTGGATGAGATGCGCCGGACGATTCGTGAGAAGGAACCTCTCTCGCCCTCCACCCGCTTAAGCTCGATGGGCGACGTGGACTTGACCACGACGGCCAAACGCCGCCGGGCCGAAGCGCCGCGCCTGGTGCATTTCATCAAGGGCGACCTGGATTGGATCGTGATGAAGGCGCTGGAGAAAGACCGCACGCGGCGTTTTGAAACGGCCAACGCGCTGGCGGCAGACCTGCAGCGATTCCTCAACAATGAGCCGGTCGAGGCGCGCCCGCCCAGCAACCTCTATCGTTTCCAGAAGCTGGCGCGGCGCAACAAAATGGCCTTCGCGGCTGTTTCCGGCATTGTGGCGGCGCTGGCTTTGGGCCTCGTCGTATCGCTGAATTTGTACGTCAAGGAAAAGGCGGCTTTGCGCCGCGCCCTTCAGGCCGAGCAGGAAGAAGTGGGCTTGCGCAAACAGGCCGAAGCGGGGTTGGAAATCGAGCGCAAGCAGCGGGAGTACGCCGAAATCGGCAACAAGCTCTGGCGGGCCGGCGTGCTGATGAGTCAAGACCAATTTGACCAGGCCGAGGACCTGATGAAGGGCGTTCCGCCCATTCCCCAAAGCGCCGCCATTTACAACGTCTTGGGGATGTATCGCGCCCGTTGGGGCAAGCTGGACAAAGCCATCACCAACTATGCCAATTCGGCCACCGCCCAACCGACCAACGATATAGGCTTTCACTGCCTGCTGCCGCTTCTCGCCCTGACGGGGCGCACCAATGAGTTCGACGACTGGCGGCGCAAAGCCCTGGACCAATTCGCATCCACGGACGATCCGGCGGTCGCCGAGCGGTTGGCCTTGGATTGCCTGATCCTTCCGGCGCCCGACGCGGTCGTGCAACACGCAGTAAAGATGCTGGACCATACGGCGTCCACCCCGCCACGGCCCTCGGCCGAATTCGTCAAAGGGCTCGCGGAGTATCGTCAGGGTCAATTTGCCCTCGCCGCCGGGCGCTTGGAAAAAGCGGTCAGTTTCCAGGCCAACACCAACGCGGCCATGCAGGCGCGGCTGATCCTGGCCATGACCCACAGCAAGCTGGGCCAGGCCGATGCGACCCCGATCCTCAGCGATACACAGTGCAAACTCAGCGGCGGGGATTGGAATGAGCAAATGACCACGTTGCTGTTCGCCCGCGAGGCGCGGAGCGTCATGGCCAAATGAACGAAGTCACGCAGCTCCTCCAGGCCATTGATAGGGGCGACGCCAAAAGCGCCGACCAACTGCTGCCCTTGGTCTATGAGGAACTGCGCAAGCTGGCCGCTTCCAAGATGGCCCGCGAAACGCCGGGACAGACCTTGCAGCCGACGGCGCTGGTGCATGAGGCATGGCTCAGGCTGGTGGGCGGCGCCTCTCCCCGGTTTCATGACCACGCGCATTTTTTTGGCGCGGCGGCGGAAGCGATGCGCCGCATCCTGATTGATCGCGCGCGGCGCAAAGCGGCCCTGCGCCACGGCGGCGGCCTCCAGCGGGTGGACATTGACGAAATTGAAATCGCCGCGCCCGTCCAGGACGATGAACTGCTGGCGGTCAATGACGCGCTGGACAAATTCGCCGCGCTGGACGCGCCCAAGGCCCAGTTGGTCAAATTGCGTTTCTTTGCCGGATTGACCCTGGAGCAGGCGGCGGGCGTGCTGGGCGTCTCCGAGCCAACCGCCAAGCGATGGTGGGCCTACTCGCGGGCCTGGCTCTTTGAAGAATGCAAGACCGGCCGTTCGCATCCCGGGGGCGCATGACAAAAATCTTCACCTTCCTGGCAGGGCAGAGCTGCCGCTCTGCCCTGAACTCTTGGGCGGCGCAGCAGCCTTCTAACGACGACGTGAAGATTCTTGTCCTGCGCACGCATCCGGGTTCTTGAGCCTTTTGTGTTTTCTCGCCGGCCGGCGGGCGTTAAACTCCCGCCCATGATGCGCGTTGAACTTCATCGAATGGGCGGCCTCCAAAGAGGTTGTCTCTTGCTCTGCCTTCTCTGGCTGGCCGGATGCGGCACCGAAAAAGCCCCCGCCCCGCCACCGCCCGCTCTCGCGCCGCCGCCCAAACCCGCGCCCGCGCCGCCGCCACCGCGTGTCAATCACTGGACCACCGATTGGACTCCGCTTTTTGACGGGAAAACCCTGGCCAATTGGGCCGTGACGGATTTCGTCACCCGCGCGCCGGTCACCGTGCTGGAGGGGGAAATCAAAATCGGGATGAGCGACGAACTCAACGGCATCACCTGGACCAACGGCACCCTGCCCAAGAGCGATTACGAAATCTCCCTCGACGCCGTCAAGCTGGCGGGGAGCGATTTCTTTTGCGGCCTGACTTTTCCGGTGGCGGATTCCTCCTGCAGCCTCATTCTGGGCGGGTGGGGAGGCGGCATCGTCGGCCTCTCCAGTCTCGACGACCTGGATGCCTCGGAAAACGAAACGACGCGCTCGATGTCCTTTGAAACCGGGCATTGGTATCACGTGCTCTTGCGCGTGACAGCGGGGAAGATCGAGGCCTGGCTGGACGGCAAAAAGATTATTGACGCCTCCATCGCCGGGCGCAAGGTGTCGTTGCGGCCCGGTTCGATTTATCTCTCCGCGCCCCTGGGCGTGGCGACCTACGAGACCACGGCGGGACTGAAAAACATCCAACTGCGACTGATTGCACCCTGAACCCAGCCAGGCCCCCAACGCCACTTTCATCCTTCCGCTCCTGTCGGTGGTGGAGCGGCTGGACCTGGGGCGGCTGTTCCCGCACCCGCAACCCCTGGAGGTCGAGTTGGGCAGCGGCGACGGGTCGTTTTTGGCGCAATACGCCGCGGGGCATCCCGAACGCAATTTCATCGGCGTCGAGCGGCTGCTGGGCCGTCTGCGCAAGCTGGACCGGAAGGCGCGGCGGCTGGGTTTGGAGAATGTGCGTTGCGTGCGGATCGAAGCGGCCTATTTTTTGGAATACCTCCTGCCGCCCGCAACGGCCCGAGCCATCCATGTGTACTTCCCCGACCCCTGGCCCAAGCGCCGCCATCACAAACACCGCCTGATCAACGAGCGTTTCCCCCTCCTGGCCTGCCAAGCCCTGGCCGACGGAGGCGCGGTCTATTTGCGCACCGATAACGCCGAATACTTTGAGCGGATGAAGGCCGTTTTCCAGGCCAGCCCCTTTTTTGAGGAAACTCCCACCCCGGAGGATTTGGCGGCGGCGCCGACGGATTTCGAGCGTGACTTCTTGGCGCAAGGCGTCCGCACCCTGCGACTGGCTTTCCGCAAGGTCAAACATCAATGACCGGCCCGTCGTCGTCGTCGGGCGGGGAGCGTGGCGGCGGCCGGGCGGAGTGAAACTCCAGGCGGGAGGAGCCGCTTTTGGTCAGAGAATTGAGCACCAGCGAAATGAGGCTGATGACCAGCGACCCCCAAAAGGCCGAGTGAAAACCATCCACGTGAAAGTCCTTCAGGACCGAGCCGACAGACCAGAGCAGCAGCGCGTTGATGACCAGCATGAAGAGGCCGAGGCTCAAAATGAGCAAGGGCAGCGAAAGCACGACCATGACCGGCCGGACAAACGCATTGAGCAGCCCCAACAAAAGCGCCGCCAGAAACAAGCCCAGGCGCGTGCAGGTAATGCCCGGCACGATGCACGCCGCCAGCCCGACCGCCACCGTGGTGATCAGCCAGCGTTTGAAAAATGACAGCACGCTTTGAGGCATATTTCTTCCCGGTCCGGATTGTCCCGAACGGCTGGGACATCTTTCAACATTGCCCATCCCCCGCCCAATAACAAGGGCTTTTGCGTGGCCCAAATCCTCGCCAAAGCGACGGACTTCATCGCCCGGGGAGCGCGCGCGCCCTCGCGTGCCGCAGTCGGCGCCCTCGCCGACTGCTTCTTCCAGTCATATATGATTACTATCGAGTCATTCAGCCGCAGAGCGAACGTTAGGCGAGGATTGGGGGTGGCTGAGATAAGGGCGGGTTTTGCGGATTGGCGCCGTTTTTTGCTCACTAATTGCAGTCTGGCTGATACAACGTCAAAAAGCCTCGCCAATCGGCCCATCCTGCTGTCCCGGAGGGACATTACGAGAATAGCCCGGCCTTTCAACGCGGGGTCTTACGCAGCCAACCTCAAGTCCCGAAGCCTCGGCAATTGGCCCATCTTGCTGTCCCGGAGGGACATTACGAGAATAGCCCGGCGTTTCAATGCCGGGTTTTACGCAGCCAACCTCAAGTCCCGAAGGGACGGCTGATTCAATCCCACAACTTGGCGGCGGCGGACCGGAGAGGGTCAGAGTGAGGGTGCGGGCGAGCCAAAAAGCCAATTTCCTTATTTCATTTCCGTTCGCCCGCTTGTCGCACCGCCAAACTGCCCATGCGGCTTTTTTCCGATGGCAAAAAGTGCGGAACGTACCAATAGTGCGGTTTGGCCCCTACGACCGGATTATTGCACCCCGGCTTTGGTGGCGGCTGTGGGGTCAATGACCTTGAGAGCCTGGGCGGCATGTTTTCTCACATAGTCTAAATGATCTGTGAGCAATTCCACCAACGCAGGCACCGCCGGTCGAGCGTCGGCTCCAAAAGCCTGTAAAGCAACAATGCTCTCTTTCCGAACCTCGTCATCAGCGTCTTTCAGCAGTTTCTTCAAAACTGGCACAACCTTCGCCGGCTCGGCATGTATTTCACCGAGAGCACGTATAGAACTCCAAATACGGCCTCCATTGGCCACTGTCCGAAGAAGCGAAGGGACCGCATTGCTGGCTGGGGGTCCAATGCCACCCAAGATGCGTGCGACAAGTTCTCGATCATCACCGGGCGGTTTCCGGTCATAAATCTCGATAAGCCTGGGCACTACTTCTTTGGCTTCAGCGCCTAATGCCCGAAACGCCAGCTCGGCTTGAAAAGTCTGCGCGAGTGCCGACGGATAATCCGTATCCTTGATGTCATAGATGCCATGATCGTGCGCCAGGTATTTCAGTTTCTTTAACGGAGAATCGGTCGCATTGAGCATGCGGAACAGAGTCGGTATCGCGTTGGTCCCAATTTGGCGGACTACCTCGTCCACTTTTTCGTTATCCTTCTTTATGTCCGCATCGTCCCACCCATGACCGATGAGCTCATAGTCATTCAGCCAAACACTCAATCGCTTTCCTTGGTAAATCGGTTCTTGAGGCTCCGCTGGTCGCAACGCGAGCCACGCGACTCCCCCGGCAGCCACGACGATCAAGACAGCCAACAGTATGGGGCGTTTCTTACCCATTCCCTCAGAGTAGCCGATTCGCGGCGTAAATCGAGCGTTGTTCATGCTCCGGCAGCAGCACAGTAGAAGTCACAAAAATGTGGGGTCACATCCGACCCCAATTCCCGAAAACCAATTCCCGAAAACCGACGGGGAACGTGGCTGCGGCTCTGAAAAACAGGGTCTTGCCGTTGAAAAAAAGGGCTTGGCAATCCAAGCGATGGGAGAAACAATATGGAGCGGTAAAACTCAATTTGACGCCATGAACAACAGGTCAAATGGGAAATCTCGGTGAACAACAAAAAATGAAAGCAAACCGCAATTTCCTGATTCGCGCCCTGCGCATGTCATCCATCGCAACCTCGGCCATCGCGTCCTTGCACTTTGGGGTACTAACCGCCGCCGCCCAGGGTCAATACTTTTTTACAGGGTCCCTGACGAATATCACCCTGATCCCCGGCACCTACCACATCACGGCCTACGGGGCTCAAGGTGGCTGGAACAACTACGACTACAGCCCCGGAGGCCTCGGAGCTGAAATGGAAGGGGACTTTAACTTCACGACACCGACAACGCTCACCCTCCTGGTTGGCGGTGTCGGCGGTGGGCAGGGATCCGGCGGCGGTGGCGGCACTTTTATTGTCAACGGCAGTACACCACTCGTCATAGCCGGCGGCGGCGGCGGCGCTGGCTACTACATCGGTGGCAACCCGGGATTAACGGGCACCAGCGGTGGCTTTGGCGGCGAAAATAGTAATGGTGGCAATGGCGGCAGCGACGGCAACGGCGGCGACAGTGGCGACGGTGGCACCAACAGTATCAATTCCGGCGGCGGCGGCGGCTTCTACAGCAACGGCGGCATCGGTCCCAACGGCGGCTATAACGCCGGGAGTGGCTTCAGCTTTCTCAACGGTGGTGGAGGCGGCTCTGGCGGCATCGCCGGCGGCGGCTTCGGAGGCGGTGGCGGAGGGTGGGGCGTTGTCGGCGGCGGCGGCGGCGGTTACAGCGGTGGTGGTGGCGCCAGCTCGGTTGGCCCGGGTGGCGGGGGCGGTTCCTATATCAGTTCATCTGCGATTGCGGTTATCACCGAGATCTCCGGTGTCGCCAGCCCGAACGATTCCGAGGGTAACGGCGAGATTATTATTACCACAGGCCCCGGACCGTTCCTGACCAATCTCGTCATTAACCCGACAAACGCCGGCATTGCCATCGGCACGAGCCAGGCATTTGCCGCGACCGGAGAGTTCTCCGATGGCTCGGTGAGCGGTCTTGCCGCGGCCAATGGTCTGGTTTGGAGCAGCAGCGACCAAGGCGTTGCCACCATCGACACCAACGGCGTGGCCACGGCCTTGACCCCAGGCAGCACGACCATCACCGCAACCGACAGCGGCGTCAGCCGCAATGTGACTCTGTCAGTCCTGTCTCCTGCTACCGGTCGGAACATTTTTCTCTTTGCCGGCTCCAAGCAGACCATCACCCTCGCCCCAGGCCTTTACAACATAACGGCCTATGGTGCCCAGGGCGGCGTAGGCCTCAATGACGCCCCCAGCGGCCTGGGAGCTGAAATGGAAGGGGAATTTAGCTTCACGACACCGACAACGCTCACCCTGCTCATAGGTGGCGCGGGCGCCAGTGTAAGCGGCGGTGGCAGCGGTGGCGGTGGTGGTGGCGGCGGTAGTTTTGTCGTCAATGTCGCCACAGTACTGGTCGCTGCGGGAGGAGGAGGAGGCAGTTCCGCGGGCGACGGCCTCTTCGGCGGCAGCGGTGGTAACGCAGGTACCGGTGCCAACGGCAACAGCGGGAGCGGGGGCGGCGGCGACGGGGGCGGCGGCGGCGGCTTTATCGGCAACGGCGCCAGCGGCAACAACGGCAGTGGCGGCAACAGCTTCCTTAATGGAGGAGTTGGTGGTGGCGGCAGCCTTGGCGGCGCCGGTGGGGGGTTTGGCGGTGGAGGAGGCGGCGGCTTTGTCGGGGGCGGCGGGGGTGGCGGCTTCAGCGGGGGAGCAGGCGGCGGTAGTTACCAGGGTGGCGCCGGCGGCGGTTCGTACATTGATTCATCGGCACTTGCGGACCTCACAGAGGTTTCCGGCATCGCCAGTCCCGACGACCCGACCAATGGAGAGATTATAATTACCCCAGTCATTACAATGGCCTCGGCCTCCACGGCGAGCGGGAATTTTCAATTCGAAATGACAGGCCCCACCAACGTCACCATCGTGGTGCAAGCCTGCACAAACCTGACAAATCCGATCTGGATTCCTTTGGCCACCAACACCCTGAACAACGGCACGAATTATTTCAACGACCCGCAATGGACTAACTATCCAACCCGCTACTACCGCGTCACCGGGCCATAAAATCTTCGGCAGCATCTTGACCGCTATCCCCCGTGAAGGCCGGAGGCTCAATCCTGGGAAATTGGCATTTGCGGCGTTGTGCCCCTGCGCGAGAAAAAGCCGCCGGAAAATTCGCGGCCCGGCATGAAAACTGCTTTGGCACGGAAAAACATTTTACAATTATTATTTGAAGTCCCATCAAAACGTGGTAATATGGAACCTGTATGGCGCTCATGCGCCTGTTCTTTGACATTTTGCAGGGAAGGGCGGCCCCCCGGAAATGACCCTCACCCGGCCTGACGGCCACCCTCTCCCATCGGATGGGAGAGGGCAGCGTGAGGGCATCTTTGCTGTGTTTCGCCGGCTTGTCCCGCCAAGCGAGGGCGGAAGCGGTCTCTTTGGAAAGCCCAACTGCAATTATTGCAGAATATTACAGGTGGACGCCCCCCGGGGCCGGCCAGTCCATGGAGGATGCATAAAGGGTGCATAAATGCAGCCATACTGCCGGGGTTCACCCCCGGAATATGCAGGTACATGCAGGTACATGCAGGTACATGCAGGTACATGCAACCTGGCGCTTGACGGCCGTAGCGGTCAATCGCGAGTTGGTGGTTCTCGTTGAAATCCCCTGCCGCGGACACGGTGACTGACGGTGGATAACGCTGGATAACGGTGGATAACGGTGGGGACACCCCCCAACGGGTCGCATTGACCGCCCAAATCAGGCCGGTGGGCGGCCCGAACCGGCAGTTTTTGCCCACCTTGGCAGAGCCGGTCGAGATCGAAGGGAAACCCAGGGCGCTTGAGCTTTATTGCGCTCAATTGCACTTAATTGAACCAAAAAAAAGTGAAAAAACTCCACCGCCGTTCGATCAGGGGGCAAATCAGTTTTGCCAGTTCCCAGACAGGGACGCTGCGGCGCGCACAGCGGCTTGCTCCGTCCCTGCCAAAAACCGGTTTGTGCCCGGAGGTCGCGGTGCTGTGTTACGTTTTGAAAAAAACCGGCGGGGGGATTACGCTGGACGACGGTGGATTGCTCCGCGCCCAAGCCGCGACTGTGCCTCGCTCTCATCGCCTTGCTGGCGGTGCTGGCGTGGGGCCGGACTGTCAATTATGGCTTTGTCTGGGACGACCATTATTTCATCCTCGAGAATACGGCCATTCGCTCGCTCAAGAACGTGCCCGCCATGTTTTATTCGCGCATCGCGGAGGCGTCGCATCCGGGGGACTTCCCGAATTTCCGCCCGATCCGCAACGTGGCCTACGCCCTGCTCTATCAATTGGGCGGCGCGGCCGCGCCCAAGCCGTGGATTTTCCACCTGGCCTGTGTCCTGGGCCAGGCGCTGGCGGCGCTGCTGCTCTTCGCGGTGGCCGACCTGCTTTTTCGCCCGGCCGGGGAAACGCCCGCGCGCTGGGCGGCCCTGCTGACCGGCGCGGCTTTCGCCGTTCATCCGGCTGTCTCGGAGGTCGTTTGTTGGGCCAAATCGCTGGATGACATTCTGGCGGCGATTTTCACGCTGGCGGCGGCGCGGGCCTTGCTGCGGTGGAACGGGAAGCGAATGGGCGCGGCGCTGGCTTTCTTTGCGCTGGCGGCGTATTCCAAGGAATCGGCCGTGCCGTTTGCGGGCCTGGCGTTTTTTCTTTTCCGCGCCCATCACAAATTGCCTTGGAGACGCTGCGCGGTTCTGACCGCGCCGTTCCTTCTGGTGGCGGCGCTTTACGCGGCGCACCGCTATCTGGTGCTGGGCCAGGCGGCGCAATGCGCGCCCATCTCCGGCACTTACGCCCAGACGTTGATTGACACACTGCCCGCTCTGGCCGTTTATTTCCGCCTGCTCTGGGGCCTTCCCCCGTTTTGCATTGATTACACGGAAATGCGGGGACATTTGCCGCTGTTCTCCCTGGACGTCATGACCGGCGCGTTGGTGCTGGGGTTGTGGGCCGCCGCCACCTGGGCTGCCTGGCGCGATGAAAAATTCCGCCCGGCGGCGGTGGGTTTGCTCTGGCTGGCGCTTTTTCTTTTGCCCGTCTCCAATCTTGTGCCGATGATGCAGTATCTGGCCGAGCGCTTCCTTTATCTGCCCTTGATTGGCTGGTTGCTGGCCTTGGGCGGCTGGCTGGTCCGGGCGCCGAGACGCCTGCCCGGTTTGGTCTTCGCTGGAGCGCTGATCGCGGCCTGGCTTTCCGTCAGCCTGGCCAGGGAAGGAATCTGGCGCGACGAGGTCACTCTGTTTGTGCGCAGCAGCCAGGCGGATCCGGCCAACAAGCGCCTGCGTGAAAACGCCGTCGCCGCCATTTTCGCCCTTGCGCCGATCAACTCCGCCTTCGGGCTGGAAGAGACGACCCGCCACTTGCAGGTCGGGTCCCACACTTCGCGCCAGCAGGCGCAAGCCCTCTTACCGGCGCTGGCGCAAGCCCACAACCTATTGCCGGATGAACACCGGATCACGACGGCGCTGGGAATCGCTTGCGCGCTGGCGGGCCAAATCTCAAACGCTGTCCCGGTTCTTGAATTGGCCGCGCGGCAGGGGACCAACGACGCGCAATGCTGGATTGACTTGGGGTCAGCTTACGCGCTGGAGAACAATCCGGCCAAGGCCCGTCAAGCCTGGGAGACCGCCCTGCGCCTGGAACCGACCAACCGGCTGGCCCTGGAACACCTTCGCGCGTTGAATGCGAAGTGAGCCGGCCGTTCAAAGCATATTGGCAACCCGGTACAACATGTTGACGACCCGGTGCATCATCTGATGGTTGCAGTCAAACCAGCATCTCAACGCGTAATACAAATCCTGTCCCGTCAGCAACGGCAGGGCCACCAGGAGCACCAGCGCGTTGCCGAGGAAAATGATCACAGCGGAAAAAAGCCGGCCCTGGCTGGTGATGTCCGTCTGCCGGCTCTTCAGGATTTCCCAAGTCAGCGTGACGTGGAAGGCATAGGCCGCTCCGAGCAGCAAATGAAACCAGGGCAAATAGGGCCGCCAGCGCCACAACAAATCGCCCGCGACAAACACCAACACGACCACCACGGCGTAAAAGGGGAAGAAATAAGGCGCCAGCGTGATGAAAAAATTGCTCCGCGTGGCCACGACGTACCCGCCCGAAGAGGCCGCCTTGAACCGCTTGACTTCGCCGCCAAAAATCCATGTCCAGAGGGCGTGTGTGGATTCATGGCCCACAACATAAATCCACATCGGTTTGGGCAAGAGGAGAAAAACCACGACCCAGCAAGCGGCGCCTGCCAAGAAGGGCGGCCACAGCCGCTGCGCGGCGCCGGCGTGGAGGAGGACCCGCCACAGGGCCTGGGCGGTGGCCAGGCACGCCGGCAAAAGGAGAATCCCAACGCACATTTTGAGCCATTTCGGCACGCCGGCAGAATTGGCCTTTCCGCCCCGCGAGGCGAGGAGTTTTTCAATGAATATCCAGCAAGCTCTCCAGCAGTTGGCTCAGGTCCACGCCGCCGGCGCCCGAAGCAGGGACCTTGCCGTACAAGGCCATCCCCAGCCCCAACGGGGCCAGGTCGGCCTCCGTTTTCACGTTGCGCAGGACTTGGTTCTTGAGGCCGAAGTCTATGACCTCGGTGCGGCCCGAGGCGAGATTGGACAGGCGGAATTTGCCCAGCGTGACATTCAATATGTCAACGCCGGCGAATTTGAATCGGTCCGGCTGCTTTTTGAGCAGCGAGGCTTTTTTGCTCTTCTCTTTGATGGTGTCGAAGTTCATCCGGCCCTGTTTGTCCCACACCACCGAAAACTCCGCCAGGTTCAGCCGCATCAGGGTCAGATGAAGTTGGCGGGAGCGAAGGGCAGCCGGATCGTATTCCAGGTGGCACTCGGGCACGTCCACGCAGAGCGAACCTCCGAAATCGGCGCTGTTGTAGAGTTTGAAACCCTCGATGGAAAGTGTAGGCGAAAGCAAGCCGACGTGGACAGCGCTGATTTTGACCTCCATGCCCGTCCGGGAACGCAAGCGGCTGACCAGGATTTCCCGCGCCAACGTGTCCGCCAGAAGGATGCCCGCCACGGCGACGATAAGCGCCAGGGCGGCCAAGGCAAGCACGGCGCGGAAGAACCATCTCAATAGGCGCCTCATATTTATCTCAGTAGGCGATGTCCTCCGGCCGGACCTCCAGGCATTCGTCCTGATCCTCCCAGATGATGGCCGGATAATACTCCAGGAACTTGGGCAGCAACTGGCTGCCCGCCACGGCTAGCAACTTCTCCGCTTCCTCCGCCGCCTCGTCGTAAGCCTGGTCGTAATCGGGCACGCTTTGGCGCTGGCGGTCCTCCCAATGGGCCACGGCGTGGACCGGCGCGTAATCCTCCGCCCACCGTTTGACGGGCGGCCGCAGCTCCGAGGGCAGTTCCTCGAAGGAAACGAGCGTCTCCGAACAATGCTGGCAGATCAGGCCCCGTTGCAGAATGTCCCGGCTGAACAAGGGCAGGACGGGCGCGCGGCAGCAGGGCGCTTCGGCAAAGGCCGCCGGCACCGTCGCCAGCCGCTTGAGCCAGATTTGCCGGTCGTAGCCGACCTCGGCCGCCAGGCGGTAGGCGCCGATCAACGGATGGGAGAAGCGCCACACCCGGCCCTCCAGTTGGCCCAGTGTTTGCGCCAACCATCGCGCCAGCGTCAGATCGTCAAACTTCTCGAACACCAAACTGTATTCCTTCCAAAGCGGGTCGGATAAAGATTCAGCCATGAGTCCAAGGTATGATGAAAGTTTAAGGTTTAAAGTTTAAAGTTGCCGGGTCTATATAACTGTCGTGCCGATGGAGCAAAACCCGTTGAAGACGCCGCTGGGCCAATTGTCCGGCGTCGGCCCGGAGCGCGCCGCCCAGTTGGAGCGCCTGGAACTGCGCACCGTGGGCGATCTGCTTCTCCACCGCCCCCGCCGCTACGAGGACCGCCGCCATTTCCAGCGCATCGCCGATTTGCAACTCAACCAGCCCGCCCTGGCTTGCGGCAGAATCATTGCCGCCGGCCTGCGGCGTTTTCGCGGCGGCCGGCAGTCGGTCTTTGAATTGATCATTGACGACGGATCGGGCCGATTGCATTGCCGGTGGTGGAACCTGCCCTTCATGGAAAAGTACTTCAAAACGGGCGACGAAGTTGTCGTGTTCGGAAAGCCCGCCTCCCTGCGGCCCCGCGCCATTGACCATCCGGAGACCGAAATCATCCAGCGGCTGGAAACGTCCATTCACCTCAACCGCATCGCCCCCATTTATCCCCTGACGGAGGGACTGCCCCAACGCTGGCTCCGCTCCCTGATTTGGCGCGCGCTCCAACAATTCGAGTCCGCCCTGGCCGAACCGCGCCCGGAATTGCGCGTGGCCGGGCAGAGGATTCCCGTGGAGGGCGCCCCGGTGCCGGCGCCATCGCGCGCCCAAGCGGTGCGCCTGCTCCATTTCCCGGAGGAAACGGGCGACACGGAGATCGCCCGCCATCGGCTGGCGCTGGACGAGTTTATCGAGTTGCAGGCCGCCATCCAGGCCCGGCGGCGGAACCTGGAGACCCACGCCCGCGCCCTGCCGTGCGCGGGAGACAATCGCCTGGCCAAACCGTTCCTGGCCGCGCTGGGTTTCAACTTGACGCCCGCCCAAACGGGCGTGCTGCGCGAAATCCGCCGCGACCTGGCCGGTCCGCGGCCGATGCGCCGCCTGCTTCAGGGCGACGTTGCATCGGGCAAGACCGTCGTGGCCGCGTGCGCCGCCTTGATGGCCCTGGAAAGCGGCGCCACTGCCGCGCTCATGGCGCCGACGGAAATCCTGGCCGAACAACACGGGCAGATTTTCCGGCGCTGGTTCGATCCCCTTGGGATAGCGGTCGAAGTCCGCGCCGGCGGGCGGGAGCAGCTTTCGCTGGCCCCGTTGGGGGCGGGGACGCCGCGCTTTTTCATCGGCACTCACGCCTTGCTGGAGGCGGCCTTTGCCCCGGAGAAGCTGGGCCTTGTCATCATTGACGAGCAGCACAAGTTCGGCGTCGTCCAGCGCGAGCGGTTGGTGCGCAAGGGCGCTTATCCGCACCTTCTGGTCATGACGGCCACGCCCATCCCGCGCACGCTGGGTCTGACGCTCTACGGCGACCTGGACATTTCGGTCATCGGTCAAAGTCCGCCGGGGCGCGGGACGATCAAAACTTATGTGCGCGACCCGGCCAGCCTGCCCAAAGTCTGGGAATTCATCAGCGGCCAACTGGCCAAGGGCCGGCAGGCTTATGTGGTTTATTCCAGGCTGGAAGAGGAGGATTCGCCCGCGGGAATCAAAGCTGTCACAAAGGAATTCCACAACCTGGAGAGAATCTTCGCCCCGGGGCGCGTCGGCCTGCTGCATGGCCGGCTTCCCAGCCGGGAGAAGGAGCAAGTCATGTCCGATTTCGCCGCCAACCGTCTGCAAGTTTTGCTGGCTACTTCCGTCGTGGAAGTGGGCCTGGACGTGCCCAACGCGACGGTCATGGTGGTGGAAAACGCCGGGCAATTCGGCCTGGCGCAGTTGCATCAACTGCGCGGCCGGGTCGGCCGCGGCGCCGGCGCCTCCTACTGCATCTTGATTTCCTCCGCCCACACCGAGCCGGCGCGGCAGCGTCTCAAGATTATGCAGGAAACGGCCGATGGTTTCCGCATCGCCGAGGCCGATTTGCAATTCCGCGGTCCGGGCGAACTGCTGGGCCGCCAGCAAAGCGGCGCGCCGCCCTTGCGGTTCGGGGATTTAACCCGGGACGGTCCATTGGTCGAACTGGCGCGGCAAATGCTGCGGGGATGAAAAGAAGATCAAAAAGACCGCTTGACAAATAAGGCAAACTAAACTGTAATAACTGGTAATGCGACAAAAAGCCGCATTCGGCGTAGAGCAATCAGTGTGGACACTGACAGCCAAAGCTGCGTAAAGCGGCTTGCTTTATGTTAATGTGCCAGAATAGTCGAATTCCTGCCGATGACCGGTGGACGCCAGGTCCGCCCGGTCCAATGGCCCGGACTGCCAGCTTTGGCGGGTTGAGTCGAACGCCAATTGGAGGTTGACCGATTTTTCCAATGCAGAATTGCAAACCAGCATGGTACTGCGCGCGGACCAAGCCCAAGCACGAGCATATTGCGGCGGCCAATGTCGGCAAAAAGCTCGGATTGGAAGTATTTCATCCGCGGCTGCGGGTGGAGAGGGTGACGCGGCGCGGGGTGATGCGGGTGGTGGAGCCGCTCTTTCCGTGCTATATCTTCGTTCGTTGCATTCTTGAGAACCGCCTGGATGAGATCCGCCACATGACCGGCATCAGCAGTCTGGTGCATTTTGGGCACAAAATCCCGGCCGTCCCCGACGCGGCCATTGAGGAATTGAAGCAATGTTTTGAGTCCGAAGAGCCTATGTCTGTTGGACATGGAGTGATACCGGGAGCCGAAGTGACGATTGCCGAAGGGGTGTTCATGGGCTTCTCAGGAATGGTCGTTCGGGCACTATCAGCCGGGCAACGGGTACAGATTCTGCTTGATTTCTTGGGTCGCATAACTTTGGCGGAAGTGGATAGAAAATCGTTGAAAGTGGAAAACCGGCGCGTGGCGGATGTTTTGCCGCTTTTGGCCACGGGGAGGACCCCGGATGCGACAGTGGCGGGATAAAGCCCCGCAAGACATGAGAATTTTTGGGGAAGCATGGCAGATGGAAAGTTGGAGGGGTTGAGGGTCGCCAACAAGTGCGGAGCCTTGCATTCAAGGTCCGCCCGCCCAGGAATTGAACGGATGTGCTCTTGGGCGCCGGCTGTTTGATACACGCAGTGAGTCAAGACACCGACTGTGCCTTTGAGCGGGCACCAGTCAAGGGGTCGATTTGTGTACTGCTGCCTGATTCGCCAGGTATCCGGTTCCCGCAGCTCTTATGCTTGACGGGAATCCATTTCCAACGCCGGCCGTGAATTGCGATGCGAAGGAGGTTCGGCCCGGCATCGAAACGCCGCCGGCGGCTGCCCGCATTCCCAGGTGGAAGCGCGTGCTCGATGTCACTTGCGTGCTGGCCTCCCTTCCGGTTTTGATTCCGGTGGGAATAATCATCGCCCTTTTCATCAAGATTGTTTCACCTGGGCCGGCCTTTTTCAGGCAGCAACGAGTCGGCTATTATGGCAGGCGGTTCATGTGCCTGAAGTTCCGCACCATGAAGGTCAACGCGGACACTTCCGTTCACCAGGCGCATTTGAAGGACTTGGTCACGGGCAACGGGCCGACGCGCAAGCTGGACTGCAGCGGGGATTCGCGGCTGGTTCGCGGGGGGCTGCTGTTGAGGTCCTTGGGCGCGGATGAACTGCCGCAATTGATCAATGTTCTGCGCGGCGAAATGAGCCTGGTTGGCCCGCGGCCCTGCACCCCTTTCGAATTCGAGCTTTTTTCGGCGCGGCACAAGCGGCGCTGCCAGGCGCCCCCCGGATTGACCGGATTATGGCAGATCAGCGGCAAGAACAAGACGACCTTTGAGGAGATGATGAATCTGGACCTGGGCTACGTCGAGCGTTGTTCGCTGTGGTTGGACCTAAAAGTCATTCTGCTGACCCTTCCGGCAATCCTGACGCTGGTGTGGGAGATGAGAATCCTGCCCAAGCTTGCCGGGCGTCGGGCGACCGGCGCCTTGCAGAGGGTCAAGCCGGCTTTTGAGCCGCCGGCAGAGAGGCCGTTTGCTGGAACGGTTCCTGCTAGGAAATAACTGTTCGCAACAGAGAGATGAAGATTATGCCTAAACTAATCAAATTGGGAGTTGTCGGCTGCGGCTACTGGGGCCCGAATCTTGTGCGCAATTTCCGCTCGCTGTCCGATTGCCACTTGAAAATGATGTGCGACATCAGCAAGGAGCGGCTCAAGCATCTGAGCGCCCTTTATCCCGATGTCAAGGGCGAGGTCAATTTTGATCACATGCTCAACGGAACGGGCCTGGACGCGGTGGTCGTCGCCACTTCTGTCAAGCTGCACTTCCCCATGGCTAAGGCAGCCTTGCTGGCGGGCAAACACACCTTGATTGAAAAGCCGATGGCGGCCTCTTCGGCTCAATGCGAGGAACTGGTGCAAATTGCCCGCGAGAAGGGCCTGGTGCTCATGGTCGGACACACCTTCCTGTATTCGCCCGCCGTGCGCAAGATCAAGGAAATCGTGGACCGGGGCGACTTGGGCGAAATTCGCTATATCTGCGCCCGCCGGCTCAACCTGGGGTTGTTTCAAAAGGACATCAACGTGGCGTGGGACCTGGCGCCGCACGATATTTCCATTATTCTCCATCTCCTGGACCAATCTCCCACCAGCGTCAACTGCCGCGGCAGCGCCCACGTGACGCCGGGAATCGAAGATGTCACCTCCATGAGTTTGACCTTTAAGAAGGACCGCTCCGCCATCATTCACAGCAGTTGGCTCGATCCGCGCAAAGTGCGTGAAATGACCATTGTCGGCAGCAAACGGATGATCGTCTATGATGACGTGGCGCAACAGGAGAAAATCCGCGTCTTCGACGCCCGGGTCGAGCGTCCCCCGCACTACGATACCTTCGCCGAGTTCCACTATGCCTACCACTACGGGGACACCTACTCTCCGTACATCAAACAGGAGGAACCGCTCAAGTCCGAATGCCAGCACTTCCTGGACTGCATCCAGAATGGCCGCCAGCCACTGACTCACGGCCAACAGGGGCTGGAATTGGTCCGAATCCTGGAAGCCTCCTCCGAATCGTTGCGTCAAGGCGGCAGCCCCGTCCTGCTCCGCCCGGAGCAGGAGCAGACCTTTTCCCGCATCGGCGCCGGGTCCAATGGAAAAAACAACCGGCATAAAAACGGAAAATTTCACATCCCCGACGTCTCCCTGCGAGAGCCGCGCATGGCTCTCTAGGACCTATGACACGCCCCCAACCTGACACACAACCATACCGGCAGATCGCCCCGGACGTCAAATTAGGCAAGGGCGTCCGCATCTACGGCTTCACCAACCTCTATGGGTGCGAGATCGGCGACGAGGTCAAGATCGGCACCTTCGTCGAAATCCAAAAGGGCGCCCGGATCGGCGCCCGCTGCAAAATTTCCAGCCACACCTTCATCTGCGAAGGCGTGGAGTTGGAAGAGGAGGTTTTCGTCGGCCACAACGTTACCTTCATCAACGACCTTTACCCCCGCGCGACCAACGCGGAGGGCAAGCTCCAGACGGAGGCCGACTGGCAATGCGTGCCCACGCGCGTCAAACGCGGCGCCTCCATCGGTTCCGGTGCGACGCTCCTGTGCGGCATCACCGTGGGACCCGGCGCCGTCATCGGCGCCGGCAGCGTCGTCACCCACGACGTGCCCGCCCAGGCCGTGGTGGCGGGCAATCCGGCCCGGGTCTTGCGCCTGATGGACCGGAGTTGAAGCAACAATTCGGATCTTATGAAAGTGCCCTTCCTGGACCTGAACGCACACCATCAGCCCATCCGCGAGCAATTGGAGGCCGCCATTCGGGACGTCATTGACCGCAGCGCCTTTGCCGGAGGGCCTTTTGTGGCCGCATTTGAACGGGAGTTCGCGCAGTACTGCGGAGCGGGCCATGCCATCGGCGTGGGCACCGGCACCGATGCTCTCTGGCTTGCCCTGCTGGCTTTGGATGTCGGGCCGGGAGACGAAGTCATCACCGTTCCCTGCACCTTCATGGCCACTGCGGAGGCCATCAGTTATTGCGGGGCGCGTCCCAAGTTCATTGATGTTGACGAACAAACCTACACGATGGATCCGGCCCTGCTGGAACGGGCCATCACCACCCGCACCAAGGCCGTTATCCCCGTCCACCTCTTTGGCCAATGTGCGGACATGGACCCGATCCTGGACATCGCCTCCAAACACGGTCTGCCCGTTGTGGAAGACGCCTGCCAGGCGCATGGGGCGCAGTACAAAGGCCGCAAGGCGGGCACGATGGGCGTGCTGGGGTGTTTCAGCTTTTATCCCGGCAAGAACCTCGGCGCCTTGGGCGAAGCGGGCGGCATCACGACCCATGACAGCGAACTGGCCTCCAGAATTCAGGTCCTGCGCGATCATGGCCAGCACCAGAAATACCATCATTCCCGCGTGGGATGGAACGCCCGCATGGATGGCATCCAAGGGGCCGTCCTGAGCGTCAAACTCAAGCACCTGGACGTTTCCAACGTCCGGCGGCGCGCTCACGCCTCGCTTTACGACCAGCTTTTGGGCGACGCGGAGCAAATCATCACGCCTTTTGAGGCCCCGCACAACCGGCATATCTATCACGTCTATGCCGTGCGCGTCCGGGAGCGGAATCAAATTCTTCAGGCGTTGGCGGAGAAAGGGATTTCCTGCGCGATTCATTATCCCATTCCGGTTCACTTGCAGGAGGCCTACCGGTTTCTGGGCTACGAGGAAGGCTCGTTTCCCGTTGCGGAGCGTTGCGCGGAGGAATTTCTCTCCCTGCCCATGTTCCCGGAGCTGGGCAAGGACCAGATTCACGCCGTGGCTGCGGAGCTGAAGTCATGCATCAGCGGCCGCAAACCGCGCAGCCTTTGCCTCAAGCAATGACAATCGCCCTGCCAACACCCGCCGGCGGATCGGTCCAGGGCGCGGCCGCCGATGCGGGCGCGGTGGCAATGGATCCGAGCGGGCATCCTCAGTGGGATTCACTGCTGGGGCCCCACCCGCAAAGCACTATTTTTCACGGTTCGGCTTGGGCGCGGGTCCTCCAGGACACCTACGGCCACAGGCCCCTCTACATTGTCCGTTTTGAGGGAAGCCAATTGGCGGGCCTTTTGCCGGTGATGGAAACATCCAGTTGGCTGACCGGTCGCCGGGGGGTCTCGCTTCCCTTTACAGATTCCTGTTCCGCACTACAGACCGGCGGCCAGGGACGGGAACTCTATCAACAGGCCGTGGATTGCGGTCGTCAGCGCCGCTGGAAATACCTCGAATGCCGGGGCAATGTCAGTTCCTGGGAGGGGGCCACCCCATCGGTCTCCTTTTACGGTCACGCCATTGATCTCGCCATTGGCGAGGAAGGGCTTTTCAATGAACTCGATGGCGCCCTGCGCAGGGGCGTGCGAAAGGCCCGGCAGGCAGGCGTGAGGATTGGTTTCGACTCGGGAATGGAATCGGTGCGGACGTTTTTCGCCCTGCACTGCCGGACCCGGCGGCGTCACGGGCTGCCCCCGCAGCCGTTTGGTTTTTTTCGGAACATCCAACGCCACATCCTGGCCCCGGGGCAGGGGTTCATTGCAACGGCGCGACTGGGAAACCAGCCGCTGGCGGCGGCGGTTTTTTTTTGTCATGGCCGCCAGGCCCTCTACAAGTTCGGGGCTTCGGACCATGCCTTCCAGCAGTTGCGGCCCAACAACCTGCTGATGTGGGAGGCCATGAGGCATTGCGCCCAACGAGGGCTGGCCAGGTTGGACCTGGGGCGGACTTCCTTGTCCAATCAGGGACTGCAGCGCTTCAAACTGGGGCTGGGGGCGGTGGAGGAAGAGATTCGTTACGCCAGGTATGATTTTTCGACCAGCCAGTTTGTTCAAACTCCCGACCGCGTCCAAGGATGGTTTAATCGCTTCTTTGCCGCCATGCCGCTGCCGCTGCTGCGGCTTTGCGGGGCCATTTTGTACCCACATTTATCTTGATGCCCATGTCCGCGTTTTTTTGAAACTATGAATGCAAGACAACCAGGTCCACCTCCGCCCTCCGGGACGGCTCTCACGTTGCGCGACGTCTATTACATCCTCTTCCGGCACAAGTGGATGATCGCCATCCTCTGTCTCCTCGGTATCGCCAGCAGCACCGGCGTTTTCACCTTGTGGCCTTTCCCATACACCTCCGAAGCCCGGCTCTTTATTCGCTATGTGTCGGACGCCCGGACGCCCAGCGACATCGCCGGCCCGGCCAATGTGAAACTGCCCGATACCCGCGGCGCCAGCATCGTCAATTCCGAACTGGAAATTCTGAGCAGCCGCGACCTGGCCGTGCAAGTCGCCTCCAATCTGGGGCCGCGACGGGTGTTGGGAGCGGCGGCGCACAGCACCAACATCGAGGAGGCGGCGGGATTCATTTGGGCGCATCTGACCAATTACGTGCCCAAAGATTGCGATGTCATCATTATGCGCTTCACCGCGCAGGACCCTGAAGTCGTGCAACCGATCCTCTCCGGCATCATCGCGGCTTACAAGAAAAAGTACGCCGAAATCCATCTGGGAACCGGGGCCAGTGAACGCTGGCTGCAGGAGCAAACCGACGAATCCAAGACTCAGCTCAAGGATACCATTGACGCGTTGCAGAGGGAGAAAACCAATCTGGGCATCACCTCCATTGATGACGCCAAGAAAAACGAGGCCGAATTCATGGCCAGGACCCAGGAGGCCAACTTCGAGGCCCAGACGGAATTGGCGCAGGTGCAGGCCACCATCGCGGCCCTCCGCGCGCGGCTTTTCGGAAATAGTTCCAACACCGCGGCGGCCAACGCGGCGGCCCATTCCAACGCGGCGCCTGCTGCTCCTCCCCCAGATCTTCAAGCCAAATATCAGAATCTGATGGCCATTCTCAGCAATGATCGCGCACGCGAAACGGAACTGCTCAACCACTTCACCACTAACAACCTCCTGGTGCAAAATACCCAGAAGCACCGGGCCGAGACGGAAGCCCAAATCAAGGCGCTGGAGGATCAGAATCCCGCCCTGGTTGCCTTGAAGACAACCGACAACGGCAAGCCCGTTCTTTCATCAGCCCAAGGCCCGGACCTCAATGTCCAACTGCAGGAAGCGTTTATCAAGGAAGTCGGACTTGAGGCCAGAATCCAGCAACTGACCAACCTGGTGGCGCAGGTCCGCGCGGAAACCTCGAAGGTGGATGAGGCCGAGGACAAAATCATGCAATTGAAAAGCGATCAAGAGGTCGCCGACGAAGTTCACAAGAAGCTCCTTCTGGCCTCCAGTCAGGCCCGCATTGACAACGCGATCGGGCCGGATCGTATTTCCAATATCGGCGACGTGGAGGCCCCTACCACCCCAGGCCGCGACTTCTCGAAAATCCTCAAAGCGTCCCTGGGCGTCCTGGCCTTCTTCCTTGCGGCCGCCTTCGGCTTGCCTTTCCTGATTGAATTGTTTCTCGACCAATCGGTCAAGCGCCCGGCGGATATCCGGGCCAGCATTGACCTTCCCATTTTCATCAGCCTTCCCGGCCTCAAACGCCAGGGCAAACTCCGAGTCCTCAGTCCAGCCAAAAACGTCCCGCTCCTGGCCGCAAATGGCGCCCCAACGCCGGGGAATCACGCCGCGACAGCAGCGCTCACGCCAACGGCCGGCAACGGCCACGTCACTACTTGGGATGATCGCCACCAGTTGCGCCCCTTCTTCGAGGCCATGCGCGACCGGCTGATGACTTACTTCGAGATGATCAACTTGACCCACAAACCAAAACTGGTCGCGGTGACCAGTTGCGGCGAGGGCGCCGGAGTGAGCACCACGGCCCTGGGCCTGGCCTCCTCCCTTTCGGAAACCGGCGACGGCAATGTTCTGCTGGTCAGCATGGATACCCAGGACGGCGAGGCTCATCACTTCTACAAGGGCAAACTGGCCTGCGGCATCGAAGAGGCCCTCGAAAAGGATAAACGGGACGAAGCCCTGGTGCATAATAATCTCTACGTTGCCAAGGAGTTGGGCGTCAATGATGCCTTGCCGCGCGTGCTGCCCAAGCGTTTCAGCCACCTGGTGCCCAAGATGCGCGCCAGCGACTTTGACTATATCATTTTCGACATGCCCCCCGTCAGCCAGATCAGCATCACCCCCCGCCTGGCCCGCTTCATGGACATGGTCCTGCTGGTCGTCGAATCCGAAAAGACAAATCGAGAGACGGCCACACGAGCCGCGACATTGCTCGCCGAATCCAAGACCAATGTCGGAATCGTGCTCAACAAGAGCCGCAGTTATCTGCCCCGCGGCTTGCAACAGGACCTTTGAGGCGGCCCGGCCGGCCCGGATTCCCAAAACCGGCCGCCCGGCCGCGCGTCACGACACGCGATGGAGTTCATTGATCTAAAGGAGCAGTACCGGCGTTACAAAGCCGGCATTGACGAACGCATTCTCCGGGTCCTGGCTCATGGCCAGTTCATCTTCGGGCCGGAGGTCGCCGAGTTGGAACAGGCCTTGGCCGCCCGCGTCGGTGTTAAACATTGTATCACTGTCGCCAGCGGTACCGCCAGCCTCGAAATTGCCTTGCGCGCCCTGGACATCGGTCCCGGCGACGAAGTCATCACGGTCCCTTACACCTGGATCAGCACCGCCGAGGTCATCGCCCTGGTGGGTGCGCGGGCTGTCTTTGTTGATATCCAGGCGGACACCTACAATATTGATGTTGGCCTGATCGAGGCCGCCATCACGCCGCGGACCCGGGCCATCATGCCGGTGAGCCTCTTTGGCCAGATGCCCGATTACGAGCGCATCAACGCCATCGCCGCCCGCCATCGCCTGCCGGTCATCGAGGACGGAGCGCAGAGCTTTGGCGCCCGCCAACGGGGGCGGCAGAGTTGCGGCGTCACGACCATTGGCAGCACCAGTTTCTTTCCGGCCAAACCGCTGGGCTGCTACGGCGAGGGCGGAGCGTTGTTCACCCAGGACGACCAATTGGCCGGCAAGATCAAGGCCATTCGCAACCACGGCGGCCTCCAACGCCACCACCACACGTTGTTGGGCACCAATGGGCGGTTCGACAGCGTGCAAGCGGCCGTGTTGCTGGCCAAGCTGCCGCATTTTGACTGGGAACTGGGCCAGCGCGAGCGAATCGGCGCCCGTTACTCAACCGCTTTGCGGGACTCCTGCACCGTGCCGGCGGTGGCCCCGGACAACACCCACGTCTATGCCCAATACACCATCCGCCTGCCCGAACGCGACCGGGTCGCCGCTCAGTTGAAAGCGCGGGGGATTCCAACAGCGGTCTATTATCCCAAATGCCTGCATGAACAGCCCGTGTTTTCCACGCTCGGTTATCATTGGGGCGACTTTCCGGAGTCCGAAAAGGCCTCGCGCGAGGTTCTCAGCCTGCCCATGCACCCGTTCCTGGCGGAGGCAGACCAGGAGCAGATCATCAACGCTGTCCTTGCCGCTTAAGCACCCCCCCTCATTTCATCTCCATGCTTCACCGCAATTTTTACTACGGAATCAAACCGCTGGTGCCGCTGTCTGTCCGGCGCGGCGTACGGCGCTGGTTTGCCGTGCGCAAACGCCGGAAAGTCGGCGATGTCTGGCCCGTTCTCCCCGGCTCCGAGCGGCCGCCTCCGGGCTGGCCCGGCTGGCCGGAGGGGAAGAAATTTGCTTTCGTCTTGACTCACGATGTCGAGAGCCAGGCCGGCCTGGACCGGTGCCGCCGCCTGATGGAACTGGAGACCCAATGGGGCTTCCATTCTTCCTTCAATTTCATTCCCGAAGGCGATTATCGCGTCTCCAAGGACCTGCGCGACCACTTGACGGGCAATGGTTTCGAGGTCGGCGTCCATGACCTGCACCACGATGGAAAGCTCTATCGTGGACGCCGGGCCTTTGCCGCCAGCGCCGCCAAAATCAACCGTTACCTCCGGGAATGGGGCGCGGCCGGATTTCGCGCCGGATTCATGTTCCACAACCTGGAGTGGCTGCTGGACCTGGACATCCAATATGATGCCTCCACGTTCGACACTGACCCCTTCGAGCCGCAGCCCGACGGCGTCGGAACCATTTTCCCTTTTTGGAAAGCCGGCGCGCCGTCCCGCGGCTACGTTGAACTGCCTTACACGCTGCCCCAGGACTCCACGCTCTTTCTGCTCTTCGCCGAATCCAACCCCGACTTATGGCTGCGGAAACTCGACTGGATTGCCGGCCACGGCGGAATGGCCCTGGTCAACGTCCATCCCGATTACCTGCGCTTTGACGGCGAGCCGGCGAGACCTCACACGTTCCCGTCGGATTTCTACTGCCGCCTGCTGCAACATGTCCGTGAAAAGCACGGCCAGTCGGTTTGGCAGGCGCTTCCCAGGGAAGTGGCGGCATTCGTGACCTCTCTGAAAACGCCCCCGCCGCGGCGTCCCAAACGGGTCTGCATGGTCACTTATTCCGCCTACCTGAGCGATGCGCGGGTCACCCGTTACGCCGAGGCCCTGGCCCAGCGCGGAGACCATGTGGATGTCCTCTCCTTGCGCCAGGTCCATGGCGCGCCGGATGTTGAAGTCGCCAACAACGTCAACGTCATTCGAATTCGGTCCCGGATTGGCAAGCGTGAGAAAGTCGCCGCCGAGTACCTGGCGCCGATTTTGTTCTTTCTGGTCTCCTGCGCCTGGTGGATTGCCCGCCGCCATCGGCAGCGGCCCTACGATTTGCTTCACATTCACAACATCCCCGATTTCCTGGTGTTTGCCGGAGCTTATCCCAGAATGACCGGCGCAAAAGTCATCCTGGACATTCACGACATCGTGCCCGAATTCTATTCCAGCAAGTTCGGTGCGTGGCGCCGTTCGCCCACCATTGCGTTGTTGAAGTTCATCGAACGTGTTTCCGCCAAGCGGGCCGATCACATCATCATCTCCAACCATCTTTGGCTCGATAAATACGCCGCGCGCACCGGCGCCGACGGCCGCTGCTCGGTCTTCATCAACAACGTTGACACCGAAATCTTCCACCCCCGTCCGCGGACCCGGAATGACGGCCGCTTCCTGATTCTTTTCCCGGGCGGCCTCCAATGGCACCAGGGCCTGGACATCGCCTTGCGGGCCTTTCAGAAGGCCAGCGCGCAGGCGCCCCAGGCCGAGTTTCACATTTACGGCGACGGCAACATGAAGGGGAAACTAAAGGAACTGGCCGCCGAACTCGGATTGAACGGCAAGGTGAAATTCTTTGATCCCCTTCCGGTGCGCCAGATTGCTGAAATCATGAGCAACGCCGATCTGGGCGTCGTCCCCAAGCGGGCCGACTCCTTCGGCAACGAGGCCTACAGCACCAAAATCATGGAGTTCATGTCCTTGGGGGTGCCCGTCGTTGTTTCCAGGACCAGAATTGATCAATACTATTTTAACGATTCCATTGTCCGCTTCTTTGAGTCCGGCAATGTCGAAACCCTCGCCCAGGCCCTTCTGGAGATGATTGGCGACGCGCCGGCCCGGCGCCAACTGGCCGATCGGGCCGCCGCCTACGCCGCGGCCAATGGCTGGGACCGGCGCAAGGACGATTACTTGAAGCTGGTGGACTCGCTCTGCGGGGCGGCCTAGTCCGAGGCCACCGTCAATTCTCCTGGCGCGGACCTCTCCCATGCGTATTGACCGGCACCTGACCACGGCCATCTTTCATCCGCTCCAACGCGCCGGCCTTGGAGCCAGGGGGTTTCGACTGCCCATCCTGATGTATCACAGCATCTCGGTGGACCCCCAAACCGCCGTCTGCCCCTACTATCGAACCCACACTCATCCGGACGTCTTCGGCCGGCAGCTTCGTCTCCTTGCCGCTGAGGGTTACAAAACGATAAAGCTGGCCGATGTGATCCATTGGCTTGCTGGCGGACCCACCCCGCCCCCTAAAAGCGTTGTCATTACCTTCGACGACGGCTTCAGCGATTTTTACCTCCATGCCTTTCCCTCTTTGCAAGAACTGGGCTTCACCGCCACGGTCTTTGTTCCCACCGGCTTCATTGCCGACCCTCGCCGCCGCTGGGAAGACGCCGAATTCCTGACGTGGGCAGAAATCCGCCAAATGCGCAAGGCGGGCATCGAGTTTGGGTCCCATACCGTCAACCATGCCGAGCTGGTCAAACTTCCCCTCCCGGAGGTCGAGCGCGAGTTGGTCCAGTCCAAAGCGGAACTGGAGCAGCAACTTGCCGAACCAGCCCTGAACTTTGCTTATCCCTACGCCTTTCCCCAATGCAACGCCCCCTTTGCCCGGAATCTGCGGGCGCTCTTGATCAAAGCCGGTTACGCCTGCTGCCTGACCACGGAAATCGGCCGGGTCAAATCGGACGACGATCCCTTCCGCCTCAAACGGCTTCCCATCAACTCCCTGGACGACACGCCGCTGCTGCGAGCAAAATTGGAAGGCGGTTACGACTGGCTTGGAGTGCCTCAGCGGGCGTTCAAACTCCTCAAAGGATCCGGTCAGAAAACCCCTTCCGCTTCCCGCCAATGAACGTGCATCTCCCGACTGTCATCCCATGACAACCACCAGCCGCCCCCCCTTGCCCGACGCGCCGGAAGAATTGACCGGCTCCGTCCAGACGGCCTTTGAAGCGCCGGAATGGTACTTTGACCGGCTCAATTATCGCATCCAACTGCGCCGCAAAGCTGTCCGCCAGTGGACCCGCAACCTTGGTTTTGAACGCTGCCTGGACATCGGCTGCGGAGATGGATCGGTTTCTCTCCAGTTGCTCCAGGCCGGACGGAGCTTGACGCTCCAGGATTTGTCCGACGCCATGTTGGAACGCGCCCGCCGCTCGATTCCGCCAAGTTTCGAGAATTGCGTCAAGACGGTGGGAGGAGATTTTTTGCAGGCCGTCTTGCCGCCCAAGGCATACGACATCGTGATCTGCCTGGGAGTTCTCTCCTATATCATGGACTTGAACGCCTTCCTGGCAAAGGTGGCTTCCCTGGTGGCGCCCCGCGGGCATCTTATCATTGAATGCACCGACGGCGCGCATTTCCTGAGCAAGCTCTGGGCGGCCTATTCCCGCCTGACGGGGTTGGTGCGCAAGCCCGCAGTCCGCATCGCCCTCCAGGCGCATGCCGCCCGGACCGTTGGCAGGACTCTGAGGAACCGCGGCTTTGCGCTGGCCGGGACCTACCGCTACTCGGCGCCGCCGCCCGTGATCCGGCGGTTCTTCGGGCAGCGATTCCACAGTGGTGTCAATCAAATCTTGCACGGTGACGCGGCCCATAATCGCCTGGCCTGGCTTGGCGCCGAGTGCATATTTCATTTCCAGCAGACGGCCGCAGCCCAAATTCAGCCCGATGGAGGCCATGAGTGATTCCAGCACCCTGCTGATTATCGGCGTGGGCGACATCATGTTGGGGGACGGCATCCAAAAGATCCGGCGCGGGGTGAGGGCGGCCTGGGCGCAAAGGGATTCGGCCCTGTTGCTGGGCCATTTGAAGCCCCTCTTCTCAGAAGCCGACCTGGCTCTGGGCAATCTCGAATGCGCCCTGGGCGAGGTGGATTCGCAGGATCCGCGACAAATGATTTACAAGGGAAGCCCGGCGCATCTCCCAGGGCTGCGGACGGTCGGCTTGACGCATCTGTCCCTGGCCAACAATCATATTCTGGAGCATGGCCTGGCTGCGGCCCAACAAACCCGCCGCATGGTCGAATCGGCGGGCATTACCGCCTGCTGCGGCGTCAACCCGGTTCGGTCTCTCTGCCGGGGCATTGCTATTGACGTCTTCACATTCAATTTGATCCTTGACACGCCTCACATGAACTTCTACCGGGACAGCGTCACGGGAGAAGATTTGGCCGCCATCCAAACCAGCAACGCTCCGGTGAAAATTGTTTCCATCCACTGGGGCGATGAGTACAGCCATTATCCCTCGCCGGAGCAGATTGAGCTGGCTCACCGGCTCGTTGACCACGGGGCCTGTCTGGTGCTGGGCCACCATCCGCACGTCGTTCAGGGAGTCGAATCGTATCGCAACGCGGTCATTGCCTACAGTCTGGGAAATTTTATATTTGACATGGACTGGAGCGAGCGGACGCGTTCCTCGATTCTTTTAAAGGCGGAGATTGAACCCGGCAAAGCGGTCCGCCATACAGAGCATTTTTGCCGGCAGGACGACATTTTTGTCCCGCGCATTGCGGCGCGCGAGCCGCGTCAGGACAAGCTGGACAAGAACGTGCTTGGATTTCAGAAAGACCCGGCAGGCTATCGGGCTTACAGCCGGAAAAGCCTCAATAAAAGCCGCCTGCAGGCGATTCTTCATCTTTGCTCCCGTTTTCCGAGCGTGGATCGCAAGACCTGGCAGGCGCTTATAGCCAAGCGGCTCCGCAAGCCCGGTCTTGCGCCAGCCACAAACCACTCCTGAATGGCATGCCAGAAACCCCCAGATACGTTCTGATGACAGCCGCCAGGGACGAGGCGGAATTTGTCGGGCTGGTGCTCGAATCGGTTGCCCGGCAGACCATCAAACCCATTCGCCACGTCGTGGTGGATGATGGTTCCAAAGACGCCACCGAGCAAATCATCCGGCAATGGGGACAGAAGGAGGAGTTCATCCGGCTCAAGGCGCGGGAGAAATCATCCGTCCGAACCTTCGGCTCCAAGGTCGCCGCCCTCAAGGCCGCTTACGAGGATGTCAGGGGCTTGCAGTTTGATTTCATCGGCTGCCTGGATGCCGACATCACTTTGCCGCCCGATTACTACGAGCGGATCATCGGCCGAATGGACGCCAATCCCAAGCTGGGGGTTGCGTCGGGGCTTTGCCTCCAGAAGGCGGGCAGCGATTGGATCAAGATCATGACCAACGTGCAGCACGTGCCGGGAGCGCTCCAGTTCTTCAGGCGCCAGTGTTATGAGGCCATCGGCGGCTATGAGAAGGTGACCGTGGCGGGAGTGGATTCCCTGGCCGAGATCAAAGCCCGCATGATGGGCTGGGAAACAAGATCGTTCGAGGATATTTTCGCCTATCACCACAAGCCCATTGGCAGCGCCACCGGCGGCAGGCTCAAAACGTCTTTCCGCCGGGGGATGACAGACTACCTTCTGGGCAAGCATCCCCTCTACGTGCTGGCCAAAGGCGTGCGCCGGCTGGCGGCTCCGCCCTACGTCAGTGGCGCAGCCGCCCATTTGTACGGCTATTTCTCCCTCCTCTTCGCGAAAAAGCCGATGGACGTCAGCCCGGAGGTCCGGACTTATGTCAGAGCCGAGGAAATGGCGGTGCTCAAGAGCGCCCTGTGCCGCGGAAAACGGCCCTATTAGTTTGGAGTTGAGTTCCGGAAAACCCCTGCCCGAACACGGGAACTTCGTTGTCAGACCCTGACAGATGAACGGTTTGCGAAAAGCCTTGTCGGTCGGTTTGGCCCATTTGGCCTATGCCTCTTGCGGCCTGGATGTCTTTGCCCGGTTCAAATGGCTCAAGGAAACCCAGAAATGGACGCCCGAACAACGCGAAAAGTTTCGCCTGGAGCATCTCAATCATGTGCTTGAGTTTGCCTGGAAGAACGTGCCCTTCTACCGGGAGTTCTGGAGCGGCCACGGTTGCCAATGGCGTCCCTTGCGCCATTTGGATGAATTGGAGGCCTATCCGATCTTGCGCAAGGAGCTTTTCAGGCAAAACTGGGAGAAGGTCCGTCCCGCCGACCTGCGCCTCATCCCCCATATCCCAAAGCATACCGGCGGCTCGACGGGCCGGCCGGTCCACTATCTGCTCGATAAGCAACAGTGGGCGTTGATGCAGGCCTTTCAGTTCTGGGGCTGGTCATTGACAGGTTATTCATTCGGAGACCCAATCGGCGTCCTGACGGGAGGCTCGCTGATGCCCGACCGTATAACCCTCTCCGAGCGAACGAGGAGGGTCATTGAGCGCCGGTTGTTTCTTTTTGGCGTTCACATGGACCGAAATCTGGCCAGGGACTATCATCGCCGCCTGGAGCAATATGGAGCCCAGTACCTCTATGGATACCCCTCCATTCTCTACGTGTTCTCCAAGCACTTGAAGCAAGAGGGGTTGCGCCTGCCAAAAATCCGCGCCGTGGTCACCACGGCCGAAATGCTCCTGCCCTACTACCGCCAAGGCATCGAGGAGGGTCTCGGTTGCCCGGTCTTTGACGACTACGGCTGCAACGACGGCGGATTCGAGTCCTTCGAGTGCGCGCGGCACAAAGGAATGCACTACAATGACTTCCAATCCATCCTCCAGGTGGAAGGCAACCCGGGCGGCACCGGAACACTGTTGGTCACCAACCTGTGGAATCGCAGCACTCCCTTCATTCGTTACGAAAACGGGGATCGCGTGAAGCTGGCTGCGGCGGGATGTCCATGCGGCGCCCGGTTCCCGCTGATCGAAAGCGTCGAGGGGCGCACGGCGGATCTCCTCCAGTTTGCCAATGGCCAGACGTTCGTCTGCCCGCCGCACCTTTTCGGGGACATGCAAATTGATGGCTGGCAGGTCGTTCAGACCACGCCCTCCAAGGTCGAGGTCCGTCTGGCCAAATCGGGCGCAATGGATCGCGATTATCTTGCGAGAGTGGAACAAGTTATGCGGCATCATCTGGACAGTGCCATTGAAATTGAGGTCAAACACGTGCAGCAACTTTCCCTCACCCAGGCTGGAAAGCTCAAACCGGTGTGGAGCGAAGTGAATCTGAGACATGGCGATGGCCAGCCGATTAACTAAGAAATGCCGGTTCTGATTGACATGCGGGCGGTGATGCGTGGCCTTTTGGTTCTCATCGCGGTTCCGATGGCTTGGAGGACAGACGGTGCTCCGGGCGACATCTTGAGCGCGACCATCGAGACCAATGGATGGGTGCTCGACGTGGCCATTGAGGACGCCACGAGCAATGGCACCTATAATTTCGGTTTGGGCGCCGATAACACCGTCACCGGCAGCCAGACGGTGACCCTGACGGTGACCTCGATGGGATTCGACGACACGGCCACGCCGATTACAGTGCAACGAACCCTCTACGGCACTTGGGCCTTGCGATTGCCCTATCCCAACCAGGCCTACAAAGACCAAACCGTGGTGGCCGGCGTTCTTACCAACAAGATCGTCCTTTCCGATTATGTCTTCGCGCGGGACAGCAACATTGTCGCCCAGATCGGCGCCGGCTACTATACCGACACAACGCATCTGACGAACAACGCCGGCACTCTGCCGGTGGTGAACGGCTCGGTGCTGGCCTATCAGAGGCCAATCGCCAACTGGACCTGGCCGGGGTGGGATCGGATCACAGGTAGTAACTTTCAAGTCAGGGCGGTGGCTTTTCACCAGAGCGCGCAACAGGGCCGCCCCGTCAGACTGATGCGATTTATCGCCCAGGATGCCCACCAGCACAGGGTGACCAACGATGTCCTGTCAATGACGCTGGATCGAACGCTGGGCGATCAATTGCCCTTTGGCGAGTACGTCGGCACGTTGCCTGCCACGGCATTGACCGAGGGGGACGTGATCACCAACACCTGGCAGGCGTATCCGTGGGTCGGCGACACGCCGCTGGATTCCGGCGATGGGAAGTACCGGCCCCCGACGCCGCTCTACAGCCCGCTCTTTTTGCTCAACGACACGACCGGCCAATACGGGAGCACCATTGCTGTCGTTTCTCCGACAGGCAGCGACGCGGCGGGCGTGGCGGTGGATTCGGCGGGTTTCAACAGCAATGCGCCGCCGACGGCGTTTGCCACCGTCGCGGGCGCGGCCAGCGCCATTGCTGCAACCAACGGGATCGTCCACGGGAGGAATGACCTGGGGGGCGGCTTGGTCTATTTGCGCAGCGGCAGTTATGTCTGGCTGGGGGCCTCCAAGAGCTACGGGCCGTTGCCCAACTGCAACTTCCAGGTGGCGACTTTCCCCGGAGACGCCCCCGCGACGATCTCCGCTGCGATCAGCGGCGCCAATACCTTGGGCGTCCGCGTCAAGCTCCGCAATCTGAACATCACAACGAGTTCCACCGTGACATTTACCGGGGAAACCAATCTTTGGCTGGCTGGATGCACGATCAACGCGACGGCGGCCGCGTTGATTTACAACGTGCCGATCTGGTATCTCACCGAGTGCAACATCAGCCAACTGCGGCAGGGAATCTATCCCTATTCGACCCTCAATTCAGCCCCGGCCCTGGTCAGGGGAAACCTCACTGCCGTCGCCGGATACGCCTACACCTGGTGCGGCAATATATCCCTGGGGCCGATACCGGGGGAATGCGTCGCAACGGACCCCAACAGCCACACGATCCCGTACGCCGACGGGGCCATTGTTTACAACAACTCTTTCTGCCGCGCCAGCGCCGCGCTGGGGGTTGTCTATGAAAACTATTACAGATCCTTTACCAACGGGCTTGTCTTTGCCCAAAACCTCCTGGAATGTGCCACCAACGGAAGCTACCAGTTCCTGACCATTTCCGGCGAGACGGCGACCAACGCCTTGCTCGACAACATTATCATCTGGCACAACGACATCCTCGGCCGGGGCTGCGACCTGGCCTATGACAATAACGGCACAACGTGGGTGCTGCGGCTGTTCTGGTCCGTCAAAAATAATTTAATGGACAAACTCGACATCAAGAGCGACACCGGGACCGATCCCTGCGGCTTGCGCACCGGCGACTGGTCGGAATTGAACGGCGTCAGTTACAGCGGCAATTTCAACGCCAACACCACCGGCGTGGACGCCACGGGTGACTTCAACCCGGAATTTATCGGCCTGAACTCCTACCAGCCGACCAACGGGACCGGCAACCCCTCCACTTTTTTTCAATTCGTCAGCCCGGCCTCCTATAACGGCGTCTCCAGCGGCGCTGGCAACGGGAATTATCATCTCCAACTCTCTTCCCCGGTGCTCAGGCTGGCCGGCGATTGGGTCCTGCCCTTTGATCTGGACGGCAATGCCAGGCAGCTTGGAAACGTCTCCGGGGTTTACGTCGCCCCGCAAGCGCAGCCGCCTCTTTTGAGCAGGCTGCTCTTCTCGTCAAACCAATTTGTATTCACCGCTTCCAATGTGCTCGCCGGGGCCAGTTATGTGGTGCAGGGATCAACGGATCTAGCCATCTGGATGCCACTGGCCACAAATACGGCATCAGCCCCGGCTTGGACATTTACCGACTCTAATGTCAGCGGCCTTGGCTCCCGCTTTTATCGGGTGTTCACGCCATGAAAGCCGCGCCCAAAATCTGCCTCATGGGCGCCTCGTTGGGAACTGGCAACCGCGGTGTGTCCGCCTTGGCGGCCTCGCTGGTCAAACTGGCGCTGCGCAGCCACCCTGGCGCGGTGGTGCGGTTGCTCATCGGCCAGCGAACCCGCCAGGACTTCACGGTCAATATTGACGGCGCGCCCTACCGGGTCGGCGTGGCGAATTTTCGCAGATCGCTCAAGGCTCGTCCCGGCCAGCAGGTGATCTGGTGGGCCTTTTTGGCGGCGCTCTATCGCCTTGTGCCAAGCCGGCCTTGGCGGCGACTCCTGGCCCGCCATCCGCTCATCGGCGAAACCGCCGAGGCTGACTTTGTCGGCGACATTCGGGGCGGGGACAGCTTCAGCGATATTTACGGCCTGGGAACTTTTTTGTGGGGCAGCCTCCCGGTCGTCGCCGTGCTCCTGGTGCGCCGGCGGATTGTTCTTTTGCCCCAGACTTGCGGGCCTTTTAAATCGGCGCTGGCGCGATTTGTCGCCGCCTTCATTCTCAAGCGCGCCTCGGCCATCTTCTGCCGGGACCGGGAAAGCCTGGGCGCCGTCAGCGAACTAACTTCCGGGCGGTGCCGGGCCTGCTTCTGCCCGGACGTGGCCTTCTGCCTGGATGCGACCCTGCCGGAGAAACCTCTGATCGAGCCGCCCTTGCAGCCCGGCAAGGCCGGCTGTCTGGTCGGCTTGAATGTCAATGGCCTGGTCTTTAACGGCGGCCATACGCGCGACAACATGTTTGGTTTGAAGCTCGATTACCGCCGTTATGCGATTGATCTGGCCTCGGCCCTGCTGGCGGACCCCGCCACGCGCTTGCTGCTGGTTCCGCACACTTTTGCGCCGGATGATTCGGTGGAAAGCGACCCGGCCGCGTGCCGCCAGGTCCGGCAACAACTGCCCCTCGAACTGCGCGCCCGCGCCCACCTCGTCACCGGCGAATACAATCAAAGCGAGATCAAGGGGATCATTGGGCTGTGCGATTTTTTCGTTGGCTCCCGCATGCATGCTTGCATTGCGGCCCTTTCACAGGGCATTCCGACTGTCGGCGTGGCTTACAGCAAGAAGTTCAAAGGCGTCTTCGATACGGTCGGAATGGCCGGCGCGGTGGTGGATGGCCGGGACTGTGGCGTCCAAGAGGCACTGCAAAAGACGATGGAGATTTTTGGCCGGCGCGAACAGTTGCGCGATCCTCTCAAAACGGCGGTCCATGAGGCGCAGGACGCTCTTTACCGCACCTTCCAGGACATTCTGGCCGGCGGGGAGCCGGAGGATGAGCGCCGCCCGTTCTCCTGTTCCGCGGAGGACAAGCCTCTCGCTTCCGGAGCCGGAATCACGACAGGCGGCAAAACTTTTTAGCCCGCAAAATCCGTTATGCCCATACTCGGTTTTATTGTTTACTTCGGGTGCGTGATCGCCTTTATCCGGGCGGTGAGCCGGGACTTTCGGCGTGGTTTGTGCGTGGCGGTGACCGTGTTTGTCATCATGCCGCAGACCTTGAAGATCAAGCTCCTGGGGCTGGCGGATTTGTCCATTCACCGTCTGGTGCTGCTTCTGCTTCTGCCCTTTCTGCCGCGGCTTTTCCGGGAGTGTCCCGACTGGCGGCGGACTCCGTTCCTGTCAGCTCTCCTGGCCCTGGCCGGCTCACAAGTGTTGTCCCTGGTGTTGTCGGTGGACGTTGGACTGAGCCTCAAACATTTCCTGTCATTTTTTTGCGAGATTTTGCTCTTCTATGTCATCGTCAGCATGAGCATCCGGGATCGCGACGATGTGGCCAACCTGATCCGGGCCGCCTGCCGCGGATTGGTCATTGTCGCCATCCTGGCGGCGATCGAGAAATACTCTTATTTCGACGTTTACGCGGCGCTGACGGGGATGCAGAAGGAAGGCATCGCATGGGGAGTGACGGCGACCTATCCACACCGCATTCTTCTGGGCTACGCCATGGCGATGGCGCTGCCCCTGATGCTCGTCTTGACAGATTGGGCCGCCAAAGGGCGTCCGAGACTGTTGGCCTGGCTGGCCCTGATCGCTGTGGTCGCAGCCTGTTATTACGCAACGAGCAGGGGACCGTGGCTGGCCGCGGCGCTGGCGGGAGTCGGAATGATGGTCTTGAGCGGCGGCAAATTCGTCCGCAAGCTGGCCATTATCGCGGGGCTGGCGGCGGTGGTCTGCATCGTGCGGCCCGGCGTCTGGCAGACCATTTTCGGCCTGTCGAACCAGACCTTCCAAGCCGGCACCCTCAAGGCCAGTTCATACAATTACAGGTGGAAACTGTGGCACGTGGCGCTGGCCGAAATAGAAAAATCGCCCGCCCGCCTCCTCTTCGGCTACGGCGGCCAGAGCACCGAAACCATGGATCTCTCCGGTTACTTCGGGCACGAGGAAGGCGGCCTGGCCATCACCATCGGTTTCACCAGTTGGGACAATAACATGGCCTGCGATCTCATTGAATACGGCATCGTCGGCTTCACCATCCAGATGCTCATCTACCTCTATGTCATCCGGAGATTGCTCTCCGACTGGCATCGGGCTGAGGGCGCCTTGAGGGAACTCATGGCGGCCATCGCCGCCTCCATCCTGGTCTATGTTTTCGCCCTCTCGAATGTTTATATTTTCGCTCCGCAGTTGAATTATTTATTCTGGATTTTGGCGGCGTTGGGCATCGCCGCCTCCCGTCTGTGGCCGGCGCCTGGCGTGAACCCGGCGGCGGAGCTTGAAAGCGCCGAGAATCCGCCGGCAGGCGGCATGGCGGCAACGGCGGTCAATGATACGACGGCCCCAGGCCGGATGCTTCGATGAGCCTGCACAAACAAATCTTCAGGGGCGGCCTGCAATTGGGCGCCACCCAGTTCGTCTCGCAAGGCTGCGCTTTCCTGCGCAATTTGATCGTCGCCCGCATCCTCAGTTCCGCTGACTTTGGCATCGCCGCCACCTTTGCCATCACGATGGCGCTGCTGGAGATGCTCGGAAGCCTCTCGGCCGAGAAACTGCTCATTCAAGCCGAGGACGGAAATGAACGGGAGTTTCAAGGTGTCGCCCATTTGATTCTCATAGCGCGCGGCCTCTGCGGGAGCCTGCTGGTGCTGGCCTGCGCCGCTCCCGTCGCGCGCTTGTTCGGAGTGCCGGAGGCGGCGTGGGCTTTTCGCTGGCTGGCGGTGTCGCCGTTGATCAAAGGATTGATGCACCTGGACATCCACCGTGTGCAGCGCGAGATGAAGTTCGGGGCGGTGGCCAGGGTGGAAATGATCGCCAATATTCTGGGCGCCTCCGCCGCCTGGCCGCTGGCCGCCTGGTTGCGTGACTATTCGGCCATGCTCTGGCTGATTGTGGCTCAGGCGGTTGTCACCACACTGATGTCCCACCTCCTGGCCGAGCGCGGCTACGTCCTCTGCTGGAACAGGAGTTATGCTTCAAGGGTCGTCCGTTTCGGCTGGCCGCTCTTGCTCAACAGCCTGCTTATGTTCGCCATCTTCCAAGGGGACCGCTTCATCATTGGTTCGGCCAGCCGGCTCTTTCACAAGACTCTTTACTCACTGGAAGATTTGGGAACCTACTCGGTGGCCTTTTCATTTACGCTCTCGCCGACGCTCATCGTGGCCAGCATCAGCTCCAGCCTTTTGCTGCCGCTGCTGTCCCGATTGCAAAAGCAGCCGGCGGAATTTGACAGAAGATACGCCGTGTCCGCGCAGATGCTGGCGCTGGTCAGCGGATGTTTCGCCATCGGCATGATCGCCGGCGGCGGGTGGCTGGTCACGTTGCTGTATGGGCGCAAATACGCCGCCGCGGCTCAGTTCATCGGGTTGCTGGCCGCCATGCAGGGGATCAGAATGCTGCGCGTGGCGCCCACGCTCGCGGCCATGGCGCAAGGGGACACCAAAAACGCCTTGTTCTCCAATATTTGCCGCTGCGTTTCCATTGCCGGCCTGGTTTGGGTGGCCTGGTCAGGCCACAGCATGGTCTGGATTGCGGCGATGGGGCTGGCGGGCGAAGCGCTGGGCTTTCTCTATTCGGTCCTTCAGTTGCGCCGCCAGCACGGCATCGCTCTGGCCGCCGGCCTTAAGCCCGCGGCAGGGGTGGGATGCTTGATTTGCGCGGTGGCGGGAGTCTTGCCGCTGTTATCCGGCATCCATCCGTTATTTCGGATTGCGATCGCTTTCGCCGTCGCGCTCGCCATTGTGGGATGCGGATGGGCCAGCCTTCCGGGTTTTCGGCACGCGTTGGTTTCCCGTGTCCACGATGTGTTTCCGGCTTGGAGGGCTCCATGACCGAAATTGCGGCGGCAATTCCGGGCGATGCGGGACCAACCAAACCGGCCAATATGGCGTTGCCCTCGACTCCAGCGGGCATGCCGGAGGGCGGTGGCGCAAAAGATTTGCGCCGTTGCGTCTTCGGGTCGCTCTTCTTTGCCATCGCACGGCATCAGCGGTTGCGTCTCCGCATGGTCCGGTGTTGTGAACGCTTGGAGGGCGGGTTGTTCTTTTCGGCGACGGCCCGTCGTATTCTGGAGCGCTATCAGGGCGTCCGAATCGGCGCATTCAGCTATGGAGGATGTTTTATTCCGGGCGCATTTCCGGCAGGCGTTTCCATTGGCCGCTATGTTTCCATCGCGGGGGGAGTCCGGGTCTTCCTTCGAAATCATCCGATGGACCGCCTTTCGATGCATCCTTTCTTCTATAACCGCCTCCTGGGCATCGTTCCCGCCGATACCATCACAACCGGCTCTTTGAGTATCGAACATGACAGTTGGGTCGGTGAAAATGTGATCGTCACCCCCGGTTGCCATCGCATTGGCCTGGGAGCGGTGGTTGGGGCGGGAGCGGTGGTGACCAAGGATGTGCCGGATTTTGCGGTGGTTGCCGGAAATCCCGCCCGGCTGATTCGCAGCCGGTTTGCCGACCCGGTGTGTGAACTCATCCGCAATAGCCAATGGTGGCTGCTTTCTCTTGAGGCTTTGAGATCGAATCTGGACCATTTAACCTCGCCTTTGGGCGATGCGGCGTGGCTGCGCTCGCTGGCGGCTTCGAAAAAACTTGACGGCGTCACTTCCGGCCAGGCCGGGCGCGAGGACCGGCGGCTTATTTGACATGGACGCAAATTGCGCGCGACGATGGCGGCAGCCAGTTTGGCAGGGCGGGACTATGCGCAGATTAGGAGAGAAATTGTTTCATGCCGGTTTGGCGTTCCTTTTTTGGATGTTGGCGGCCGCCTCGCAGGCCGTGACCTATTATGTGGATTTTGCCGGCGGGAACGACCGCAATGAGGGGACTTCCGCGGCGGCGGCATGGCAGCACTCTCCAGGGGATGGCAATGCGGCGGCGGAGGCCGCGGCGGCCAATCTCGCGGCCGGTGACACGGTGCTGTTCAAGGGAGGCGTGACTTATGTGGGCGAAGTGGATTTGAAGTGGAGCGGCGCGCCCGGAAGGCCGATCACTTACGACGGCAACTCCGCGGGAGGATGGGGAACGGGCATGGCGGCGATGGACTGCGCCAATCGTTGTTACCATGCGTTCGCCGCCCGGCATTTGGTTTCGTCCCATGATCATATCGTGATCAAAAACTTCGATATTACACATTTGAAAAATGTCTCCAACGGCACTCAGGAGGTCAACACGGTGCAGGGTTCTCCGGATGGTCCCGGCACGACGAGCACCGTCGTCTTCCAGGGAGACAACAGCACGTATTCTTACGGGGGAATCTTTGTTTACGGCACGGATTGGGTGGTCAGCGGGTGCAACGTGCATGCGTCGGAGCAATGGTGGTATCGGGCTTTGGCGGCAGGCCGCGCGGAGGCGGCCATTCCATGCTTGCAGGCGGGGATCAACGTGTTGATGGGAACCAACGTGCTGATCACCAATTGCGCCATCTGGCAGATCGGGCGCGATTGCATTCGGGAACAGGGATCCAATATCGCCATCACGGGGTGTGATCTGGGCGGGCCTTCCTGGGTCGCGTTGACCAATCGGGGTTGGTTCGCGGTGGCGGTCCGCGCGGCGGGCTGCCTGGTCAACTCCAGCATCTCCCATTGCACGATCCATGACGGTTGGCAGTTGGGGGGCGATGAGGCCCGCCAGCGGTGCCACGCCAACGATTGGATTCATCTCTATGGCAACAACAACCACCTGTTGGACGAGGGCGATCCAAACGGAATTCTCATTGACAGTTGCCTGATGTACAACGACCGGGCTTTTGAGCACGTCAACGGGACGGCGAATATTTTCATCGAGGAGGACGTTTGGAATTTGACGATCCGCAACTGCATGATCATCAATCCGCAGCACATGGGCATCTGGATGGCCAACGGCACCGTCTCCAACGTCAACCTTCTTAACAATACCATCGTTTGTTACCCGCCCAAAGTGAGCGGCGCGGCCATCCCGATCTATGTCGGAAGCCCCGCCGCGACCGTCAACCTGGCGAACAACCTCCTCGTGCAATTCTCCGACAACAGCGCCGCCATGCCCTTGGTCGTCCTGAATGCGGCCCAAGAGAGGGTCTTGAGCGATTATAACCTTTTCTTTAATCCCGCTACCCGACATTATGGCGCCGTGCGGTACACCAATCTGGACATGAGTCTTTCCCAGTGGAGCGCGGCCACGGGAAATGACCGGCATTCGCTGGCACGGGATCCGCTCCTGGTCAATTTGCCGGCCTCGGCGGCAAACGCCGGCGCCGGGAATTTTAATTTGCGCGCCGAAAGCCCGGCCGTCGGCGCCGGCACGAACTTGAGCTGCTTGTTCGCCGTGGACTGGAATGGGACGCTCAGAGGCAAGAACTGGGACATCGGAGCAGTCGAACGCCACGCGGCGGAATCATCGCCTTGAAATGAGCATCGTCTGGCGGCAAATCTCGTGTTGGCCCAAAACATGCTTCATCCATGTGGTTATCTGTTTGCAGATTGGCGTTTATGAGAACACTTGAAGTCAGGTTGATTTGGACGTTTCTGCTGCTTTCATGCGCTTCATTTGCGGCACGAGGGCAGGCGTCCTATGGCGGCTTTGTCCAATCCAGCCATTACGCCGGCGAAACCAGCGCCGTGGACCTTCTGACCATCAGCAATGCTGTTCCCGCACAGGCGACTCTGATTATTTTCGAGACGTTTGAGGCTCCGAGCAGCATGACTTCCGGAACTCTGACCACGCCATCCAATTACGTCGCCGTTCTGCAAGGAACCCAAACGGATGACAGTGTTCACCGGCAATCCATCTATAGCATGTATTGCTCAAACGGATTGGCTGCCGGGGCAAACCTCGGAATGGGGTACAATCAACCCGTGGACTCTGCGCGAGCGTATGAGCTGATTTATCTAACCGGCGCAAGTTCAGCCAACCAACCCGCAGCGCTTTACATCGGGCAGTCTTACGGCAGCAACGTCACCTCCTCCATAACCGCCACAAACGCAGGCTGCGTCATTGTGGGAATGACGACCTCCGATGGAGTCCCCACCAATGCGACCGGCTCCGCGCTCAATTATTCGACAACGGGCATGACCATGATTGGCAACCTGGATATTAACATTGGATATGTCCATAATTCAACCGCGGGTTTGGTGTCGGCTTATTTTTTCACCAACGCTCCCATTTCCGGGACATACTCAAAGACCAGCGCATGGACGACCAATGGCGTTACGACTGGCAACATCCTTAAATCGGAGGAAACCATTCTCGTTGCGTTTAATCCGGCGTCGGCAACAAATTCCGTTCCGGTGACAAATTCAACGCCGGCGACAAATTCAGTGTTGGTGACAAATTCAGCGTCGGTGACAAATTACTATGTGGATTATGCCGATGGCAGCGACACGAACCTTGGCACCCAAAGTTCTCCCTGGCAGCATTGTCCCGGCGATTCCAATGCAGTGGGGAACGCGGCCTCTGCCATCCTCGGACCTGGATCCACTGTGATCTTCAAGGGTGGTGTAGCCTACACCGGCATGGTGGGGATCACCAAGAGCGGCAGCCAGGGAAACCCGATTACCTACGACGGGAACTCGACGGGAACCTTCGGAACCGGCATGGCCCTGATGGACTGCCAATCAAACTTCTATCATGCCTTCGCGGCGCAACATTTGATCGGCTGGCAGAATCATATCGTGATTCAGAATTTTGACGTTTCTCACCTGAAAAACAAGAACAGTTACCAGAATCAGTGGGTCAACACCGTCCCCTACTCCCAAGACGTTGAGGGAACGACAAATCTGGTAAACTATCTGGGAGATAACAGCGACTATGATGAAGGGGGCGTCTTTGTTTACGGGACCGACTGGACTGTGGCCAACTGCAACTTTCACGAGACAGAGAACTGGTGGTATCGGTCCCTGGCGAACAACAACACCACCAATCCCGTTCAATGCCAGCAGGTCGGCGTGGACATCTACGGGGGCACCAACGTCGTGGTGACCAACTGCGCCATTTGGGCCATCGGCCGCGATTGCATGGATGTTTTGGGCAGCAACATCCTCGTCACAGGATGCAATCTGGGAGGCCCGACAAGCGTGGCCTTGACGAATCGCGGATGGTTTGCCGTGGGACTCAGAATCGCCGGAGGAATCAGCAACTGCATTGTCACCAACTGCCTCATCCACGACGGCTGGCAACGCGAGGGAGACGACTCCGCCCAGCGCGATCACGCTGGAGATTGGATTCACCTTTACGGCAATAATAATGGCGTATTGGATGATGGCGATCCGGTGGGAGTGACGATAGCCAACTGCTTCTTCTACAACGACTACGCCTTTGCCCAGGCCCGCGGCACCGCGGACATTTACCTGGAGCAGGACGTGTGGAATGTGACGATCCGCGACTGCATCATACTCAATCCGCATCACATGGCCATTTGGACCTCCGGGGGGGCGGTGTCGAATTTAAGCATCTTGAACAATACGATTGTCTCTTTCGCCTCGGTCAACGACGCGGCCTTCGCTTTGTATTTGGGATACACCGTCCAGGGGCTGACGTCCGCCAACAATGTGATGGTTAATTTGTCCCCCAATAGCGCGGCGTTGCCAATGGTTGTTCTCGCCGCGACAAACCTTTCGACCTTCTCCTGTGATTACAACCTTTATTACAATCCTAATACGGTCTCTTATGGATCGGTGCGGTTCACCAACCTGGATGTGAGCCTGTCGACGTGGACCAACAAGACAGGGCTTGATGTGCATTCGCTGGCCGCAAATCCATTGTTCGTCAGCCTGCCGACCAACGGTGCGGCCTGCAGCCTGGGCAATTACAGCCTGGCGACAAATAGTCCGGCCGCGGGCGCGGGAGTCAATCTGTCCAGCTTGTTCACCACGGACTACAATGGCATCTCTCGCCCCGCCACGTGGGACATTGGGGCTCTCCAATACGAGGCGCCTCTGGCGGCCCCGACCAATTTGCGCCTCGTCCCGCAATAACAAATCCGAAGATCTCAGGACCCCAAGAAGGCATGGACCGGCAATGCCGTCCTTCGATCCTTTCAAGCATCCAAGCCGGGCCTGCGCGCACGAAATGAGCCAGAAAGCAAACCACAACGGAAATGCCGCGCCCAATGGGGACGGGCCGCCGTGCAGCGGCGGCTGGAGCGGCGCCAGGACGGTTGCAGACCTTGCCAACTGGCGGATGTGTCTGGGCTGCGGCGCCTGCGCTTCCGTTTGCCCCGAAAAGCGGATTCGGCTCCTTGATTTTCCGCGCGAGGGCTACCGCCCGTTGGTCGCGGCAGGCGATTGCAACAGTTGCAGGCTCTGCCTGGAGGTTTGCCCGGGTTACGTCAACGACAGGTCCGGGGCCAACGGCCGCGCGGGGATTATTCCCGAACTGATCCCTTGCTGCGGACCGGTCCTGGAGATTTGGGAGGGTCACGCCGCTGACCCGGAAATCCGGTTCATGGGCTCTTCCGGCGGCATCATCACAGGCCTTTCATGCTTCTGTCTGGAAGTGGAAAAAATGCACGGCGTCCTGCACACGGCGGGCAATCCCGACGTGCCCTGGCAAAACCGCACCCGCTTGAGCCGCACCCGCCCTGAACTGATGGCGGCGACCGGCTCGCGTTACGCTCCGGCCGCGGTTTGCGACAGTCTGGCCGTGGTGGAAGCCGCTCCCGCGCCCTGCCTGATCGTCGGCCAGCCCAGCGAAATCACCGCTCTGCGCAAAGTCCAGGGTCTGCGGCCGCAACTCCAACAGAAAGTCGGCCTGGCCATCTCCTTTTTTTGCGCCGGCTCCCCCTCCACGCAGGGAACCCTGCAACTTCTCAAGCAAATGGGGATTGACGCCGCTGCCGTGTCGGAGCTTCGGTATCGCGGACGCGGTTGGCCGGGCCACTTTGGCGTGCGCCTCAAAGGCCAGACGGAGTTCATGCCCAAACTGACTTATGCCGAATCATGGGGTCTGCTTCAGGCCTACCGGCCTTTCTCGGTCCATCTCTGTCCGGATGGAACCGGCGAAGACGCCGACATCACTTGTGGGGACCCCTGGTATCGGCCGGTGCAGCCGGGAGAACCGGGCTCGTCGCTTATCCTGATTCGCACCGAGTTGGGCCGCCGATTATTCCGGCGCGCCCTGGAAGCGGGCTGCATCGTGGCGAAGCCGCTGGGCATTGCCGAACTGCTGAAGTCGCAACGGAACCTCTTTGAAAAGCGGGGGGCAATCGGGGGGCGGATCCTCGTGATGAAACTCTTCGGGCTGCCCACGCCCTGCCTGCGCGGTTTCTTTCTGTTTCGGAATTGGCTCCGGCTCTCCCTGGCCGACAAACTCCGGTCCACCTTGGGAACGGCGCGGCGGATCATTTCCCGGAAGCTCTTCCGGCCGCTTCACTTGGACCCCAATGAGGTCAATTAGCCGCCGGCGATTCTGAACTATGAAACTCTCCATCGTCATCATCTGCTGGAACGATTTCAAGGTGATCCAGGATTGCCTGAAATCCATTTACGCTCAAACAGCGCCGCTGGATTTTGAGGTCATTGTTTCCGACAACGGTTCCACCGACGCTTCGATTGCTTTTATCAAGGAACACTTCCCGCAAGTCAGAGTCATTGAGAACGGAGCCAACCTCGGCTATGCCAAAGGCAATAATGCCGGCATCCGCGCGGCGCGGGGCGAGTACGTCCTGATCCTCAATCCCGACACGATTCTCCACCCCAGGAGCCTGGAGAAGCTGGTGGCCTGCGCCGATCAACACTTGGAGGCAGGGGCATTTGGATGCAGGGTCCTCAATCCCGACGGCTCCGACCAGGGCCCCGCGCGCCCTCTTCCATCGGTTCGCGCCTACCTGATCTCGGCCCTGTATCTTCGATCCATGGGCCGGTTCTTCGAATCCTTTGCTTCCGACAAGTATCTGGACTGGGATGGCCGCTCCGAAAGAGAAATTGGCTTCCAATCCGGATGCTGCGTGATGTTGCGCAGAGACTTGCTCAATCAACTCAATGGATTTGACGAGCGGTTCTTCTATCATTTTGAGGAAGCGGACCTTTGCTTTCGGGTCTGGAAGGCGGGCAGGCCCATTCTCTTTTGTCCCGATGCGGAGATCACTCACCTGGGAGGCCAGTCCGTTGGCCGGTTCCCGATCCGATTCGCCTTGGAAACTTATCGAAGCCGATACCGTTACTTTTACAAGCATTTTGGTGAAAAGGGCCTCCGCCGCATCCGGCGCGTCTCCCTTCTGGGTTTGTCGTTGCGGTGGTGCGGATACAGTTTGATGAATGCCCTCAAGCCCCGCGAGGCTCTGGGCAACCGCTTGAAATGTTATCGAACTTTGCTGGCCTGGAACTGGCGGTTGAATCCCTTGCTCTTCATACGCGACGGAACCGAGCCGGAGACAGGATATGCTCCCTTGGCTCCAGCCCCGCTGATGACCGAAGGCACCCCGCCATGCCCGGAGCATGAGTCAAACCAGGAGCATTTGAAAATATGAAGAAACCTAAAGAACAAACCCCGGTTTGCCTGGTGACCGGCGGAGCGGGTTTTATCGGGTCCCATGTCGCCGAACACTTGCTTGCAATGGGCCGCCGCGTTGTCGTTCTGGATGACTTGAGCGGCGGCTTCACGGACAACGTTCCCGCTGGCGCTGTGTTTGTCCGGGGGTCAATCCTGGATCATGCGCTCATTGACGCGCTCTTTAAGAAGCACCCGTTCGAGCACGTGTACCATCTGGCCGCTTACGCGGCGGAAGGATTGAGCCATTTCATCAAACGCTTCAATTACAACAACAACGTCATCGGCACGGTCAATTTGATCAATGCCGCCGTCAATCACCAGGTCAAGTGCTTTGTCTTCACTTCGTCCATTGCCGTCTATGGCGCCGGCCAGACACCGATGACGGAGGACATGACGCCGGCGCCGGAAGACTCCTATGGCATTGCCAAGCTGGCCTGCGAGCAGGAACTGAAAGTTTCGCGCCAGATGTTCGGTTTGGACTACGTGATCTTCCGGCCGCACAACGTCTACGGCCAACGGCAGAATATTGGCGACCGCTACCGCAATGTCGTGGGCATCTTTATGAACCAACTCCTCAAGGGCGAACCCATGACCGTCTTCGGCGACGGCGCCCAGCAAAGGGCCTTTACCCATGTCAATGACGTCGCGCCCATCATCGCCCAATCCGTGGATTTTCCGGCGGCGCGCAACCAGGTTTTTAATGTCGGCGCCGATGTCCCCGTCTCGGTCAATGAATTGGCCGCCGTTGTGGCGGCGGCGTTGGGGGTGGAATGCAGCGTCAAACACCTCCAGGCGCGCAATGAAGTCAAATTTGCCTTTTCCGATCACACCAAGGCCGAACGGGTTTTCGGCAAAAACAAAAAAACCTCATTGAAGCAAGGCGTTCAGGCGATGGCTCAATGGGTCAAGTCCCACGGTTCAAGGGCCGCCTGCGTTTTCGAGCAATTGGAAATTACGAAAAACCTGCCCCCCAGTTGGGCTGCTGCTTCAAAAAAATGAGCGCCGCGCCCATCTTTGGATGCCCCTAATCCCATGATGCTCTCCGATTTGGCGCCTGTGACAACGTGGCGTCCTCGACTGGACAACCCCACCTGGCTCGGTTGGTCGGCCGTCGCCGTGTATCTTCTGGCCTCCGTGGCCTGCGCGCGGGCGGCATGGATGGCGTCGGCAACGCCGGGCCGGAAGGGATGCGCCGCCGCCTGGTCGCTCCTGGCGGCCCTGCTTCTGTTCCTGGGTGTCAACAAACAACTGAATTTGCAGACCCTCTTGATTGTGCTGGGGCGGCGCGCGGCCCTGGCCGGCGGCTGGTATCACCACCGCCGGCTGGCTCAGGCCCTTTTCTCCATCGTCTTCGCCGCCGCCGGCCTTTGCGTTCTTGCCGTGATGGTCCGAGCCTGGAAAGGCTTCTTTGCCGAAAACCCCCTCGCCTGGCGCGGCTTGCTGGTTTTGCTCGTCTTTGTCCTGATTCGGGCTTCGAGCATCAACCACGCCATCCAGTGGCTGGGCGTCGAACTGCACGATGACAAATGGTGCTGGATTCTCGAATTGTGCGGAAGCATTTTAATCTCGCTTTCGGCGCTCCGATTCACTCAGTCTTTGCGTGAATGATATTTGCCGCGGCATTATTGGCCCTTCCAACGCAGACGGGTTCCTGAAATGACTCAGAAGCATCTGGACACTTCGCGCGTCCGCAAATTATTGGACGCCGCCGGCGGCGCCCGCATCCTGGTCCTGGGCGACGTCATGCTCGACCACTTCCTTTGGGGGAAAGTCGGCCGCATCTCTCCGGAAGCCCCCGTGCCCGTCGTCGAGTTCGAGCGGGAAACCTTCATTCCCGGCGGCGCCGGCAATGTCGCCCGTAATCTGGCTGATTTGGATGTGGCCGTTGACCTCTTTGGCGTCATCGGCCGGGACGATGACGCCGTTCGTCTCAAACAAGTTCTCAAGCACGATCGCATCGGCTGCCTCGGACTGCTGGCTGAGAAAAACCGCCGCACCAGCGTCAAGACCCGCGTCGTTGCCCAACGCCAGCAGGTCGTCCGCATTGACCGTGAAACCCGCTCCGATGCCGATGAGGCCCTGTCCCGCCGCCTCTTGCGCGCCGTCGAAGGGGCCATCGGAACCGCCAGCGCCGTCATCGTGGCCGATTATGCCAAAGGCGTCGTCACCCAGCCGCTGCTCGACGCCCTCAAGCGGCTTTGCCGCCGGCACGCCGTCTGGTTGAGCGTGGACCCCAAACCCGCCCACCATTTGGACCTCACGGGATTGTCTTTGGTCACCCCCAATCGCAAAGAAGCCTTCGAACTGGCTGGCATGCCCGATCAGGGCCGCGGGGAAGCCCCGTCCAGGGACGCCGCGTTGTTGCGAGTGGCGGACAGATTATTGGATTCACTCAAGCCCGCCTTGTTGCTCATCACGCTGGGCGATCAGGGGTTGCTCCTGTGCCAGCGCGGCCGGACTCCTTTCCATGTTCCAACGGCGGCGCGGGAAGTCTTTGACGTTTCCGGCGCGGGTGACACCACCATTGCCTCCTTTACCCTGGCCATTGTCGCCGGGGCCTCCCCTGTCGAGGCGGCCATTTTTTCCAATTACGCCGCCGGCGTTGTCGTCGGAAAAATCGGCACGGCGACCGTCCGTCCGCATGAAGTGCTGGAAAGTTCCCGCCGCAAAGGCTCCTTGTGACAATCGCCAAGTACAAAAATTCTCGCGCGCCCGGAATGCCCGGTGCTCAGAGAAGCTGTCGAAGAGGCTTGATTTTGCGCCACGCCTCTCCTCTTATTGGATCGGTAAACAAATGAAAAACACAAGCTCAGGCCCCCTCTGTTGGCTTGTCCTTCCCTCCTTATGGCTGTGCCACACCGCCGTGCTGGCGCAACAGGGTGCTTACTGGAATGGACCGACCAACAGTTTCCTGGCCCAATCCAACAATTTCCAGACCCCGCCCATTGGCCCGACCACGCCCGGCACCGGCCAATTCGGCGCGCCCTATATGGGGACCAGCGCCCTGGCCGGCTCCTCCGCGCTCAATCCGGTTCCCATCCCGGCCGGATCGGGCCTTGTCAATGAGGGTCCCTTTGCCCTCTATCCGCACCTGCTTTACAGGATGACCTATGGCAACGACATTCGCGCCCAGCCCGGCGTCAATTCAACAACGCTCATCAACACCGTCGCCCCCGGCCTGCTTCTCAAAATGGGCAGCCACTGGTACATTGATTATACTCCGAGCCTGTCCTTTTATTCCAATCCGAATTTCCGCGATACAACCGACCAAAGCGTGCTGCTCATGGGCGGCACGACCTATGGCGACTGGTCGCTGAGTCTTTCCCAAAGCTATGTTGACACCACCCAGCCGCTGGTGGAGACGGGAACGCAAGTCGAACAAGATGCCTATGCCACCGCGCTCAACGCCGCCTGGCAAATGAGCGGCAAAATGTCTCTGCAATTGGGATTGAGTCAGAACTTCCGCTTTGTCCAGGGCTTCAGCAGTTTGCATGAGTGGTCCACCGCCGACTGGATCAACTGCCAGTTCGAGCCGCAGTTTGGGGCCGCCCTGGGTGTCACGGGCGGATATGACCAACTTAGCTTGGGCTCCGACATGCCCTTCGAACAGCTTCTCGGCAGGTTGGTTTTTAGACCGGGGACCAAGCTCAATCTGACCGTGAGCGGAGGGGCCGAGGACAGGCAGTTTGTCAGTCCGTCCGCCCCAGCGCTGATCACTCCGATTTTTGACGCCACGATGCTCTATCAGATCCGCGATGGAACTCTGCTCACCCTTGCCGGCAAACGGACGGTGACTCCATCCTTATACGGAAACGAGGTCAACGTCATCACCAGCGTCACCGCTGATCTCCGCCAGCAAATTGTCGGGAACCTGTTTTTTGAGGCCACCGGTGGTTATACCTCCGAACCGTTTACAAGTATCGTACCGGGCACGTTGCCGTATTACTTTAAGGGCGCCTCGCCGCACACGACTCTCGCCCTCACCCGTTCCGATTCAAGGACTTACGCGCAAGTCCGCCTGTCCACCGTCTTCCGCACCCGCCTGACCGGGTCGGTCTTTTACATGTTCAGCGACAATGCCTCCTCCCAATCCAACTTCAACTACTCGGGCAACCAGGTCGGCTTGGAGTTCAGTTACCGGTATTAAGTGACACAAATATGAAAATTGCCGTCGTCGGTTTGGGGTATGTCGGCCTGCCCCTATCCCTCCAGTTTGCCCGCTCCGATACGACCGTCCTGGGGTTGGACATTGACCCAGCCAAGGTCAAGTCTCTCAACAGCGGACGCAGTTACATCAAACACATTGAATCCTCCGCCATCGCCCAGGCCCTCCGGCAGGGCCGCTTCTCCGCCTCCGCCGATTTCAGCCGCGTCAAGGAGGTCGAGGCGGTCATCATCTGCGTGCCCACCCCGTTGAACAAAAACCGTGAGCCGGACATTTCCTACATCCTTGAAACGGGTAAGAGCATCGGCCCTTATTTGCGCAAAGGCGCATTGGTCGTGTTGGAATCCACCACCTATCCGGGCACGACTGATGAGGATTTGCGCCGCGTTTTGGAGCAAACATCCGGCCTGAAGGCCGGCGTGGGCTTTCACCTCGCCTTTTCGCCCGAACGCGAGGACCCGGGCAATCCCGACAGCAAAGTGGCTCTCATCCCCAAAGTCATCGGCGGCTTGACCCCCGCCTGCCTGGAAAAGGCCAAGGCCGTCTATGGCCGCGCCATCAAAACGCTCGTCCCCGTCTCCTCCTGCCGCATCGCCGAGGCGGCCAAGTTGACCGAGAATATCTTCCGCAGCGTGAACATTGCCCTGGTCAACGAATTGAAAGTGGTCTATTCGGCCATGAACATTGACATCTGGGAGGTCATCAACGCCGCCAGGACCAAGCCCTTTGGTTTCATGCCCTTTTATCCCGGCCCCGGCCTGGGCGGCCACTGCATTCCCATTGATCCGTTCTACTTGACATGGAAGGCGCGCGAATACGTCCAGAACACCCGCTTCATCGAGCTGGCCGGGGAAATCAACACGGCCATGCCCGAATACGTCGTCCACCAGGCCGCCGAGGCGCTTAACGCCCGCCGCAAGGCCGTCAACGGCTCCAAGGTCTTGATTCTCGGCCTGGCTTACAAGGCCAACGTGGACGATGACCGGGAATCTCCCAGCTACGTCTTGCTGGACCTTTTCCACGAGCGGGGCGCCAAAGTGGCCTATTACGACCCCTTCGTTCCGGTCATCCGGCCCACCCGCGAACATCCCCAATGGGCGGGCCTCCGGTCCGTGGCCTGGAACCGCCGGGTCCTGGCCCGATTCGACGCGGTGGTGATCGCCACCCGGCACAATTGCGTCAATTACAACGAATTGGCGCAATGGGCTTCCTGTATCATTGACACCCGCAACGCCATGGCCGGCCTGGCCACCAAGCCGGGCCAGGTGCGAAAGGCTTGAGTTCCTTCACCGCTTTTGATAACCAGCAGCCGTAGCCGTTGATGGCGGCGCGGCGGCGCGCCGCCGGACTTGTCTCATTGGTATGGATTATTTGTCCAATTTGGAGAATCAGAGCGTTTATATTATGCGCGAGGCCTTCAGCAAGTTCGAAAACCTCGCCATGTTGTGGAGCATCGGCAAAGACTCCACCGTCCTGCTCTGGCTGGCCCGCAAGGCCTTCCTGGGCCACGTCCCCTTTCCCTTGGTGCATGTGGATACCTCCTACAAAATCCCTTCCATGATCGAATACCGCGACCGGCTGGCCCGCCAGTGGAACCTCAAGCTGATCGTGGGCAAAAACCAGGCCGTCCTGCGCGACGGCCTCACCTATCCCAACGGCCGCGCCACGCGCGTCGAGTGCTGCGGCACGCTCAAAAAGGACGCCCTCAAGGAGGTCCTGGACCTGCACAAGTTCACCGGCGTCATCGTCGGCGTGCGCCGCGACGAGGAACCCACCCGCGCCAAGGAGCGTTACTTCAGTCCGCGGGACAAAAACATGGAGTGGAATGTCGAAGACCAGCCGCCCGAACTGTGGGACCAGTTCAAGACCGATTACGAAAAGGGCGCCCACATCCGCATTCATCCTTTGTTGCATTGGACGGAGCTGAACATCTGGGAATACATCCAGCGGGAGAACATTCCCGTCATCCCGCTCTATTTTGCCAATGACAAAGGAGAACGCTACCGCAGCATCGGTTGCGCTCCCTGCACCTTTCCCATCAAATCCTCCGCCCGCACCGTCGGCGAGATCATCGAAGAGCTGCGGCAGACCCGGACGCCGGAGCGGGCCGGCCGCGCCCAGGACCAGGAGAGCGAGGACGCCTTTGAGAAATTGCGGCGCGACGGTTACATGTAATGCCCTCCCGCCCGCCTCCAAGTCATTCCTCACGCATGGAAAAAAGCGCCCCACCTTTGGAACAGCTCAAGTTGGTGATCGTCGGTCACGTGGATCACGGCAAATCCACCTTTGTCGGACGCCTCTTCCACGACACCGGCTCACTGCCCGAGGGCAAGCTCGAACAACTCCAGGCCGCCGCCCGCCGCCGCGGCACGCCCTTCGAGTGGGCCAATCTCATGGACGCACTCCAGGCCGAACGCGATCAGAATATCACCATTGATACCGCCCAAATCTGGTTCCGCACACCCCGGCGCCAGTACGTGATCATTGACGCCCCGGGCCACAAGGAGTTCCTCAAGAACATGATTACCGGCGCGGCCAGCGCCGAGGCCGCCTTGCTGGTCATTGACGCCAACGAGGGCATACAGGAGCAATCCCGCCGCCACGGCTATCTGCTCCATCTCCTGGGCATCCGGCAGATCGTCGTCCTGGTCAACAAAATGGACCTCCGCAATTATTCCCAACAGCCCTTTGACGACATCGAAAGCCAGTTCCGCCCCTTCCTCAAATCCGTCGGCATCGAACCCAAAGGCTTCATCCCCATCTCTGCCAAGGCCGGCGACAACATTGCCTCCCACAGTGCCAACATGCCCTGGTGGAAGGGGCCTACAGTCCTGGAGTCTCTGGATGATTTCCAACGCGCGCGGCCCCCGGCCAACCAGCCCTTGCGCTTCCCCATCCAGGACGTTTACCGCTTCGACGACCGCCGCATTCTGGCCGGGCGCGTGGAATCCGGCACCTTGCGCGTGGGCGACTGCCTGGTCTTTTCCCCGACCAGCAAAGTCAGCGTCGTCAAATCCATCGAACGCTGGAACGCTCCTGCCTCGGCCGTCGCCCAGGCGGGCGAATCCATCGGCATCACGCTGACCGATCAGATTTTTGTCGCCCGGGGCGCCGTGGCGGCTTTGGAAAGCGATCCCCCCTACGAATTGGCCAAATTCAGCGCCCGCGTCTTCTGGCTCGGTCGCAACCCGTTTGTCAAGGGAAGACCCTACAAGCTCAAACTGGCCACGCAGGAGGTCGAATGCGAAATCGAATCGCTCCGCAAAATCATTGACTCCTCCACCCTCCAAGTCATCTCCCGCCCCGAGGAGTTTGTCGGCCGCAATGAAGTCGCCGAATTGACCCTCCACACCCGGCGCCCCGTTGCCTTCGACGTTCACGCCGACGTTGCCGCCACGGGCCGCTTTGTCATTGTGGACGGCTTGGAAGTCTGCGGCGGGGGCATCATCGCCCCGGATACCTACCCCCGCCGAAGTTCCGACAGCCAGCAGAAAAGCCATAACATCTACTGGACCCGCGGCAAGGTCGCCGCCGCCCAGCGGGCCATGCGCAACGGCCACGAGGGCCGCGTCGTCTGGCTCACCGGCTTGTCCGCCTCCGGCAAGTCCACCATTTCCACAGAATTGGAGCGCGAACTCTTCAATCACGGCCGCCACGTCTATGTTCTGGATGGCGACAACATTCGACACGGATTGTGCTCCGACCTGGGCTTTTCCGCGCGCGATCGAAAGGAGAATATCCGCCGCATTGGCGAGGCGGCCAAGCTTTTCGCCGACGCGGGCATCATCTGCATCACGGCCTTCATTTCCCCGTACCGCTCCGACCGGGAGACGGTCCGCAAAATCATGGCGCCCGGCCAGTTTGTGGAGGTGTACGTCAACGCTCCAATCGAAATCTGTGAAGAGCGGGACCCCAAGGGCCTTTACGCAAAGGCCCGCGCCCATCAGATCAAGGATTTCACCGGCGTTTCAGCCCCTTACGAACCGCCGCTCCAGCCCGAACTGGAAGTTCGCACCGACCAACTTTCTGTCGCCGAATCCGTCGCCCGGATTTTCGACTACTTGGACCGAAGTTGTAAAGCGTTGCCCGACAGGAGTGATTTGAAACAGTGACTCGATTCGACAAACTCAAGAGGACCTTGCGGGCTTCCCCCGCAGTCTGGTTGGTCACAGGCGTTGCCGGCTTCATCGGCTCCAACCTGCTGGAAACTCTTTTGCGCCTCAACCAGAGGGTCATCGGCTTGGATAACCTCTCAACGGGCCGCCGGGAGAACCTGGCCCAGGTCCGCGCCGCCGTCGGGCCGGGGCGGTGGGCCAATTTCACCTGGATCAAAGGAGACATCCGCGATGCCGCCTTGTGCCGGCGGGCGGTGCGCGGCGTGGGCTACGTCTTGCACCAGGCGGCCTTGGGCTCGGTCCCCCGGTCCATTCGGGAACCGACCCAAACCAACGATAGCAATGTCAACGGCTTCATTCATCTTCTTTGGGCCGCGCGCCAGGCCGGTGTGAAGCGATTTGTCTTCGCCTCCAGCAGTTCCGTCTATGGCGATGCGGCCCGTCTGCCGCAGGTCGAAGATCAAACGGGCCATTGCCTCTCCCCTTATGCGGCCTCCAAACGGGTCAATGAGCTTTACGCCGATGTCTTTGGCCGCTGTTACGGCTTCCAATCCATCGGCCTGCGTTATTTCAACGTCTTCGGCCCGCGCCAGGACCCCGCCGGCCCCTACGCCGCTGTCATCCCCAAATGGATCGCGGCCATGATCGCCAATCAACCCGTCCAGATCAACGGCGACGGCTCGACCAGCCGCGACTTCTGCTACGTGGCCAACGTCGTCCAAGCCAACTTGCTGGCCGCGACCGTCTCCAATCCCAAGGCCGTCAACCAACTCTACAACATCGCCCTGGGCGCCGAGACCAGCTTGAACGAACTTTTCAATATGCTGCGCCGGCGCCTGGCGCCCTCCCACCCCCATTTGCTCCACTTTAAGCCGCGCCATGCCGATTTCCGCCCCGGCGACATCCTTCATTCCAGGGCCGACATCAGCAAGGCCCGCCGCTGGCTGGACTACCGGCCCGCATACTCTGTGGCCCTGGGCCTGGACGAGGCCCTGGATTGGTACGCTGGCCACGCTTCGCCAACTTCTAAAAGGACTTCTCTATGTGCGGAATAATCGGATACGTCGGACGCAAGGACTCCACTGCCATCCTCGTTGAAGGAATGCGCCGCCTGGAATACCGCGGCTATGACAGCGCCGGTCTGGCGGTGTTGAGCGAGGGTGTTCTGGTCGTCCGCAAAAAACAGGGCCGCATTGACGACGGTTTGGCCCCCCTGTTGGCCGGGCAGCCCGTGCGCGGCACCTTGGGCATCGGCCATACCCGCTGGGCCACACACGGGCCTCCTTCGGATGAAAACGCTCATCCGCATCTTGACCAATCCGGTCGCATCGCCATCGTCCATAACGGCATTATCGAAAACTGCGATCTTCTGAGGGAAAAACTCGCCAAAGACGGCCACCTGTTCCGCTCGGCGACCGACACGGAGGTGCTGGCCCATTTGATCGGCGTCCATTACCAACGCAGGCGCGACCAGCAACCTGGCCGGCCGCAACTGGCCGGGGCCGTCTGCGACGCCCTGCGCGAAGTCATCGGCACCTACGGCCTGGCCGTTATCAGCAGCGAGGAGCCGGATACCATCGTCGGCGCACGCCGCGGTTCGCCTCTGATCATCGGCATCGGTGACGACGGCAATTTCCTGGCCAGCGATGCCAATGCCATCGTGGCCCACACCTCGCAGGTGGTCTATCTCAACGATTACGATGTCGCCACCGTGACCGGCTCGCGTTTTGACGTGCAAAACCTCGGGACCGACACCGCCCGCGTGCAAATCAGCAAGCTGGAATTCGCCGCCCAGGACGCCGAACGGGGCGCCTTTCCCCATTTCATGCTTAAGGAAATCTTCGAGCAGCCGCGCACCGTGGAAAACGCCTTGCGCGGCCGCGTGGATTTTGAGGGGGCGACGGCGAAGTTCGGCGGATTGAACATGACTCCGGCGGAGTTGCGCGGAATTGAACGCATTGTGATTTGCGCCACGGGCACCAGTTGGCACGCCGCCTTGGTCGGAGAGTATTTAATCGAGGAGTTGGCCCATCTGCCTGTCGAGGTCGAGTACGCGCACGAGTTTTACCTTCGCAACGCCCCCTTGCAACGCGACACCGTCGTGCTGGTCATTTCACAGTCGGGCGAGACGGCCGACTCGTTGGGCGCCTTGCGGGAGGCCAAACGGCGCGGCCACCGCGCCATGGCCATTGTCAACGTCGTCGGCAGCACCATCGCGCGCGAAGCCGATGGCGGCATCTACATGCACGCCGGCCCCGAAATCGGCGTCGCTTCCACCAAGGCCTTCCTCTCGCAGTTGGTCATCCTGACCCTCCTGGCCGTGCATTTGGGCCGCATGCGCATGCTCTCCGTCCATCGGGCCTTGGAGATTTTGCGCGGGCTGGAAGCCGCTCCCAAACAGATTCAATCCATTCTCGACCAGGCGCAGACGATCCAAAAGCTGTCGCTCAAATACATGCGCGCCGAAGACTTCTTCTTTCTCAGCCGCGGCTACACCTTTCCCATTGCCTTGGAAGGCGCGCTCAAACTGAAGGAAATTTCCTATATCCACGCCGAAGGCTATTCCGCCGCCGAGATGAAACACGGGCCAATCGCATTGATTGACCCCAAGACTCCAACGGTCTTCCTGGTGCCGAGCGATTCAATGTACGAGAAGACCATGGCCAACCTGGCCATGATCCGTGCCCGCCGCGGCCCGGTCATCGCCCTCGCCACCGAAGGCGACGAGCAAGCCCGCAAAGCGGCGGACGACGTGATCTACGTGCCGCGGACCGTCGAGCCGCTCTATCCCATCCTGGCCGCCGTCCCCTTGCAGCTCTTCGCCTATTACATCGCCGTCGCTCTGGGCCGCGACGTGGACAAACCCCGCAACCTGGCCAAAAGCGTGACGGTGGAATAAAACAGAGGCGAGACAGAGAACGCTTGAAATCAGGCCAAACAAGTGGGAGATTCCCACCAAGACAGTCGTGACAGACAACAAAAAGCGCGTGACCCTGCGCCTGGCCAAACCGGGGGAAAGGTTCGATGTCCAGGTCGTCTCCGATGGGAATTACATATTGACCAAGCTGGAGCCAGTACAGCAAAGCGCTGCAGCAAAGGTTCGGATTGAAAAACGCGGGCAGTACCATGTCGGTTTCTTGGACCACCCCATAAATGAGGAGGCGCTCAAGGAAGCGGTCGCTGAGTTTTGGCGGTTGTTCACGGCTTTGTTTTCCTGGGACAGCTAAATGTGTCCCTGAAATACAGTTGTCAATAATCAAGAAACGCGATGTTGCCGGGAGAGACATCCACCATGTGGATGCCCAACTCTTCCAGCTTCCCCAAGACACCCTGAACCTGCGGCCAGCGCATACCAAACTGCTCCCGCTTTTCCGCTTCCCAGTGGAGCCAGACATCATCCGAAAACTCGGGTGGCCTGTCGAGGTATGCACCCGCAAAATCCAGGAGAAACGGCCTCGTAACGATGGTCATCTCGAATGTGCGCAGATCGTCCTCGTGTCGGAGCAGTTGGGGAACGTTGAACCCCAGAATTTTACGGATTCCGCCCTCCTTGAGCCGTTTATAGACCGCCAACTCGCGGTCGTAAGGCTCCAAGGATCGGTGCGCCTTAACCGCGGTGTTGCCGGTTTCCAGGTTGCCAACAGCCGCAAAAATGATACCATGAATACCGAAGCCTAGCCGCTCGGCCAGCCGAAGTTGACGCCGGGAGGCGTATGCTTGAGCGTTCTGGATCAATATGTGTTCCATGATTAGTGTATCAAGTAATGGCGGACACTCCGCCCAAGTAAAGATTCAATTGCTGCTCGATGGCGGCTCCGTTCCCGTTGCGCAAATGGGGCCGGACTTTCTGCTGATTGATGCGCCGTTCGACCACCCACCCGGCGAAGCCAGCTTGATTTTACGGGTGGACCAGAGCGAGCGTAGATGGAATGTTCGCCTGCCGGACGGCATGTCGGCGGGTTCAAACCGGGTCGCCATTGCCGCCAAGAATATCACGGTGGAATAAAGCTGACGATTTGATGGAGAGGGTTTGTTCCCTGCAAATATGGTTTCCAATAGAGGTCAAAGGTTTCCAACATTGCCATTCAACTTCCAACGAGCCAAAGTCGGCGTGCGCGCGCATCGAGTCGGTCTGCTTGACCCACCTTCCGAACAAGCGCCCGGTGTTTCAGTCCGTGGCGGAAAGGCGCAGCATATCCCGGACTTTTTCCCGGATCGCCCGCCGGCGCGCGAGCGTGACGTGTCCGCGTTTGGTGATAAGCAGCGGAGCATCAATGGACCAAAGGATCGAGCAATCGCAAAACGTCTCCCAACTCAGTCCATCCTCCATGTCCAACATGACCTCGAAAGGGTAGGGGTTTCGGCTCTGGCGCTGGCTGGTGCAGAAAAGAACATTGAGCACTTGTGCCCTCGCGCACCGATCCGGGTGAGAAATCAGGACAACGGGGTGCAAACCTTTCTTTGGAAAATTGCAGTCCCAGACCTCGAATTGGGTCTTCATTCCGGCCCTTTGACGCAGCCGGACAAGATCGCCAGCTCGTCTTTGTCCCGCTCCGGGGTGAAGTACTTGAGAAGCGAGCCGCGCGGGAACGCTTCCTTGGGCTTTTGCGCCACAAGCCGGCGTCCGCGTATCTCGCCGGCCTCGACACGCCACTCCACTTGGTCATTGGGCTTGAGGCCAACCGCCTCGCAGACCGACTCCGGGAGGGTCATCCGGCGTTTCTTGTCAATTACCGTCGCATTCATAGAGGGATTATCCCCCCGAAGCTCCCCTGTTTCAAACGCTTTTGGCAAATTTCGCTAATCCTTGGCAATAGTCCAAATGCAGTCTATTTTTGCATCAAAATGAAAACTTGCAGCCTCAGCGAAGCAAAGAGTTCCCTTGGCCGATTGGCCGACGCCGCCCTTCAAGGCCATCCGACGGTCATTTCCCACGGCGGGAAATTGATCATTCTGAGGGCCTGTGGACCTTCGGACCCCGACGAATTTGGCGCTCTGATTGACGAAGGAATTAAGAGCGATCATGTCCCGCTGACTGATTCGGTTTGGGCGGGGATTCGCCAACGAGGCAGGAAACTCGCCCGGAAACGGAGAAAACAGTAGATGAAAGGCATCATTCTAGCCGGCGGAGCAGGCTCGCGCCTGTACCCTTTGACGCTGGTTGCAAGCAAGCAGTTGCAGCCGGTCTTTGACAAGCCGATGATTTATTATCCGCTGACAACCCTCATCGAAAACGGTGTGCGCCAGTTGTGCCTCATCTCCACCCCGCACGACCTTCCCCGTTTCCGCCAACTGTTGGGCGATGGCTCTGCCTGGGGTCTCTCCATCGAATACCGCGAACAGCCGCGCCCGGCCGGCATTGCCCAGGCCTTCTTGATTGCAGAATCCTTCATTGGCTCGGACCCCGTCGCGCTCATTCTGGGCGACAACATTTTCTACGGCGCCGGCGGTTTCAGACGGGCCTTCGCGGATTTTCAGGAGGGCGCTTCCATTTTTGGCTATCGCGTCCGCGATCCGGAACGCTACGGCGTGGTCGAACTGGGCGAGGACGGACGCGCGATTTCCATCGAGGAGAAACCCAAGGCGCCGCGGAGCGATCACGCGGTGCCGGGTTTGTATCTTTACGACAATCAAGTGGTGGAGACCACCCGGAACCTGCGTCCTTCCGCCCGCGGTGAACTGGAAATCACCGATGTCAACCTGGCCTACTTGCAGCGCGGCCAATTGCGGGTCTATCCGTTGAGCCGGGGCTTTGCCTGGCTGGACGCCGGCACCAGCAGCAGCCTGCACGAGGCCTCGGCCTACGTTCAAACCATCGAGAAACGCCAGGACATCAAAATCGGCTGCCCGGAGGAGGCGGCCTTCCGCTGCGGATTTATCGGCCGGGAGGAATTGCAAAAACTGGCCGCTCAAATGCCCAATTGCGAATACCGCGATTACCTCCATCGCGTCCTGGCGGAGGCCGCCCGTTGATATGATCGTTCTCTTAGGCGCAACCGGCTACATCGGCCGGCAGTTTGCCGACTCCTTGCGGCGCCGGGGCTGGCCCTTTGCCGCCCCTTCCAGGGCGAGCCTGGATTACACCCGATTTGACACGCTGCTGGAATTCCTGCGGCGGACCAAGCCGGATTTTCTCATCAACGCCGCCGGTTACACCGGCAAACCCAATGTGGATGCTTGCGAGCAGCACCGGGCCGAAACTCTGGAGGGCAACGCCTTGTTTCCAGCGACCGTCGCCCACGCCTGCTTCACGCTGGATGTGCCTTGGGGCCATGTCTCTTCCGGCTGTGTCTATTCGGGAGCCAAAGTCCTGCTCCAGGGCCGCTGGCGCGTGGAGCCCGATTTGACCCTGCCCCATCTGAAAGCCTTGTTCAGAGAGAATCGCGGCGCTTTCCAGGGATTCGTGGAAACGGACGAACCCAATTTCACATTCCGCCGGCCCCCGTGCAGCTTCTACAGCGGCGCCAAGGCGCTGGGCGAGGACGCCATCCGCGGCGTTGGCCGGAATTACATCTGGCGCTTGCGCATCCCTTTCGATCAATTCGACAGCCCGCGCAATTATCTCAGCAAGCTGCAGAACTATGCCAAGATCTATGACAACCTCAACTCGCTCTCACACCGCGGGGACTTCGTGGAGGCCTGCCTCGAATTGTGGCGCCGCCGCGCGCCCTTTGGCGCCTACAACCTGACCAATCCCGGTTTTGTTTCCTCCAGCCAGGTCGTCGCGATGATTCAGCGCATTCTCAAGCCAAACCGCCCCTTTGAGTATTGGGCCGGCGACGCGGAGTTTTACAGCGTGGCCGCCAGGACGCTGCGCTCCAATTGCATTCTCGACGTTTCAAAAGCGCTCGCCGCCGCCGTCCCGTTGCGCCCGGTGGAGGAGGCCCTGGCGGATTCTTTGCAACAATGGAGGCCATCCCCATGAATCTGCTCGTTACAGGCGGCGCCGGCTTTATCGGCTCCAACCTGATTCATCATATTATTGACAATCCCGTGATCCGGCTCCTGGTCAATCTGGACTGCCTGACCTACGCCGGCCACCTGGAAAACCTCGAAGCCGTCCAGCGCCACCCCAAGTACGTCTTTGAAAAGGCCGACCTGCGCGACAAGCCCGCCCTCCGCGCCCTGGTCGCCCGGCACGCTATCACCCATGTGCTCCACCTGGCGGCGGAGTCCCACGTGGACCGCTCCATCACCGGCCCCGACGATTTCATCCAGACCAATATCGTGGGCACGTTCCACCTTCTGGAGGCGGTGCGCGCCGCCTGGACGGGCCGCTTCGAGGGAAAACGTTTCCACCATGTCTCGACCGACGAAGTCTATGGCAGCCTTGGGCCGGAGGGGTATTTTACCGAGACGACGCCCTACGCGCCTAATTCCCCCTACTCGGCCAGCAAGGCCGCCAGCGATTTGCTGGTCCGCTCCTATCACCACACCTACGGCCTGCCCGTGGTGACGACCAATTGCTCCAACAACTACGGCCCCTTCCAGTTCCCTGAAAAACTCATCCCGGTCGCCATCGAATGCGTCCTTCAGCGCCGGCCGGTCCCCGTCTATGGCGACGGCCTCAACGTGCGCGATTGGCTCTATGTGCGCGACCACGCCCAGGCCCTTTGGCTGGTGCTCACGCAGGGCCGCGACGGGCAAACTTACAACATCGGCGGCCACAACGAATGGCCCAACATCCGCATCGTCGAGTTGATCTGCGACTTGATGGACGAGCTGGCGCCCCAACTGGGCGGCTCCTCCCGGCGCCTGATCACCTTTGTCAAGGACCGGCCCGGTCACGACCGCCGCTACGCCATTGACGCCGGCAAGATTCAAAGAGAGCTGGGCTGGATCCCCGCCCACAGCTTCCAAGCCGGCCTGCGCGAGACCATCCAGTGGTACTTGGGCAATCAGGATTGGTCCCGGCGCGTCAAAAAAACCGCATGATTGTCCTCCTCGGCGCCAGCGGCTTCATCGGCCGCGCCTTCGCCGGCGAATTGCGCCGGCGCGGCCATTGCTTTATCCCGCTCTCCCGACGGGCCTTCGACTACACCCGGTTCAACTTTTTGTTCGACTATCTGCGCGCCATGAAACCGCTGTTTCTGGTCAACGCCGCCGGTTACGAGGGCAGCCCCGATGCGCGCCCCACAGCCAGGGAACGGGAGAGAATGATGGCCGCCAACGCCATCCTGCCCCAGATGATTGCCCGGGCCTGCCTGATGACCAAGACTCCCTGGGGTCACGTCTCCTCAGGCTCGGTCTATTGCGGCGCCAACGTCCTCTCCCGTGGAAAACCGCGGCTGGAGCGGCAGCTTGGGCAGGCCGCCCTCCTGCGCCTTTTCGCCGCTCATCCCGAACGATTTCAGGGCTTCACCGAGCTGGACGAGCCTAATTTCTCCTTTCGGCGGCCCCCCTGCAGCTTCTATAGCGGCTCCAAGGCCCTGGCGGAGGAAGCCATCCGCGACTTCACCCAATGTTACATCTGGCGCCTCCGCCTCCCCTTTAACGACCGGCCCGAGCCGTGCAACTGGCTTTGGCGCCTGCACCGGCAGGAACAGCTCGCCGACAATATCAACTCCTTTTCCCACTTGGACGATTGCGTCAAAGCTTGCCTGGACTTGTGGGAGCGCCGCGCGCCCTTTGGCCTCTACAACGTCACCAACCCGGGCGCGCTGACTTGGGGGCGCATCGCCACCGAGATGCAACGCTCCTTGCGCGCCCGCCCGCGCCTGCTGCCCGGCGGCCCCGCCGAAACGGACCGCGCCCCGCAATCCAATTGTATTCTCGACTCCGGCAAACTGCTCCGCGCCGGCGTCAAGCTGCGCCCCGTTGCGGAGGCCCTGGCCGAGGGCCTGGACCGCCTCCGCCCGGCGGCGCGCGCGCCCAAAACACCGGACCCCCTTCCGCCGGACTTTCCCGCCGCCGCCCTGTGACTCTCCGGCCGCCGGCCGCCGCCCATTTAAACGGGACATGCGTTGAGCCGATAAACCAAAAGAAACATGAATGCTGTCATTGACTGTAAATGCGGCCCCGAATCCGCCCCCGCCCTTCGGCGCCAATTCCAACGGCTGGGTGTGGCAACCGCCCTTTTGCTGGCCTGCTTTGCCCGGCCCCTTTGTCAATTGGCCTCCTTTGCCATTCACAGCGAGTTGTTTTCCTATGTCCTGCTGATTCCTTTCATCAGCGCCTATTTGATTTGGTCCGGCCGAAAATCTCCGGACCCCGCCATCCGCCCGTGCTGGCCGGGGGCGGCGGCCGGGTTCATCGCCGGCGCCGCCATCCTCGCCGCGTATTGGATCGGCCGCGGAACGGGATGGCTGCCCGCCACGCAGGATTACCTGGCGCTGATGATGCTCTGCTTCCTGTGCTGGTTCTGGGGTGCCTGCCTGGCGATGCTCGGATCCAAGCTCATGGGCCAGCTTGTTTTTCCGGCCGGATTCCTCCTTTTTATGGTTCCCCTGCCGGTGGCCTGGCTGGCCAACATTGATACGTTCCTCCAGTACACTTCCGCTGCTGCTGCCGCCGCCTTTTTCGGCCTGGTTCGCGAGCCGCTGTTTCGCGACGGATTGAACCTGCACCTGTCGGGTTTTAGCTTGAGGGTGGCGCCCGAATGCAGCGGCATCCATTCGACCATGGTGTTGTTGATCACCAGCGTGCTGGCGGCTCATCTGTTCTTGAGGCGGTTCTGGACCCGGGCCGCGCTGGTGCTGGCGGTGATCCCCCTGGCCATCCTCAGAAACGGCTTCCGTGTGTTCGTCGTCGGCGAATTGTGCGTTCACATCAGCCCGGAAATGATCCACTCCCCGATTCATGTCAGAGGAGGGCCGATCTTCTTTGCCTTGTCTCTGATCCCCTTCTTTTTGTGGCTGCTTTTTCTGCGCAAACAGGATTCTAAAGCCGGCAAGGTCTCGGGGGCCGGATTGGGAAGTTGAAATTATGAAGACTGCCTTACACCGTCTCTTGCACATCATACTGCCTCTGGCCCTTTGTCTGGCCATGACGGCCGGCTGCACCAAGGCGGCCAAAGCCCGGCGCCTGTTGGCCGCCGCACAGCGCGACTTCGACGCCAAGCGTTTTGACGCCGCGGAATTGGAATACCAGTCCGTTCTCCGCGTCTCCAGGATCAATCCGGTCGCCATCCGCCAATTGGGCCTGCTCTATTACGAGGATGGCCGGCCGGAGGCTTTCCCTTATTTGACCTACGCCCTCAAGCAAGACCCCGCCAATCTCCAGGTCCAACTCCGCCTCTCGGAGTTGAACGCTGCGACCGGAAAACCCCAGGATGCCCTCCAATTGTTGGAACCGGTGTTGCGCAACGACCCGGCCAATGACGAAGCCCTGTTCCTGCTGGCCCAACTGACCCGCACCAACGACCTGCCCGCCTTGCGCCAACGCCTCCAAGCTCAGGCCAGCCAGGGCGGCAAAGGCGTGGCCCCCTGTTACTCGGCTTTGGCTTTCGTTGACTTCAGAGAGCAAAAATTGGACCAGGCAGAGGCCGATTTGCGAAAGGCCACAGAACTAGACTCCAAACTGGCTTCGCCCTACCTCGCCCTGGCCACCGTCTGCTCCGCCCGCAACGACATCAAAGGAATCCAAAACGCCCTCAAAACCGCCGCCGACCTCTCTCCCATCCGTTCCGCTGTGCGGCTCAAATACGTTGACTTCAAGATCAGGTCCGGGGCCACCAACGAGGCCAATGAGATGTTGCGGGAGATGACACGTCAGGCGCCCGATTACCTCCCGGCTTGGATTCACCTCATGCGACTGACCTTCGCCGAACGCAAATTCGACGAGTGCAAGAGGGTCGTTGACACGATTCTCGCCCGGGAAAACACTCACTTCGACGCCCTTTTGCAGTCCGCCGACCTGGCCCTGGCCCAGCACGACCCGGCCAAGGCCCTGGGCATTCTTGACCGGATGGATACCCTCTATAAAAAGTCACCGGTGGTCAAATACCAAATGGCCCTGGCCCTTCTGATGAACCGGGAAACCGCCAAGGCCGTCGCCCGCTTGAACGACGCCCTGGCCTTGGACCACAACTACTCCCCGGCCGTTCTCCTGCTGGCGGAACTGGACATTGGCACGGACAAACCGGCAAACGCCGTCTCCCTGCTCTCGCAATTGCTCAAGAATGAGCCTGGAAACGCCCGCGCCTACTTGTTGCTGGCGCAGGCCTATTTGGCGCAGCCACAGCTCCAGGAGGCCCTCAAGGTCTATGCCCGGATGGCTCGGATGTTTCCCAAAAACCCCGAAATCCCGCGCCTGACCGCCTTCGTTTACGAGCAGGCCGGCGACATCGCCCAAGCTCGCGCCGCTTTGGACAAATCGCTGGAGCTGGCGCCCGATTACCTGCCCGCCTTGGAAAACATCACGCGCCTGGATCTCCGCCAGAAACTTTACGACCAGGCCCATCGCCGCGTCGCCGCCGTCATGGACAAATACCCAAAGGCGGCCGGCCCCTTGATGTTGGAGGGCGAGATTTGTAGCGTCGAAGGAAAAACCAATCAGGCCGAGTCGGCCCTGAGCAAGGCCATCGAACTCAACCCCGACCTGCCTGGTCCCTATCTCATGCTGGCCCGCCTCTATCGGGCCTCCGGCCAGGAAGAACAAGCTCTCCAACGCCTGACCACCTTGGTCTCCAAAACCAACGACCCCACCGCCATGCTGGAAATCGGCGTTATCCACCAGCAAGCCGGCCGCTATGAGGCCGCCCGCGACGCCTACGAAAAGGTGCTCGCTCTCAATCCCAAATCCGTCATCGCCTTGAACAATCTCGCCTACGTTTACTCCGAATTCCTCGGCCGGGCCGACAAAGCTGTCCAATTGGCCGAGCAGGCCAGGACTTTGCGCCCCGATGAACCCAGAACCGCCGACACGCTCGGATGGGTCCTTTTCAAAGAGCACGATTATGTCCGGGCCCTCAGTTTGATCCAGGAGAGCGCGGACAAGCAACCCGGCGATGCCGAAGTGCAGATGCATCTGGGCCTGGCCTACTACATGCTCCAGGAGGAAAATCCCGCCCGCCTGGCTTTGCAGCAGGCCCTCGCCAGCCACACTGACTTCCCCGGCAAGGAAATGGCGCACCAGAGCCTGGCCAACCTCAATGTTGATCCGGCCACCGCCACCCCCGCGATGATCCAGGACCTCGAAAAGCAGTCCCGCGCAAATCCTCGCGATCCTGTCGTCTTGAGCCGGCTGGCCGCCGTCGAGGAGCGCCGTGGCAATATCGAAAAAGCCCTCGGCTATTACAAAACTCTCCTCGAAAACAACCCCCAGAACGTCACCGCGATGGTCCAGTTGGCCCGCCTCTATTACGACCGCCTTCATGATGTGCGCAAGGCGCTCGAACTGGCCACCTCCGCCCACAAACTGGCTCCTGACGACCCGAACGCTGCCGCGCTGCTCGGCCAATTGGTCTATCAAAGCGGCGACTTTCGCTGGGCCTTGAGCCTGCTGGAGCAGGCGGCCTCTGAGTTGCCCGGCCAGCCCTCCCTGGACTGCCATCTGGCTTGGGCCTGCTACAGCGTCGGCCGCCTGGCCGACGCCGATGCCGCCATGCAACGGGCGGTCAGCTCCGGCCAGTCCTTCCCGGAGCTCGATCAAGCCAGACAGTTCCTGGCCTTGCGCGCCGCCGCAAAAAGTGCCGATCAAGCCCAGGCCTCCAGCGCGCTGGTTGAGCAAATTCTGCAAAAGGAGCCAAACTGTGTCCCGGCACTGATGGTGTCCGAACTTCTGGACGAGGCGCGAGGCGCGTACGCCCGCGCCGGCCAGACCTGCGAGAAAGTGCTCGCCGCCTATCCGCTCTTTGTGCCCGCCATGCGCCAGTTGGCCCTTCTTTACTGTCAACATTCCGGCGACCAGGCCAGGGCCTGCTCGCTGGCCCTCAAGGCCGCCGCGTCATTGCCCGACGATCTGGAACTGGCCAAAACCCTCGGTATCCTTGCCTACCGTTGCGCCGATTACAAAACCTCCTTGCGCTCGCTTCGCGACAAAGCCGACAAATTCGGCGCCGACGGCGAAGCGCTCGGTTACCTGGGATTGGATTACTTCCGCCTCGATCAGCGTCAACAATCCAAACAGGTCTTGCAACGCGCCCTGGCTTTGAGCAATATTCCCGCCCCGCTGGCCGCCGAAGCCCGGCGCGCTTTGGGGGAATTGAAATGAGACCGCAAATCTCTTGACATTGGCCATGAAACTGAAAATCTTCCGCCAAGCGCCCACACCGGCGCGGGAAGGACAAATAACATGATGAACATATCGCACCTCAAACTGAGCCGCGCCGCTTCCACTGTCCTCTTTCTGGCCCTGTGGGCCGGCGTCTCGGGCTTTCAAATCCCGCAGGCTCTCGCACAATCCGCTCCGCCCGACGCTTCCGCATCCCAGGCGGCCCAGACCAACAATTCAGCCGAACTGCGCGGCTTGCGCGACGCTTACCAAAATGCCCAGCCCCAAGCCGCGCCCGCCAAACCCGCCGCGCAAACTCCCGCGGCCGCCGCCGCGCCCGCCCCCGCCGCCTCCCTCGTCCTTCGCGAGGGGGACACGATCCACATCTCATTTCCCGGAGCACCTTCGCTGGACAGCACACAGACGATCCGGCGCGACGGCAAGATTACGCTGGATTTAGTCGGAGAAATGATGGCGGCGGGCCTCACCCCCTCTGATCTGGAGCAACAACTTCTGGTCAAGTACGGCGACCAACTGGTCGTCAAGCAGGTTTCCGTCACGGTGCAGGCCTCCGAGTTTGTCGTTTACGTCAGCGGCGCCGTGCTCCGTCCGGGCATAATCATCTCCCACCGTCCCTTGACCCCTCTGGAGGCGGTGCTGGAGGCCGGCCTGGACGAGCCCAAGGCCAATATGGCCAAGGTTGTCGTTATCCGCGAAAACAGCGATGGAAAAAACGAAAAGTTCAGCCTCGATCTCAAAGCTGTCATGAAGGGCAAACAAACCCAGCCCTTCAATCTCAAACCGCTTGACAAGATCATCGTTCCTGAGAAGTTCTCCTTGTTCTAAATAACGAAATCCACAGCCGGCGAACCGGGCTGCTCCAGCCGCCTCGCCCTTTCGCACAGGTCGGCGACCGTCGTCCGGTCCATGATCTTCACCACCGCCTCCCTGACTTCGCTCATCACCTCCCGGATCGGGCACCGGGCTTCATCGGGGCAGGTGCAGCTTTCATAAAACCGGTCGCTCACGCAACTGACCGGCGCCAGCGCTCCTTCAATGTGCCGCACCACCGAGGCCAGCGTGATATGCTGCGGCGGCCGCGCCAGCCGATACCCCCCGACGGCGCCCCGGCGGCTTGCAACCACCCCCAGCGATTTCAAATCGTTCAGAATCTGTTCCAGGAATTTCTTGGGAATGTTCTGCTTCTCGGAAATGGTCTGGATGCGGACCACCCCGTTATCGTAATTGAGTCCCAGCACCAGCAAGGCCCTCAAGGCGTATTCGCCGCGTAGCGAAAGTTTCATTTGCCGGAAATGTACCATTTCTATTAAAATCGTCAAGATTCGTCGCTCTTGCGTGTTTCCGGCATTTTTTTAAATATTTATATAAAATCTATTGACATAGTATTGTATTTTTGCATAATCCTTCCATCATGACACTCATGAACAAGCACAACAGGCTGCTTGCGGCACTGTTCGCGAGCCAGATTCTATCAATCGCCGCCCTGGCCGATCAAACCACCGACCAGATCGAAGCCCTGAAAAAACAAATCCAGGCGCTGACAGTCAAAGTGGATGAATTGGAACAACAGCACGCCGCCGAGTCGGCCAAACAGACCAACGCCCCCTTCATCACCGCCGGCGCGGAGGGCTTTTCCCTGCAATCGGCCGATACCAATTTCATATTGAACCTCCACGGCTTCGCCCAGGTGGATGCCCGCGACTACCTTCGCTCCTCGCCAAACAAAGACACCTTCACCATCCGCCGCATGCGCGCCATTGCCAGCGGCTCCGTCTATCACGATTACGAGTATTATCTTCAACCCGATTTCGGCTCGGCCATTTCCAGCACGACGACCAACAACGCTTTTTTGCAGGATGCTTACGTGAACTTTCATCATTGGGACGCTTTTCAAGTCCAGGTCGGCAAATTCAAGGAACCTGTCAGCATGGAGGTCCTGCCCCTGGACCAGTACCTCTGGTTCCTGGAACGCGGCTTTCCGACCGAATTGGCTCCCAACCGCGACGTCGGCGTGGACGTTCACGGCATCCTCTGGAACGGCGCCTTGACCTACGCCGCCGGCGCCTTCAACGGCGTGCCCGATGGCGGCAGCGGCGACGTCGAAGTGGCCGATAACGACAAGGACGCTGTCGTGCGCGTCATCGCGGCGCCCTTCAAAAACACCCAAATCGCGCCCCTGCAAAACTTCGCCTTCGGACTGGGCAGCAGTTATGGCTTCCAGGCGGGCACGGCCACTCCCACCTTCGGCACCGTCGCACGGCAAACCTTCTTCGGCTACAGCACCAACGTCAGCGAAGCGGGCCAACATCTGCGGCTGGACCCGCAAGGCTCCTACTATTGGGGACCTTTCTGCATGTATTGGGAGTACGCCATTTCCGATGAGAAGTTCAAAGTGGCCTCCGGTAAGACCACGCACAGCGCCTACTTCGAAAATACAGGCTGGGATGTCGTCGGTTCATGGTACTTGACCGGCGAATCCAACGTCTTTGGCGTGCTGCCGGAAGTCCAACGGCCCTTTGGCATCGGCAATCCGGGATGGGGCGCCTGGCAATTGGCGGCTCGCTTCGGCCAGATTTCCCTCGATCCCGCCGCCTTCCCTCTCTACGCGACCAGCACCTCCGCCAAGGGCGCGACCTCCTGGAGCTTGGCCCTCAACTGGTATTTGAACCACAACGTCAAGTGCATCTTCGAGTACGACCAAACCTACTTCAACGGCGGCAGCCACACTCCGGGCCACGTGACGGCCAACGACGAAATGGCCATTATGGGCCGGCTCCAGTTCGGTTTCTGACCGGCTCGCGCCGTGAGACCATTCATTCAGATTTGCTGCCTGCTGCTCGCCCAAGCCGCTGTCCCAACCGCCCAGGCCAAACCGGTCACACTTCTCAATGTTTCCTACGACCCGACCCGCGAATTCTACCAGGAGATCAACGCCGCCTTCGCAAAGTACTGGAAGGACAAGACCGGCGGCGACGTCTCCATCAGCCAATCCCACGGCGGCTCCGGCAAACAGGCCCGCGCCGTCATTGACGGGTTGCAGGCCGATGTCGTCACGCTGGCCGTGGCCACGGATATTGACGCGATGCACACGCGGGCGGGATTGCTCCCCGCAGACTGGCAGCAGCGGCTGCCTGATAACAGTTGCCCTTACTACTCGACCATTGTCTTCCTGGTCCGGCGCGGCGGCCAGACCAACGTCGAGAATTGGGACGACTTGGCCCGCCCGGGCCTGAGCGTCATCTCTCCAAACCCGAAAACTTCCGGCGGCGCGCGTTGGATTTACCTCGCTGCCTACGGCTGGGCCTTGAAGGAGCATAAGGGCGACACCGCGGCGGCCCGCCGCTTTGTCGAGCAGCTTTATGCCAATGTGCCGGTGATGGACGAAGGGGCGCGCGGCGCCACCACCACCTTTGCCCAGCGCGGCATCGGCGACGTGCTCGTCAGTTGGGAAAGCGACGCCATGATGGTCGTCAACGGCTTCGGACGCGGCCGCTTCGACATCGTTTATCCGCCGGAAAGCATCCGCGCCGAGCTGCCGGTGGCCGTCGTGGACAAATATGTTGATCAGCACGGCACACGGGCGGTGGCGGAGGCTTATGTGCGCTTTCTTTACACGCCCCTGGCCCAGGAGATCGCCGCGCGGCACTACTTTCGCCCCAGCCTGGAGGAAGTGGCCCGCCGCCACCCGGCGCTCTTCCCGCCTGTGAAAATGTTTACCGTTGCCGAACTTTTCGGAAGCTGGCCGCAGGCCCAGAAGACCCACTTCGATGAAGGAGGCATCTTTGACCAGATCGTCCGAAATCGCCGTTGACGCCGGCTCATCCACCAACCCCCTGCCCGGTTTCAGCATGACGCTGGGGTTCACTGTCGTTTATTTGACTGCCATCGTCCTGATCCCCATCGCCGCACTGGCCCTCAAAGCCCTGGACCTCTCGTGGAAGGATCTGTGGGAACTGGCCACCAACCAGCGCGCCTTGGCCGCCTACAAACTGAGCCTGGGGGCCTCCCTGGCCGCCGCCGCCATCAACGCCCTCTTCGGCAGCCTCCTGGCCTGGGTCCTGGCCCGCTACCATTTCCCGGGCCGCCGCCTCCTGGACAGCTTGATTGATTTCCCCTTCGCCCTGCCCACCGCGGTGGCGGGCCTGACCCTGGCCAGTTTGTTTTCCGATCACGGCTGGCTGGGCCAATTCCTGGCGCCCCTGGGCATCAAAGGCGCCTTCTCTCCTTTGGGTGTCGTCATCGCCTTGACCTTTGTCGGCCTGCCCTTTTCTGTCCGCACTCTCCAACCGGAAATTCAAATGCTCGACGAGTCGGTCCAGGAAGCCGCCTTATGCCTGGGGGCCGGCAATTGGCGCCGCTTTGTCTCCGTGACCGCGCCCACCTTGCTCCCCACCGTGCTCACCGGTTTCGGCCTCTCTTTCGCCCGTGCCCTCGGTGAATACGGCTCGATTGTTTTTATCTCCGGCAACCTGCCCTTCCGCACCGAAATCGCCCCCATGCTCATCGTCATGCGCCTGGACCAGTACGATTACACCGGCGCGATCGCCGTCGCTCTGGTGCTCATGGTCTTTTCTTTCGCCTTGCTTCTGACTTTGAATATTCTGCAAGGCTGGGCGGACAAATTCCAGGAGCCATGAAGCCGCCGGTGGATTCCATCTCCCCTTCGCGCCGCTTGCCCTCGCGCGGGTCAAGCCCGCTGCCCTCCCAATGGGCCTTGATCTTGGTGGCGATGCTCTTCGCGGCCCTCTTCCTGGTGCTCCCGCTGCTCAACGTCTTCGCCCAGGCCTTCGCCGCCGGCTTCGGTCCTTACTGGAACGCCTTGCGCGACCCCGACACCGCTTCGGCCATTCGCTTGACTCTGCTCGTGGCGGCGATAAGCGTTCCGCTCAACGCACTCTTCGGTCTGGCCGCCTCCTGGTCCATCGCCAAGTTTGAGTTCCGCGGCAAGGCCCTTCTGCTCACTCTGATGGACCTTCCCTTCTCCATTTCGCCCGTCGTCGCAGGCTTGCTTTTCGTCCTCCTTTTCGGCGCCAATGGCCTGCTGGGTCATTGGTTGGAGTCTCATCACATCAGACTTCTTTTCGCTCTGCCGGGCATGGTGCTGGCTACCATCTTTGTCACCTTCCCCTATGTCGCCCGCGAATTGATCCCCGTCATGCGCGCTCAGGGACGCGAGCAGGAGGAAGCGGCGTTGACGCTCGGTGCCGGCGGATGGAAGACTTTTTGGCACGTCACTCTCCCCTCGGTCAAATGGGGTCTCTTCTACGGAATCGTTCTCTGCAATGCCAGGGCCATGGGCGAATTCGGCGCCGTCTCCGTTGTCTCGGGCCATATCGCCGGCCAGACCGACACTCTGCCCCTCCGCATCGAAAAACTCTACAAAGAATTCGATCCGGTCGCCCCCTTCGCGGTGGCGACTTTGCTGGCCCTGCTGGCGGTGGTGACCATGGTGCTCAAGTCTTTTCTTGAGTGGAGAACCCGGCATGAATCATGATATTCTCCCTTGCCGATTCATAACCGGAGCAGTCACTTGAGCATCGAATTAAAAAACGTCAGCAAGAACTTCGGACAGGACATTGCACTCCGGGACATCAGCTTCGCTGTCAAGGAGGGCGAACTGGTTGCCCTGCTCGGCCCCAGCGGCAGCGGCAAGACCACCATCCTTCGCCTCATCGCCGGTCTGGAGTCTCCCGCCGCCGGCGGCATCTTCGTCCGCGGCGCCCAAGTCAACGGCCTGCCCGCCCAGCGGCGCAACATCGGCTTTATCTTCCAGAATTACGCCTTGTTCAAGCACATGACTGTCTTTGGCAATATCGCCTTTGGCCTCCGGGTTAAAAAATGGCCCGCCAAGCGGATCCGCGCCAGGGTGGACGACTTGACCACTTTGCTCGAACTTCAGGGCCTTCTGGAACGCTACCCCCATCAACTCTCCGGTGGCCAGCGCCAGCGCGTCGCCGTCGCCCGCGCCCTGGCCCCGGGTCCCGATGTCCTCCTGATGGATGAGCCTTTTGCCGCGGTGGACGCCCAAATCCGCCAGGAATTGCGCCAATGGCTCGTCCGCCTCCACCAGGACCTCAAGCTGACCACCGTCTTCGTCACCCACGACCAGGAGGAAGCGATGGAAGTGGCCGACCGCATCATTATCTTCTCCAAGGGGCGCCTGGAGCAAATCGGCACGCCCCAAGAGGTCTATGAGCGGCCGCTCAACGAATTCGTCGCCCGTTTTGTCGGGGTTCTCAATGTCCTGGAACTGGAAGTCCGCGGCGGCGTCGCCCGGCATCAGGAATTGCAATTCCCCGCTCACGGCCTGGCCGACGGCCAGAAAATGCGCATCGGCTTCCGCCCCTACGCCGTCCAGGTCTCCGCCGACCCCTCCGCCTACCGCTATCGCGCCGTCTTGCGCCGCACCTATTTCCTGGGCGTCATGCTGCGCCTGGAGATGGAACTGCCCAGCGGGCTGATCGTTCGTTCCCGCATCAGCAAGGAGGATTACGCCCGCCTTGGCCTCTCCGACGGATGCGATGTGTCCCTGCAGATTCGATCCTATCGCATCCTTAAAAAAGAGGGGGAACCCCTTGGGGCCGAAGTCGCCACCGCTTACGACGCAACTCCACACCCGGCTGCTGCGCCTTGATGGGTGCATCTTTTTGGGTCGCGTTTGCGGGCTCCTAATCCTAATCTTAATCTCAATCCGAATGAGGAGATTAAGATTAAGATTAGGATTAAGATTAGGAGAGGCTACCCTAAAAAGTGAATGCGCCCCATCCTGATCCGGCATTATTGACTGCGTCATGAACATCGAAACCCGCTCGGAATACACGCGCGGTGAATTGGACCTGGCCAACCTCAAGCCAAGCCCCTTCGACCAGTTTGCCCTTTGGTTTCAACAGGCCCTGGACGCCAAGGTCGTTGAGCCTAACGCCATGAGCCTGGCCACGGCCGGCAACGATCTGCATCCCCTGGTGCGCACCGTTCTGTTGAAAAGTTATGATCTCCGCGGTTTCGTTTTCTTCACCAATTTCGACAGCCGCAAAGCCCGCCAGATCGCCGACAATCCCAATGTCTCCCTGCTCTTTCCCTGGCTGGCTCTGGAACGCCAAGTCATCATCTGCGGCTCTGCGGAGAAGATTTCCACCGCCGAATCCCTCGCCTATTTCATCACCCGCCCGCGCGGCAGCCAATTGGGCGCCTGGGTCTCGGCTCAAAGCTCGGTCATCACCACCCGTTCCCTTCTGGAGCAGAAATGGGCGGAGATGAAGCGCAAATTCGGCGAGGGCCAGATCCCCCTTCCCTCATTCTGGGGCGGCTACCGTGTTGTGCCCAGCGAAATCGAGTTCTGGCAAGGCCGCCCCAACCGCCTCCACGACCGCTTTCTCTACTCCCTCCAACCCGACACCTCTTGGAACATCGTGCGTCTGGCCCCATGAACTGGGCAATGCGCCTTGAAAGTGCTACTCTCCCTCCCGCATGAAACGATCTCTCGTCGCCGGCTTTCTGCTTCTGGGATGCCACGTCGTTTTCGGCGACGGCCTCCAATTGCATGTCGCGACCAATGGCTTGGATTCGGCCGATGGAAGCGCCAACGCGCCCTTTCAAACGCTGGCGCGCGCCCGCGACGAGATCCGCCGGCTCAAGACTGCCGGCGCCTTGCTTGGGCCGGCCACTGTCCTGGTGCATCGCGGAACCTACTGCCTGGCTCAGACCTTTCAACTCGGCCCGCAGGATTCCGGCATGACCGGCGCTCCCATCACTTATCGCGCTTATGCCGCCGATAAACCAACTCTCCTCGGCGGCCGCGCCGTCACAGGTTTCATTCCTTGGAAAGGCCGGATTCTCAAGGCCGACGCCGGTCTGCAGGGTATTACCAATTATTTCCGCCAACTCTTCTTCGAGGAGCGTCGCCAGCCCTTGGCGCGGTACCCCAATGTTGATCCCGACAATCCTTACGCCGGCGGCTGGGCTTATGTGGATGGCAAATCCGTGCCGATGTATGAGGACATTCCCGGCGAGCCCCAGGATCTGCTCCACTTCAAAGAACAGGACTCCCGCCGCTGGTCGCGCCCGGAGGAAGGCGAGGTCTTTGTCTTCCCGCGCTTCAACTGGTGGAACAATATCCTTCCCATCAAGTCCCTCGACCCTGCGCGGCGGCTTATTACTCTGGGGGGCAATGCTTCCTATCCAATCCGCCCCGGCGACCGTTACTTCGTCCAAAACCTCTTCGAGGAACTGGACGCACCGGGGGAGTGGTATCTGGATCGGCGCGACCACCTCCTCTACTTCTGGCCGCCTGCGCCACTGCAGGGCAAGCCGGTTTTTGTTCCTACGCTGCGGACCATTCTTGAACTCCGTCCGGGCACCGCCCACGTCATCTTTCGCGGATTCATCTTCGAATGTTGCGAAGGCACGGCCATCCGGCTCGAACAGACGACCAATTGCCTGATTGCCGCCAGCACCATCCGCAACGCCGGGGATTATGACGGCAACGGCGTTTCCGTCGAGGGCGGCCGCGGCAACGGAGTGGTCGGCAACGATATTTATGGCATCGGCAGGCAGGGCATTCTCCTGGAGGGCGGCGACTTCCAGACGCTGGCTGCCGGGGAAAATTACGCCGACAACAACTGCATCCATGACACGGGCGTCTGCTATAAGCAAGGCGCCGGCATCATCCTCAACGGCGTCGGCAACCGCGCGTCCCACAATCTCATTCACCACGAACCCCGTTACGGCATCGAGTTCTCCGGCAATGATCACCTCATCGAATTCAACCACATTCATCACATCAACCTCGAAACGGCCGACACCGGCGCCATCGAATCCTGGAACGTCAACTGGGCCAGGCGTGGCACGGAGATACGCTGCAACTATCTGCACGACGTCGTGGGTTTTGGGTTTGAAGATGGGCGCTGGGTTTCGCCGCACTTCGCCTGGGGCATTTATTTGGACGACGGCACCTGCGGCACCCACGTCTTTGGCAACATCGTTGCCCGGACTCCCTTGGGCGGCGTCCACATTCACGGCGGACGCGACAACGTCATTGAAAACAACATCTTCATTGATGGCGCTTCGCAGCAGATCACTTATACCGGCTATGGCTCCACCAATCATCCGGTGCCGATGATTGCCGAAAACAGCAAACCGTTTCTGGACAACCCGGTTTACCGGGAAAAATATCCCGCCCTCGCCCATTTTCAGGTCCAGACAGCCTGGCAGATGGCGGGCAACAAGTTCCTGCGCAACATCGTCTATTACCACGATGCAAAGGCCGCCCTCTCTTCTTTTGAGAATCTGCCCTTTGATCAGACCCAATCCGACTTCAACCTCTTCTATCATTTCGGCCGGCCGGTGCGGAACCGCGGCGAAATTCCCGCCGCGTCCAAGGCGGCGGCGGACAAACTTGACCAACACTCCGTCGTCGCCGACCCGCTCTTCGTTGCTCCGGCGCGGGACGATTACCGTTTGCGCGCCGATTCACCCGCGTTCAAGCTCGGTTTCCAGCCCATCCCGCTGGAAAAGATCGGTCCCTACAAGGACCCGCTGCGGGCCAGTTGGCCGATCACCGAGAAAAATTGAAGATGTATCTTTCGGCGAAACGTCGAAAGTGTGGTCGTCGGATAATCTTACATTCTGCCATCGTACTTACAACCCGTTTACCGGCAATATGTTATGAGAGATTCGATGGCAGGAAGGAAAAGCAATGTCGGGAATGCTTACACATTTGAAATAAATCTCCCGCACGGGATGAGTTCTTGATCATCGGTATGGCATTCGTTATCAATTGGATACGTCACCTTATGAAAATCTGTCAAGACTTTGGAACACATTTTGCTAAAGAGAGCGCGACGATTGTTATCAAGCAAATAAACTATTAGCAAAACCAGAATTATGAAACTCACTTCTCGTAAAGCACTTCTTGTTGGCATTGGATTCAGTTGCGTGGCCTCACTTTCGGCGCTTGCCGGCGTGACGACCATCACGTTCGATGAACTTGGATCGCAGCCAAGTCTATTTGACGAAACCGTCGCCCTCGGGAACCAATACAGCTATCTGGGCGTGGATTTCATGGGAAATGGGTCCCCATCAGGTGGAGGCGCAATTTTGGATCAATCTGGCAACTTTGGCGTGCCAGCCTTGAGTGGCAACGATTTTTTGGCTTTTAACGCTAACGCCAGATTGCAAAATGGAGGCATTCCTTCCGGGCCGGAAATCATTACGTTCGCCTCTCCCGTTTCCAGTGTGTCTATCTATGGCGGGTTCGGGTCGTCCGTGGATTTCACCTTGGCTGGCTATGGTGCGTCAGATAACCTGCTGGCATCCACCTCCGCAGAAAATGCCCCGGGCCAGTATGTTGAGTTGAGTATTGCCGCTCCTGGCATTACGAGTATCACGCTCAATGGGGACTCGTATGCCTACGTTTTCGATAACCTGTCTTTTGGCGGAAGCGGCGGCAATAGTGTTCCGGATGCCGGCTCAACCTTCGTCTGCCTGGGTATCGGGCTTATCGGTCTGGTTGGACTGCGCCGGAGAATGTTCGCCGGCCAATGCCAATAAAGAGCGGCATCTAGCCCGCATATTTCATTCGTCCAAACGCCGCGTGTGGGCACGCGGCGTTTGGACGTACCGTTATGGGCTTGGGGGCCGCGTGCCCTCACCCGCCGCCCTGTTTCGCGTTTCCGCATCCTGCAGATTCGATCCGTCCCTATCCGGATATTCTGCGAACCAGTTCGCCGATCACCGCGGAAAACCTTGAATGGACCTCTCGGCGAAACGTCGAAAAGTGTCGGCTTGTCGGAAAACTTTACAGATTCTCGGTCGCTCACCGCTTTGCCGGAAATTGTCACGGCTCGAAAATGCCGCTTTCTTTCTGGCCGTAATCAACTCATTTACAACATGTTATATGACGCCCGGCCGCCATCCAGCCCGCTCAACCCAACTGTCTCCATTTTCTGGCATTAGGTTTGCTGGATAAATACTGAGCGTCAGAACGTGCTTGGATCACTCAAGCAACATTGTTGCCTTTTTGAGTGGATGGCGGGTCTGGTCAATGTTTTGGGCTTGCTTCAAGCCCTCGACCCCGGGAATTCGTGGCGTATTGATATGATTCTACTGTTGGGAGCAAGTGGATATGTCGGGCGGGCCTTTGCCGGCGAGTTGCGCCGGCGCGGGCTTTGTTTCATCCCGCTGACGCGGCGCGCCTTTGACTACACGCGGTTTGATTTTCTATTTGACTACCTGCGGACCATGCGCCCGGCCTTCCTGATCAACACCGCCTGTTACAAGGGCGCCACGGGCTGCCTGGCGGGCGAGGGCGAACGAGACAGGATGATGGCCACCAACGCCGTCTTGCCCCAGATGATCGCCCGCGTTTGCATGATGACCAAAACGCCCTGGGGCCACGTCTCATCGGGATCCGTTTATTGCGGCGTCAAATTGCTCCAGAACGGCTCGGTCGCCATCCAGCGCACCCTGGGAGCGGACTCGCTGGCGCTTTTTGCCGCCCATCCGGAGCGATTCTGCGGCTTCACGGAACTGGACGAGCCTAACGCTTCCTTCCGCTCGCCTCCCTGCAACTTCTACAGCGGCACCAAGGCCTTGGGGGAGGAGGCCATCCGCGACGTCGGGCGCAATTATGTTTGGCGGCTGCGCCTCCCCTTCACCGATTGGGAGGAACCGTCCAACTGGCTCTGGCAGATGCTCCGCCATGGGGAGGCGCGCGAGGGCATCAACTCTTTTTCCCATTTGCTGGACTGCGTCAAAGCCTGCCTGGACCTCTGGGAGTCCCAGGCGCCCTTTGGGATTTACAACGTCATCAATCCCGGAACCACCACAACAGGCTCGGTGGCGAATGCCATGCAACGCATCCTGCGGGCGCCCGTGCGCCTTCACCCGCCCGATCCCGCCGACGATGAGGACTCGCCGCCTTCCAGTTGTGTTCTTGACTGTGGCAAGCTGCTCCGGGCCGGCGTCAAGCTCAGGGCCGTGGATGAGGCGCTGGCCGACAGCCTGGACGGCCTGCGCCGGGCCGGGCGCACGCTCAGGACCTTCGCCACGCAAAGCCACGTCCTTCCAGCCGCCATCCCTCTGGCCTGACTTCGATCTCCCCTTTCGCCGCCGGCCTTCAGGGTCCGTGCAAAAATAACTTCCGATTTTACCAGTGACCTTTGGAACAAGGCCGTTTGGGAACGCATCAGAACCTGCAAGCGTTGATTGAGAATTGATCATTGAGAATGGGTCATTGATGGCTCAATTGCCAATTCCAAATTTTCAATGACCAATTGTCAATAGCCTTCAAAGAAGGCGCTTTCAGAGCGCCACGCCGATTATGTTGGAATTGCGCCTGATTATCGGATCTTGTTTTTGTACGGGCGCTTGGATCAAACCCGGTCCCCTCATTGCCAGACCAGGCGGTAGAAACGCATCCGCAGGTTGGCGCCCTCCGCGTCCTGGTATTGGGTCCAGGCGTTGTTGGTCGCGCTGATTTGCCAGAGCGTGGACCAGGTTTCTAAATTGACAGACGCCTGCACCTTGTAAGTGTGCCCCGGAGCCACCGGGAATCTGAGGACCGCCGCGCTTCGCGGCCCGGCCTTGTGCCCCATGCTGAGGACTCCTGGGACGATGTAAAGAATGACATTCGACGTCGGGCTTTCGACGCCTTGGGCGTTGTACGCGGTCACGGCGAAGTAGTTGGTCTGGCCTCCGATCAAGCCCTCCACCACGCAAGCGGTATTGGCGCCCACATCCACTCGATGCTCGAAGTTGGTGCCGTCCTCCCCATAATAGACGGCGTAGCCCGCCACGTTCGTAGTGGCGCTCGCATCCCAGGCCAAACTCACAGATTGCCCCCCGGCTCCCGGCGCGCCCCCATGCGCCGGCCAGCATAAGGCCAGCAGCAGGGCCAATGCCGCCGCCCAGATTCCCGGCGTCTTTGTCGTGCTCGCGCTGAAATTACCTGGCAAACTCTCGACCATTCTGCCCCTTTATTCGCTTTAGCCATGCCAAACGCGCGCGCAACCCCTCTCGCAGATTTGTTGCGCGCTATTTGCGCGAATGAGAAAGAGCGCCGCCCAACCAGGTCATCCATTCCGCCGGGAAATTCCTCGTAAAATGCGCCTTTCCCCTTCCAGGCCCCAATAACACAACCAGCCGCTTTGGACGGGCGCGTGCCCGGTGCGCATTGTTGAGAAAATCCGCGCCCGCGAAGTGTCTCGTCAGCCTGTCCCGCGCGCGGAATGTGGCTAATTCTTGGACAAGAAAACTAAGTCTGAAACGGCCTCTTTTCCCTATCTCGTCAAGGATACCCGGTAGAAAACCGCGCTGCCGGATGGCGCCGCAAGGGTCCACTGCGCTTGCGTGTTGGTGGCCAGGACGGCGCCGGCCTGATGAAAAGCGCCGCCGAGATTCGCGTTGGTCAAAACGGTGTACTGCCGTCCCGGGATCGCCGCCCAGGTCAGCGCCTGCGGCGGCCCGGTCACACTCAGTTGCAACGCCGGCACTTGTTCCCACACCGTCGGCGTCTGATACTGGTGGCCTTCGGCGTCTGTCACGACGGCATAAAAAGGATGCAGGCCGGCGCCCAAAGTCGCCGCCGGCGCCGTCAATGCCGCCTCCGCCTGGTTGGTCGCCGCCGCGACGGTCCCTCCCGTGCTGAACAACTCGATCCGCGCGATATTGGTGGCACTGGCGGCGACCTCAAAGAGGAGGTCCCCGTTGGTGGCGCCCCCAATCGCCCTCAACCCGGCGGAGAGCGCCGTGTTGCCGAATTGAAACGTCCGTTCCACCCGCGTCTGCGTGCGCACGCTCGTTCCCTCGTACGCCACCGCCGTCAAGTCGTGGAATCCGTCGGCGAACCGCGTCGTGTCAATTGTAAATTGCACCGGCAGCAGCTCCGCCCCGGCGCTCAGATAAATGTGGGCGCGCGGCTCCAGGTCGTTGGCATTGTCATCCAGCATGTTGGTCCCGCCAGGCATTGCCTCCTGGTCGCTTGAGCCGGTGAAAACGGTCTGGATTTGCGCCGCCGGCCAGCCCGCCGACGCCGTGTTGACAAAAAACTCCGAGAACCCGTTCCCCTCGTCAAGAAGGTCCGATGCGTTGGCCCCGTCGGCGCTTTGCAGGTCCGGATTGCCATTGATTTGACTCATCAGCGCTGGCAGCAGCGGTCCGGATTGCGTGTTGGTGACGGCGACCGTCACTTGCGCGCCGTTGGTTTTAATGAACGTCATTTGCAGCCAGTCACCGGTGTTTGCATTATTGGCCGCCTGCACCACGTGGTAGCCGTAGGCGGTGCTGTCCAGAAACGTCGGCTGCGCCGCCGTGGCAAACGACGTCAAGCCCCCCGCCGAGCCAATCGCCGCGCCGGCTTGCACCGTGATCCTGCTGCCCGGTGTGGCCACGTTCAGCGACCGCAGCACCACGCGGTCACCCACCGCTTCCGCCTCCACCCCGGTCGCGTTTTCCACCGCCGACGCCAGCCCGATGGCGGCCGAAGCGAGCGAATCGCCTTCCGCCACAGCGTAATTGGTTGTGACGCCGCCGATGGTCACCGAGAGAATGTTGCCGGGGCTGGGCGCCAGATTCGTCAGGGTCTGGACGAAGCCGCCGTCCACAAACAGGTCCACCTGCGCCAACGGCAGGTTGGTGGCCGCGGCGGAGAACGAGAGATCGAACGTGGCCACGCCGCTAAGCACGCTGCCCTCGGCCGGGGAACTCCACTCAGCCGCGCCGGGCCGGGCAAAGGGCGCCGACAACGGTTCGCCCACCATCACGCCCTGGTACGGGTTGGGCAGACTTTGGTAATAGGCCTCCGCCAGGCAAAAGCCCCTGTTCTGGTAGAAATACACCATCGGGTCCGGAAACTTGGATGTGTAATTGCACGGCTCGACCACCGTCCCGTAACTGCCGCTGGCGCCCGCCTCCAGAAACGCCAGCAGCGGCGTCTGCCCCGAGTACTCAAAAAGTATTCCGCCAAAGGACGTCAGGCTGTCCGCCACCGCACCCGGAACGAATGCGTCGCTCGGCACCGAAAAACCCGACAGCCCGGTGTCCAGCCCCAGCGCGTCGGTCAACGCGGTGGAATCCGAGTTCGTTCGCGTCACCGCGTCATCGCCCCGCGCCCGGCACTCCTGAATGGCGTTGTCAAACAAAATGAATCGCACGTTCCGCGCCGTGTCAGTGGTTTTCTCCAGATAGACCGTCTCCGGTGGAAAGGTGCTGTCGCTGGCCGCGCCCCGTTCCAGCGTGGATTCCGCCTGCGCCAGGTTGGCGTCCGTCAGCATCACGGCCAGAAACGCGTTCGTGGCCGCCGTGTCCGGCTCCGCCAGCGCCAAGGGCAACTCGCTGTACGCATAGCTGTTGGCCGAATCACCGGGCAGCGAACACGTGTCGGGCAGGCCCGGCGGCGCCGTTGTGTTGGTTTTGAAACCGTAATAGAGCGCCGATGTCGTGCCGTTCTCGCTGTCGCCGGAGATCACCCCGTAAGGGATGTCCATCGAGAGCAGGACGATCTCGGCTTGGTTGGTCAGCCCGCCGCTGGACACCATCGCCAGCAGCGGGTTGAGCAGGTAGCTCTCAAAATCGCTCTCCTGCCAATAGTTCGTCCCTCCTGTCCACCCGGTCATCCGAAAAAGATTCTGCGGCGGCACCCCGCGCCGTTCGCAATAATCGTTGCCCAGTTGGACCGAATTGCTGCTGTTTTGATTGACGACGACGATCACATTCAAGCCGCTCTCTCCGGCCTGCGCGCCTGGGGCGGCCGCCATCAATGCCGCCAGCCATGCAATCCAAAAACGATTCCGCATCTTCCAAATATTGGCACAATGAGAGAGAAAATCCAGCAAATGCGGTAATCCGTCAGTGAAGGTTGGTAGGGCGCGCACTCCGTGTGCGCCGCGGCGGGCAACGGAGTGCCCGCCCTACCCTCCTTTCCCGCCGTCACTGACGCATCACCAAATGCGAATCTCCGCCCATCCACAAACGCCGCCAGCCCCATGATGATCCACGCGTCCCTTTATTTGACCAGGTGAACTTCCTCACCAGCGGGGCCAAACCGCCAAAAACCCGATTTTAAACTTGTGCGCGCGGCGCGATTCGGCAAAGTATTCATTGTATCACAGCGTGGATTGCCGTGATTTGTTGTTTATGAACGACCTCCCCAAAAAACGGAAACTTTCGCGCCGGACCAAAATCCTGGCCTGGATCGCCGGCCTCATGCTGGCCTACACGGTGGCGGGCTTTTTCATTGTCCCGGCCGTCATCAAATCGCAAATGCTCAAACGCCTGCCCGCCCTGACCAAACGCCAGCCGGCCGTCCGCCAGGTCACCTTCAATCCCTTCACTTTCTTCCTCGCCGTCCGCGGGGTGTCGTTGACGGAGACCAACGGCGACGCCTTCGCCGGGTTGGACGAGTTTCATCTCCAGTTCCAGGCCCTTTCCTCGCTTTCCCGCCGCGCCTGGGTTTTCAAGGAGGTCTCCCTGACTCATCCCTTCGTCCGCCTCATCCGGCACAAGGACGGGACCCTCAATGTTGACAATCTGATCGAAACCAATGCGCCGCCCCCGCGCGGGGCCGCGCCCGCCCCGGCCCCCGCTTTGCCGGCCGTCGTCGTTGAGCGCCTGCGCGTCACGAACGCCAGCGTGGAAGTGGATGACTTGGCGCCGGCGGCGCCGTTCCACGACAAATTGGCGCCAATCAATTTTGAGGTGACCGGCTTCTCCACCGCGCCAAACGCCGGCGCTCCGAATGTTTTCTCCGCCACGTCGGATGCCAACGAATTGTTCACGGTCTCGGGCAGTCTCACTGTTCAACCGCTCCAATTCTCCGGCCACGTCACGGTCGCCGGCCTGGACCTGAAACGATACGCGCCCTATCTGACCGCCTTCACGCGGGCCGAACTGCTCGGCGGCAAGTTGGACGCCGGCGCGGACTATCAATTCGCCTTCGGGGCAAAAGGTCCCGACGCCACCGTGACAAACGCAACCGCCCAATTCTCCGATCTGCGCGTCAAATCGCCCGACACCGGCGAAACCGTCCTCTCCATCCCCTCGCTGGCCATCCTCGGGGCCAAGGCCAGCCTGGCCAGCCAGGCGGCGCGCGTCAGTTCCCTCACCTCCTCGGGCGGTTCGTTGCTGGTCCGGCAAAGCCACGACGGCACGATCAATCTGTTGGCCTTGCTCAATAGTCCGCCCCCGGCCGCCGCGCCCGCGCCCGCCTCCGCTGCCGCCGCGCAATCGTGGACGGCGCAAGTGGATAAGATCGAGTTCACCAATTACACCGTGATCGTCGAGGACCAAAAGCCGCCGCACCCGGTGAAGCTGGACGTCGGGAATCTGGCGTTCACCCTCGAAGGATTCAACAGCGCCGGCAACGCGCCGATGGCCACCGCCGTCTCCATGCGCTTGAACGACCAAGGGAGCCTGTCCGCTCACGGCTCGATCACGCTCTCGCCCATGAGCGCCGATCTAAACTTAAACTTGACAGCATTGGACTTGCCGCCCTTCCAACCCTATCTGGCGGGGCAGGCCAACCTCAACCTCGCCAAAGGGCGGCTGGATGTCCGCGGCCAGGCCCATTGCGACATCACTTCCAACGGCCCGGCGGGCGCCTTTACGGGTGACGTGGTGTTGACCAATTTCGCCACCACCGATCTGGCGCATGACCGCGACCTGGTCAAGTTCGACGCCCTGGCGGTCACGGGCATCCAGGCCGGCTATCCCCCGCCCAAGCTCCAAATCCGGGAAGTTGCGCTGACGGGCTTCAACGCCACCGTGCTGCTCGATACCAACGGACAATTGAACCTCCTCTCCGTCCTGCCCCCCAAAGCTCCAGCGGCAACTCCGGCCCCGGCCCCCGCGCCGGAAATTCCTGTTGACATTGGCGCGTTGGCCCTGGACAAGGCCTCGTTCCATTTTATTGACCAATCCCTCACCCCCAACTGCGACTTCACTGTGCAGGAACTGGACGGCTCGATCAAAAACCTTTCCACCCACCTGCCCGCTCCGGCCGCCGTGGACATGCGGGGCAGCGTGGACCAGCTTTCCCCCTTCTCCATTTCGGGAACGATGGCTCCGCTGGCCAGGGAACTCACTCTCGACTTGACAATATCGTTCACGAATTTCGAGTTGACAGCTTTCACTCCTTACATGGAGAAATACGGCGGCCACCCGTTGAACAAGGGCAAGTTGCTCCTGGATTTGCATTACGACATCGCCCAACGCAAGCTGGTCGCCGCCAACAAATTCATCATCGCCGACCTGACCCTGGGTCCGAAAAACGACAGTACCAACGCGGTCCATCTGCCCATTAAGTTGGGGGTTGCGTTGCTCAAGGACCGGCAGGGTAACATCACGCTGGACATTCCCGTCTCCGGCAGCCTGGACGATCCCAAGTTCAGGATCGGCCCCATCATCTGGCACGTGGTGGAGAACCTCCTGGCCAAGGCCGCCACCTCCCCCTTCTCCTTGTTGGGCAGCGTGCTGGGCGGCGGCGGCCCGGCCCCCAGTTCGGCCGATTTCGCCCCCGGCAGCGCCACGTTGGAGCCGCCCGAAAAAGCCAGGCTCCAGACTCTGGCCAAGGCTCTCTACGAACGGCCCGCACTCACCTTGCAAATCGCCGGCGCCTGCGACCCCGCCGCCGACGGCGCCGTGCTGGCGCGGGAACATTTGCGGCGGCGCGTCAACAAACTGCGCGCCGACGAACTGGCCGCCGCCGGCCAGCCCGTGCCGGCCGTAGAATCCATCAACCTCGAGCCGGCCGATTACGCCCGCCTTCTGCAAAAACTTTACGAGCGGACATTCGGCACGAATCTTGTCCCTCCCGCGCCCTCCAACACTCCGCCCCCCGCCGTCGCGCCGCCACCGCGCCCGGCACTGCAACTGGCATCCGCTCCAAAGCAGGCGAACAAGGTCATGCACGGCGGCGAATTACTCATTCGCATGAATGCCGCCAAGCCGGCTCCATCCGTGGCAGTCGCCTCCTCCGCGCCTCCCGGCGGTGGGCCCAAACCGTCGCTCCCGGCGGCTTCGGCGTCCGCCGTGCCCGCCGGCTCGGATGTGGCGCAAATGGAGGAACGATTGCTGGCGGGAATCCAGGTGACTGACGACGAATTCCGCGCGCTGATGCAGGCGCGGGCGCGCGCTGTGGAGAGTGCGCTCATGGAATCGGGCCAGATTCCCGCGCAGCGCCTGTTCATCCTGGCGCCCAAGCCCGTCAATCCAACCGCCAAAGGCGAAACCCGCGCCAATTTTTCTTTGGAGTAAGCTTTCCCGGAATCCTCTCCTACTCATAATCCTAATCTTAATCTTAATCCTAATCCGCAGTTAATGCGTCTGCCGGCTTGCGTTCGTCTTAAATTCGGAGCAAAACGCATCCATGAACCTTAAAAAAACAGTTAAAGCCACAGATGAACACAGATAGACACAGATCAGAAGAAGTTGCGAAAAAAGCAGAAGTCACCCGACAGGTGATAGACGCTTTTCAGAGCAATCTGTGTTCATCTGTGCCCATCTGTGGCTTCTGCCTTTTTCATAAAACCCAACTGCCGGATTTAGGATGAATGTCACGGGAAAAGTCGTCAACGGACGGGTCCTCTTGCCGCCGGGGACAAATTTGCCGGAGGGCGCCGCAGTCAAGGTGGAGACCCTCGAACCTGCCTCTCCGATTGACCCCCTGGTGGCAACGGTGGAAAAATTGGCCAAACCCCGTCCCCATTTGCCCGCGGATTACTCCCTCAACCATGGCCACTACATTCGCGGCGAGCCTAAGAAATGAGGGCAATGTTGCATGAAATGCGGTTGAACTGAATAGTTCGCCCGCCATGAAAAAATGGCTCACACGTTGCGCGGTGGCGGCAACCTTGATTTTTGTCGCATTGCTGGTGGTGGTGATGCGTCAATCCAATGCGCCCGGGATTCAGACGGGCCAACCGTTGCCGCCGGGCAAGGTGAGGCCGCAGTTGGCCAACGGGTCTGATGTGGCGGTGCTCCTGGCACCCGACG